>WNGB01009690.1_pt1 | contig 14026 bp, 11 predicted proteins | sample 5400681 | NCBI WGS metagenome assembly WNGB01 (sample SAMN13153367, study PRJNA577476) | soil metagenome | isolation source: 115 cm soil or saprolite under grassland replicate 2 | place: USA:California | collected 2016-06-15 | reverse complement strand
GGAGTTCACGTCCGCAGATCTCTTCCGCGACTTGGAGGGCCGTCGGATAGTCCGTGGCTCGGGTACGAAGCCACTTGGTGCTTGAAAGCAAGCGGTCTCTCAGGCTCGGATCGCCAAGGTGTTCGGGGAGGGCTTCGGTAGCCGCAGACCAGGACCGAAGGCCCGCGTCGATCGAAGGGCCGCTTCCAACGAAGGCCCAAGCCTCGCCCGAATTGATCAGGTCCACAAAGTCCTGATTGATCATCGGAATCCCGGTTCTCTTAGCCGACGCATTGTTGCATCGCGCTCGGGCCGGGGAGGACCGCCGCCGTCCGAGAAGCCAGACGACGGGCCGCTGGGTGCGGCGGCCACCTTAGGAATCTGTCCCGCTTCTCGTCCGCCGCGCCGTTTCGGAAGGTCCGTGTGCGGCTGTGAGTTCCTGATCGCGGCGAAAGTTCGCTGGTGGGTGCCTGTCAGCTGGAGCACCCGTCGCAGCGCGAACTGTCCCCGATTTGTCCCCGGCGAAGGGCCGAATGGGGTGGCTACGCTAAGTCGTTGAGGGAATGGTGCGCCCGACAAGGCTCGAACTTGTGAATCCAGATCGGCGTGCGACAGCGGCTTGCGGATGAACATCACGGGTCCGAGGCTGAGCGCGTCGAGGATGGCGCTGGAATCCACGTCCTTCCCGCTCATGAGCACGGCGGGACGACCGGGATGGGCGGCCATGGCCTCGCGGAGGATCTCGACCCCCGAGCTCGTGGGCAGGACGACGTCGATGAAGAAGCCGCTGTAGCTGTTGTCCTTCACCCGTTCCCGCGCGTCCGCCACGTCGGTGCACGGGTGCGCTTCCCACTCGCGCTCGGCGATGGTCTCGGCAAGGGTCTCGGCAAAGGTGAGGTCGTCATCCACGACGAGAAGGCGCGGCCGCCCTTCCATCGTGCGGCTGGCCACGAACTGCCCGGGCTTGGCCTCGCGGAGGGCCTCCTCGGCCGCGGCGAGCAGGGCGGCGCCGCCTCCTTCGACTTCGCCGTACGCCGTGGCCAGGCCCGCCGAGGCCGGAGAGTCGGTCAGGACTTCCGGAGCGCCGTCGTGCTTGTTGAGGAGCGCGAGAAGCCGCTCCGCCGCCCGCGCCGCCTCGCCCAGGCTGGTGTCCGGCATCAGCAACGCGAAACGGCGCGCATGCCGCGCGAGCACGTCCTCGAGGCGGACCGAATTGCGGAGGCCTTCGGCCAGGCGTTCGAGTGGGCTCGGCGGCGCGGACGCATCCGGGCTCGTGGTCGCCGCTCCGGCGCGAAACAGGGCGAGGGACAGGAAGCCGCCCGAACGGCGGACCCTCGCTGCTTCCTCTTCCAGGCGGACCCGGAAGGCCTCGGAATCGAGGATCAGTCTCGGCTCGTTCGAGGTGGGAGGAATGGTCAGGGCTTCTCTCCTCGTACGCGCCGGCCCGGACGTCGATCGGCCGGAGCCACGGTCACGCGGCTGGGACCCGTCTCCTTCGCCTGGTAGTGCCGCAGGGCTTCGCGGGCGGCGAGGAGCTCGTCCTGGAGCTCGACGATCGTGCGGCCGGTGCGTATGCGGGCTTCGAGCTCCGCGTTGTCGAAGGGCTTCCGCAGGTAGTCGTCGGCTCCGGCGGCGAGGCCGCGCACGACGTCCTTCTGCTGATCCTTGCCGGTGAGGAGGACGATGTACACGCGCGGCTCACTTCCCGCGCGGCGCACGCGCTGGCAGACCTCCAGGCCGTCCAGGCCGGGCATCATCCAGTCGAGGAGCGCGATCCGCGGCGAGTCGGGGCGCTCGAGGATCTGCCAGGCCTGCGTGCCGTCCTCCGCGATCAGGACTTCGTATCCCCAGTTCGTCAGCACGCGCTGGAGGAGGAGGCGGATGACCCCCGAATCCTCGGCGAGCAGGACCTTCACGCAGCTACTTCACCGCCGCCGCCATGCGCGCGATCAGGTCCCGCTTGATGTCGTCCTGGATGGGTTCGTCGCCGAGCCAGATCCCGAAAACGGCGGCCGCGAAGTTCTTGTCCGCGATGGGCGGCTTGGGCACGCCCTTGGCGATCGTCTCCAGCGTGCCGCCGGTGGCCCAGCGCAGCACGTACTCCTCGCCCGTCTTGATGTCGCTGAAGTACGAGACGAACTGGTCCGTCCGCGCCTTGTCCGCCTTCTCGAGCGCGTCGCGGATGGCCTCCTGCATCTGGCTCGCGCTCACGTCGCGCACGAGGCGCAGGTGGATCTCCTTCGGGAAGTCGCCCCACACCAGCTCGCGATAGAGCGCCGGGCCCGTCTTGTCCTTGAGGGGCCCGGCCAGGGCGGAGTCGGCGATGTACAGGCCGATGGCGTAGACCTTGACCTTGAGGAAGGACTTGGTCCGCAGCCCGACGCCGAGGAGCGAGGTCTCGCCGATCTTCTCGGGAAAGCGGACTCCGGTGCGCGGCTCGGTCACGTCGGCGCGCGCGGGCACGGCGGAGGCCGGGAGCAGGAACGTGACGGCGAGCACGGTGGGGGCGAAGTGTCTCAAGCGATCACCTCTCGTCGCGGCAGCCCTCGGCGCTTCCGCCGCTCACGTAACCGAGTGCGCGAAGCCTCTCTTGTTGCTCGGGACTGAGGCAGACCGGATGGGCCGTACCCCCGGCGCCTCGATCCGCCCGCCATCGTTCGACCGCCCGCCGCCGTATGGGATCGGCCACCGCCTTCGCGGGGGGGACGCTCTTGCGCTCCTCTGGATCGGAGGAAAGATCATACCATTCCTCACCGCGCACCTCCGCGGCGTCGCCGGAGAGGGACAGGATGGCCTTCCAGCGCGACGCACCGCCGCGGAGGAACAGCTTGTGCGTCCCGTCGACGGTCTGGTCGGTCTCGCCGTAGGCCTCGCGCTCCGCGAGCGGGGCCAGCAGCGACCGCCCGCCGATGGAGGACGGCGCGGGCACTCCCGCCCAGGCCAGGATCGTCGGCGCGATGTCGAGCACGCTCGTCTGGGCCGGCTCGTGCCGCGGCGCGAGGCCCGGACCTCGGAGGGCCAGCGGCACGCGCACCACCTCCTCGTACAGCGTCTTCTGATGCTCCCACGAGCCGTGGTCGAGGAACTCCTCGCCGTGGTCGGACGTGATCACGACCAGGGTGGAGCGATCGAGGCCGCGCGCGGCCAGGTGGTCCAGGACCCGTCCCGTCTCCGTGTCGGCGTAGCGGATCTCGCCGTCGTAGAGGGCGAGGAGATGCGCGAGGTCCGCGTCGCTCACCGTCGCCCGCGTCCGGCGCGAGAAGTCCTGCCAGTTCCCGGTGACGGATCCGGCGTAGGCGCTCTCGAACAGCCGCCGCGCCCAGTCCGGCGGGTCGTAGTGCCAGTGCGGATCGTAGAGATGCAGGAAGACGAAGAACGGCCGGTCGCCGACGCGGTCGAGGAGAGAGGTGCCGCGGTCCGCGACCTCGGTGGCCTTGCGGTCCTGCCGGAAGTCCAGGTGCTCGAACCCGTCGTCCACGCCGTAGACCGAGGAGACGTAGAGGTGGCTCGTCACCGCGCGCGTGGCGAACCCGGCCGCGCGCAGCAGGGCGGGCACCGTGGGCACGCTGCGGTTGAAGCCGTGCCTCATGTCCACGCCGCCGTGGCGCCCGGGACCTGTTCCGGTGAGCATCGAGAGGTGCGCGGGCAGCGTCCAGGAGGACGTGCTCACGGCGTCGTCGAAGAGCACGCCCGCGCGCGCGAGCGCGTCGAAGCGCGGCGTGGTGGGACGCGCGTAACCGTAGGCGCCGACGTGATCGCGGCGGACGGTGTCGATCGAGACCAGGAGCACGCCGCGGGCGCGGCCGTAGGCGTCGAGGTCGTGCAGCACGGGCTCGCCGACGCCGAGCGACAGGCCGGCCGGGATGGGCAGCGGCCGCCCGTCCCGGTCCGTGAAGCGGAGGTCGAAGGCGATCGTGGCCCGGCGGGCGCCCCCCTCGATGGGGACGCTGACGTCGCGCCACTCGCGCAGCGCGCGCGGGTTCAGCGTGCGCTCGGCGAGGACGCGGTCGTCCGCGCGGACGGTGAGGCGATACCAGCCCGGCGCGTCCCCGTCGCCCGTCCACGAGAGGCCGATGCCGAAGGTCAGCAGGGGCCGCGCGGGCAGGTCCACCACGAACGACGCGGACTCGACGAGAGCGGCCCGCGTCTCGCCCCCGAGGGCCAGCGTGGCCACCCGCGGGACGCTGCCCGTCGTGGTGCGCTGGGACACCAGCGGAAGGGGCCCATGGAACGCCCGCCGGCGACAGCCGGCGCCGGCCAGGACGACCAGCGCCGCCGCCATCCCCGCCGCAACCCCCGCCGCCAGAACGACCTGCGTCCTCCGTCGGACCATCCGGCGATTGTACCGGCCCTGTAACGAGGTTCCTCATGCGCGCGTCCAACCTCCAATGCGCGCAGTTGACACCCCTCCGGCCGGTCCCCAGAATGTCGGCGTCCGCAGGCAGGAGGAATCGATGCGCTCGGTATGGGTCGCGGCCGCGGCCGCGGCCACGGCGTGGATGGGGGTGGCGGCTTCCGGGCAGACCTCGCATACGCCGCGCTCACCGCGTCCCGATGCGTCGGGCTCGCCCGGCCTGGTGGCCTCGCCCGCGCCGGCCACGGCCGCGCACGTCACCGTCCCTGGCTACGTCCTCACCTTCGAGGTCCGCGCCACCGCCCCCGGCCTGGAGACTTCGCCCAGCGCGGCGCCCGAGGCGCGCGTCCTCACCTCGCGGCTGAAGGGGACCTCCAGCCTGGTCAGCCGCGTGTGGCTGGCGCAGGACCTGTCCCGCCAGGAAGTGCTGAGCAACGACTTCATCCTTCCCGCGGGCACCCTGGTCATGCACAAGGCCGGGGACAAGTTCTACGTCATCGCCGATCCCAAGGCGGAGACGTACGTGGTGATGGACTCGCAGGCCCTGCTCGAGGCCCTCGAAGGCAGCGGCGGCGTAATCAACACCCAGTACGAGGCGCGTGTCCATCACACCGACGAGCGGAAGACGATCGCCGGCGTGCCCTGCCGGAAGAGCGTGGTCGTCGTGACCTACGTGAGCTCGATCCCGCTGGAGAACGATCGCGTCTCCGTGCAGCAGAAGAACGAGATCGAGGTCTGGCACACGTCCGAGCTCGTCTCCTCCGCCGCCCTCGACCACTTCTTCTTCAAGTTCCAGCAGGACCGGACGGGCGTCGTGCAGAAGACCGTCTCCTCCGAGATCGGGTTCCCGATGGAGGTGAGCCTCGTGGTGACGCAGGGGACCGGCCGCAAGTCCGGGGCCCCGGGCTCGCTGCACATGGTGGTGACGGAGGCGGCGCGCGCTCCCCGGCTCGACACGGAGCTGTTCCGCATTCCACCCGCCGGCTATCGCCGGACGGACAAGAACGTCTACTTTGCCGCAGGTACCCGATGACCCCGAACCCGACCGCGCGCCCCTTCGTCGTCGGCGCCCTGCTGTTCCTGGCCTTGATCTCCTTCTGGCCCGGCCGCGCGCAGGCGGATCGCGGCGCGCCCGCGCGGCGCTCGCCGTTGGCCGCGACCTCTCCTCATCGCTGAGCGTCCCACCGGCGCTGGCCTCGCGCCGCCGCCGCCAGCAGCGCGGAGGCGAGCGCGCCCAGGACGAGCGCATCCGCCGCCGCCGGGCCCCAGTACCCCAGGCGCGCCGGGAGCCGCCGCGCCAGCGCTTCCGGCAGTGACGCCGTCCACGTCGCCTCGATCGCGCCCCGATGCTGCAGGATCGGGTATCCCGCGCCCAGCATCGACTCGATGCGCCGGCGCGTCATCAGCACGGGCCGGCCCGACTGGATCTGCGCGTCCAGCGCGTCGTCGTCCACCGCCTCGTAGGGCGCCAGGGCCACCCGGCGCAGCAGGTCGAACGACCACCACGTCGGCATCGCGCGCGCGATCACTCCCGCCGGCCCTTTCATGTCCATCTGCACGGCCGGGAAGGTGAAGAGGACTTGCGGGATGAGCAGGATGGGCAGCAGGGTCATGGCCCGATCCGCGGTGGCCGCCATCGCGGAGACGGCGAGGCCGGCGAGGATCCCCACCAGCGACGCCAGCATCATGCCTGCCAGCAGGAGCGGGAACCGGCCCGGGATGCCGAACCACCGGTCGAGGATCACGAGGAAGAGCACGCACTGCACGAGCGCGAGCACACCGAGCACCGCCACCTTGCTCGCGAGGTAGGGGAGGATCCTCAGGTTCACCATGCGCTCCCGCAGGTAGATCGGCCGTTCCTTCACGAGCTCGCGCACGGCGTTGGAGCACCCGAACCAGACCGCGGTGAGCGCGAGCAGCAGGAGGATCGTGTTCTTCGGCTTCGTGAACGCGACGTCGCCCGGACCGTAGAGGAGCGAGAGACCGATGAGGCCGGCGATCAGGGGCGCCTGGGCCACCAGCAGCCCGGCGTTGCGCGTATCGCGGGTGAGCGTGGCCAGGTAGCGGCGGGAGAGGATCACGAGCTGACGCCAGGGGCGCGCCCCTCGTGAAGCGGCCGGCCCGACGGAGGCGGGAGCGGGAACGGAGACGGAGACCGGAGGTGCTGCGGGCCTGGACCGGGCCGCGAACTCCGTCTGCCACTGCTCGGCCGTCTTCTCCTTCAGCCGCGCGTACAGGTTCACCATGTGCTCGATGCCGAACCGCCTCCGTGCCTCCGCCGCCGGCCCGTGGAAGGCCAGGCGCCCGTCCACGAGCAGCACGACCGCGTCGCACAGGTGGATGTTGTCGAGGGTGTGCGTGACCAGCACGACCGACTTGCCCTTGTAGCTCAGCTCGCGCAGGAGGAGCATGAGCGCCTCCTCCAGGCCCGGATCGAGCCCGCTCGTGGGCTCGTCCAGGAAGAGCAGGGTCGGCTCCGTCAGCAGCTCCGACGCGATGGACACGCGCTTGCGCTGTCCGCCGGAGAGGCGGTGGATGGGCGCGTCCGCGCGCTCGGTCAGCTCCAGGGTGGCGAGCACCTGGGCCACGCGGCGCGCGCGCTCCTCGGGGGTCGTGTCCGGCGGCAGCCGGAGGCGCGCCGTGTAGTCCAGGCTCTGGGTCACCGTCAGCTCGCGATGGACGAGGTCGTCCTGCGGCACGTGCCCGACGCTGGCCTTGAGGGCCGCGAACTCGCGATAGAGGTCGGCGCCGTTGAGGAGGACCTGCCCCTGCTGGGCCGGCCGCGCCCCGCTCAGCGCGGACAGCAGCGTGGACTTGCCCGCGCCCGACGGCCCGATGATCGCGGTGAAGGAGCCGGGGGGCAGGGTCAGCGAGATGTCCCTCAGGATCGTGTGACCCTGGGCGGAGGCGCCGATCGCGCGCGCTTCCAGGCGGGCCCGATGGCGGGTGTCGAGGACCTGGAGGCGGCGGCCACTGGTGACCACGAGGACGAAGGGGCCGATCACCACGCGCGCGCCGTCGGCCAGGGACGCGCGTTCGGCGCGCGTGCCGTCCACGAAGGTGCCGTTCGAGCTGTCCAGGTCCTGGACGCTCAGTGCGCCGTCCCGGCTCACGAACCGGGCATGCTCGCGGCTGACGATCGGCGAGTCGAGGCGCAGGCCCGCCTCCTCGGCGCGCCCCACGAGGAGCGGCGTGTCGCCGACCGTCACCTCCTGCAGGAGCACGCCTTCCTGGCGCCGGATGGCCAGATCCTCGAAGCGGGGGATGACGACGGTCGCGCCCGACGACGCGGCGCGGGCGGGGACGAGGATCTCCGCCTTCATCTCTGGGCCGCCCGGGCCGAGGCCCAGGACGTCCCCGTGCCGCAGCGGGCTGCGCTCGATGCGCTGCCCGTTGAGGTAGGTGCCGTTGCGGCTCTCGAGGTCGATGACCACGTAGCCGTCCTCGAGGCGGACGATCTTCGCGTGCTGCGCGGACACGATGCGATCGGAGGGAGTCCAGACCGAGCTGCCCTCGGCGCGGCCGATGCGCAGGACCGCGCCCGCGAGCTCGACCGAGGCCCCCGCGCGCGTGCCCGTCACGAACGTCAGCCGCAGCCGGCTGTCCGGACCGGGAACGGGTCCGGCGGGGGCAGGGGCGGGCGCGCCGGCCACGGCCGCCGCCGCCGGCGGCGCCGGCCGCGCGGGCAGGAGGCTGGGGTCCACGACGAGCGTGCCGCCCTCCGCCAGCTCGACGCGCAGGCGCGGCCCGTCGGCGCCCAGCGCGAACACGTCGCCGTCCCCGAGCTCCGCCTCCTCCACGTCGTGCCCGTCGACGAAGGTGCCCGTGCTGCTGTCGAGGTCGCGCAGCAGGAGACGCCCGTCCTGGACGCGCAGGAGCGCGTGACGGCGGCTGACCGTTCCGTCGTCGGCGGGGAAGACGACCTGCGCCTCCTGGGGGTCGCGGCCGAGCACGACCTCTTCCGCGTCCAGGTCGCGGACGCGACCGGCCAGGCCGCCGGTGAGGTGGACCAGGCGGTACTTCATGCCCGGTGGCGCGGCTACTCGACCGTCGCGCGCAGCGTCATCTCGACGCGAGCGGTCTGGCCCGTCTCGTCCACGCCGGCCAGGAAGCGCTCGCGGAAGTCCGCGTCGCGGAAGGGCACGCCGCCGAGCGTGATCTCCTCGCCCTCGCGGACCACCACCTCCGTGGACAGCTCGTTCACTTCGACCGCCTGCGAGTTGCCCCCCGCCCGGTAGTCGAAGCGCGGGGTGAGGCGGACGAGGATGGTGCCGTTGCCGAGCACGCGCGGCTCGACCACCATGCTCGTTCCCACCTCCTGCCACACGATGTTCTGCGCCCACAGCCCGTGCGTGACGCCCCAGGTGTACAGCCACTCGGCGTAGGGCACCTGCTCCGCCACGGTGAGGCTGGCGCGTCCGCCGCTCAGGACGAGGAGCTGCTGGCGCGCGTTGACGGTCGTGCGCGCGCGCGACTCCTGTCCGCCGATCTCGACACCGCGCGAGGGCGGCCGCCGGCCCACGCCCACACGGACGGGCCCGCCGCCGACGCTCCCCGAGCCTTCGAGCCGGCGCTCGCGGTCGGTCCGTTCCAGCCGCGCCGTCACCTCGATCCGGATGTTCCGCGGAGCGACGTTGAGCGTGCGCAGGGCCTCGGCCACGCGTGCGTGCACCTCTGGGCGATCCGAGACGACGAGGCGATGCTGGGCGGGGTCGGGATAGACCCGGCCTTCCGGGGAAAGCAGCCCGCGCACGACGTCGGCCGCCACCCCGGGATCGGTCAGGCCGAGGTCGTAGACGCGCATCTCCGTTTTGGCTGCGGGGCGCGGATTGAGTGGCTGCGCGGACAAGGATACGGTGGCGAACGCGGCCAGGGCGGCGACGGCGAGCGCACGCATAATAGGCCCCACTCTGCCGCCTCCGCGGCGGCGTTGCAACCGGAAAGGGGAGAGGACGCGGTGGCACAGTTCGGCCTGACCGACGGCGAGGCGGCGCTCCTGCGGCGGATGACGCCGCCCTGGCGGATCCAGGAGCGGCTCGATGCCATGGATTACGACGCGGACGGGGCGGGCTGCCGCTCGCCGCGCCGCGTCCTGCGCGAGCGCCGCGTGCAGTGCATGGACGGCGCCCTCTTCGCGGCCGCGGCCCTGCGTGTCCAGGGGCACCGCCCGCTGCTCCTGGACCTGGAGGCGGTGCAGGACGTCGACCACGTGGTCGCGGTGTTCCGCGTGCGCAACCACTGGGGCGCGATCGCCCGCTCCAACTACTCGGGCCTGCGCTACCGCGAGCCGCTGTATCGCACCCTGCGCGACCTCGCGGTGTCGTACTTCGAGTCGTACTTCAACCTCCGCCGCGAGAAGACGCTGCGCCGCTATTCCGCTGCCGTCGACCTCTCGCGGTTCGACGCCCGCGGCTGGATGACAGCGGAGGAGGACCTCTGGGACATCCCGGACTACCTGGCGAACGTCCGCCACTTTCCGCTCGTCACGTCCGCCCAGGTCCGCGCGCTGGCCACCGTCGACCGGCGCATGTTCGCGGCGGGCCTGGTGGGACGGGAGTCGGGGAACGGGCGCTAGGGTGGGGGCCCGCGCGCTCCATCCTGGCCGTACCGTTTGCGCTGGCCTTTCTTCTACTGATGACAACCGATCCAGCCACAACCTCTATCTGTCAACCGAGTGATCCGACGGCGTGACTCGACATCACACCCGGCGCCGAATACTGAAGACCACGAGATCGATGCGTGTGGCCAGGTCGGGTCGTCGAGTGTTTCGCGGGGGAGTGTGGCTAGCCCGAGTCGCGCGCCGCAACGCGAGGGCGCCGCGTCCTCTTCGCGCGGGGGATCGTCGCCGGCTCCCCCGCCGGCGCCGCCTTCGCTGTCGTCGGCGCCTCCGCGCGTCTGCGCGCGACGCGCAATCGCTCCGCGCGCCGACGGACAGTCCCCGCCTCGTCCGGCTCGAGGGTTCGCACGTCGTGCTCGATGCCCGCCGGAGCGCGCCCTCCGCTGAGCTCCACGATCCGCTCGAGCGCGCCCGGCCAGTCGAAATCCTCGAGCGCGCCCCCCGCGGAGGCCAGAACGCGGTCGAGGAAGGTGGTGGCGGCGGCCTCGACGACGATCTCGACGCGGACACCCGGCTCCTGATCGCGGAAGCGAAAGGTGACGATCCCAGCCAGTGGATCGCCCTCGACGGTGAGGGCGGTGACCTCGTCGGCGGTGACGTCCGCCACGCGAAGGGCCACGAACCCGCGCAGGGGCACGCGCGCGGAAAGCAGCGTGCCCTTCTTGATGAGGCGGCCCTCCGGCGGTCCGTCCTCCAGGCGCAGCACGTGGGTGGCGTTGCGGCGGAACCGGTCACGCAGCGCGCGCGCCGGCGGTGAGGCGCCTTCGATGTCGACATCGAACCGGCGCCGGCGGATCGCGCCGCTTCGCCAGGGCGTCTGCTCGGGGACCTGGGCCACGAGCTGGCGCAGGCCGTCCTCGATCCGCGTGGTGGTCACGCCCAACACGCTGGTGAGCGCGTTCTCGATCGAGTCGGGGAGGCGCGATTCGCCGTCGAGCTCGGCCAGGGCGGCCGCGCGCCCGGGAAGAGAGACGCCGAGCATGGCCGCCGCCTCCGTGCCGATGGCCGCGAAGAGGCCGGGGACGGCCAGACGGACCGGCTTGCGTCCGACGAGCGCGCACAGGCGATCCGCCACCTCGGAGAGAAGGGCGCGCTCCGGACCGGCGACGTGCAGGACTTGCCCGGCCGCCGCGGGCGACTCCACCGCCTGCGCGAGCGCGCGCCCGAGATCCTCGTGCCACAGCGGCTGAACCTCGCCGCGGCCGCCGTCCACCAGCGGGATGGCGGGGAGCGTGCGCACCATCGTCGCCAGCTCGGCGAGGCCGCCTTCGCCCGGCGCGTACACCAGCCCTGCGCGCAGGATCGTCCACACCCCGCGGAAGCCGCGCGCCACGCCTTCGGCCTCCCGCATGAGGCGGCCGTCCTCCGCGTCGCTGCGCTCGTGTCGCAGTGACGAGAGCAGGAGGAACCGCTCGGCTCCCGCCTTCTCGGCCTCCGCCACCAGCCAGCGCGTGCCGCGCACGTCGATGCGGCTCGGTCCGCTGGCCCGACTGCCGGCGCCCGTCTTCACGGTCGTGGCCCACGGCTCACGGACGGCGCCGAGCTGGAGCACGGCCTGGCACCCTTCCGCCGTGCCCTGCGGGTGGCGCGAGGAGGCGACATCCCCGACCGAAGCCTCCACTCCACGCGGCCACCGCCGCGCCATCGCCTCTGCGCCGGGAGACAAGAGGCGGACCTCGTGGCCCCGCTCGACGAGCGCGGTGACGGTCGCCTCCGCCACCGCGCCGTCGCCGGCGACGAGGACCTTCATTCAAGCCTCCGAAGTGAGCGCACCCTTACGATACACGTTACTTGCAACTGGCGTGCCCGCCTTTCGACCCCGCGGCGGCGGCCGCCGGCGACTGCGCTAGAAGCCTTGAGTCCGTCTGATCGTGCCGGTTGAGTCAAGTTTCATGAGGCGAGTTTCGCTTGATTGACCCAGGAAGTCATGGCGTTCTCGAGTTGCCGGAAGGAAGCGCGCAAGGGTGAGTTGGCGATGGCCTGGTCCGGGAGCACGAGGGCGAGGCCGGGGCGCAGGATGCGGTCGTAGCTTCGAGTGAAGAACAGGGCATAGCGCAGACCGCGCTCGGTGACCTGATACCGATGACTGCGTGGGATGCGTCGAATCAGCCCGTGCAAGCGGAGGCGCCGGAGATCGTAGGTCACGGCGCCAGGGGTGAGTTGGTGACCTCGCAAGGGTTCCAGTCGCTCTCGGAGATCGCGATTCGAGAAGCCGTTGGGCAAGAGCCGGAAGAGGACGAGTGCATGGAGGAGGGCTTGCACCCGTTGGTCTGCGAAACGAAGGGCGGAAGCGCGCTGGTCGCCGACCACCTGCGGACGCTGGAGGGTGTGAAAGGCCTTTTCCCCAATCGAGCAGTCATGGCTGATTCGTTGGACGTCGAGTAGACGTCGGTTGGCTTTGAAGCCGACCTCCCGGAGTGCGGGAAGGTTGTGCAGCCGTTTGCCGATCGCAAAGTCGCGCGTGTTGTTGATCGTGGTCTCGGTTCGCAGGGCGCGGCCTTCCTTGTGGTACTGCTTGATGCGCGTGGCCTTGTAATCCACGTGGAGAGACGGGTAGACCCCCTCGGTGATCACGCGGGTACGAAAGCGGCCGGGCGTGGCGTGGGGACCCTTGCGCACGATCCGACGTTCGAAGATGAGCTGCACCTGGTCGGGACGGCCGATGTCGAGGTTCTCGCGGATGACCTCCTCGAAGAAGACGCGGCCGGTGAGCGGCTGGTCGAGGACCTGGGTCAGTGAGAATTCCACCTGTAGGATCGAGAGGGCGTAGCGAATGCCGAAGGAGCGGTCCTTGGCCGTGAAGGGATGCGGAAGCCGGCGAAGCCACTTGCGTAGGAGGGCATCGATCTTCTCTGCGCTGAGCTCGTCGCAGATCCGCTGAAGGGCAGTCGGGTCCTCGCAGGAGAGGATCCCATTGTCGAGCGCTTCGTACCGGATGTGTCGGCGTTCTAATTGACGCTTCGCGTACTCGTGGCCGTTGATGCAGAGCTTCGCGTTGTAGGGGAAGTACGAGCAGAACTTCAGGAAGAACGGCCCAAAATCTCGGTCCATGGCGTAGAAGTAGTACTGATTCACCATGGCCGTGGAACGGAAGAGCCAGGCATAAGACGCTCCCGACTGCGGGTTTGTTCGGCGTTCCGTCCGGAAGACAGGGGCCTTTTCTTGGGCCTTGCCCACGAAGAGCAAGCCCTCCTCCCCACGAAAGCGGGCGCGATACTCCGCTGCCACCTCGTCCTTCCGCTGTTTCCTCTCGAACGTCACCAAGTCGAGACCCTCGGATTCGACAAAGCCTTCCAGGGATTCGACAAAGGCTCGCGTCATCGGCGCCATCAGCGTCGACGATGGAAAACGGTGGCCTCGGCACTCCTTGAAGAACCACGCGATGCCGCCTTCGGTCTGGAGGATCGGGACCACTGCGTTCAGGTACATGCGATCGATACCCTCGACCTCCAGCGTCACGTGATCACGCAGGATCTCGGCCACGGTACGTGGTAGGTTCATGTCGGGCTCCGGTCGTCCACGGTGCCTTCGGGCACCATCGACCGCTCCGCGGTCTAAATGGGCGAAAGTCCAATCCTAGGCTCGGCCGGAGTCCTCTTCACATGTCTCGTTGGTCTGAGGCGTAAGCCTCGTTAGCATTGAATGAAGATGTGCGCCCGGTTCCAGTTCGCGCCGCCCGAGGACTGGGTGGAGGAGTTCGGCCTCTCGGACGCGCCGGCAGTGGCCCCCCGGTACAACATCGCGCCGACCCAGGACGTGCTCGCCGTGCGCCGCCGCCCCACGGGCTCGCGACAGGCGCGGCTGCTGCGCTGGGGCCTCGTCCCCTATTGGGCCGAGGACCCGGCGATGGGGAACCGCCTGATCAACGCCCGCGCCGAGAGCGTGGCCACGCGCGCGGCCTTCCGCGAGCCGTTCCGGCAGCGCCGCTGTCTCGTCCCCGCGCAGGGCTTCTACGAGTGGAAGAAGTTCGGCCGGGCCCGCGAGCCGTGGCTGGTCAGGCTCAAGGGGGGCGCGACCTTCGCATTCGCGGGGGTCTGGGACCGATGGTCGAGCGAAGGCAGCGCGATCGAGTCCTG
>WNGB01009057.1_pt1 | contig 14027 bp, 14 predicted proteins | sample 5400681 | NCBI WGS metagenome assembly WNGB01 (sample SAMN13153367, study PRJNA577476) | soil metagenome | isolation source: 115 cm soil or saprolite under grassland replicate 2 | place: USA:California | collected 2016-06-15 | reverse complement strand
AGGGTCCCACGGGACCGGCCGGGGTCGTCCTCTCGAGCCATCTGTCCCGGACGAACGGCCACATCTGCCAGGTGTCGGTGGCCCCGGATGCGCAGGGCAGTGGCCTGGGTGAGGTGCTGATGACGTCGGCTCTCGCCGCCTTCGCCAAGGAAGGCCTCGCCACCGCCAGCCTGTCCGTCACCTTCGACAATCGCCGCGCCTACCGGCTCTACCAGAGGCTCGGCTTCCGCCTGCGCAAGGAATTCGCCGCGCACGCATGGGTGCGCCCTCCGGCGCGCATCGAGTTGCCAGCCTGACTTCGACGTCTTCCGCAGGACCCCCGAAATGATCTTGACGACCCTGCTCCTCCTGGTTTCCGCGGGGCCCATCCCGCCCGCGGCGCCCTCACCGAGCCCGACCGCGTCGCCCTCGCCCTCGCCGCGCCACACGCTCCTCGTCCTGCCTCTCGAGGCCTCGGGTGGGACGACCGAAGCCTGGCTGAGCGAGGCCGTGGCCGATCAGTTGCCCCGGTCGCTCACGCAGCTCGGCGTGCCCGCGGTGAGCCGGGCCGAACGACTGCAGGCGCAGGCGGCGCTCGAGATCCCCGATGTGCCCCTGAGCCGGGCCACTTCCGTGCGCGTCGCCGAAGCGCTGGGGGCCACCCGGCTGGTGACGGGCACCTATGCGATCGAGGGCGCCCGCATCACGCTCGCCCTGCGCCTTCTGGACGTGGAGCGCGCCACCCTGAGCGCTCCGCTCATCTCGAGCGGGCCCATCGAGGGCGTGATGGACCTCATCGACCGCCTGGCCTGGGACGTCGCCCTGGCCGGGCCGACTCCTCCCGCCCAGAGCCGCGACGTGCTGCTCGCCGCGCGGCCGAAGGTCTCGTTCGAAGTGTTCAAGGCCTACGCGCGGGGGCTGGCCGCGCGCGAGCCGAAGGCGCGCGCGACCCTCCTTCGCAGCGCCCTGGCCGCCGCGCCCGGCTTCGACGCCGTGCGCTTGGCCCTGGGCCGGCTGCTGCTCGAGCAGCGCGAGTTCTCGGCGGCCAGCCAGACCCTCGCGCGCGTGCCGGCGGCGTCTCCCCTGGCGCGCGAGGCCTACTTCGTGCGCGGCGTCGCCTTGCTCGAGATGGGTCGCTACCGCGAGGCGAGCCGCGTCTACTCCGGGCTGGCCCAGGCGGCGCCCACGCCCGGCGCCCTCAACAACTACGCCCTGGCCGTGCTGCGCGATCCGGTCCCGAACTCGCTCAAGGCTTCCGAGATCCTGCGGCAGGCCCTCGCCCTCGATCCGGAATCCGTCGATCTGTCCTTCAACCTCGCCTGGGCGCTGCTCGCCGAGGACGACGCCGCGGGCGCGGCCTTTCAACTGAAGAGCCTCACCCAAGTGGTGCCACTGGACAAGCACACGCGCGTGGTGCTGGCCTGGGCGCTGCGCCGCGCGGGCCGCGAGCAGGAGGCGGATCGCCAGTGGCAGGCGGTCGTGGCCCTGGCCCCGGTGTACGAGACCCTGGTCGTCCCCGACCTCTCGCGGAGGTTCGAGAGGATCCAGCGGAGCGAGCGCCCCTTCGAGCTGGCGCGGGAGAGCCGCAGCGATACCGAGGTAGCGGCCGCCCTCTACATGAAGGCCCAGCGGCTCTTCGACGGAGGCGACGCCGCCACCGCACTGGCCGAAGCCACGCGGGCCGGGTACCTCGATCCCTACAACCGATCGATCCACCTGCTCCTCGCGCGCCTGCATCGCGCGCACGGCGACGGCGAGAAGGCCGTCAACGAGTTCCACATGGCCCTCTGGTCCGAAGACGACGCGGACGTGCGGGTCGAGGTGGCAGGCCTGCTCCGGGAGATGGGCCGGCCGGCGGAGGCGCGCAAGGAGGCGGCGCGGGCCCTGGCCCTCGCGCCCGGCAACGAGGCCGCGCGCAAGCTGGCGGAGACGCCGCAGTAGGCTGCGCTATCATCGGAGGGTGACCTTGTTTCCCGCCGTCCTCAGCCTGTTCCTCTTGCGGGGGTTGGACTCCCCGGCCGTCCGGCCCCACGCCACCACGCGCTCGACGCCCGCCCGGCCCGGCCTGTCCTGGGCGGAAGCCGACTCGCTCAGCCGCAAGCTCGCCGTCATCGAGGAGCGGCACAACCAGCAGAAAGCGCGCAAGAGCCAGCCCGTGCTGGTGACGCAGGGCGAGCTCAACTCGTACCTCAACCTCAGCTACGCGTCCGAGCTGCCGAAGGGGCTCAGCAACGTCGAGGTTCGCTTCGGCTCCGGCCGCATCGAGGCCAAGGGCTACGTCGACGTCGACCAGGTCAAGGGAAGCGTGCCGTCCCGCTCGTCCTGGGGCGCGCTGTCGTTCCTCACCGGGCAGGTGCCCATCGAGCTGTCGGGCAAGCTCGTGAACCAGGACGGCTTCGGCACGGTCGAGCTCGAATCCGCCTACGTGGCCTCCATACGCGTGCCCGTCACCGTCGTCGAGCAGATGGTCTCCTCCTCCACCAAGAACGAGAAGCATCCGGAGGGCTACGACATCCACTCGCCGTTCCGGTTGCCGTACTCGGTCAACCGCGTGCGCATCGAGCCGGGCAAGGCCACGCTCGAGTTCTGACCCCGGCCCGGCCGGCCGTCGTGGGATGATCCGGCCATGGACCTCGCCTCGCCCGTGCAGTTCGTCAAGGGCGTGGGCCCGCAGCGGGCGGAGGCGCTCGCACGCGGGGGCGTGACCACGCTCGAGGACCTCCTCTTCCACCTGCCCATGCGCTACGAGGACCGCACCGCCCTCGCCCGCATCGCCGACCTCCGTCCGGGCATGAAGGTCTCGGTCGCGGGCACGATCGCGGTAGCCGGACTGCGCCGGGCCCGGCGTCTCACCCTCTACGAGGTCCGCCTCGAGGACGGGACGGGCCGCCTCAAGGCGCTCTGGTTCAACCAGCCCTTCCTCAAGGACACGCTGCCGCGGGGAGCGCAGGTCGTCCTCTACGGGACGGTCGAGCCGGACGCCTACGGTTCGCGCCAGCTCATGATGTCGTCGCCGCAGTACGAGAAGGTGGAGAGCGAAGACGCGGCCGGCGTCCACACCGGCCGCATCGTCCCCGTCTACGAGAAGCTCGGGCCCCTCACCGGGAAGGCCCTGCGCCGCATCCTGCTCCGCCTGGCAGAGACGATCCTGGACGACCTCCCCGATCCGCTGCCGCCGGAGCTGCGCGAGCGGCTCGGAGTCATCCCGCGCGCGGAGGCGCTGCGCCGGATCCATCGCCCGCGGGAGGACGACGATCTCGCGCTGCTCAACGCCTCGCGCAGCCCGGCGCACCGCCGTCTCATCCTGGAGGAGTTCTTCCTCTTCCAGCTCGGACACGCCCTGCAGCACCAGGCGCGCCAGGAGCGGCCCAAGCGCGCCGCCCTCGCGATCACGGATGGGGCGCGGGAGGCGGTCAAGCGCATCCTGCCTTTCCACCTGACCGCCGCCCAGAAGCGCGTCCTGCGCGAGATCGCGGACGACATGAAGTCGCCGCATCCCATGAACCGCCTGGTCCAGGGGGACGTGGGGTCGGGCAAGACGATGGTCGCGCTGCTCTCGATGGTGGTCGCGCTCGAGAACGGGTACCAGGCCGCGTTCATGGCCCCCACGGAGATCCTGGCCGAGCAGCACTACCTGACCTTCAAGCGCCTGCTCGCGCGCTGCCCGTACACGGTCGGCCTCTTCACGTCCGCGGTGAAGGGCAAGGAGCGGACGGCGGCGGGGGAGGCGCTGGCGGGGGGAACCGTGCAGATCGCGGTGGGCACGCACGCGCTGATCCAGCAAGGCGTCGCCTTCCACCGCCTCGGCCTGGCCGTCGTCGACGAGCAGCACCGCTTCGGCGTGCTGCAGCGCGAGGACCTGCGGAGGAAGGGCGGGGACGTGGACGTGCTGGTGATGACCGCGACCCCCATCCCGCGCACGCTCGCCCTCACCGCCTACGGCGACCTCGACGTCTCGGTGGTGGACGAGCGCCCGCCCGGGCGCACGCCGATCCGCACCGTGCATCGCGCCGCCTCCGACCGTCGCGCGGTGGTGGAGGAAGTGCGGCGCGCGCTGGCCGCCGGCCGCCAGGCCTACGTCGTCTACCCGCTGGTGGAGGAGTCGGACAAGCTCGAGGACGTGTGCGCGGCCACGCAGATGGCGGAGGAATGGCGCGCCGCCCTCCCGCAGGCGCGGATCGGCCTCCTGCACGGGCGCTTGAAGGGCCCGGAGAAGGAGCAGGTCATGGGCGCGTTCTATCGGGCCGAGGTGGACGTGCTCGTGGCCACCACCGTGGTGGAGGTGGGCGTGGACGTTCCCAACGCCACCGTGATGGTGATCGAGCACGCCGAGCGCTTCGGGCTCTCCCAGCTCCACCAGCTCCGCGGCCGGGTGGGTCGCGGCGCAGGCGCATCCACCTGCCTGCTCGTCACCCACGGGCGGCTCTCGGACGAGGCCCGCGCGCGCATCGACGTGCTGACGCGCAGCGACGACGGCTTCGTGATCGCGGAGAAGGACCTGGAGCTGCGCGGGCCGGGGGACTTCTTCGGCACCCGCCAGTCGGGGCTGCCGCAGCTGCGGGTGGGCGACCTCCTGCGTGACGGCGACCTCATGGCGATGGCGCGCGCGGAGGCATTCCGCTACGTCGAGCAGGCTCGGGGCGCGGGTGCCACGGGTCCGCTCGCGGAGCTGCTCGAGCGCGGCGGCTGGCAGCGGCGCTTCGGCCTGGCCCGCGTCGGGTAACGTGTCAGACGGGCGATGGCGGGCGAGGTCTCGGAAGGCATGCTGTTCGACATCGGGTTCGCGGACGGCGTGACGCCCGTGCTCGCCGTTCCCGAACGGCCGGTGCCGAACGGGACGCGGGCGGGCTAGGAGCCGTGAGCCGGATCATCGGAGGGGCGGCGAAGGGACGCCGGCTGCGCACGCCACGCGGGGACACGACCCGTCCGACGGGTGCGCGCGTGCGCCAGACCCTCTTCGACATCCTCGCCCCGCGCGTGGCCGGGTGCCGGTTCCTCGACGCCTTCGCCGGCAACGGAAGCGTCGGGCTGGAAGCGCTGTCGCGGGGAGCGGCCCGGGTCGTCCTCGTCGACCAGAGCCGCGACGCCGTCGAGGTCATCCGCGAGAACGCGAGCGCGCTGGCCAGTGCCGGCGGCGACGTGCAGATCTTCCACCAGGACACGCCAGTCGCGCTGGCCGCCCTCGCCGACTCCGGCGTCCGCTTCGACCTCATCTACCTCGACCCGCCCTATGCGAGCGACCTCTACGAGCCGCTGCTCGAGCTCGCGGAGCACCTGCTCGAGACGGCGGGGCTGGTGGTGGCCGAGCACTTCCACAAACGCGCGCTCCCGGAGACAATAGGGGGCCTCGTGAGCACCCGCTCGGTGCGCATCGGGGACCACACGCTCACGTTCTACGCGCGGCACGCAGGCGGCGAGGGCCCGCCGGAGGGTCCGGTCACGGGCGGCCGCAGAGGCCCGGCATGAATCGCAGCGGCAGGACCATGGCCGTCTTCCCGGGCTCGTTCGACCCCATCACGAACGGCCACCTCGACATCATCGCGCGCGGCCTGAGCGTGTTCGACGAGGTCACGATCGCGATCCTCCTCAACCCCGAGAAGCAGCCCCTCTTCACCGTGGACGAGCGGGTGCAGATCATCGGCGAGGCCTACGAGGGGGAGTCGCGGATCAAGGTGGACACGTTCTCGGGGCTGCTCGTCGACTACGCGGAGAAGATCGGGGCCACCGTGATCGTGCGCGGGCTGCGCGCCATCTCCGACTTCGAGTACGAGTTCCAGATGGCGCTCATGAACCGCCACCTCAACCCGCGCATCGAGACCGTGTTCATGATGCCCGCGGAGAGCTACTCCTATCTCTCGTCCCGCCTGGTCAAGGAGGTCTTCCAGCTCGGAGGCGCCGTCCACGAGCTGGTGCCGCCGGTGGTCGAGCGCCGCTTGCGCGAGAAGTACCCGGGGCCGCCGCCGGAGGGCGAGCGCCGCCGGAGACGGACGTGAAGCCGCGCGAGCGGGACGGTTCCGCGCGCGACCTCTCGCAACGGGCGCGCGCCCTCGAGGTCTCTCCCACCGTCGCCATGGCCCAGCGCGCGGCCGCGCTGCGCACGGCCGGCCACAGCGTGCTCGACTTCTCCGTGGGCGAGCCGGACCAGGCCACGCCGAAACACGTCTCCCAGGCCGCAACGGCCGCGCTCGACGCCGGGCGTACGCGGTACACGGGGGCGGCCGGCCTGCCCGAGCTCCGCGCGGCCGTGGCCGCGCGCTATGCCAAGGATTTCGGGGTCACTTTCGCGCCGGAGGAGGTCGCGATCACGATCGGGGGCAAGCAGGCGCTCTACCTCGCCGGCCAGGCCCTCCTCGATCGCGGCGACGAGGTGGTCATCCCCTCGCCGCACTGGCCCACGTTCTCGGAAGCCGTGCATCTGGCGGGGGGGAAGCCGATCCTGGTGCGCGCGCAGGAGAAGGACGGCTTCAAGGTCACCGCGCGCATGATCTCGAAGGCGACGGGGCCGCGGACGAAGGCCGTGCTCATCAACAGCCCCTGCAACCCCACGGGCGCGGTCTTCGATCCGGAGGATCTGCTCGTGATCGGCGACATGGCCGTGCGCCGGAAGTTCACGATCCTCTACGACGACACCTATGCGCGCCTGACCTTCGACGGCCGCCATCAGTCGGCGCTGGGCGCGGTACGCGAGGCCGCCGGCGAGCGCCTCGTCATCCTCGGCACCGCCTCCAAGAGCTACTGCATGACGGGCTGGCGCATCGGATGGGTGCTGGGGCCGCGTGCGCTGGTGGACGCCTGCACGGCGCTGATCTCGCACAGCACGCAGTGCCCGGCCACCTTCGCCCAGGTCGGCGCGGTGGAGGCCCTCACCGGCCCCCAGAAGTTCGTGACCGACCTCCTGGCCGAGTACCAGCGCCGGCGCGACTTCGTGCATCCCGCGCTGGCCGCCATTCCCGGCGTCACCTGCGTGTTGCCCGCGGGCGGGTTCTACGCCTTCCCCAACGTCGGCCGCCATCTCTCGCCGCGATGGCCCAACACGCTCGCCCTGGGCCTCGACCTCCTCGACGAGACGAGGGTCGCGGTCGTGCCCGGCGAGGGGTTCGGCGCCCCCGGCTACCTGCGCGTGTCCTTCGCGCGGCCCATGGAGGAGCTCAAGGAGGGCGTGCAGCGCATCGCCTCCTTCCTGGCCGGGCGGCGCGGCGACTGATGGCGGGCCGCGCGCGCAAGCCGGCCTCCGCGCCGCTGGCCGCGCTGGGTCTCTCCGAAGGCGACGCCGTCATCGTCTATCTGCAGGCGCCGAAGGAGAAGGTGTGGGGCCTGCTCCTCTCGCTGCAGGCCGCGGGCCTCGTGCTCCGCGGCATCGACCTGGCCGCCTTCGACGACTGGATGCGCCAGGAGGCGCACCGCGACGAGCCCTATCTCGGCCTCACCACGCTGTTCTATCCGATGGGGCGGGTCGAGCGCATGGAGAAGGACGAGAGCCTGGGACCGATTTCGAGCTACTCCGCGCGGTTCGCGCGCGAGGTCGGACGCAGCGTGCGCGCGGTGCTCGGCCTGGAGCCCGACCGCGAATGAGGCGCGCGAAGCAAATCCGTCGGGGCGTGCGGTCCGGTCGTGCGGGTTAGGATGGATGGATGGCGAAGGAGCTCTACGGGCTCAAGATCCTCGTGGTCGACGACGACAAGGACACGCTCGAGCTGCTGGAATGGGTCTTGAAGCGCGCGGGCGCGGAGGTGACGGCGGTCTCCTCGGCGCAGCAGGCCATGGAAGCCCTCCAGCGCGACCGTCCCACGATCCTCGTCAGCGACATCGCCATGCCGGAAGAGGACGGGCTCAGCCTGATGCGGCGGATCCGCGCGCTGCCCAAAGAGCGCGGTGGCCGCATACCCGCCGTCGCCCTCACCGCGCACTCCCTGGTGCAGGACCGGCTGCAGTCGCTGCGCGCCGGATTCCAGAGCCACGTGCCCAAGCCGGTGGTGCCGGAGGAGCTGGTCGAGGTCGTGACCAGCATCGTGCACTTGCGCGCGAGCGCGGAAGACTAGCCGGCGTTCGTCGATGGCCGCCTCGCCCGCACCTCAACCTGTTAATCGTGCCGATCGATTTGTTCTTTCGCGCCGGCGAAGCCGGTGCCGGGGAGTCGCGACTCCGTTACCGCTCGAAGAACACGCCGGTGAGAGGCCCCACCGGGGCCAGGAACGTCGGCGCAAAGAGGCACAGGTCGCCGTTGAGCCCGAGCGCACGCGGGCGCCGCGGCCCGATCAGCCCGCGGCCACGCCGGCCCATCCCATAGCCGTTGCGCCCGGAACCATAGCCGCTCGTCCAGAACATCGAGTAGCGGCCGCGCGCGCCGGCGCGGTAGAAGCTCGCGATCGGATAGCGGTCGCCCGTCCCCGCCGCTTCGTACCCGAAGTCCGAAGGGCCGCTGCCCTGCGAGGAGCGATAGAAGGACGAGATCTCGTACGGGTCGTGCAGCACCTGGAGGTGACGCCGGGGCGGCGCCGGCTCGTTGTCCAGCTCGTCGGCCTGGGCGGGAGCAGGCGTGGGCGCGGGTGTTTCCTGCGCGCGGGCGGTGGCGGCGCCGGAAACGAGCAGCAAGGCGGCGACGGCGGCCAGGGTCTTCATGAAGGGACTATACGCAACCGGCGGCGGCCTGTCTTGTGACCGGCCATACGCGCCCGGAGTGATGCGTCATACGTCCGTCCGCCGGTGTCGCGTCCCGCCCTGAAGGTGAAAGAATGAGGTGTGCCGCCCCGCCCCATCTACCTCGATCATCACGCGACGACCCCGCTGGACCCCGCAGTGGTGGCCGCGATGCTGCCGTACCTGACCGAGAAGTTCGGCAACCCGTCGAGCCGCCAGCACGCGTTCGGACAGGAGGCCCATGCGGCGGTCGAAGAGGCGCGTGCCCAGCTCGCGCGGCTGATCGGGGCCGAGCCGGGAGACATCGTGTTCACCTCCGGGGCGACGGAGTCGGACAACCTCGCCGTGCGGGGCGCGGCGCGCGCGGCGACCGCGCGCGGCCGTCACCTGGTGACGACCGCGATCGAGCATCCGGCCGTGCTCGAGCCGGCGCGGACGATCGAGCGCGAGGGATTCGAGGTCACCGTCGTCGGTGTCGGACGGGACGGGATCGTCGCCACGGACGAGATCGCCCGGGCCTTGCGTCCCGACACCGTCCTCGTTTCGGTGATGGCGGCGAACAACGAGGTCGGGACCGTTCAGCCGATCGCGGAGATCGGACGGCTGTGCGGCCAGAGAGGGATCCTGTTCCACACCGATGCCGTGCAGGCCATCGGGCGCATGCCCGTTCGTGTCGACGAGTGGGGAACGGATCTCGTGAGCATCTCGGCCCACAAGATGTACGGTCCGAAAGGCGTGGGCGTGCTCTACGTCCGGCGCTCGCGCCGGCCGCGCATTCGCCTTCAACCGCAGGCCGAGGGCGGAGGACAGGAGAAGGGGCTTCGCTCGGGTACGCTGAACGTGCCCGGCATCGTCGGCCTCGGCCAGGCGGCACGCTTGGCCGCCGACGCCCTGGCCGGAGGCGAACCCGCCCGCATCGCGGCGCTCCGCGACCACCTCCTCGCGGGGCTGCGCCGGCGACTCGACGGCGTCGAGGTCAACGGGTCGATGGAGCACCGGCTGCCTGGCAATCTCCACGTCTCGATCGCGCGCGCGGAAGCGGAGACGTTGATCCTCTCCCTCGGCGGGCGGATCGCGATCTCCTCGGGCGCGGCCTGCGCGGAGGCGGGCGGCAAGGGATCGCACGTACTACGAGCCCTGGGACTGTCGGACGAGCGGATCTACACCGCGCTGCGGTTCGGGATCGGCCGCTTCAACGACGCCGCCGAGATCGACGACGCGGTGGAAGCGCTTACGCTCGCGGCCGAGGCCGCGCGCCAGCGCGCGGCGGCGGCGCCGAGGTGAGAAAAACCCCATCACGCAAATCGCATGCCTCCGCCTTGCTGCTGTCACAGAGTGCAAATCGCTCCAAGCCCATTAAGATCATGGAATTAAGATCGCGTCGCGCGAAGTTTCCACAAGGTTTTCCACAGTTTCTGTGGACGGATTTGGCGCGCCCTTCTCGAGACAAAACGCGCCTCTTCGGCGCCTCCATGGAGCGGAAGTCCGTCTCTCCGACATAAGCGATGATCCAGAAGCCGCGTCTCTTCACTCCCGGCCCCACGCCCCTCCATCCCGCCGTGCAGGAGGCGATGGCCCGACCCATACCCCACCACCGGACGGACGAGTTCCGCAAGGTCTTCGCCGAATCCATCACGGGCCTGAAGGCGTTCTTGAAGACGACCGACGACGTGCTGATCCTCGCCTGCTCGGGTACGGGCGGGATGGAAGCGGCTCTCGTGAACGTGCTCTCACCGGGCGACACGATGCTGGCCCTGGTGGCCGGCTCGTTCGGCGAGCGCTGGTCGGCGCTGGGGCGGGCCTACGGAATGAACGTAAAGGAGCTCCGCGCGAAGTGGGGCGAGGCGGTGGCGCCGGAAGAGGTGGGGCGCGCACTCGAGGCCGATCCCGCCATTCGCGCCGTCTTCGTCCAGCTCAGCGAGTCCTCGACGGGCGCCGCGCACGACGTCCAGGCCCTGGCCCGCCTCACCCGCGAGCGCAAGGACACGCTGCTCGTCGTGGACGCGATCTCCGGCGCGGGCGCCCTGCCCCTGGAGACCGAGGCCTGGGGCGTGGACGTGGCCGTCGTCGGCAGCCAGAAGGCGCTGGCCCTTCCGCCCGGCCTCGCGTTCGTTTCCGTGAGCGCGCGCGCCTGGGCGCGCATCGAGAGCGCGCACGCCGCCCGCTTCTATTTCGACCTGCGCCGGGAGCGCAAGGCGCAGGCGGGCGGCGAATCGGCCTTCACCCCCGCCATCTCGAACGTGGTCGCGTTGCGCGCGGGCCTGGCCGCGGTGGAAGCGATGGGGGGAGTCGATGCGCTCGTCCACAATGCGCAGACGCTGGCCGCGGCCACGCGCAAGGCGGCGGAGGCCCTGGGCCTTCCTCTGGTCGCGCCGCGCGATCACGGGGACGCGCTCACCGCGCTGTATCCTCCCGCGGGCATCGAGTCGGGGGCGATCGTGAAAGGCCTCAAGTCCGAGTTCGGCTCCACCGTCGCGGGCGGACAGGGCGAGCTGAAGGGCAAGATCCTCCGCATCGCTCACCTCGGCTATTACGACGCCACCGACATCCTCGGTCTCATCGCGACCCTGGAGATCGTGCTGCGCCGGGTCGGGCATCGTTTCGAGGTCGGACGCGGCGTCGCCGCGGCGGAGGAGGAATACCTCCGCCGCGTCACGCGCTAGGAGACGACCCTTGTCCTACAAGCTCCTCGTCCTCGAGGGCATCACCGAGCGCGGCCTGCAGCTCCTGAAGGCGGAAGGCTGGCAGATCGACCAGCACAAGGCGATGGCGCCGGCGGAGCTGGCGCGCATCGTCGGCGCCTACGACGCGATGACCATCCGCAGCGGCAGCCAGATCACGGCCGAAGTGCTCGAAGCGGGCAAGAGCCTCAAAGTGGTCGGGCGCCCCGGGGTCGGCGTCGACAACGTGGACCTGGCGGCGGCGACGCGGCTCGGCATCATGGTGATGAACTCGCCGATGGGCAACCTCGTGTCCACCGCGGAGCTGACCCTCGCCCTCCTCTTCGCGGTGGCGCGGAACGTCGCCCAGGCCGACGCCGCCATGAAGGCGGAGCGGTGGGAGCGCAAGGCGTTCCCCGGCGTCGAGCTCTCCGGCAAGCGATTGGGCGTGGTCGGCTTCGGGCGCATCGGGCGGGAGGTGGCGGCGCGGGCCCGGGCCCTGGGCATGGAGATCGCGGCCTTCGATCCGTTCGTGGCGCCCGCGGTGGCGGAAGCGCAGCACGTGCCCATGTTGACCCTCGACGAGCTGATGGAGACCTCGGACTTCATCACCCTGCACACCACGCTCACGCGGGAGAGCCGGCACCTCGTCGGCAAGCAGGCGCTGGCGCACGTCAAGCGCGGCGTCCGCATCGTCAATGCCGCCCGCGGCGAGCTGATCGACGAGGAGGCCCTCCTGGCCGCTCTCGACGACGGCCGCGTGGCCGCCGCCGGCCTCGACGTCCACGCGCAAGAGCCGCCGCTGGACTGGCGGCTGGCCAAGCATCCGCGCGTGGTGGCCACGCCGCACGTGGGCGCGCAGACGGTGGAGGCGCAGGAGCGCGTGGGCACCGACATCGCGATCCAGGTGCGCGACTTCCTCAAGGGCGGGATCATCCAGCACGCCGTCAACTTCTTCTCGCTCACCGGGGACGTCTACGATCAGGTGAAGCCGGCCATGGATCTGGCCCAGCGCCTGGGCGCCTTCCTGGCCCAGGCCTGTCCGGGCACGCCGGAGCGCATCGAGGTCGGACTCTACGGCGATCTCCGCGAGATCGACTCCAACCCGATCCAGGCCGCCGCGGTGTGCGGGGTGATGCGCTGCGCCTTCCCCGAGAACGTCACGCTCGTGAACGCGCGCGCGCTGGCCACCGAGAAGGGGATCGACGTGGTGGAGTCGACCTCTTCGGCGAAGGTCGCGTTCTCGAACCTCATGGCCATCCGGCTCAAGACCTCCGAGCGCGACTACTCGGTGGCGGGGACGCTCTTCGGGCGCAACCATCTGCGCCTCGTCGACGTGGACGGCGTCGAAGTCGACGCGATCCCGCAGGGGCACCTGCTGCTGGTCAAGAACGACGACACGCCCGGCGTGGTCGGCCATCTGGGACAGGCCCTGGGCCGGCGCAACGTCAACATCGCGAGGATGACCGTCGGACGGAAGCCGGGCAGCGGCCGCGCGGTGATGCTGATCGAAGTCGACAACGAGGTGCCGCCCGACGTCCTGGCCGAGGTGACGACCGTCCCCGGCGTGCGCGAAGCGCGCGCCCTGAAACTGGGCTGATCCTCGTGCCCATCGGCTTCGACCTGGGCGGCACCAAACTGCTCATGGTCGCGGACGGGCCCGGAGGACGCGTGGTCGAGCGCGTCGCGACCGGGATCGCGTTCGACGGGCGCGCGCTCGAAGCCGCGATCGCGCGGTTCCTCGATGCGCACCGCGACGCCGCCTCCGCCGTCGGCCTTGCCATTCCCGGCCTCGTCGGTCCCGGTCCGTCCGTGCAGGCCTGCGACGTGCTGCCCGGCATCGTGGGCTGGCGGCCCCCGGCGCCGCTGGCCGGGCCGCGGTTCGCGATGATCAACGACGCCGCGGCCGCCCTGGCCGAGGAATGCCATGACGCGCCGTCCGACGTGACGGCGGCGGTGGTGATGGCCGGCACCGGGATCGGCGCGGCCATGCGCGTTCACGGCCGGCCCTTCGGAGGTGCGAACGGCTGGGCGGGCGAGCTCGGCCGCATCCCGCTCGCCGCGGGGCCGGACGGCGTCCGCACGCTGGACCAGCTCGCCTCGGGCCAGGCCCTGGTCGCGCGCCTCGGCGGGGACGGCGCGACCCTGCGCGCGCGTGTCGAAGGGGGAGACGACGCCGCAGGGCGCGCCGTGCAGGAGGCGGGCACCGCGCTCGGCCTGGGCCTGGCCACGCTCATCAATCTGATCAATCCCGCGCTGGTATCCGTCGGCGGGGGAGTGGTGGACCTGCCCGCCTACCTCGACGCCGCGCTCGCCAGCGCCGAGGGCCACGCCCTGCCGGACCTCTGGCGGGCGTGTCGCGTGCGCAAGGTGCGTGCGGGAGAGCTGGTGGCCGCGCTGGGCGCGGCGCGCGTCGCGTCTTCCTGAGGACTACGCGGTGCTCAGGGGACCGGCCCCGGCCTGCCTCTGATCGAGCACGTGGCCCTCGGCCTTCCCCCGCCCGTAGAGCAGGCGGCGTTGCTCGGCGGAGATCCGCGTGCTGAAGATGATGTCCCACAGCCCGTTGGTGAGGCCGTAGCCCACGTCTGCGCCCTTGGGGCTGTGATGGTAGAGGTGATGCCGCTTGATGTAGCGGAAGTACGGGTTGTCGAAGTGGTAGAAGTGCACCGAGTGATGCACCCACTCCTCCACCACGTAGCTCTGCAGGAGTCCCGCGATCAGCACCGGCATCGACCAGAGGGGGAAGAAAGC
>WNGB01009055.1_pt1 | contig 14028 bp, 14 predicted proteins | sample 5400681 | NCBI WGS metagenome assembly WNGB01 (sample SAMN13153367, study PRJNA577476) | soil metagenome | isolation source: 115 cm soil or saprolite under grassland replicate 2 | place: USA:California | collected 2016-06-15 | reverse complement strand
TCCTCGGCTTCGGCGTGGCGAGCGCGATGGGCTGGTCGATCGGCGCCGCCATGGGCGCCAAGAAGGCGCAGCCCGACAAGCTCGTCGTTGCTTTCATCGGCGAGGAGGCCTTCAACGAGACCGCGATGGACATCGAGACCTCGATCCGCAACAACGCGCCGGTGCTGATCATCGTCAAGAACAACCGCAAGATCCCGGACACCGACGGCGGCAAGAGCAAAAAGCTCGCGGTGGCGCGTTTCCACCAGGGCGTCGACATCTGCCCGCTCGCGACCGCGCTCGGCGCCAAAGCCTACCGGGTCGAGAAACCTTCCGACCTCGCCGGCACCTTCAAGTCGGCGATCGCCGACGTGAACGGCGGCCGCACCGCGGTGGTCGACGTCGTCACCGTGCGCCAGAACGGCAGCCTGCACCACCTGTGGGACCCGAACGTGAAGCCCGGCAGGGAGGGGGTGGGGTGAGGCTCGCCGTCAAATCACCCGCTCACCTTCGCGCGCCCGGATATCTCCGCGCGCAGCTCGGCGACTTCCTTGCGCAGATTCTTGACCTCGCTGAGGATCGGCGCCGCCTCCTCCTGGATCATCTCGCGCTCGGCCTCGCGCTCGGCCGCATCCGCCTTCATCGCTTCCGATTGCATGGCGTTGACCACGACGCCGATGAACAGGTTCAGCACCATGAAGGTGGTCACGATGATGAAGGTGATGAGGAAGATCCAGCCGTAGGGATGATGCTCCATCACCGGCTTGGCGACATCGTTGGTCCAGCCTTCCAGCGTCATCACGGTGAACAGCGTGTACAGGGCCTTGCCGAGCGAGCCGAACAGCTCCGGATTGTCGGCGCCGAACAGCTTGGTCCCCATCACGGCGAACACGTAGTAGATGAGCCCGATCAGGAACAGGATCGAGCTCATGCCGGGCAGCGAGGCGAGCAGCCCCGCGACCACGCGCTTGAGGGTGGGAATCGCGGTGATCAGGCGCAGCACGCGCAGGATGCGCAGCGCGCGCAGCACTGTGAAGGTCTCGGTCGCCGGGACCAGCGCGATGCCGATCACGATAAAATCGAACACGCTCCACGGGTCGCGGAAGAACGCGAGCCGGTGCACGACGATGCGGGCCGTGAGCTCGATCACGAACACCGCCAGGATGATGCGGTCGAGCAGCGAAAGGATCGAGCCGAACCGGTCCATGACCGGCTTGTAGGTCTCGAGCCCGAGAATGACGGCATTGGCGAAGATCAGCGACATGACCACGCGCTCGGTGCGCGGGTCGTCCACGATGGTGCGAAGCCAGGCGATCACGGTGTCCCCCCTTTTGCGGCCGCCGGGTGAAGACGGGGCCGCCTTGACGGATTTTAGGCGAACGGGCGGGGCGTGTCGCCGCGGTTGCCGCCGGCTGTGCAAGGCGTGACACCGGTTCGATTGTGCGGATACGATGCGGCCCGCCATGCCGCCGGCGCCTGCGGCGGCCGGTGAACCGCCCATCCGGAGCGACCCATGCGCCTCGATGCCATCGCGATCGGCCACAACCCGCCCAACGACGTCAACGTCATCGTCGAGGTGCCGATCGGCGGCGAGCCGATCAAATACGAGATGGACAAGGCGGCCGGAACGCTGGTGGTCGACCGGTTTTTGCATACGGCGATGCGCTATCCCGGCAACTACGGCTTCATCCCGCACACGCTGTCCGACGACGGCGACCCGATCGACGTGCTGGTCGCCAACACACGGCCGATCGCCCCCGGCGCCATCGTCAACGTGCGGCCGATCGGCGTGCTCAAGATGGAGGACGACGCCGGCGGCGACGAGAAGATCATCGCGGTGCCGATGCCCAAGCTCACCAAGCGCTACGCCCACATCGAGGACTATACCCAGCTGCCGGAGATCACGATCAAGCAGGTCCAGCACTTCTTCGAGCACTACAAGGATCTCGAGCCCGGCAAGTGGGTCAAGGTGCTCGGCTGGGGCGACGCCGCCGAGGCGCGCCGGCTGATCGCCGCGGCGATCGCGCGGGCGAAGACATAACAGCTGACGTCGACCGAGAGCGCGAGTTCAACGGCAACGCCGGAACAGGCGTGGCAGGCTGCGCGTTGCTCGTACACCAGAAGTGCCTGTCCACCAGAATCAGCCAGAGGAACGGCTGCCATGGCCAACCCCGACCCTTATGGAGATCCGTATCGCGAGCAGCCGCCGCAACGCCTAGTGGCTCGCGACGGCATGAGCCCAATGTTGCTCGCGGGTATCGCGCTTGGTGTCATGTTGATCGTCGGCGGGCTCCTATACGCCTACAATCAATCCGGCTCGCCTGTTGCCAGCAATCCGCCCGCACAAACGACTGGGCAAGGGCAGAACAATGCGCCGCCGGCAGCGAACGTTCCGGCGCCTCCGGACCAGCTGAAGAAATAGCGCTATTCCGCCACCACGACCATGTGCGAGTCGTGAGCGCGGATTCAGCGCACGCGAAAAGCCCCGGGGTGAACCCGGGGCTCCGCCGTAGCTGTGTCGATCAGCGCTCCCGGACCGGGCCGCGCTCCTCGATGATCACGCCGCCGCTCGGTGCGCGGCCAGTCGTTCCTTCTCTGCAGACCTCCACGGTCCGCATGTGGCTTTCCGCTTCGACGCGGACGCCGAACCCGCGGTCGCCGATGATGACGCCGACGCCCGGCGCCGGGCGCTGCTCGACAATTGTGCATCGCTTGGTCGTCGGCTCCTGCACGATATAGAAGTCGGCGAGGCTCGGTGTGACGAAAACGGCCGCAAGGGCCGCTCCGGCGAGCATGGCCTTCATGAGTATCCTCCTTTGAAAGGCTCTAATGCTTCCCAATGATTCCCTCGAGAAATTGTTCCACGCCGGAGTTCCTTTGGCCGCTTGCGAAATAGCGTATGGGGCAACCCCCACCAAGCGCAGGGGCGCCGCCACGCGCACGACCGGCTTTGTCCGGCGTATGAAATCCGCTATGGTTCCATCGGAGCGCGGGCGTAGTTCAATGGTAGAACGGCAGCTTCCCAAGCTGCATACGAGGGTTCGATTCCCTTCGCCCGCTCCAACGCTTAGCTCCGTTCTGGCGGAAAGTTTTACAGCCGGTTTTGCAGCTTTTGTTCGCTTTCCATCCTCCATAGACGACGGCGGCCGAATTGCAGAGACGGGAAATCCAACCATGTCTGTCCACAAGCCCAAATTGAAGAACATTCCGCAAAAAACACAGGACGCGTTCGTTCAGCATCATCTCCCATACGAACTCTGGATGATGCGCGAATCCTTAGCAGCCGCACGGAGAGGGGCGCCGACGCGAGCCCAGCAGAATTTGAACGTTGAAGGGTTTGCTATTCATGCTCGCAACCTCATCGAATTTCTCAAGAACGGCGATGACTGCGGTTTCGATCCGACGGACTTCACCACGGACGCGTTTGCCAAGCGGGCGTTTATTCGGCCGACGTTGGTGGACATGATCAATCAACAGATATCGCACCTGACTTCGAATAGAACTGAAAACCAGAAAGAAAAATTCGATGAACCGCAGTGGCGAGAAACGGCCAGCCTCGTCGAAGAGGAGTTCAAGCGCTGGACTAACAATTTGAGTCATGAGTGGGCCGCGAAATGGGAAAAGCGCGAGCGGATGGATGAGGCCGCAGCCTCCGAGGCCACCATAAAGGCTCATTTCGGTGGCCAATCCAGCGCACCAATGTCTATTTCTAGTTCAAGTGTCGTCATCGGAGCGACAGCCGGTCCGCCTCCACAGGAGGACTGCAAGTGACATTGGCAATCCATTAGTTGCCAGCTTTGGCCCTGTTCAGCCTCCAGATTGCATCCTTCGTCGCCGCTGCGCGGCCGACATAACGTCGAATGATTCGCTCCACTTGTTCTTCACTCCAAGCAAGGATTTCCGCGATCACGCGGGTTGATAGCCCCGCGATGTAGAACTTCGTCGCGGCCGTGCCACGTAGGTCGTGGAAGTGCAAGTCTTTGCCGGCGATGCCGGCGGCGTGCTTCGCATCATTGAAGGACGATCCGAAACCGTCCGGCGTCCAAGGTCGGTGCTTACTGCTGGTCAAGATTGTTGTTGCCCGTTTGGGGATGCGCGCGAGCACGTCGCGCAGATCATCGTAAAGCGGAATGATCGCTTCCCGCCGTCCGCGACTCTTACCCGTCGTAAATGTAATCGCATCCTCGCCGACATGCGACCATGACAAGCGGAGCAAATCGCTGAGGCGCAGGCCCGTGTGAGTGGCAAGATCAACCGCGTGAGCGATTTCGGCGAGGCAAGGCAATTCAGTTAGCTTGCCCTCGATCGTGCGCGATCCTCCTGCCTTCTTTAAGTGCGCGATATCGGAGTCTGTCCAAATAATTTCGGAGCGGTCGCTGCTATAGAGTTGTTTGATGCCGTCGCAGGGGTGGCCGACGATCTTGCCGAGCGGATCAACCGCATATGACAGTACCCGCGAGAGTACTTGCATGCCATAGTCGGCTGTGCGGGGCTTGTCGGCCCATTGGTTTCGCCAACGTCGGATGGTTGGTCGAATCTTCTCCGGCCGATCAAATTGCGCAATGCGGAGTTCCCCAAAGTAATCCGCGATTCGATCCAGCCACGGCGACCAAGCCTTGCGCGTCGACTCCGCAAGCTTCTTGTAATCATTGCTCGCCCTGTAGAGCGTGACCAGGGATTTGAATTTGCCGGTGTCCGGCGTGCGCCGGTTCTCAACTGCCTCGTGGTAGGCGCGCATGAACTCTGCGCTGCCGGGCTTGCCGACGAGACGCGGCGGCTTATCTCGGCTTCCTTTCTCTGGCCTCCAGGCGTACCAGTACTCGCGGCCCTTCGCCGTCACCTTGAAAGCTTTGATATCAACCTTCACCATGTTGCTTCTCGAATACCTCAAGCTCGCGATCAAGATCGGATACTGCCGTCTCACCGTCTCGTCGCGCCCATACGACTAGACGATCGCGCTCGACTACGACGCGATCAACCTCAATGCCGGCGGCCTTGAAAGCCTCAAGGGTCTTGGCCAGATCGGCAGGCTTCTTCCATGGGCCACGACTCACGATACGCACTCACGCTGGTGGTTCGATCTCCTGCCTGTGGCATCGCATCCGCGGCGGCCTATCCCTTCGCCTGGGTCCGATCATGGGCCAGCATTCCGGCGCGAACAACGCGAAGCTTGTCCACTGCGGCCTGTAGCGCGCCGCCGCCGTCCGCCTCCAGCACCGCATCGACCGCGCTCAGTAACTGGTCCGACAGATCGAGCCCCGTGATCCGCGCGCTGTACCGCGCGAGCACGACCTCCATGTCCGCGACCAGCGACGCCAGATCGCGATACTTTTCCAAGTCGGGGACCGAGGCCAGTTCATTGATGACTATTCGATTCTGCGGTCTGCCCTCGGCCTTCGCCTTTGCTTCGATCCTGTCCGCAATATCCGAGGGCAGTCGAACTTTGTACTCGCGCGCCGGGGTAGGCGCGACGGTGGCGTGCTTTCGGCTGCGTGGCATTGGCACAACCTCGGATCAATGGGGACGAAATTACGAGGACAATAGCGACCCAGTCTATGCTTGTCTATTCCCCATTTTTGGGTAAAGTCGTCCCCTGTGTCAGTTTGTCCGTGATCGTTGTCGTGGAGGTCGTAGATGCGTTTGGAGACTGTAAGTCGCCGGCTCCGCCAGGCCCGCTACTATGCGGTCCCTACTGCCGGGGGAATGATCGGGCTAGGGCGGTCGGATAGCTATCGGGCAGCGGCCGAGGGGGTGATCCCGACCGAGCGGGACGGCAAATTTCTGCTAGTCCCGAAACGGCTTTGGGACCGCGAGGTGAAGCGCCTGTTGCGCGGCGCAAAGTCTCGCACGCGGTCGGGGAAGGCGCCGCTGGCTACTAGCGTCGAGCGCGAGAGAGCAGCGACCGCACAATCCTAAAAAACGCGACGGCCGCCCTTCGCCAAGGGCGGCCGTCTTGCTTTCCATCACACCACGCGAAGGAGAAGCCTGTGAATCGCACATATGCACCGACCGGACGCCGCGCGCAAGCGGTGACGCTCATCATCACCCCCAGTCGTCGCCCTGGCCGCTATCAGGTGCGGCTTGGCGATCAGATGGTCGAAGCGTCGACCGCTGTGCCGCTCTTTACAGCGGCCCGCCGGTTCATCGAGTCGCTCAATCCCACAAAGCTTCTAACCGTGCTGAATATCCAAATTTCTGTCGGTAGGGGCGCTCGGAAGGAGCGAACGGCAGAGCGGCTGAAAAGGTCGCCGTGGTGGCCAGTCCCGTCAGATATCTCCGTTCGCAGCGGCCCGGGCGAGTGAGAGGGCAAGGCACTCGACAAGGGGACAGCGCATGAGCGGGGGAACGCAATGAGCGGGGACCCACGCATTCGTACTATCGCGGATGCGGCGCTCGGTTATGTGGCACGCGGATGGAAACCGGTGCCCGTCAGCCGCAAGACCAAGAAGCCGATCGAGAAGGGATGGCAGACTCGTCCGTTTGCGCCATCGCAATTTGCTGGCAATGCACAGAATGTTGCGGTCCAGCTTGGTCCAGTTTCCGGTGATCTGGTCGACGTCGATCTCGATGCCATCGACGCCATCGGTCTCGCAACCGAGTTCCTACCGGAAACCGATGCCATCTTTGGGCGTCGATCGAAACCGCTCTCCCATCAATTTTACCGCGCCGAATTCAATGGCGAGAGGCGCGCGGCGATCCAGTTCAAGCACCAGGGCGCGGTCCTGGTAGAGCTTCGCATTGGCGCTGACGGGAAGGGCGCCATCACTGTCGTGCCACCATCCATGCACGCAAGCGGCGAGCTGGTGTTGTGGGAGCGTGATGGCGAACCAGCTCGCGTTGACGCGGAATTGCTTAAGCGGTCGGTCACCAAGCTCGCAGTGGCGTGTTTGCTCAAGCAGCACTACCCGGCGCAGGGATCGCGGCATGAAGGCGCCTTGGTCATCGGTGGAGTGCTTGCCCGCGCCGGCTGGCGTCCCGATGACATTGGGCACGTCGTCGAGGTAGTCGCGCGCGGCGTGGGCGATGACGAATGGCCCGATCGCGTCACCGCCGCAACGAGCGCCGTCAACGTGAAGGCGAACGGCCATGAGGTGGCAGGACTCGATCGCATGCGCGCCCTATGGGGCCCGGACGCCACAAAGACGCTGGCCGGCTGGCTTTCTTGGCGGGAGGTGCGGACGAAGGCAGGTGCTGGTCTCGAGGATGCTGTCGCGTTGGAATTTGCCGGCACACATGCGGATGCGTTCCGCTACGTTGCCGCGTCACGCCAATGGATGAAGTTCACCGGCTGCCGTTGGGAACCCGAGGACACGTTAGGGGCATTCGACGAATCGCGCCTGCTCTGCCGCAAGGCCGGTGACGCTCAAGCCAAGACCGTCGCTGCCGTCGTAACGCTCGCGCGCAGCGATCGCCGTCTCGCGGCCACGGTGGGGCAGTGGGACGCACAGCTGATGCTATTCAACTGCAGCGGCGCGACCATCGACTTAACGACCGGCATGCCGCGGGAGCCGGATCGCCGCGACTACATCACGAAGATTGCGGGCACAGCGTTGGCCGAGGCCGCAACCCCGCACCCGCTTTGGGACCGCTTTCTTGCGCGAGTCACGGGCAATGATCGCGATCTCATTGCTTTTCTGCAGCGATGGTGTGGCTACTGCCTCACGGGGCATACGCACGAGCACAAGCTAGTGTTCCTGTACGGCAAGGGCGCAAACGGGAAGTCGGTGTTCACGTCGACGATCGGCGGCATCATCGGCGACTACACCACCGTGGCGCCGATAGAACTGTTGCTCGCTTCCAAACACGATCGTCACCCGACCGAGATCGCCCGCCTCAAGCCCGCGCGGCTGGTCCTGGCACAAGAGACTCCGGCGGGTCGGCGATGGGACGAGACCAAACTAAAATCCCTGACTAGCAGCGACCCCTTGACCGGCAGGTTCATGCGACAGGATTTCTTCGACTTCCTGCCGACGCACAAGCTCATGGTGGTCGGGAACCATCGGCCCTCACTTGCTAACGTTGAGGAGGCGACGAAGCGCCGGTTGCTCATGGTCCCGTTCGTGATCCAGATTCCCCCCGCCGAGCGTGACCCTCACCTCACGCACAAGCTCAAGAGCGAATGGCCTGCGATCCTGCGTTGGGCAGTCGATGGCTGCCTAGCCTATCAGCGCCAAGGACTTGCGCCGCCCGCCTCCGTCATCAAGGCAAGCGACGACTATTTCGACGGCGAGGACACACTCCAACAGTGGATCGACGATTGCCTCAAGACCGACGACCCGCGCGCCTTCACGCCATCCCGCCAACTGTTCATGAGTTGGAAAGAGTGGGCCGAGCAGCGAAACCTGCGCTCAGGCAGCGAGAAAGAATTTGTCGAGCGCCTTGCTGACAAGGGGATCGAGAAGGTCAGAACCAACAAGGCTCGCGGCTTCAAGGGCGTAGAACTAAAACCCGACGACAGCGCACTGCTGTAGGTGACGGGTTGTGACGGGTCCTCCTATTTCATGCGTCTTACGCGCGCGCGCATTACGTCTGGATAAGGAATACCCGTCAGCACCCGTCACCCAAGGCCCAAGAAAGGGAGGAAATCATGAATGACCTGACCAAACCCGGCTCGAATTCGCTCGCCGATCTGGCAGCTCGCATCAGGACCTTCCATGAAGCGACAGCCGAAGGGCTTAGGTGCAGTGTTGAAAACGGCATCGCCGCAGGTGAGTTGCTGATTGAGGCGAAGGCGCAACTGCAGCATGGCCAGTGGCTGCCATGGCTTCGTGAGAACTGCTACATTTCGGAGCGGACCGCACAGCTCTACATGCGGCTTGCCAAAAACAGGACCGAGATTGAGGCCAAATCCGCAACGGTTGCGGATTTGACCCTCAACGAAACGGCCGCGATGCTGATGCTGTCCTCCGATGTGCGCAAGCTTCTACAGTTCGCCCGAGACTGCGAACATTTGTCAGGCGATGAGCTGGTCGACCGTTGCATCGCTGAGGGGGGTCGGGGTGATCGTAGACAACAACTACAATCCCTTCGCCGGCAGAAGCGAAGCAGAAATCTTGGAGTGGCACATATTTATAACGTTCTTGATCCTCGATCCCGATGGCACGACCGGTTGGATGTCCCCGGACGGTGCACATTATCACGTCGAATATGTCCTACAGCGACCCTTCCAAAACGTCACCGAATGGCTCGGCCTCGAGGGCGACCGCTACCGAAAGGTGAACGGTTATAGGCAGCCGATAGTGTCCGAACAGTTCAAGGCCGAGTGGGCGTCGTTCCTTGCCGAGCGTCGGAATCTAACGCTGGAGGGCGTGCAGCAGGAGGTCAAGAAGCTAGCGAAGCGGCACGAGCAGGCGCGGGTTGAAGGTCGCATCCACGTAGTGAAGCGAAGGAAGCGACGCGTCGCGTAAGCTTGGCGGCGAGATCGGGTCGGTCGCGATCCAGGCGGGCGAGGATGTAATCATTATGCGCCACCCTCCTCATCTTCGGGGACGAGCATCCAGGTCCGCCTCAATGGCAACTCGGCTCGAAACGCTTCCGGCAGCCGATCGTAGGCCTCAAAAAGTGCATCGAGAATTTCAATCCTTCCCCAAAGACGGATACGAAAATACAACTCGTTGCGCCGCTGCTCGACGGGCCTCTTGAAGCCTCCCCAGCGGCGGGCGTAGTGATCTGGTGTACGGCGTGGTAGCAAGGTCACACAGACGAGGCTCGCCGATAATCCCGCTGTTCGGGTTGCCGCTATTTGATCTTGCGCCATCGCTCGCATAGAACGGCATCTGCGAGGTTCCCATGGGTGACGCGTATACGGTTCGCTATTTCATCAATCAAACTGGTTGGGGGATTGTTTTCGAGTGTGATCCGCGAAGCGAAGAAGCGCTCTTGCGAGACTTTCCATCGCTTCGACGGGTTCGCGAATGTTTTCTCGAAGGCCGTCCCCTGGCAACTGCCTTGCCGGCAGCGGAATCACCACCTCGACGAGCCCATAGGAGACGACCGCTTCCCAATGAGGCTCCCGCTCGTCGCGCGTCATCGTCGCGCGCACTTCCTTGACTTCAATCCTGGCCATCGTTCTGCCCCTTCTCCGAGGCGCGAACGATGTGGCGATAGCGGCGATAGCGCAACCCGGGGCGCGGCTTGCGGGAATGAAAAATAATTCTTCTCGGGCTCGATCGAGCCGGGAGGGGGTGCCTTTGGGTCCTGCCTTCGGCGGTACCTCCGGTGGGTCCTGCCGACCCGCGCCGACCGTCCAGGTGCACCTTAAAAAAACGGCTTAACAGCCTTAACTGATTTCCTATGGCAACGATCGTACGAAAATCTGAGTTAGCCGCGCGGTTGGGCGTTTCTCGTCCCCGTGTCTCTCAATATATCCAGTTCGGCCTGCCCGTTCGCAACGATGGTCGCATTGATCTCCACGCCGCCTGCGAATGGGTTCTCGATAACGTCATCGATCAATGGACGGACAACGCCAGCCCTGCGGTCCAAGCGGCACGGAAAATACTCTGGGCTAGCGACAGTGAGGTCCGCAGTAAGTGAAGGGCCCGGCAGTATTCGCCAAGCCTATCCTATCAGTGCTCATCTAATCAGCCGATAACGAACTCTCTCTGCACACGCCTCCAACCAACGTGCGGTCATTTCAGCAAGTGGCCAGCAAGCGCGGAAGCGTACTGAGTGACGCAGTGGCGCACCGTGACGCATATCGGACTAACCCTGATTCAGACATACATACCTCACCCGTTAACCCCCTCTTGACGACGGCGTGGCGGCGCTCGACCGCCATCGCATCGCCCGGGCTGAGGGCCAAGCAGCCGGCGCGGACCACCAGATCATACGCGCGGCCGGGGCTGTCGACGCCATGCTTGCGCAGCTGCGCGCATGCTCCAGTCACCAGCGACATCGGCCATAGCATTGATCGCGTCGATGCCGCGATGGCGGCCGGCAGCGCCGGTCTTCCAGCGCATTAGCAGGAGTTGCTCGACATCACCCGCGACCATATCATCGGCGCGATCATCATAATGTTCTGGAACTGACTGGGATTAAACTGGTGTGGCCTGGCGATGACACGGCGCGGGCGGACGGCTCAGCCGTTGTTCATGCTTGAAAAACTGCCGCGTCTCACTTTGATATTTTCTTGCATGACGCAATTTTGAGCCAACCCGGCGCTGAGACGAAGCATCGGGCGGCTCAAGGCGCAATGGCCTCGCCCAAGACATGGTCCCGCACCAGATAAGCAGCCGACGTTCATGTGGCCAGCCGACCACTGCCCTCGCGGAAGGAACCAGCGCCTTGGGGGCATATGAGCGTCCCTAAAAAGAACGCGTGTTCGCGGACCGCAGCAGCTTCGAGAGCGGGAAAGTGATGCAGCGAAAGCAGTGATCTTGCATCTGTTACCCCTCACTCTGCCGCGCGTCTGCAGGCGCAGCCCGCCTCTGTCATACCGCAATGATCGGGATTACCTTGAGTTCAGACCAAATTCAGACCGTCCGAATTAGACTCAATTCCCCCAGACGCCTCAATTACACCCGCGGGGGCGGCGATTCGCGCCGTAGGGGACTCCGAGCGCGACAGAGACGGCGTCCAAGCAACTGGGCGCCGTTTCTCGTTTCAGGTTCAAAGAAAAAGCCCCGGTGTGGCCGGGGCTTTCCAGTCCTGAGTAACCGACAGCCCGAGGCTGGCGACCTAAGCTGTGGGCACCCAAGCGACTACTACCACAAGGCTCGGTGGGGAGAGATGGCGACAGGGGGTCGCACCGCTCTGCCTTTGCCGGTAACCCGCAACTTTCGTCGGAAATTGAGTATGGTTGTACCAAGCGGCGGCTGGCCGCCGTGCGCGGAGCCACGGCCAGGTCTCGCGATGGATGTCGTACCTCCTCTGCCAGATTGGCGACTTCTTCAAATCCCAGATAGACAAAGAATAACAGAGCGGCCGCAGCCATGATCGCCGGCTCCTGAGCTGGCATCGTCAACTGTGGCGTTGCATCGTTCATGAACCCTGCGGCAACCACCAGCAGCAATCCGCCGACTTCAACGGACGTGAAAATGATGTTCAGCCAACTCGACTCACGCAATCCCCAGATGTTCACGGCACAGCAGAGAACGAGCAGAGCTAATCTAGTGCGGCAGCTGTTGCAGGTACGTCCACAAAAACGCGGAGGTAGCCGGCGAACGCCAACGAAACCGTGGCTGCCGTGGCTGCCCCGCCAAGGAGAATCGTGATGCCCACCGTAAACGAGAGCCAGCGGGCGCGTGGCCATGCCTGTCTGATATAGGAGTATTCGGCCCCCGCGACCGGAAACGAAGTCGCCATTTCAGCATAGGAGAAGGCCGTCAGCAGGGCGATGCCTGCACCAACGACGAAGCTCAGCCACAAACCTCCTTGCGCGAGGCCGGCGGCGCTACCAATGACCGAGTACACGCCAGCGCCGAGGATCACGCCGACGCTGTAGAAGATCAGTTGAATCGGTCCAAGAACGGGCTTCAATGACATTGGATGAAGTTGTTGATCGCAACCGCGGTTCGGAAGCGCCGCGCCAATTTAGCTGACGGTGGTTATTCGACCAGGGTCTTGGCGCCACAGGCGAGTTCCTACGCGCTTCGCTTAGCAGCCCAATCACTGAACGCAAAAACCCACAAGGCAATAAGATTTACAATTGGGACGAAGACTAGCAGCGACCAGAAAGGAGAAAAGCCGGCCCGGCCGAGAATTCGGCCTAAAGGGTAGAGAACGACAGCGACCATCCCAACAAAGAAAATCCAATGAGCAAGTCCGAAGCTTGTCATTGACATCCAGTTGTCCATCATCATCTCGCTCTCCCGCCACTCGCTGACTCGCAGCAGTCAGCGTGATCCGCTCGCCCGTTCGTGATCGTGTCGATGTCCGTGCCCATGTCCAAAAAAATGCATGAGCGGACATGCAAGAAGGAACAGATACGGTAATGCGTACAAAACGTGCCCCGTATGCGTCCATAACAGGTAGACGCCCACTGCGGCGATGACCAGACAAACGACGAGTCCAGCTTTGGAACCAAGAAATTCACGGATCGTGGTCACGTTAAACTCCCTACGGTTGCCCGGCACCTAAAGCATCATATCGGCTGTGAGGGGATGCATTTTGACTTGGATCAAAGGAGTGCCGTTACCGCAACGCAAACTTTTGCCCGAACAGGGCTGACGCGAGACTCGGCCAAAGATTGTAGAAGAACACAAAAATGATGGCGACGATCCAGCCGTATACAGCGCTTGCGATTAAGCCATAGATAAAGCTTCCGATCGTCAGAAGTGTGAAATTTGGAAAGATTGCGGGTAGCAAAGCGTGCCCCTTGAGCTCCGGTGCGACCAGCCAGAGGACCGCGCATAGCACATAGATCACCTGAAACAGCATGCAGGTGGCGAACATGGTCCGCAAGTACGGAAGTTTTGACATCATGAATTCTCCTGCTAGCCAATCATTTCACAAGAAATTCGGACTGTTTTGATCTGCCTCAAAAGTCGTCGGAACTTTCTGATGAGAGTCGAACGGGGCCAATCCCTAAGCCTAGATCTCTAGCTGCCAGTCCGTCATGAGAGAGCCGCGCAACCGGGTGGTTCAAGTCAGGCGCTTCGGCGGTCCCGACGAGCTTGAAATAGTCGATGCTCTGTCGCCGACAGCGGGTCGAGGCGAGGTGCGGGTCCGCGTGCTTGCTTCGAGCTTGAACTACACCGACGTGTTAATCCGGCGGCACCTCTATCCGCAAACTGCGCGTCAGCGACCGCCGTTCGTGCTGGGCTATGACGTCGTCGGAGAAATCGATCAGCTCGGGCCCGGCGTGCGCGACTTCCAGGTTGGCGACTGCGTGGCGGATATGACCGTGATCGGATCGAATGCTGACTATCGCACGCTCTGGGCCGACGACCTGGCTCGCGTTCCGGCGGGCATCGACCCGGCGGAGGCGGCCACGCTGATCCTGAGCTGGACGACCGCGTATCAACTCCTGCACCGCGCGGCGCGGGTGCAGCGGGCCAGCGCGTGCTCGTGCATGGAGCTGCGGGCGCGGTGGGTCAGGCGCTGCTCGCT
>WNGB01009052.1_pt1 | contig 14029 bp, 14 predicted proteins | sample 5400681 | NCBI WGS metagenome assembly WNGB01 (sample SAMN13153367, study PRJNA577476) | soil metagenome | isolation source: 115 cm soil or saprolite under grassland replicate 2 | place: USA:California | collected 2016-06-15 | reverse complement strand
CGTCCACAATTCCAATCACGCGACGCTCCGGATCGATGATCGGAAACGCGAGGAACTTGTAGAGCACGAAAAACTCGCACGCTTCCAAAACGGTCGCGTCTACAGGCAAAGCAACCACGCGTGGCACCATAATTTCGCATAACCGTGTCTTGGGCGCCGCCGTGAGTAAGCGCCGCGTGGGAACTACGCCAACCAGACGCTTGCGTTCATCGACCGCGTAAAAATAAATGACGCGTTCACCCACCCCTTCGCGCCGGATTGTTTCCAGTGCTTTTCCGACACTGGCATCCGATTCGAGCAGCGGAAAATCTTTGCGCGCATAATTCAGCGCCGGCGCGTTAAAATCGATCGCGCCGGAAATTTTCATGGCTCTGCGGTCCGCACTTTGTGCACGATTCCCGTGTCGCGCAAAATTCTCGCCGCTTCGCTGAAATAATCACGAATGTCTGACTGCGTGCGGATCCAATCGATGTACCGCTGAATCCCCTCGGCAAGATCGATATGCGATTCGTAGCCGGCGTTACGCATTCGCGTCGTGTCACTGGTGAGATGGCGCATCTCGCCTGGGCGAAATTCGCCGTTCACTTCTGGCTCGATGTCGATCTTGAGCGCATTGGAAACTTGCTTCGCAATCTCTCGGATCGTGACGCCGCGTCCGCTGCCAACGTTTACCGGCAATCCATCGAGCTTGTCTGTTTCGGCGGCGAGCAAATTGGCCCGCGCGATATCTTCAACGAAGGAAAAGTCACGCGTCTGTTCGCCGTCTTCGTAAAGGACCGGTGGCAAATTATTCACCAAACGTGTGCAAAAAATCGCGATCACGCCGGTGTATGGATTATAGGTCGATTGGCGCGGTCCGTAGGTGCAGGAGTAACGCAACGCCACGGTGGGGATGTCGGCCTGTCTCCCCCAGAGCAGCACCAATCTTTCCTGGTCGACCTTCGTGAGACCGTAAACGGTCTCGCCGGCGACCGGCGCGTTTTCCGGCGTCGGAACACTTTTTGTGATCGCGTCGCAGATCGGGCAACGCACTTCCCAATCGCCTTTGCGCAGTTGCTCGACGGGACGCACAGATGGAAAAACCAGGCTGTGATTCGGGCATTCGCCTGCGCCTTCGCTATAAACAGCCTGCGAGCTGGCAACGACAATTTTCCTAATTGGCAGATGTTTTTCGCGAATAACTTCGAGCATTTGAGCCGTACCGAGTGAATTCACATGCACAAATTTCGCGATCTCCGGCATGTAACCGCCATAGGCAGCCTGGTGAAAGACGATGTCGATCTTGTCCAGTGCGGCGATAATTGTTTCACGATCGCGCAAATCGCCTTCGATGAATTCCGCGTTCGGGTTAATCCACGCTGGTTTGCCGCGTTTGTGCGTATTCGGCTCAAGATTATCCAGCACGCGCACTTTCCAGCCCTCACGCACCAGCAGATCCGTAACATGCGAGCCGATCAGGCCCGCGCCACCGGTCACAAGTGCGCGTTTTCCATGCTTCGACATGACACGCGCAGCGTAATGGACACGGTTTTGTAGGGCAACCGCTCCGGTTGCCGTTGTTTGGCAGGCGGAGCGCCTGCCAAACAAATTTAATTCCCAGCCGGCCAGAGGCGGCCGCGGCCTTCACGCATGACGAGCTCCGCCAGGAATTTTCGGGTATTCGGCGCGATCCCGCCCCCGCGGGACGAGTCTTCCCCAAGTAATTCACTGCACAATCGCTCTAATGTTGCCCCGTCATCGACGTCGTAGCCGCAAGGCAGCAATTTCACTTCCACTCCAATCTCGGCTGCGCGCTGCAACGTTTGATCAAGCACACGTTCTGTGCTCCAGTCGATTCGTTCGAACATTTCGCGATGCAGTTTTTTGAGCCCAATCAAATAATAGCCCCCGTCGTCGGAAGGGCCGAGGACAATGCGATCTCCCGGCAGCTGCAGGAGTTCTACCGCCTGCGAAAAATTCTCGGCCGGAACGGTCGGACTATCTGAGTTAATCAGACAAACGGAAGCAAATCCGACTTTGAACAAATCTTCGGCTGCAAAAAATAGGCGATCGCCAAAGTTGTGGCCGTGCTGCGCAATGAGAAAGAACTCTTCCGGTAAGATATTGTCGTATATTGCCTCGGCGCCCCGCGGGGTGTAAACGCCGACGCCGCGGGCGATTCGCTCGGTAGCCTGGCCGGCCGCGGCGGAAATCGCAGCCGCTATGTCGCGCAAGAATGAACTGTTCAGTTGCGCGGCTTCATCGTGCGTAAGCGGCGGGACGAGCCGCGTCTTTACCTCTCCGGCCCGCGGTGCTTTGGTCATTACCGCCAAGGCGCAGGAACCGCCATTAATATCGCCCGGCCTGCTTGGGTCAAGAACGCGATGAACCCTTCTCATTCAGTCGCGCCGCGCGCGCTATTCTCTTTCGCAAAGAGCGTATTGGTAGCGTCCGTCCTGCCAGATTCTAATCTGTTTCCATGGCTGCGTTGGGAACAATTTCTCGAACGCACGCGTCGAAAATACCGTTGCTTTGTGCGGTTCCCGATAACCATTCCGGACCCGGATTAAACCAGCCAGCACCCACATGGCAAACAGCGGAATCGACGCCCAAATCACATAGCGCGGCTCCGCGATGAAACAGCGCCCCCCTGGCTTCAATACGCGGTACATTTCCGCGATAACGCGGTTTTGCTCCGGTAAGATAGTGAAGAGCCGCGAAGCAATAACCACATCAAATTTTGCGTCCGCGCATGAAAGATCAAGGGCGTTAATTCGTTTAAAACGGCAGTTGCTCAAACCAAGGGCACCCGCTCTCTCTCGCGCCCGCTGTAATTGAGTCTCGGAGCGGTCAACACCTGTAATCGAGATATTGTGAAACCGCTCCGCGAGTTGGCAAGAGTAAAACCCAGGTCCGCAACCAATCTCCATTAACTGGGTTCCGGCATCGGGCGGCCCGTTTGGCCAAAGCGCCGCGATTATTCGTTCGGTATCATCGCGGAAGAGATGCTCGCGGCAGAACGCGTAGACCCAGGCAGCGTGCTCGAAAAGGCTGTCGTCTTCCGTGCGCTGCCCGGGTAAAGCCGCTACGCTCGTTGTTGACGTTTCAATCGTATCGGGTCTTGAAGCTATTGCATCTGGCGGCATTTCCTTTAGCTCCGAAGTGAACGATTAATCTCGTGGCTGAAATACTTTTTCACAGCAAGCGATGATGATTTATGAACCTAATTCAATCTTATCTTCTCCTTCTTCGTGCGAATAACCCCTCTCGGCTGCTTTAACGTCCAAGGCAATCACCGCGATTATGAGTTGTTGATAACAGCCACAAATAGGGCCAGCAAAACCTCGCTTCCGTGAAAAGACGAAAACTTATTCGGAGTTATTCGAACTTGTTGGCTTCTTACTGTGTCGTGATTTAACAAAGCAGAGTGCAGATTTGGAAACTCATCGTTGCCGCGAGTGTGTCGCTAGCCTTTGTGTCCACGTTTTCCGCAGCAAAAAGCGAGGACGCCGAGCCCTCCCTCTGGAAGATACAGAAACAGCTAGCCTCAAAAAAGTATGTCGATCTTACGCACGCGTTTGCACCCGGTATCCCCCACTGGCCAGGCTTTCCGGATGAAACGCGGAAAACGATTTACTGGTATGACAAACGGCCGGAAACTCTGGGTGCCGGTTTTTTCTCCGAGCTGTTTACGCATGTCGGCCAATGGGGAACCCATGTCGATCCGCCCGCGCACTTCGTGACAGGCTTGCGCACGGTGGATCAGATTGATCTAAAGGAAATGATCCTGCCGCTGGTCGTTATAGATGTTCACGAGGAAGCGGCGAAAAATCCTGACTACACGCTTTCCATTGAGCGTTTGAAAAAATGGGAAAAGGAGCACAGCCAGATTCCATCGGGCGGGTTCGTCGCGATGCGGACCGATTGGTCGAAGCGTTGGCCCGACGCAGCGAAGATGGAAAATAAAGATGCGAATGGCGTCGCTCATTACCCAGGCTGGAGCTTGCCCGTTTTAAAATATCTTTACGAAGACCGTAAGATCACTGCGTCAGGGCACGAAACGATGGATACTGATCCTGGAATCGCCACGACAAAGGACGATTACTCGCTCGAAACTTACATTTTGAGCACGAATCATTATCAGATCGAGCTGCTCACGAATCTCGATCAAGTTCCTGAATCTGGCGCAATCGTGGTCGTCAGTTTTCCAAAACCTAAGGGCGGGTCAGGATTTCCTGCGCGGGTGTTTGCAATCTTGCCCTAATTTGACGCGCCCGCTGCACGACATTAATCGCATCTCCTGTGGATTTGCTTGATGAACTAGAAAGTCGCGTCGTCTGCGGTGATGGCGCGATGGGCACCCTCCTTCTCGATCGCGGTTTGCCGGACGTTAAACGCCATGCTGGCATAGGCTTTTCGAGTTTAGGCTCGAGCTTTCATGGTCGAAAGTCTGCTCGGTCAGTTGACCGAAAGTCGCGGCACGAACGAAGATAGGTCTTGAATCATGCATATCACGGACATCATGCGGGGGGATCCTCCCACGTTTTCGTTCGAGTTCTTTCCTCCGAAAACGCCTGAGGCTGCCGAGATTCTCTACCAAACGATTCGCGATCTGGAATCGTACATGCCGAACTTTGTCAGCGTCACCTACGGAGCCGGTGGTTCAACGCGAGATTTAACCCACGACCTTGTCGAGCGCATTCAACATACAACAAAACTAGACCCGATCCCGCACCTGACGTGCGTCTGTCACAATGAAGATGAGATCGAATCAATTCTACTTCGATACGCCAGGTCGGCGATTGGAAATGTTCTCGCGCTCGGAGGCGATCGGCCGCGCGACATTCCCTACGATAAATCGCGCGATTCGTTCCAACATGCGGTCGATTTGGTTAAGTTCATTCGCCGATTTAACGAATCCGGCGCGCATCCAGATCGCCGCGGTTTCGGGATCGGCGTGGCCGGTTTCCCCGAAGGACATCCCGCGACGCCGAATCGATTGGTTGAAATGGATCATCTCAAAGCGAAAGTGGACGCCGGCGCCGATTACATCGTCACGCAACTATTTTTCGATAATCGCGACTTTCTCGATTTCCGCGAACGTTGTGCGCTCGCCGACATTCATATCCCCATTATCGCGGGCATCATGCCTGTTACCTCCATAAAGGGATTTAAACGCATCGCGGAGCTGGCGGGAGGCGCGCGCTTCCCGGCCAAGCTTCTGCGTGCTCTTCAACGATGCGAAAATGATCCTGAAATGGTGAGGCGCGTTGGCGTTCACTTCGCTTTGGAACAATGTCACGATCTTTTGGACAACAACGTGGCCGGCATTCACTTTTACACGCTCAATCGCTCCGACGCCACGCGGGTAATTTTTGACAGTCTCGGCATTCCGCGCCAGCGGAGCGCACAGGCCCCTACGGTTCCGTCGAACGACGAGGTTCGCAAGCGGCTTGCAAATTGAGCGACCGCAGGCGCGCAAAGTGCGGGATACACATCGCGGAGAAAGATCATTGTCGCCGCGCTCAAGCATTTCCGGCGTCTATTTAATCACGCCATTTTTGCATTACGAAGCCACGACTGAACTGGCGAAATTTGCGCGGAGTCTATGAAGCGCGCACAATCTCGAGATGTTCAAAATTCGCCGGGCGATTTACTGGCAGCTCGCGGGTTTAGCGGTTGCGATCGCATTGGTTTCTTTGCTTTCGCCCTTTTTCCCAGTTGCCGATTTTATTGAGGCGCTGCAAGAGAAGGTGATGCAGTGGGGCGCATGGGGCGCAATCTGCTACCCGTTGCTTTTCGCCGTTTGTAACATTCTTCTACTTCCCGGCGGCGTGCTGGCGGTCGGCGGAGGCTTCTTTTTCGGGGTATGGTGGGGATTTCTCCTCGTGTTTGTTGGCAACGTTTTTGCCGCAGCAATTTCGTTCGCCCTGAGCCGTTGGATAGCCGGGCGATGGTTTCGGCGCAAGCTTTCGCAGAATCCAACGCTGCTTGCCTTGGAGCCGGCCGTAGAACGAGAGAGTTGGAAAATTGTCCTCTTGAGTCAGCTGCATCCGCTTTTCCCCACAAGCTTATTGAACTATTTTTATGGTCTAACGCGAATTCCGTTTCGGACCTACATGCTTTGGGCCTCGATCGGGCGGATTCCGGGGCTTTTTTTGTATGCGTATATCGGAACCTTGGGTCAACTTGGGCTCAGAGTGATGCGCGGGAGGAGCCAACCGCGTATTATCGAGTACTGGACTTGGGGAGGAGCGCTTGTGACAACAGCTTTACTCTTATTGGTGCTAGGCCGCATTGCATATCGAGCCGTGCAGGTAACCGATGAGACGCCAGAATTGCGCGGATCAGGGGGCGTGGAAGAGAGCTCAACCATTACGTTGCCACATAAGTAACTTGTTATCAGTTAATTATGCTATAAGGATGTCGATTCAGATGGGCTAAAAAAGCAGACACCTGGTGCTTTTGTAACGATGGCGATGCTTCGGGAAAAGCCTTGGCGCTAATCAATAATGTTTAAATTGCCAACAGAATACGAAGTGGTGGTGGTCGGGAGCGGCCATGCCGGAATCGAAGCGGCACTGGCCGCTGCCCGAATTGGATGCCGGACCTTGATGTTGACCCAGAACTTGGACACCATTGGCCAGATGTCGTGTAACCCAGCGATCGGCGGCCTGGCCAAGGGGCACATAGTTCGCGAGATCGATGCCATGGGTGGGGCAATGGGCCTCAATGCCGACGCCACAGGGATCCAGTTCCGCATGCTTAACCGGACAAAGGGTCCATCCGTTCGTGCGCCACGAGTCCAATGCGACAAGAAGGCTTATCAATTTCGGATGAAAGCACTCTTAGAACGGGCAGAAAATCTTGACCTCAAACAGGCAACAGTTTCCGCTGTCCTTGTGGAGAATGGGAAAGCAGTCGGCGTCGAAACTGATCTGGGCCTGATGATCGCCGCGCGCACTATTGTTATCACGTCTGGGACATTTTTGCGCGGTCTACTGCACGTTGGCGAGAACAGTAAGCCCGGCGGACGCATGGCTGACACCAGTTCGAGCCTAAGCGAGAATCTTCGGCACCTCGGTTTTCAAATAGGCCGCTTTAAGACAGGGACCCCATGCCGGCTCAATGCTCGGTCCATCGACTTCGCACGATGCGAGATCCAGCCGGGTGACGACCCGCCACCAAGATTTGCATTTCACGATGAGGGAATCGGCAGAGATGCGGACGATATCTTCACCTTGAATTACAACCGCCGGGGGGAGTTCCACGTGGAACAAGTCCCTTGCTGGATCACCTCCACAGTGTCGAAAACGCATGAAATCATTCGGGCTAATCTTGCGCGATCGCCACTCTATACGGGTCAAATCAAAGGCACGGGCCCGCGATATTGCCCATCGATTGAGGACAAAGTCGTTAAATTCTCCGACAAAACTTCTCATCAACTCTTCCTGGAACCAGAAGGACGCCACACCGGCGAATACTATGTGAACGGAATTTCGACCAGTTTGCCATACGACGTTCAGCTTGCTTTTCTTCACTCCATTCCGGCACTCGAGCGCGCGGAGATTATGCGTCCAGGCTACGCTGTAGAATACGATTATTTTCCGCCAACCCAACTTTTTCCCACCTTGGAAACTAAGCCAATCAGCGGGCTCTATTTCGCCGGCCAAGTCAATGGCACATCAGGATATGAAGAGGCGGCCGCTCAAGGCTTGATTGCTGGAGCGAACGCGGCACTGAAAATTCAGTGTCGTCCTCCGCTTATTGTGAAGCGAAGCGAAGGTTACATCGGCGTGCTTATTGACGACTTGGTCACGAAGGGAACCGAAGAGCCTTATCGAATGTTCACAAGCCGCGCTGAGGATCGACTGTTTCTCCGACAAGATAACGCCGACCAGCGGTTGACCAAGTGTGCATTTGACGCGGGATTAATCTGCAACGCCCGCTGGGCTCGGTTTCAAGAGAAGAGGCGCCTTCTCGGCCAAGCTCGACTCGCCGCGACCGAGACAAAGCTCGACGGCATTCCGATCTCTCAGTTGCTTAAGCGGCCGGATTTTAGTGTCAAGAATTTGCCCATGGGGATTGCCTTGCTCGCCTCCACTGAAATTTGGGAGTTGGTCGAGACAGATTTCAAATACGAGGGATATGCGGCGCGCCAATCGGAGCAGAATCGGCAGCTGCAACGTCGGCACGATCAAATTATTCCGGATGGCGTGGACTACGACAGAATCACGGGACTGCGTTCCGAAACTAGACAAAAGCTAACAACCGTTCGCCCGTCGTCACTGGGACAAGCGGCGCGCATAAGCGGAATCACTCCAGCTGATATTGCAATAATTTCTATCTGGCTATCTAATAAAGACTTAAAGGATGGTGACTTCGCGTTAGATAGGGCTATCAGTCCCTACTGACATTCCGGATGCTTACGCTTGCCGCTATCGCGATCGTCAGCTATTTGCTCGGATCCATACCTGCTGGCTATCTCGTCGGCCGGATGGCAGGAATCGATATCCGAAAGGCCGGGAGTGGTAACATTGGCGCGACGAATGTGACGCGCGTTCTCGGAAAGCGTTACGGTTACCCGGTATTCGCCGTGGACTTTATAAAAGGCTTGGCGGCAGTGATTTTGTCGATTTTGATCGCGAAACGCGCGCAGCCAGGCTGGTTCTCACCTGATCTATTTGGAATCACCGCGGCTGTTTCCTCGGTGATCGGGCACTCGTTTCCGATTTGGCTAGGGTTTAAAGGAGGCAAAGGCGTTGCTACTTCAGCCGGGGCACTTTTCGGGTTGATGCCACTTGCGGCGATCATTGGCGCCCTAATTTGGTTCGTCGTTTTCAAATTGACGCGTTACGTCTCGGTGGCGTCGATCACAGCTGCGGTGGCGTTGCCAATCATCATTTTTGTCATGACGTCGCTAAATCAAACGCACAGGAAAGGACTGTTCTACTCCTCGATTTGTCTCGCCGCCGTTGTGGTTTTGCGACATCGCTCAAATCTTGTCGGTCTCATGCGCGGTACCGAACCACGTTTTCAAAAACGGAAATGAAGATCGACAAGACAGCAATCTTGGGAGCAGGCAGTTGGGGAACAGCTTTGGCTTGGTTGTGGGGGAAAGACGGGCGACAAATTTCTCTTTGGGGCAACAATGCCGCAAGGGCCAAGCGGATTCAAAAAATACGCGAGAACAGCGATTACATGCCAGGACTCAGGCTACCCGAGTCGGTTCGCGTCACATCCGAGCTGCGTGACTGCGCCGACGCGGACCTGATCGTTTTTGTGACGCCATCGACTGTCTTACGCACAATTGCAATGCGTTTACAAAGAGCGCTGAGCGAAGGTCGAGCTGCGTTGCTCAGTTGTACGAAAGGAATTGAGCACGGCACTGGGATGCGCATGAGCGAAATTCTTGGTGAGATTCTTCCAGAGCATAAACTAGCGGTGTTATCGGGACCAAATCTCGCCGCGGAAGTAGTGCGCAATATGCCAACCGCGACAGTAATAGCCTGTCGAGACCCTGAATGCGGCACAGATCTGCAAGGTTTTCTGGGGAGTTCGCGGTTTCGAGTATACACCACGGACGACGTCACCAGCGTTGAGCTGGGCGGCGCGTTGAAAAATGTCTTCGCGATCGCGGCCGGCGCGAGCGACGGGCTTGGCTTGGGCGACAACACGAAGGCGGCATTAGTCACTCGTTCACTTGCCGAGCTGGTTCGGCTCGGAAGCGCGATGGGCGGAAATTTAAGGACGTTCTACGGCTTGAGCGGCGTAGGCGATCTGATTGCGACCTGTTTTAGCAGGCACAGCCGTAATCGGCGCGTTGGCGAGCATCTCGGTCGCGGCCAAACGCTCCAGCAAATCACGTCCGCAATGCAAATGGTGGCGGAAGGAATTCCGACAGCGAAAAGCGCTTACGAGTGTGCACGAAAAATCAACATCGACACGCCGATTACCGATGAGGTTTACGCCTTGCTATACGAGGGAAAACCGCCGGTCCAGGCGATGCATGACCTTCTCGAGCGCGACCAGAAGGCGGAGCAAGTTTAAGCAGTGGACAATTGCCGGCAGATCTGGCCGATCGCGGTCGGATACAATTCGTGCTCCGCAACTTGAATGCGAGCATGGAGGCTTTCAGGAGTGTCGTTAGGCAGGATCGGGACTTCGCGTCGCGCGATGATATCGCCGTGATCAATTTTTTCATCCACGTAGTGGACGGTACAACCGGTCACTTTTTCGCCAGCGACGAACGCTTGTTTCCATGCTTCGAGCCCGGGAAATTTCGGCAGCAGCGATGGATGAATATTTACAATGCGGCGGGGAAATGCGTCCAGCATCGGCGATTTCAGAACGCGCATGAACCCAGCGAGAATCACAAGTTCAACACTGGCGTCGCGAAGCATTCGCACAAGGTCGCTCTCAGCTTGCGGTTCCAATCGAGTGCGGAATTGGCCCGGCGGCAGATAAGCGTTTGGGATGGAAAATTCCCGCGCGATGTCGAGGATCGGCGCATCGAATACTTCTGAGATTACGACGCGGACTTCAGCCTCCAAGGCGCCGCTTCGAATACTTTCGAGAATCGCGCGGCAGTTCGTTCCTTTTCCTGAACCAAGAATGCCAAGCCTAACCGGTCTCATCTTCCGGCCTTTCGAAGTTTCTCGAGTAAAAGCGATGTCGAGTAACCTTTCTCAAATGGAATAATGCGAATTTCTGCGCCGATTTCTTGCAGGATTGCCCGCTCCTCCACATTTAGTGTTTCAGGAGTGTAATCGCCCCCTTTGACATAAACGGCGGGCATACTTGCGGAGATGAATTGAGTCGCCCGCATCTCTGGGAAAATCGTGATGAGGTCGACGCACTCCAGCGCCGCAAGCACCTCCGCTCGGTCTCGCTCGTTATTAATCGGACGCCCGATTCCTTTCAGTTCGCCGACTGAACGGTCTCCGTTCAAGCCGACAGCCAGCCCATCACCGAGAGCACGCGCAGCTTGCAAATACCGCACATGCCCCACGTGCAGCAAATCAAAACAGCCGTTCGTGGCGACAAGTTTTTTCCCGGCGGCACGCAACTCCTTTGCGCGCTCCTGCAGTTCATCCATACCGATGATTTTCGTGTTCATCGCTTGTTAATGACAAAGTCTAACGCGCGAGGAAGAATTTGGAAGATAATCGGCTCATTTCCGACCAGTTCCCCATCGGCGTTGAACCACATCCCCGGTTGCGATTGAACCGAGATCTTTTTAGCACGCCGAAAAATGACGCCATCGCTGGTGAGATGCTTGCCCAAAAGCATCTCTGCGGCCAGCAACGCCATTTCCGCTGCTGGCCGTTTAGGTATCAAGACAGCATCGAGCAGTCCGTCGCTAGGATCTGCTTGAGGTGCGATCGGTAGTCCACCGGCAACGAATTGTCCATTTGCAACGATGACATTGTAAACATCGGTCACCAGGCTTTCTGCGTCATCGAAAGTCACCGTCGTACGATAGGCGTGCAACTCCGGCAGGGCGGCCGCAGCGCTTCGGAGATAGGCAAGCGGGCCCCAGGCTAATTTGATTTCCGGGGTCAACTTCTCATCAACAATACCGCTGAAGCCGCCGGCTGAAGTATTCACGAAGTAGCGCGTGCGTTCACTATTCATGGAGACGAGGTCGATCCGCGCGGTTGTTTTGGTCCGCAAGATATCAATGGTGGCGTCGATGTCGCCCATCAGTCCCATCGACCGCGCAAAATCATTTGCAGTGCCGAGTGGCACAATTCCCACACAGACGCCGCTTGGCGGACTTGGCGTTGCAATTCCATTGATGACTTCGTTCAATGTGCCATCGCCGCCCGCTGCGATAAGGTAATCGCATCCAGCGCGGATCGCCTTCCGCGCCAAAGTTTCTGCTTCGCCTGCATGCCGAGTTACACGCACCTCCCTGGCATTGAGTGGACGGAGCTGTCTTAGCCGAAGATTTAAATCGACAATCGACCCCGCAATCGGATTTACGATGATGTACGGTTTCACCAGGCTCGTGACAAGCTATGCGATAATTTTTAGGTCTCGCGGCTTCGATGAAAAACGAAGTAGCTGATGATTCGTGTTTGTTGGTGTGAATGCGTGGTTGAACTTGTTTCAGCCGCCAAGATTCACTTTTGTCTTTCGCCGATTTGCGCCAAGTTACGAATTAGATCGCCATGCCGAGAAAAAATTCCAAACGGCCCCCGGGCAAATCCAAATTCACAGAGGGTTTTCGCATTTTGAATGGGCCAATCGTCCCCCAGGATAGAGAGGAGGGGAGAGATGTCGGCGATTTCGATGACGTCGGGCTTCCGCGGGTTCATGGGGCGCCAATGTTATTCGCGATCGCGCGTGATCCATGCACAATCTTCACCTGTTGGAGCGTCGATTGGCCGACGGTTTTTGCGAAAACGGTGCCAGTCGATAGACAGGTTCATCTCCGCGTGTATCGCGCAGACGAGGTCGAGGCAAGGGACGTGGCCGTCGAACCGATGGCCGGTTATTGTTACATAGCAATTCCGCGACCGAATGGCTTCTACCATGTCGAGATTGGATATTATCAACCGGCAGATGTTTGGCACTCAGTGGCAGTATCCGATGAGGTGAGAATGCCGCCCCACCGGGTCGCGGCTCGGGAAGATTTTGATCTTGTCACGATACCATTGCACCTAAGATTTCAGCGGCTTCTCGATTTGTTTGGAGCATCGAACGGTGACGCTTTGGCCGAAATCGTCTCGCAATTTCAAAAGCGTGCGCTGAGTGACCAAGTGCACACGAAATTGAGTCCCGAAGAGCGGAAACTTCTTCGCGCGATGGATCTTTCGTTGTTCGAACTTGCGGCGGCCCGGCGCGAGTTTACTCCTAACGCCGACAGTGAAACGCTGCGCAAACGGAGAGAAGCACTTCTTAGTTTCGGCCAGACAAGTTCGTCACCTGGATTTGGCGGGAGAATGTGGAGTTCAGGCGCCCCGTAAGCACCATTAACTCTTCGTTCGCTCACAGCCCGCCTAGTTGGTCTTTGCAAGATGATCTGTGCGGCTTCGCGGGCCTAGCCGAAATGGGGAACTTCCAGTCGAGATTGGCGTTTTGTTCGGCCAGCAAAATGGTGAACACTAACGAACGACTGCAAATTACCGGTAGGCAAATCAGTGCTTCCTCACGACGTTTTGGCCGACCGCTAATGTGTTCGTCTAAACACGCGGCCGAGCGAGGTTGCTACGGCGGACGCCGTAGATGAAGTAAATCACAATGCCGATGGCAAACCAGACAAGCAAACGTCGCCATGTCGGCCATGGAAGCGCGGCCATTAGCGCGAGTGCGGAGAGGGCGCCCGCCGGGGCAACAAACCAGACCCATGGCGTTTTGAATTTGCGCGGCAGATTTGGCTCGCGCACACGCAGAACGAGAATTCCCACTGAGACGATTACAAACGCAAGCAGCGTGCCGATGGAACAGAGGCTCGCCGCATCGCGCACGCTAAAGACGGCGGAAAAGATCGCTACGGCAGCGCCAGTAACAATCGAGGTTATCCATGGCGTGCGGAAGCGCGGGTGCACCCGGCTAACGAACGGCGGCAGCAGACCATCGCGCGCCATGCTGTAAAACACACGCGACTGTCCAAGCAACAGCACGAGAATGACCGACGACAAACCAGCGATCGCGCCGAACTTTATGAGCGTTCCCATCCAGCTCATGCCCGCATGGTCCGCGGCCACCGCGATCGGGTCGGGGACATCGAGCTGACCATAGGGCACAACGCCAGTGGCGATTCCAGAAACGAGGATGTAGAGCACGGTGCAAATGAGCAATGACCCGATGATGGCGATGGGCATGTCGCGTTGCGGATTTTTCGCCTCCTGGGCCGCGGTGCTGACGGCGTCGAATCCGATGTAGGCGAAGAACACAATACCAGCCCCGGTCATTACACCACTCCAGCCGAAATGTCCGGACTGACCCGTGTTCGCCGGTATGAATGGATGCCAGTTTGCCGTCGAGATCGCGTGAGCAGCGCCGACAATGAACAGGAGCACGACGGCCACCTTCACCAGCA
>WNGB01009517.1_pt1 | contig 14030 bp, 13 predicted proteins | sample 5400681 | NCBI WGS metagenome assembly WNGB01 (sample SAMN13153367, study PRJNA577476) | soil metagenome | isolation source: 115 cm soil or saprolite under grassland replicate 2 | place: USA:California | collected 2016-06-15 | reverse complement strand
CGCTCGCGGATCACGTACGTCGGCCGGCCCATCGAGCCCGAGTGCAGCCGCCCGACGTACTCGCCGAGCACGCCGATCGCGAGCATCTGCGCCCCGGAGAACAGCGCGATCATCGACGCGATCGAGGTGAAGCCGGGCACCGTGGTCGCGCCCGTGGCGAACTTGTAGATGATCACCCCGAACAGCAGCAGGCCGAACAGCGCGCAGGCGAAACCGAGGTAGCCGACCAGCCGCAGTGGCGTGGTCGAGTACCCGGTGAGCATGTTGGCCGCGTGTTTGAACAGCATTCGCGGCGTGTAGTTCGACCGCCCCTCGGCGCGATCCTCCATCCGGACCCGCGCCTCGCTGATCCGGGTCGTGGACCACGACAGCGCCACGTCGACCGAGGCGTGCGGCCCGTCCAGCCCGTCGAACCCGTCCCGCAGGAAGGTCCGGAACGCCCGGAACGCGCTGATCGACTTCGCGTCGTGGATCCCCAGCACCGACGCCATCGAGGCCTTCACCGCGCGCGACGCGAGACTGCGGAGGAACCCGTGCTCCTCCTCGGTCGGCACGCCGTACACCAGGTCGATGTCGTCGCGCAGCGCCGCCAGCAGCACCGGCACCTGGTCCGGCGGGTGCTGCAGGTCGTCGTCCATCGTCACGACGATCTCGTACCGCGCCTGCCGGACACCGGCGATCAGCGCGTTGTGCTGCCCGTAGTTGCGCGCCAGCCGGATCGCCCGGGTGTTCGGGAACTTCGCCGCCAGCTGGCTGGCGACGTCCCAGGTGTTGTCCGGACTGCCGTCCACCACAAGGATCACCTCGTACGCCGTGGTCGCGTCCGGGAGCACGGACGTGAGTCCTTCGACCAGTCGAGGCAGGGTCCCGGCTGACCGGTAACATGGCACGACGACGGAGACGAGCACAGACTGCCTTTCTACTGACGGGCTGGGCGCCAACGGGGCCGTGCCGAGTATGTCATCGACCCGAGAGACAGAGTTCGATTGGGAGGGCACACCCACGTGAGTGTCGCGAGCGAGCTGACCGCGAAAGCCGTCGGCGACCACCGCGTCCGCTACCTGCTCGTCGGAGCCGGCACGAACGTCGTCTACTTCGGCCTCTTCTGGCTCGGCTGGCACCTGCTCGAGGGCACGGTTCCCTACCTCGGCGTGACCGCGATGGCCAACCTCTGCACGGCGCTGCTGGCCTATCCGGTGAACCGGACCTTCGTGTTCGAGTCGAAGACGACCTGGCTGCGCGGGTTCTGGAAGTTCTACACGGTCTACCTCGTCGGCCTGGCCGCGTCGCTGGTCGGCATGCCGCTGCTGATCGAGGTCGCGGGCGTGCCCGTGCTGCTCGCGCAGGCGGTCATGATCGTGCTGATCCCGGTCATGTCCTACCTGCTGCACCGCTTCTGGACCTTCGCCGACGGCCGTCACAACTAATAGATCGCGCGACTGGCCCGATTGGTTGCGGGATTCGGATCAGCCGCGCCGCGCGCCGTACATCGCTGGCGTTGTAGTACAACTCCAGCGATGTACGACGGCGCAGGTTCAGCTCAGAGGAGGTCCCAGGTGAGGGCGGTGCCGGCGACGGCGTCGACGCGGAACTCGCGGCCCTCGACCTTGCGGAAGTCGTCCGGCGCCAGGCCGCCGGCCGGGCGGACGGACCGGACGTTGTCCGGGCCGACCCTCTCGCCGGCCTTGACGTCGCGGGTGACGTAGAGCGAGCGGCGGAAGCGCAGCACGTTCTGCTCGGCCTGCTTCGGGCCGATCACCGGCTCGCCGAGGGCCTGCCAGGCGATCTTGGTGCCCTCGACCAGGGCCTTCACCTCGTCCGGCTCCAGGGAGAACGCCGAGTCGACACCGCCGTCGGCGCGGGCCAGCGTCACGTGCTTCTCGATCACGGTGGCGCCGAGGGCGACCGCGGCGATCGCGGCGCCGATGCCCATGGTGTGGTCGGACAGGCCGATCTGCAGGCCGAGCGCGTCCCGCAGCACCGGGATGCCGCGCAGGTTGGACTGGTCCGCCGGGGCCGGGTAGCTCGCCGTACAGGAGAGCACGATGATCTGCTCGTTGCCGGTCTCGCGCGCGGCGCGGACGGCCGAGTCGATGTCGACCAGGGTCGCGGAGCCGGTGGAGATGATGATCGGCTTGCCGGTCTCGGCCATGCCGCGGACCAGCGGCAGGTCGCCGATCTCGTTCGAGGCGACCTTGTACGCCGGCACGTCGAGCTTCTCCAGGAACTGGATCGCGGTCGGGTCGAACGGGGACGAGAACGCCTCCATGCCGAGCTCACGGGCGAGCGCGAAGATCGGCTCGTGCCAGTCCCACGGGGTGTGCGCCTCTTCGTACAGGTCGTACAGCCGGGCGTCCGGCCAGAGCTTGTGGTCGGCGGGCAGCCGGAACGCCGGGGTGTCGACGTTCAGGGTGATCGTGTCGGCGGTGTACGTCTGCAGCTTGAGGGCCTGCACACCGGTCTCGCCGAGGGCGCGGACGATGTCCAGCGCGCGCTCCAGGTCACCGTTGTGGTTGCCGGACATCTCCGCGATGATGAACGGCTCGTGGTCCGGCCCGACCGGGACCTTGCCGAAGTTGATCGTGGTGCTCGAGCTCATGCTGTTCCCTTCGGCTTGCGCCGGTTGTCCTTGTGCAGGCTGATCGGGTAGACCGTGATCTCCCGACCGTCGGCGATCCGCTTCTCCGGCTCGCCCTCGGTGAACCGGAACCGCCGGTTCATCTGTCGTACGACCTCGTTGTGCTCCAGCACCTCGCCGGTCAGCTCGTCCAGGCCGAGCTCGTCGAACGCGTAGTTCGTGGCGTCCTTCATAACCTCGATCCAGGCCGGCAGCGTCTCGCCGCGCTCGGCCAGGCCTTCGGCGTCCAGGAAGAACCCCCAGCCGCCGGTCCGCGGCGGCGAGTCGAGCTCGAGGTCGAAGAAGTTGACCGCGCCGGACGGCACGCCGTCCCGCTCGTAGATCAGCACCCGCCGGGTCGGGTCGACACTCGCCTTCGCCCACCAGGCCGCGTGCTCGTCGGCGGCGATCTCGTGCGAGTTGTTGCTCACCTCACGGTTCGGCTGCTGGTTCCGCCAGGAGCGGATGGCGTCGACATCTTCGGCGGTGGCGCTGCGCAGCATGGGTACGAGGCTACCGCCCGCCGAGCCACCGCTCCCCACCCCTCCATCGACAGAAGAGATGCGCCGGACGGCCGATTGGTTGCGGCGATTCGCGTCACGGTACGGGCGGGACCCGGTAGACCCACGCGTGGCCGGTGTGCAGCTGGAGGCTCGCGAACCGGGAGAGTGCGGTCGGATCCGCCTCGGGTATCCGGTCGTCCAGCAGCAGCCAGCGCACGCCGTATCGGTCTCGCAGCAGCGTCACCCGCGCCTCGCTCGGGTCGGTGAAGACCGCGTCGTTGGCGGCGAGCAGCGCCGGGTCCCAGAACGGACCGGCCATCGCGCCGTTGAAGTCGCCGGCCGCGTTGGATCGCGTCGTGTACGCCCAGCCCTGCAGCAGCGCCCGGCGTTCGGCGTACGCCGGGATCCAGAACGACGCGGTCGCGCAGGGCGGGCGCGTGGCCAGGAGGCAGTGCACGTTGGTCGCCACCACCTCGTCGGGGCCGGAGTGGTCCCGGACGAACCGGGCGGCGTCGATCCCGCCGGGCGTCACCGTCGGCCGCGCGGGTGCCGGCTGCTCCACCGGTCGCGGATGTGCCAGCGCGACCGCTGTCGGCGAGACGGTGAGACCGATCGCGACGGCGACCGCGACGCCCGCCCAGGCCGGGCGCGGCGCCCGGGTGATGACGACGACGGCGATCGCACCGAGCGCCGCGAGGCAGCCGACGACCAGCGGCGGCGCCAGCAGGGAGGCGTGCACGCAGGCGAGGTCGCGGCACACCGACGGCGCTGTCGTGACCGTCGCGCGGCCCTTGAAGGCCGCCGCCACCCCGACGGCCAGCGCGGGTACGACGTACGGTGCGGCACGGACGGGAAAGCTGACCAGACCCCAGGTGGCCAGCAGCACGCCGGCTCCGAAGACCCCGCGGACGAAGAAGATCTGCGACAACATGAAGTGCCAGTAGACACTCGCGCCGACGACTCCCGCGATCATCATCACCAGCAGTACGACGGGCATCGGGTCGTCGCGCAGATGCCGGCGGATCAGCACCAGGCCGGCCGCCGGCAGCAGCCAGCCCGCAACCACGACGGTCGCGACCATCGCCTCGGTGACCGGACCGGCGTGAAGCCCGTCCGGCATCAGCACGCCGGCCATGCCGCGGTACGTCCGGCCCGGCGCGAAGGACATGCCATGGTTCTCGCCGCGGAGCACGACGAGCACGTTCGTCGTGAACGCGGCCATCGTGACGAGGCCGAGCCCGATCGCCGCGGTGTCGATACCCCGCCGGGTCAGCAGGCGGTAACCGGCCGCCGCCGCGAGCCCTACGCCGTACACGGGCAGGATCGTCGCCTTGGTCGTCGACAGCACCGCGATCAGAACGACCGCGGCGAGCCAGGGTCCGGGACCCGGTCGGATCCGGCGCAGGATCATCGCGGTTACCGCGATCAGCGGCGGCAGCAGCGCGCAGCCCAGCGCCTGGGTCGGGCTGAGCACACCCGGCACCGCCAGCGGCCCGTCGGTGTACAGCGCCGTTTTGACGGCCCACTGCCACGCCGCGAGGTCGCCCGCGCCGACCGCGAGCACCGCGGCGACCGGCGCCGCGGCGACCCGTCCGGTCAGGATCACGGCGACCGCGGCCAGTCCGAGCACGGTGAGCAGGATCAGCTCCAGCGGCACGATCCGGAAGATCAGCTCGTCCAGCTCGATCCCGGTGATCCAGTGCGCCGACGCGACATGCCCGTAGACCATCCAGTGATAGGCAAGCGGCTCGCCGGCGACGTACGGGACGTGCGGCGGGAAGTGGTGGGTCAGCTCACCCGCCAGCGACAGCTGGTACGGCGCGTCCGTGGTCGGCCGCAGCAGCCCCGGGCCGCGCACCGCGACGATCCGCGAGCCGGTGCCGGCGAACCACAGCACGGCCACACCGGCGGCGACTCCGACGCCGGCGGCGGCCCACCACGGCAGCATCCGGTCCGGCACTCCCCGGCGCCGCCACAACCAGGCCACCGCGAGGGCGACGACCGGGATCACCAGCGGCAGCAGCGGTACGCCGAGCCAGCGGCCGAGCGGGTACACCAGGCACTCGAGCGCGACGCCGAACGCCGTACCGAGGAAGACGTCCACCGGCAGCCACCCGCTGCCACCGGTCAGCCGCCGCCACAACACCGTCCCGGGAAGGACCAGCACGCCGGCCAGATACGCCAGGTACGCCAGCGCCACCCTGCCCTCCCCCGTCCCCGCCCACCCCTCCATACCTGTAGAGAGGCGTCGGGAGCGCAGAATGTTAACGAGGTACGCCCAATCGTTGCGCGGTTGTTCACAGAACCAGCTCGTAGACGACCACAGATCCGGCCGTGAACCGTTGCTGAACCAACCGGCCGAGAGCCGCCGGAGCGGGCGCGACTTTCCGGTCGAGGACCAGCCACCGTACGCCGTACTGGTTGCGCAAGATCTCGAGGCGGGACCGGGCCGGGTGGGTGAAGACCACGTCGTTGGCGTACTGCAGGGCCGGGTCGCGGAACGGGCGATCGAAGATGCCGGGGCCGCCGAGGGCGGCGAGCGCGTTCGCCGACGGCGTGTAGGACCAGCCCTCCAGGAGCACCCGCCGTTCGGAGTACGCCGACAGCCAGAAGGCGCGGGTGTCGCACGACGCGTCGTACGCGGGTGCGCAGTGCGCGTTGGTGGCCACCACATCACCGGGCCGCGAGTGGTCCCGCACGAAGCGGGCCGCGAGCTCGCCGCCGTCGGGGATCTGGCGGACCCCGCACACCGTCCGCACGGGGCCGTCGGGGCAGGCCGAGCCGGCTCGCGGATGTGTGAGGGCGGTCGGCACGGCCAGCGAGCCCGCGCCGAGCGTGACGACGACCGCGAGTGCGGCGGCCCCGGTCAGACCGAGACGGGGTCCAGTCCGCGACAGGATCAGCGCGACCAGCACCGCGCCCGCGATCACGGCGAGCCACGGCCAGGTCGACTCCCAGCCGACGGCTCCGGCTGGGCGGGTGCCGCTGAGCTGGTTCACCACCCAGGCGAGGCCGAGACCCGACCCGAACGCGACGGCCATCCGCCGCAGCGGGCTTCCGACGAGCAGGGTCAGACCCCACGCCGTACCCACGACGGCGAACGGGAATGCCGCGCGGGCGAAGTACACCTGGCTGCCGGCGTACTGGTTGAGCACGAACGTGGCCACCAGCCCGGCGAGCACGAACCCGCCGACCAGCGGCACGGCCGGATCACGCCAGGCGGGACGCCGGAGGAAGCCGAGCATCCCGGCGCCGGCGAGCCCCCACGCGACCGCGAACGTCAGCGTGCTCGACAGCAAGGACGACCGGTTCCAGTCCTCGCCGCGGCCGAATCCGAGCCGCGGACCGTAGAGCCGCGCGGTGCCGGCCAGATCCACGTCCATGCCGGCCGTCGTACCGCGGTAGAGCAGCAGCCACGCGCCGGCGCCGACCAGCAGCGTGACCGCGAGCAGGCCGGCCGCGGTCCGGTCCAGCCGGCGCAGCGTGAGTGAGCGAACCACCAGCACGCAGGCCGCGGCGGCGGCGAACATCGGGACGAAGGTGGCCTTGGCGCCGGCCAGCCCGGCCAGGCCGACCACCAGCAGGATCCAGCTGCCGAGCGGACGCACGCACGCGTGCCGCAGCAGCGCGGCCGCGACCCAGAGCACCCCCGGCGCGATCACGACCGCGTACGCGTGTGTCGGGCTGAGCAGCGCCAGCCCGCTGGCGAAGTGCGTCGCGACCACCGGGCCCGGTCCGTTCCAGCCGTACACGTCGAAGGTCGACACCGTCACCAGCAGCCACGCCGCCAGCGGCCCGGCCTAGGCCCGCGCGGCCAGCTTGGTGGCGAGCGCGGCGACGCCGAGCACCGGCAGCACGGTGTACAGCAGCGGGACGAGCCGGTGCAGCAGCACGTCGAGCTCGATGCCGGACTGCCAGCTCATCGTGGCCAGCTCGGCGTACGCGAACCAGTGGTACCGCAGGGGTTCGCCGGCGACGTACGGGATCGACGGCGGCACGTGGTGCTTCAGCTCACCAGCGAGCGCCAGGTGGTACGGCAGGTCGACGTACTGGAACGCCGCCGCCGGGAACCGCACCGCGTCCAGGCTGAACTCGAACCGCACCGTCACCGCGAGCGCCGCCACGCACGCGCCCGCCACCGACCACGCCCACCAGGCCGGCACCCGCGGCCCCGCGCTGCGCCAGCACCCGCGCAACCCGGGTACGACGAGGAACGCCGCGACCGTGCCGAGCGGGAACGCCAGCCCCAGCAGCGGTACGCCGGCCGCCCGCGCCGGCAGGTAGACCAGCATCGACACCACGCAACCCAGCCCGGTGCCGAACGCGACGTCGGCCGCGAATCCGTCCGTGTTGCCGCGCAGCGCCCGCCAGCAGAGTGTGCCGGGCAGCATGATCCCGGCGCCCAGCAGCACCGTGAACCGGACCACGTCCGCCCAGCCCACGTCGTACCGGAGCAGCACGACCGCCGACAGCACCCAGACGACCGCCGCCGGCGTCAGCCTCTCCGTGACCACACCCCTGAACCCCCACACATCAGTCGTGACGCGCCAAACCACGATTTCGTTGTACAGAGGTTGCCGGCTGCCTGCTTGGCGGCACGCCGTGACCGGAAGATAGGCTCTGCGCTCATGAGTCAGTTGACGCGCGCCCAGATCCGTGACCTGATGGGCGAGGTGATGAAGGCCCAGGGCAAGGACCTGCCCACCGACGACGCCGCCGACCTGCGGGAGATCGGGTTCCGCTCCCTGGACTTCTCCGAGCTCGCCCTGCGGGTCGAGGACGAGATCGGCGACGAGCTGAACTTCGACGCGCCGGGGCTGCGTCAGATCGCCAGGGTCGGTGACGTGCTGGACTTCATCGAGCAGCTGCAGACAGCGTGAGTCGCGGGTGACCGACGTGACCGCTACACGACGCCGTTCCACCGCTCTGGTCGGCGACGACAACCGGATCGTCGCTGGTGGCCGGACGCTGACCTGGCGTACCCTGCCCAAACTGCCGCAACTACCGTCCCCGGCCGCCGTACTGGTGGACACCGGTGTGGACGCGCTGGCGGCGGTCCGCCACCACGCCGTGCACGGCACCGAGCTGCTGGTCGCCACCTCGAGCCGGGTCGACCCGGCGATGCGCGAGGAGCTCGGCGAGTCCGGCTTCGCCGTCGTACTGGCGTCCGGTGACGAGAGCACCGTCAAGCCGGCCAAGCTGAAGCGGATCGAGGAGTCCGGCCGGGTCTGGCTGCTCACCTCGGGTTCCACCGGCCGGCCGAAGCGGATCGGGCACACGCTCGAGTCGCTCACCACCGTGCACGGCAGGCAGCCGGAGCGCACCTGGCTGTGCCCGTACTCGCCCGGCACCTACGCCTGGTGGCAGGTGATCACGATCTCGCTGACGCTCGCCGACCAGCACCTGGTCATGATCGAGCCGTCCGAGCTGGATACCTGGCCGGTGATCGCCGCCGAGCACGGCGTGACCGCCGCATCCGGTACGCCGACGTTCTGGCGGCAGACCATCTATCGCGACAGCGAGGCGCTGGCCAAGGTGCCGCTGGAGCAGATCACGCTCGGCGGCGAACCGGTCGACCAGGCGATCCTGGACCGGCTGCGGGAGATGTTCCCGGAAGCGCGGATCTCCTGGATCTACGCCTCGTCCGAGGTGGGCGCCTCGATCGTGGTGCACGACGGCAAGGCCGGGTTCCCGGTCGCCTGGCTGGACCGCGAGCCGGACCCCGGCATCGACCGGCCGCTGCTGTCGGTCGAGGATGACGAGCTGATCATCACCTCCCCGCACCACGGCGCCGGACTGGACGGCGCGGTCCGGACCGGCGACCGGGTCGCGATCGTCGACGGCCGCGTCCTGATCACCGGCCGGCTGGACAGCGACGAGATCAACGTCGGCGGCTCCAAGGTGTCCGCGGGCCTGGTCCGCAACGTGCTGACCGCGCACCCGGCGGTCGCCTGGGCGCGGGTGTTCGCGCGCAAGGCCCCGATCGTCGGCCGGATGGTCGCCGCCGAAGTGGTGCTGGACAAGACCATGGGCCCGACCACCGACGCCGACCTGGTCAAGTGGTGCAGCACCCGGCTGCCTGACTACGGCGTGCCGCGCCGGATCAAGCTGCTGGAAGAAATCCCTTCGAAGGAGACGCTGAAGAGCGATGTCTGACCCAACCCTCGTACCGCCTTCGAGCGTCGTCCTGGTCTCCGGCGGTTCCCGCGGCCTCGGCCTGGCGATCGTCACCGACCTGATCGAGCAGGGCGTCAAGGTCGCGGCGTTCGCCCGCACCGTGACGCCGGAGCTGACCGCGCTGGCCGAGAAGTACCCGGACCAGGTGCACGCCGGCTCCGTCGACGTGAACGACGCCGCCGCCGGCCAGGCCTTCGTGAAGGAGGTCGAGGCCAAGCTCGGCCCCATCGACGGCATCGTGAACAACGCCGCCGTCGGCCAGGACTCACTGCACGTGCACACGTCCGCGGACCAGATCTCGAGCATCATCCAGACGAACCTGACGTCGCCGCTGATCCTGACGCGGTTCGTGCTGCGCCGGATGATGGCGAAGGGCCTGAAGGGCCGGATCGTCAACATCACCTCGATCTGCGCGCAGCGCGGCTACCCGGGCCTGGTCGCGTACTCGGCGACCAAGGGCGGCATGGACTCCGCGACCCGCTCGCTGGCCCGCGAGCTCGGTGGCCGGGTGCTGGCGAACTCCGTGGCGCCGGGCTTCTTCGCCTCCGAGATGTCCGCGGTGCTCGGCCAGACCCAGCTCGAGCAGATCGTCCGCCGTACCCCGACCGGGCACCTGACCGAACCCGAAGAGGTCGTCCCGGTTGTCCGGATGCTGCTGCTGGACAACACCAACATCAACGGCCAGGTCCTCGTCATCGATGGCGCCGCCTCGATCTGACCTCGACCAGCTGCTCGCCGACGCCGAGTCGCACCTGCGGGTCGGCTCGGTGGCGGAGATGGCCGGCGCGCTGACGCGGTCGCACCTGCCCGACTTCCGCTGCGTCGGCTGGTACGGCGATCCGCCCGCCGGCTGGACGATCGTCATCGACGCCGAGTACGCCGGCGCCGAGCCGCCCGCGCCACTCGTTACCCGGTTCGGCGCGGCGGACTTCTGGGAGCGGTGGACCCGCGCCGAGTGCCTCTGCAAGCTCGCCGACGTGCCGATGCTCGCCTGGTGGCCGCGGCACGGCCTCGACGTACCCGCCGACTTCACCGGCGTCTGGCGCACCCTCCGCCTCCCCGCCGACGCCGACCGCCCCGAACTCGTCGTCTCCGTCGCGGCAGCCCCGTCGTACTGAAGGCCGACGGCCCGGACCTGGTCGACGGGCTCTGTCACAAGCGGATCGGCGCCGCTGAGACGGCAATGGGCGTCCAGCACGACTTGGGGGCGCGGGTGTTGCGGGTTCTCGCAGCACCGTGCGGGTTGTCGTACCTCATGCGGTGCGGGAACCCGCAACGCGGTACGGAAACCCACAACGTTCGCTCGACACTACGAACTAGCGCGGGCGGAGGCCGGCGAGGATGAGGTCGAGCATGCGCTTGGCCTGCTCGGGGTCGTCCTTGGTGGTGTGGGCGATGCCGCTGACGAGGCGGAGCACGTCGAGGATGTCGACGTCGCGGCGGACCTCGCCGGCCTCGCGGGCGCGGGCGAAGAACAGCGTGGCGGTGTCGACGATGGTCGTCTTGCACGCGGTGAAGAACTCGGACTCCTTGCCGAGCGTGGTCACCAGCTCGTGCGCGACGGCGTCCTTCGTCAGGCCGAACTCGACGAAGTCGCGCAGCCAGGTCACCAGCCCCTCCCACGGCGGCAGGTCGGCGAGCTTGGCCGCGCCCTCGCACATGGTCTGGATCTCCTCGAGGTAGACGGCCTCGAGCAGCGCCTGGCGGGTGGGGAACCGCCGGTACAGGGTGCCGATCCCGACCCCGGCGCGGCGGGCGATGTCCTCCAGCGACGCGTCCGAGCCGCGCTCCAGGAACGCCTGCCGGGCGGCCGTCACGAGCAGGTCGTAGTTGCGCCGGGCGTCGGCCCGGACCGGTCGCTCGAGTGGTAGGGACATCGTTCTCCAAAAACCTGTTGCAAAAACGGAGGCTGCCTCCGTATCGTATCCGGAGGAGCGCTCCACTTCTCGTTGTCCCACTCTAGCCCCTCCGCGGGGAAGGAGCCTGATGTCAGCCACATCCCTGGCGCCGGCCGGAGCCGGTACCAGTACGCCCATCCGTCGTCCCGCGATCATGCTCGCGGTCATCCTGACCACCCAGCTGATGGTGATCCTGGACGGCACCGTGGTCACGATCGCGATGCCCAAGATCCAGCAGGCGCTCGGGTTCAGCACCTCCGGGCTGTCCTGGGTGCAGAACGCCTACGCGCTCGCCTTCGGCGGTCTGATGCTGCTCGGCGCCCGCGCCGGCGACATCCTCGGCCGCCGCCGGGTGTTCGTCACCGGAGTCACCGTCTTCACCGCCGCGTCGTTGCTCGGCGGCCTCGCGCAGTCCGCCGCGATGCTGCTGATCGCCCGGGTGCTGCAGGGCGTCGGCGGCGCGATCGCCGCACCCGCGGCACTCACCCTGCTGATCATGAACTTCCCCGAGGGCCGGGAGCGCGTGAAGGCGCTCGGCTACTACAGCCTGGTGTCATCCGGCGGTGCCAGCATCGGCCTGGTCCTCGGCGGCATGCTGACCGACTGGGTGTCGTGGCGCTGGGGCCTGTTCATCAATGTCCCGATCGGCGCCGCGCTGGTGCTCGCGGCCCGGCGCTACCTCGCCGAGACACCGACCCGGCCCGGCCGGTTCGACGTGCCCGGCGCGTTCACCTCGACGCTCGGCATCACCGCGCTGGTGTTCGGCTTCATCCGTTCCGCCAGCGAGGGCTGGTCGGACCCGGCGACGCTGGCGGCGTTCGCGGCCGGGATCGTGCTGCTGGCGACGTTCATCGTCGTCGAGCGCCGCGCCGAGCAGCCGATCACGCCGCTGCGGCTGTTCGTGAACCGGGACCGCAGCCTGGCCTACCTGACCATGCTGTTCGTGATCGGCGCGATGTTCGGGATGTTCTTCTTCCTGACCCAGTTCCTGCAGGGTGTGCTCGGGTTCGGCCCGCTGGAGGCCGGGCTCGCGTTCCTGCCGCTGACCGTGCCGCTGTTCGCCACCGTCCGGCTGGTGCCGCGGCTCGTCGAGCGGGTCGGCCCGGGGCGGCTGATGCCGGTCGGCGCCGTCCTCGTGGTCGGCGGGATGCTGTGGCTGACCCGGATCACCGAGCACAGCACTTACCTGGGCGCCGCCGTCGGCCCGCTGCTGCTGTTCGGCTTCGGCGTCGGGCTGATCTTCGTGCCGAACACCTCGCGGGCGCTGGCCGGTGTGCTCCCCGAGGATGCCGGTGCGGCGTCGGGTCTGCTCAACGTGCTGCAGCAGGTCGGCGGCGCGCTCGGCCTGTCCATCCTGGTCACCGTGTTCGGCCACGCCAGCCGCGCGGCGACCTCGAGCGGCAGCGCGTTGCAGCAGGCCCGGCACGCCCTGGCCACCGGGATCGGTACGGCGTTCGTGGCGTCGGCGGTGTTCGCCACGCTGACGCTGATCGTGGTGCTGGTGTCGTTCGCGCCTAGTCGAGAAGGCGCACGTACGACGTCCGCCGACGCGTGACGGTGAACCCGAGCCGCTCGTACAGACTGAGCGCACCGGTCGGGTTGGCCGCGTCCACACCGAGTGACGCGGTGCCGAACCCGTCCGCCGCGGCCGCCGCCAGCGTGCTCGCCAGGAGCGCGTTGGCGGCGCCGCGACCGCGGTACGGCCGCCGGGTGCCGACCTGCCCGATGTACAGCTCGCGCACCCCGGTCGCCTCGGTGTCGGCCGCGAACTCGTAGCCGAGCACGTACGCCGCCACCTCCCCGTCGCCGTCCAGCAGCAGCCTCGAATACTGAGCGCGGAATGCCCGCGCGCCGGTGAACCAGGTCCGCCACATCTCCTCGTCGCGCGGGCTCGTGCCCCAGTGGTCGCGGAACGCCTCGTTGTGCGCCACCCGGGTGGCCTCGTCGTACGCCCGGTCGAACGGCAGCAGCCGCAAGCTCTCGGGTACGACGTCACCGGCGTCCGGCCGTCCGTCGAGCTCGAGCTTCATCTCGAAGAAGTACCGCACCGGCTCGAACCCGGCGGACTCGATCATCGTCCGCTGGCCGTCGTTCCCGTCGGCGACGCTGATGTGCAGCTCGCCCGGAAGGTCCGGCCGGCGCTCGTCGTGCAACGCCTGGCCGCGCGTGCCGGTCCAGTCGAGCAGGCGAGCGCCGACCGCGTACCCGGCCATCCGTTCGCCGGACCAGAGCGCGAACGTGTCGGTCGGCGCGTTCAGCTTCGGGTCGTCGAGCTCCTCGTCAAGATCGTCGGCGTCGTAGTGCTCGCCGGTGTCGTCCACCTTCTCGGCGGCCGCCAGCAGGTCCGCCCATGCCGCCGCGTCGCCCTTCGCGATCGGCCGCGCCTCGATCCCCTCGGCCCAGCTCTTCGTCCCCATTCCGGCACCGTACGACGCCACGCGTGGCCCGGCACCTGGTTTTCCGCCGGACCTTGGGCTCTACAGCGCTCGGTCGCTGGCCGACCGGCTTCAGGCTGTCGAGGATCTGCGCGCACTCTTCAGCTCGTCGCCGGTCGACGATCACGCGTATGAGCGCGCGTGGGAGGTCCAGGAGGCACTCACCGCGCGCGGCCAGCACCGTAGTGCCGGCGCGGTCGATCTCATCGTCGCTGCTACGGCGGAACTGCTGGGCCTCACCTTGCTCCATCGCGACCACGACTTCGACACCGTCGCCGCGATCACCGGGCAGGCCGTGCAGTGGTACGGCTCGCCGTCCGACACCTGATCTACATGGTCTCCGGGGCGGCGATGCCGAGCAGGTCGAGCCCGGTGGCGAGCACCCGCTTGGTGGCGGCGC
>WNGB01012112.1_pt1 | contig 14032 bp, 15 predicted proteins | sample 5400681 | NCBI WGS metagenome assembly WNGB01 (sample SAMN13153367, study PRJNA577476) | soil metagenome | isolation source: 115 cm soil or saprolite under grassland replicate 2 | place: USA:California | collected 2016-06-15 | reverse complement strand
GCATCGCTCCGGCCTCTCATCCGGTCTGGATGCACATCAAATAGATGAGCGGCTGCGTTCCCGAGGTGTCGGGGCGGCTCAGACACCGAGCGCCACCGGCGCCGCCGCCCGAGGGCGCTCCGCTCACGCATCCACCCAGGACCAATGCGAGCAGCTATAGCGAGACAATCACCGAGCCTCTTTTCATGGCGCCATTCTATCCCGCCATCGGGTATAACTACCCAAGAGCCATTGAAGCGTCGCCTCGCATCGCCGGGCGCCGCTCCGCTCCTACTGCGGAGCCATTGAAGCGTCGCCTCGCATCGCCGGGCGCCGCTCCGCTCCTACTGCGGAGCCATTGAAGCGTCGCCTCGCATTGCCGGGCGCCGCTCCGCTCCTACTGCGGAGCCATTGAAGCGTCGCCTCGTGTGGCCGGGCGCCGCTGCGCTCCTACTGCCATTCATGCCGCGCGCGTACGCTCGGACCACCATGCACGAAGCGGTCGGCCGGCTCCGGCCCGGCATGCGTGTCCTGCTGCCGCCGGGGTGCGGCGAGCCGGTCGCGCTCGTCGCCGAGATCTGCCGTCAGGCCGAGCGTCTCGGCGGGCTCACGCTGCTCGGCGGCATCCATCTCGGGAATTTTCCGTTCGTCCGGCCCGAGGCGTCGCCGCTGCGTATCGCCACCTGGCACATGTCGCCACGGCTGGCCGCGGCCGGCGCGCGTGTCGACTTCGTGCCGATGCGATACTTCGATCTCGTCACCGAGTTCAACCGCGACGGCCGCTGGGCTCCCGACTGTGTCCTCGTGCACTGCGCGCCGCCGGACGCGCACGGCTACCTGAGTCTCGGCGTGTCGGTGAGCGTGTCCCTGCCGGCCCGAACATGCCGAGGACACGCGGCAACGCGAGCCTGCACCGGAGTCAGATCGACGCCTGGGTCGAGGCCGACGAGCCGCTGCTCACGTATCCGGCGCCGGCCGTCGGCGACGTCGAGCGCGCGATCGGTCGCGCAGTCGCCGCGATCGTCCCCGATGGCGCGACCGTGCAGGTGGGAATCGGCGCCATCCCGCAAGCCGTCCTCGAAGCGCTCGGTGACCACCGGCGGCTCGCCCTGCACTCGTTGCTCGTCGATGCCGCGGTGGCCCTCGTGGAGCGCGGCGTCGTGGACGGCTCGGCCAAGCGCGTGCGCCGCGGCCGCATCGAGATCGGCGAGGTCATGGGAACGCGCCGGCTCTTCGATTTCGTCCACGACAATCCGCTGATCGACATGGAGACCTCCGAGCTGGTGCACGACCCCGCGTTCGTGGCGCAGCTCGACCGGTTCGTCGCCGTCAACTCGGCGCTCGAGATCGATCTCACGGGGCAGGTGACGGCGGAGAGCGTCGGCGGCCGCCAGGTCGCGGGAATCGGCGGACAGTTCGACTTCGTGCTGGGCGCTAGGCACTCTCGCGGCGGCGCCTCGATCATCGCGCTGCCGTCGACAGGGCGTGACGGCAGCGTCTCGCGGATCGTGCCCGGGCTCGGGGCCGGGGCCGCGGTGACCACGCCGCGCTTCCTGACGGACTGGGTGGTGACGGAGTTCGGAGCGGCACGGTTGCGTGGCCTGGGCGCGCGAGAGCGGGCCACGGCGTTGACGGCCGTGGCCCATCCCCGCTTTCGGGAGGAGCTCGAGCGGAGTGCTACTTCTTAGCCTGGTCGATCTGGGTGAAGATCTCCTCGTTCTCGGGAAACCGATACGTCGTCTGGTTCGAATAGACGGTCCGGCCGTCGATCGAGACCTCGAAGATGCCGCCGACGCCTTCCCTCAGGCTGGCGGTGAAGCCGTACTTGTTCTTGATGGCGGCCTGCAGACTGGAGGCCTGGGGCAGATAGTTTCACTCGCTGCAGTACAGGATCTCGATATCCATGCGATACCTCCTCCCGAAGGTGATTGGGCTCATTCTAGCATCCGGCCTTGAGATGCGGGGCCATCTGGAGGAGATCCCGTGATTCCGATCCTCATCGACACGGACCCTGGTATCGACGACGCGCTCGCCCTGCTGCTGGCCTGGGGATCGCCCGAGGTCGCCGTGGAGGTGGTGACCACGGTCGCCGGAAACGTGCCGGTCACGACGGCCACGCGCAACCTCGACCGGCTGCTGGCGCTTCGCCGCCCGTCCCCACGACCGCGGGTGGGCGTGGGCGCGGCCGCCCCGCTGGCGCGTCCGCTGGTGACCGCGGAGCACTATCACGGCGCCGATGGGCTCGGCGACCTGGCCGACTGGCCGGCCGAGCGCGACGATCCGTTGCCGGTCGACGACGTGCGACCCCGGGCGGCGGATCTCATCGTGCAGACGGCCGCCCGCCACGGCGGTGCCCTGACTCTCGTCGCCCTGGGGCCGCTCACCAATCTCGCCGTGGCGCTCGAGGCCGATGCCGCGCGCGTGGCGTCGGTCGGGCGCGTGGTCGTCATGGGCGGCGCCGTCGACGTGCCGGGCAACATCACCCCGACGGCGGAGTTCAACGCGCACGTGGATCCCGAGGCCGCCGACCGCGTGTTCCGGGCCGGGCTGCCGCTGGACCTGGTGCCGCTCGACGCCACGCGTCAGGCGTGGCTCACCCGCGAGCATCTGGTATCCGCGCTCGCGCGGTCCGCGGGGCCACTCGCCGATCGCGTCGCCTCGTTCACCGCGCACGCCTTTCGGGTCGACCACGAGTACGGCGACCCGGGCATCGCCCTGCACGATCCGCTGGCGGTCGGTGTGGCGATCGACGCCGGTCTCGTCGGCTGGGAGCGCGCGCGAATCATCGTCGGCCCCGACGGTGAGACGCGTCGCGCTTCGGGGACGCCGAACTGCCGGATCGCGCGCACGGTCGACGCGCCGCGCTTCCTCGAGATGTTCCTCGGGCGCCTGTGCGCGGGGGGACGCCGGTGAGTCGGGTCCTCGTCGTGGGCTCGGCCAACGTCGACTTCACCGTCGCGCTGCCCCGGCTCCCGGTGCCCGGAGAGACGGTGACGGGCGGGACGCTGCTCGTGAACCACGGCGGCAAAGGCGCGAACCAGGCCGTGGCCGCGCGCCGCCTGGGCGCCGAGGTACGCCTCATTGCCTGCCTGGGCGACGACGCGTCCGGCCGCGCCATCCGCGACGCGCTCGGGTCCGAGGGCATCGACGTCACGGGGGTCGCATCGACGAGCGAGGCCCTTACCGGTACGGCGTTGATCGTCGTCGACGCGGAGGGTCGCAACCAGATCGCGGTGGCGCCCGGCGCCAACCGTCGCCTGGACGTCGAGATGGTTCGTCGGCATGCGGCGGCCGTGGCCTGGGCCGACGTCGTCATGTGTCAGCTCGAAACGCCGCTGGAAACCGTGATCTGGGTCTTGCAGGAGGCGCGGCGTCGGGGAGTGGTGACGATCCTGAACCCGGCGCCGGTGCCCGAGGAGCCCCTGGACGTATGGCGCACCGTGGACTATCTCACGCCAAACGCCGGCGAAGCCGCGAGGCTCAGCGGCCTCGCGGTGACCGATCCCGCGTCGGCCACCGAGGCGGCACGGACGCTCCGTGCTCGTGGCGGCGGCACGGTCATCGTGACGCTCGGCGGCGACGGCGCGCTCCTCGTGGCCGCCGACCGTGTGGTCCACGTCCCGGGCGCCCAGGTGGCCGTGGTCGATACGACGGCCGCCGGCGACGCCTTCAACGCCGCCTTCGCCGTCGCGCTCGGTGAACGTATGGCCCTTGGCGAAGCGCTCCGGTTTGCGAACGCGAGTGCGGCGCTCGCCTGCACCCGGCGCGGCGCCCAGGCGTCATTGCCATCGCGGGCAGACGTCACGCGCTTCCTGGGTGCTTGATGCTCACTCTTTGACCCTCGAGCGAGGGCGCAGCGCATCCGGCGTGAGCCGCGATCCCGAGCGCGATTCCCGGGTCTGAACGTCGCCGTTGTACTCGGTACGTTCGCCGCGTTCGCCTTCGTCGTCCATTCCCGATTGCAAGCTCCGCCGACGTCGACAGCTTCTACCATGTCCGGCACGCGTGGCTCTATCGCCGGGGCGGCGTGTTCCAGACCGCTTTTCCCTGGGCGCAGTACTCGGTGATCAAGACATACGCCGCGGATCTCTGGTACGGGTTCCACGTCCTTCTCCTCCCCCTCACGTCGTTCGACGATCTGGTGAAAGGGATCTCCATCGGCGCCTACGTGACCATGGTCCTCACGCTGGGGCTCGTCTACCTCGCGCTCCGGAGGCTGGAACTCGGGTGGCCCGTCTGTGGGAGCGCACGCCGCTGTCGTTTGGTGTCGAGCTGTATCCCTTCACCTGGCACGACTTCGCCGACCAGCTCGTCCCCATCACGGCGCTCACGGTCGTGGCGCTGGGATATCTCATCTGGTTGATCGACCGGAAGCGCTACCGCCCGATTCGAGACGTATGTGGACGCCGCCGCCGCGGCGTACCGTCCGGGCCGCTTCAAGGCGGCTTCGTTGTGGCTCCAGGAACACGCGCGACCGGGCGAGATCGTCTTCAACGTCCACCGGGGGATGTTCCCGCACCTGTTCTTCTGGAATACGAGGTCCTATTACGTCAGCGGCATGGATCCGATCTTCGAATACGCATACGACCCGGGACTCTACTGGAAGAATCACTTCCTCGCCTTCGCCGGGGCCAGCGGTTTCACCTGCGCGTCGACGCGGTGCACGGCCGAGTCGATCGCGACCTATGACGTCCTGACGCGGGACTTCCGCGCCTCCTACGTGCTGATCGAGAAGCGGGGCCAGCCGAAACTCCATCGGTACCTGGAGAGCGATGCGCGGTTCGTGAAGGTCCTGGGAACCGATGAAGACGCCCTGTACAGGATTCGCTAGCGGCGGCGTCTCTAGAGTCGGCTCCGGAGCGCGTGCACGCGCGCGAGGGCGGTCGACGCGCGGTCGAGCGGCAGCCGGCCGTCGGCCAGTGCCTGTCGCAGAGCGGCCAGCGTCACCTCGGCCGCGGATCGACCGTCCGGGAGTCGGTCGTCGGCGATGAGGACCATGTCGACACCGGCCAGCAGCGTCCGCACCGCGGCGTCCTCGACCCCGTAGCGCTGCTCGATCGCGCCCATGCGCAGGTCGTCGCTGATGACGACGCCCTGGAAGCCGAGCTGCTCGCGAAGCAGACCGGTGATCGTCGGCGCCGACAGGGTCGCCGGATACCGGCGATCGAGACGGCGATTGAACACGTGCGCCGTCATGATGCTATCGGCCAGCCCCGTGGCGATCAGGTCGCGATAGGGCAGGAGCTCGACGGCCGGATCTGCGGTCTCCGTCACGTCGACGAAGCCATGGTGGGAATCACCGAAGCTCGAGCCGTGGCCGGGAAAGTGTTTCAGCGCGGTGAGGACGCCCGCCGCGTGCATCCCGCCGATCCAGGCGGTGGCGAACGCGACCACGCGCTGGGGATCGGCGCCGAAGCTGCGCTGATAGCCGACGATCACGGGGTTCGCGGGGTTGTAGCCCACGTCGACGACCGGCGCCAGGTTCCAGTTGATGCCGGCGCCACGGAGCATCGTGCCGATGCGGAGCGCCTCGAGCTCGGCGAGGACGAGGTCGTTGCTGCCGCCGAGCTCCTCCGCGGACAGCGTGGGGGTGTAGCCGGCGGCGGGCCCGAGGCGCATGACCCGTCCGCCCTCCGCGTCGACGGCCACGAAGATCCGCGGCTCACCGCAGCGATGGGCGTGGTCGCGGGCGCGGCCGGTCAGGCGCGCGACCTGGGCGGGATCGACGAGGTTGCGGGCGAAGAGCAGGATGCCGCCGACGCGCGCGCGACAGAGGAGCGGCTCGAGATCGGCATCGGCGTCGGCCTCGACGCCACGAAAGCCGACGAGCAGGAGCTGGCCCAGCTGCGGGGACAGCGCCTCCACGCGGGCCGGATCGGGAGCCGCGGCGGTGCGGCAACCGGCGATGGCCGCCACACACAGCACCGCGGTCGCGACGAGGCGGGTTCGCCTATCCACGCCCGCCGGCGGTCTGCCTCGGCGGCTCAGGGGGAAGAATCGCCAGGTGGCCCGCCAGGCCCCGTCGTGTCGCCTAGCGCGACGGAAGCGTGGGCGGCGCCGCGGGGGGCTCGACGACCGGCGGTGGGGCCGGCAGGGCGCGTGGCGGCGCCACGGGCGGCGGCGTCGACGATGGAGGACGTGGAGCGCGCCGGAACGTGTCGTCCAGCTCGGGCGTCGCCTTGCGCGTGTCCTCGGTGATCCGCGCGGCCTCCGCGGCGGTGATGATGACGCGCGGCGTGATGAGGATGAGCAGCTCGGTCTTCTCTATCTGCCGCTGCTTCGTGCCGAAGAGATATCCGAGGAGCGGGATGTTCTTCATGAACGGGATCCCGCTCTCCGAGGTCTTCAAGGTGTCCTGGATGAGCCCGCCGAGCACGAGCGTCTGATTGTTCGAGAGGATGACCGACGTCTCGGCCTCACGCTTGTTGATGATCGGGGAATTGGTCGGCGGCTGGTTGGCGCCGATCGAGTTGACCTCCTGCTTGACGTCGAGCGCCACCGTGCCCTGCTCGCCGATCCGCGGCGTGACGGTCAGGATGACGCCCGCGTCCCGGTACTCGACGGTCTGGGTGCCCACGGAGGTCGTCGTCGCCCCTCCGATCCCGCCGAGCGCGGCCTGCTGGCTGGTGATGATCGGGACGGACTGGGAGACGTTGATGACGGCTTTTTTGTTCTCCGACGTCAAGATGTGCGGGTTCGAGAGCACGTTGACACGACTCTCGGCGGCGAGCGCATTCAGGATCGCCAGGAACTCATTGGCCGCGAACGTGAACGCGGTGAGGCCGGGGGTGAGTGGTACTTGCACCGAGGAGTTGATGGGCAAGCCACCGAGCGGGACCGGTGGGCCCCCCGACGCCAGATTGGCGAAGTTGAACCTCCCGTTCCTGATGGCCCAGTCCAGCCCGAGACTGGTGGCGTCGGTGAGCACGATCTCGGCAACCAGCACTTCGATCAGCACCTGCCGGGGCATCTTGTCGAGCTGTCTGATGGTGGTCTCGATCTCGGTCCACACGCGGGGAAACGTCAGCACGATGACGGCGTTCGTCGTCTCGTCGGCGATGAACCGGACCTGCCCCTCGAGGACCCCGACCTCCGACAGCGTGCCCAGGGCCCCCCCGGTCGGGCTGGCTCCGACGGGCGCGGTCGTGGGAGGTGGCGGCCCACCGAACGGGGAGGTGGGCGTCCGTCCGGGGGTGGTCGGGGTGGTGGCGCCGGTGCCGCCCGTGGTGGGTGCTCCGTAAATCGAGTTGAGGGTCGCGGCCAGGTCCTTCGACTTCGTGTTCTCGGCGTAGTAGACGAACACCCGACGACCACCGTAGATGTTGACGTCGAGCTGGCTGATGAGTCGACGGATCGTGTCGAGCTCCTGCCGCCGCGCGTAGACGATCAGCGAGTTCGATCGACGCTCGGCGATGATCAGAGGTCCGCGATCGGCCCCCGCCGCTCCCGTCGTCGTCGTGCTCGGTAGGCCGGGTACGGCTCCCGGGACCAGCGCCGGGGCGGGCGCCGCCGGGGCGCCGGGAATCCCCGGGACGCCGGGACCCCCCGGCGCGCCCATCGCGCGTCGCAGCCGGCTGCTGGTGAACAGCTGGTTGAGGATGTTGGCGAGGTCGGCGGCATCCGCGAACCGGAGCGGAATGATGGCCAGCTCATCGAGCGCGACCTCGACGTCCACCACCGCCACGATCTCCAGGAGCTTCTGGACGTTCGAGGCGGTATCGGTGATGACGAGGACGTTCGTCTCGCGGTGGGCGATCAGCGCGCCCCGGGTCGAGATGAGGGGGCGAAGCAGCGAGCTGAGGTCCGCGACCGAGGCGTAGCGGACGGGGACGATCTGCGTGATGACCTCGTCCGCGCTGCGCGAAGGATCGGCCGCGTCGCCGACGATGAGCGGTACCGCCCGCTCGCGCGCGCCCTCGAGCTTCACGATCTTGTAGAGGTTGCCCGATCGCACCGCGGTGAAGCCGTGGACCTCCAGAATGGCGAGCAGCACGCCAAACACGTCTTCCTGAGGAATGCGTCCCGATGTCTGGACGGTGACCTTGCCGCGAACGTCGGGCGCGAGCACGTAGTTGAAGCCGACGATCTCGCTGGCCGCGTGCACGACCGTCTCGATGTCGGCGTTGTCGAAGTTCAGGACGACGAACCGCCCCCGCTGGGCGGTGGGCGTGGGCGGCACCGTCGGCGGTGGCGGCGTCGGCTCGCGTCGGGGCGCCCGCGGGGCGCGCTCGGCTGGCTCGATCGTCCGCGGACCGATCGCGACCGGTGGCGGCGAGGCCTCGGTAGGCGGCGCGGACGATGCGGGTGCGGCGACGACGGGGGCAGGCGCGCGCAGCGTCGGCGTCGGTTTCGGCGGCGTCGCGCAGGCGGCGAGGAATGACACCAGGACAACAGCCGCAGCTACATCACCGTGGCGTCGGCGCATCGGTCGGCTGGGGGGGAACGCGTCCGAGGACGCTCGGTGGAAGGGGTCGGCGGGAGACCGCTGCCGGAGCCGAAGGCGTCCCCCCGGGGGCGAGTCCCTGCGGCGGAAAGACCGTCGGTGTGCGCGGCGTGGGCATCGTGGGTATCGGGGTCGCGCCTCCGGGCATCGGAGCTCCGGGCGTCGGCGCGGCGGCCGGGGGCGCGGCGGGACGCGGCCGCGTCGGATCGTGCAGGCGGACGGCGATCTGACCGTCCGGGCGTGACAGGACGACGCTGTCGCTGTCGATCGACTTCAGGGTTCCCCCGGCGACCGTGTCGCCAATTCGATAGCGGGCGACCCGCTTCGTCACCGGGTCCTCGAGGTACGCGACCGGACCCGCCTCCTGAAAAATGACCCCATAGAGGTTCGGCTTCGGAAGATTCACGACCGGCGCCGGGGGAGGCGCCGGTGGGGCTTCGGTGCGCGTGGGACTGAAGAGGTTACGGCTCGCAATCACCCCGTAATTGCCCGCGCCGCCCGCCGGGGGAGGCGCCGGTGCCGCCGGCGCGGACGGCGCGACGGTCGTCGCGGCCGGCTGGGCCCGCGGCGCCGCAGGTCGCGGCGGCCGAGCCGTCAGCTCCCTGGCGATGATCACCCCGAGCACGAGCGCGATCCCGGCGAACAGGACGGTCACGAGGCGCAGCCGCTTGGTCATCAAGTTTTCGGCTTGCCCGGGAGGATGAAGCCCGAGATGGTCATCGTGGCCAGCAGCTCCTTGGGCTGCGTGACGTTCACGACACGGACCTTGAGATCCTGGACCGTCAGCATCTTGGGCGTTTGCTCCATGCGTGACAGGAGATTGACGAGCTGACGGATCTCGCAGGACACGGCGATCTCGACGGGGATCTCGACCAGCTCGCCACGCTCCACCGGCGGCAAGATGCGCTCACTGCGGATCTCCGTCGAAGCCTCGACGGCCATCTCCTTGGTGAGCTTCTGCAGCTCGGACGCCGCCACGGCGGGTGTGGCCGTCGACAGCAGGCGGTTGCCGGCCGCCTGCAGCTGCGCATTCGTCGTGTCGAGCTCGCGGGTGATGGCCCCCCTCCGCAGCAGCAGCTCGACGCGCCGCGCCAGGACCTGTTCGCGCACGGGGGTGAGCTCGGCGGCCGACTGGTAGCGGTCGCGGATGGGCTGCACGACGAACGTCCACCCGACGACGACCACCGCGGCCAGGACGCCGAGGCCGATGAGGATCCGCTCACGACCCGATACGTTGCCGATCATGGCCGCGGCACAAAAAGGCCCGGAGAGGCGGGCGCATCCGGAGGGCGCCGGGGTTGGAGTCCGGGCTCCATCATCGGCGTCGAGCCCGGAGCGCGTGGCCGCGGCGCCTCGCGCGGCGGTGCGGGCTTGGCCGGCGGCGGTGCGGCCGCGATCTCCCACGAAGCGCGGATGCGAAACTGCTCCTTGTCCCGGCCCCGCGTCACGGGCGAGGCGAATTCCGCGCGCTCCAGCCGTGGCGAGTTCTCGAGCAGGGGGATGAGAGCGCTCGCGGCCGCGGCCTGCCCGGTCAGCTCCACGCCCTTGGCGTCGAGCGACACGGTGGTGAGCCAGGCATCGTTGGGCAACAGCTCCGTGAGGTCCCGCAGCACGGGCAACGGTCGCACCGCGGTCGATTCCACCGACTGGATCGTCGTCAGCAGTCGCCGCTTGCGCTCGAGCTCCTGGAGTGTCTGCTCGACCGCCCGGACCTCGCCGTCCAGCGACGCGATGCGCCGGTTGATCACCGTCAGCCGCCGGTTCTCGCGGTACCCCGGGACGAGCAGCGCGGTGATCCCGAGCACGACGGCGGCGGCCACGGCGCCGAGCGCCACGAGCTGCGGGCGCGTGAGGCGGCGGGGCCGTAGGTGGACGGGGAGCAGCTGGAGCGCCCGCGCGCGACGCGTGGCGAGGGCCACGGCCAGGGCGAGCTGAGCGGCGCCGGACGGCACCGAGGTGATCTGCTCGAGGAGCGCCCGCGCGCGGGACGTGTAGGGGGGCGCCGTCACCGGGGCGCCGAGCAACGTCCGCGGGACCGCCGTCGCGGAATTCGGGTCGGCGTCGTCATCACCGGACGTCCACACGGCGTCGACGCCGCGCCACCGCGCCACGGCCAGACTGCGCTCGATCTCGGTGGCGATGACGGCGTCGTCGGCGGACGGCACGCTCCGGCTCAGGACGATCTGACCATTCCCCAGGAACAGCAACGCCGTGTGGTCTCCGATCCGATGCATCCACACGACGTGCCCGCGCTGGCGCGAGGGCACGAACGCCTGCAGGTCATGGATGGCGACGGTGAGCGAGCTCGGACGGAGGCGAGTCTCCTCGGCCAGGCGCAGCGCGCCCTCCACCACGCGACGGTCTGCCGCGACGATGAGCACCCGTTTCGCGGTCGTCCCCGTCGCCGCCCCGTCCGCATCGGACGACAGCGCGGCGAAGTCGAAGGACGCGTCGTCGCTCGCAAACGGCACGTGACGCTCGAGCTCGAAGCGCACCATGTCGCGCAGCTCCCCGTCGACCTCGGGCAGCTCGATGGGTTTGACCGTGACGGCCGTGCGCGGCAACCCGAGCGCCACGGCGCGAACGGCGAGCCGTCGCTGGTCCAGCTCGGCACGCAGCGTGGTGGCGGGCTGATCGGACTCGATGAAGAACGTCTCGCACCGCGTGCCCTGAATCGATGCGGCGACGAGACGATCGCCGAGGAGCACCAAGGCAAGCCGCGGCGACCTGAAAGTCATAGGGGGCTAGAGTAAGCCGAATCGGCGAAAGGCGCAAAGAAATTGGTCAAAACCGCGGCTCGGTCTCCGCCGCCGGGCCCGCGTTCACCGGATGCCCGACCATTCGAGGATGACGAGCGGACTTGTCGCGCCTCCCGACGGGCCCCGCTTCTCGACGATTGCCGTGACACTTGCGCGAGGTCGGCCGTCGATGAGGCCCTCGGCCTCGATCCGGAAGATCTGGCTGGTGATGCTGAAACCCGTTCCGGCGGGCATGGTCGTCGGCGTCGTCAGATATGGCGCCTCGTGCCGGTGCTGGAGGATCTCCGAGATCTGGGCGTCGGCTATTCCCAGCCCGCACAGCACGAGCGGCCCCACGGTGTTGACGTTGTATCGCTGAAGCCTGGGACTCCGGGCGGTCAGCGCCTCGGCGAGGCCCGGCCCGCCGCCCGTGCCCTCGAAGATCGCGGGAGTGACTCCCTTGATCTGGAGCAGCTCGTCGAGCGACTCCATCGGGCCGTTCCGGGCGCGGTAGGGCGTGGGCAGCTTCAAGTAGTAGTCGTCGCTCTCCGCGCCGTTGGCCCGATGCTCGTCGTTGGTGTCGATCCAGTCGAGAATCGAGTCGACGATCGGGTCACGGATGGCCTTGTCGACACCGAGACACTGCAGGATCTTCTCCAGACGCTCGGGCGACGCGCTGTTGACGTTGATCCGCGCCTGCTCGTCGGTGATGCGATACGAGAACTCTCCGGGGCCGAGGCGGACGCGCGTGCGCGGCAGCCGTGGCAGCGCCAGGCCGGCGGTCGTGGAGAAGGTGAGGAGGCCGTCGTCGGCCACCGCGACCACGCCGAAATCGCCGGACAGCTCACGCAGCGCTTGCTCCACGCCCGCCTCGGCCAGATGGGCGGCGGCGAGGCTGTCTCTCCAGCTCCGCATCGCCGAGGCCTCCAGGCGCATCGAGTACGCGAACTCGGCGCCCACGATCCCGAGCAGCGCCAGGACGAGCAGGACCGCGACCAGCGCGAAGCCGCGCTCGTTGCGTCTCATTGTTGTTGCGGGCTCGTCAGCGCGCGCAGCGACACCGTGAGCGGCGGCAGTGGCTCGAGCCGACCGCCGCGGGCGGTGACGAAGCGAATCCGGACCCCCGCGGGAAGGCTCTGCTCGGCGTCGGCGTCCCAGCGGTCCGTCCACGTTCCGTCCGGGGAGAGGTATTTCAGCTCGAGACCCTGGATGTCGGGATCGCGCAGCACGACGGTGGCGCGCGTGAAGGGCTCGCGGTTGGGCAAGACTCGCTGACGGACGACGAGCGCGCGGCCCTGAGCGTCGTCCTCCACGGCGAGCACCACGGCGGTGAACGCGGCGGGGACATCCGAGGGAAACGGGGACGCCCGGGTCACCAGCTCGAGCCGGTTGTCGTGTCCGTCGAAGAGCAGGCGTCGCTCCGCGCCCTCGCCGAGCGCGCCGGAAACTCCGCGCGATCCTCTCCCTGCCCCCAGGCGGCGATGGCCACGCGCAGACCGCCGAAGGCGATCGCCAGCAACGCTCCCACGATGGACAGCGCAATGAGCAGCTCCACCAGCGTGAAGCCCCTGGACGACGCGAGCCGTCGCGTACGCGCCTTCATCGCGTCTACTTCTGGAACGGATTCTTCGAGCCGGTCGGGGATGTCGTCGACCCGGTCGGGGACGTCGTCGAGCCTGTCGGAGACGTCGTCGTGACCGAGGTCGTCGTCGTCGACGCCGCCGACGCCATCCGGAGCGTACGGATCTCGATCTGGCGGCGCGGATCCCAGCTGACCCGGACGTCGATCTCGTAGACCGGCACGTGCTGAGGTGTGCCGGGCTGCGCGATGTCGGCGCCCTCGACGGCCTTCGTCGTCCGTTCCCACCGGAAGGCTCCTTCGACCCCGCGGTCCTCTCCCTCCACGGGATTGACGATCTCGCGCACCTTCTGATCGGCCAGGAGCATGGCCTGCTGGTGGTCCCCGGCGAGTTTCAGGAGACGGAGCCCTTGCGCGAACCCCTGGATGGAGGCCACGACGGCGAGGCTCAGGATGGCCAGGGCCACCAGCACCTCGAGCAGCGTGAAGCCGGCCTGTCGCGGGGGCGCCGCGGTCATAGCCGCTCGGCGCGGACCCGACCCGTGAGCGGGTCCACCGTGACTCGATACCGGATGTTCTTCGTGGCCAACCGGAACTCGCCGCCGCTCGACACGCCGTTGGGGTCGAACCGGACCGTGAGCGCCTGGGGCGGTATGGCTTCGATCTCGAGATCCGCCGGCAGCGCGCGCGTCTGTCGCACCTCGTCGGGGGCGGCGAGGATCCTCGCGCGACGCCCGGCGGGATCGATGACCACCGCGTGCGCGCGCCGCGTCGTGATCGCTTGATCCCGCGCGTGCCGGAGCATGGCCGAGAACCCGGCCACCTCGGAGCGCCCTCGCAATGTCTCCGTGCCGCGTCCGACCGCGGGAATGACGATGCCGACCGCCAGAGCGATCACGAGGAGGCTGACGATCAGCTCGAGCAGCGTGAAGCCGCGGTCGCCTATTTCGTGCTGCTGGTGTCCCATGACACGACGTCGGCGTTCTCACCCTCACCGCCGGGGGCGCCGTCGGCGCCTTCCGACCAGAGATCGTACTCACCGAACTGCCCGGGGCAGCAGCGATAGCGGTAGGCGTTGCCCCACGGATCCTTGGGCACGGACTTCTTCAGGTACGGCCCGTTCCAGTTGTTGACGTTCGGGTTCCGCTGCAGCGCCTCCAGGCCCACGTTGCCGTCGGGGTAGCCGCCCACGTCCAGCCGGTATCCATCGAGCGCCGCGCCCAGCATCTCGATCTGCGCCCGCGCCGCCGCCTGCTTCGATTGGCCGACACGGCCGAACAGCCGCGGCCCCAC
>WNGB01009049.1_pt1 | contig 14034 bp, 15 predicted proteins | sample 5400681 | NCBI WGS metagenome assembly WNGB01 (sample SAMN13153367, study PRJNA577476) | soil metagenome | isolation source: 115 cm soil or saprolite under grassland replicate 2 | place: USA:California | collected 2016-06-15 | reverse complement strand
CTGGGACCCCATCTACATCGATGAGAAGGGCCTCGGCTACCGGGGCACGATCCGCGTCGGTATGCGAGAAGGCGGCAACCTTCAGGTCGTGAACTTCGTATCGTCGGACGATTACATGCGCGGCGCGTTACCCGGCGAGATGCCCTCGCATTGGGAGTTCGAGGCGCTCCGTGCGCAGGCCATCGCCGCGCGAACCTACGCCGCCTGGCGGCAGTCGACCGCGGGCGATCGGAGCTGGGACGTGCGCGACGACACCGCGGACCAATGCTATGGAGGTCACGGTTTCGAGAGCGCGAGGACGAGTGCCGCCGTGGACGCGACCGCCTCCCTCATCCTCACCTACGACGGGAAACCGATCCGCGCCCTGTATTCATCAGCGAGCGGCGGCATCAGCGAGAACGTCGGCTGCGTCCTCGAGGCGGAGAGGGTCGGCGACACCTGGCAATGCGCGAAGGGCTGGCCGTATCTCCAGGTCACGGAAGATCCGGCCGAGACCGCGGCGTACGACAAGCGTGGCGCCATGCCGCACGGTCTGTGGTCGCAGTGGTTCAGCGGCGATGAGATCCGCAAGCAGATCATCGAGGACTACGGCATCGACATCGGCAGCTTCGTGTCGATGGCGTTCAACGAGAGCCCCGGTGGTCGACCGATCTCGGTCCGCGTGCGCGGCACCAGCGCCGCGATCGATCTCAAGGGCGACAAGTTCCTGCGCACGACGCTGGGTCTGAAGAGCACGCTGGTCCGAACGATCCCGTTCTGATTCAGTCACCGCGACCAGACCAACGGCCACCTCAAGGTCGCCCACTGCAGCGACGGCTTCTGCCTGCCGAACCATCGCCGCCGCTGATATTCATGAGGCCCGCCCAGCCCGGGCGGGCCTCACACGACACCCCGATTGGGCTTAGGTCCCGGAGCTCGTCAGCGCGGCCGGGATGCCCGCGGATCATCAGCGATATCGCGCGTTGGGCACGCAGAAGCGGTTCGCGCAGTGCGCGAGACTGAGGTTGTTGGTCGTGGAGTCGTAGTAGCTGATAACAGGCAGACCATCCGCGCCGACGGTTACGGAGCTGTACCAGCCAACGTTGTCCGCCCGGTCAACGGAGCTCAGCGTCGCTGCGCTGCAGTCGATCGTCGAGCAATGGGCGACCTTCAGATCGCCGTTCGTCTCATCGAAGTAGCTGATGACCGCGAAGCCGTCGATCCCGACCGCGATCGACGTGTATTGCCCTACGTCCCCGGGACCGTCGAGCGTCGCGAGGGTCGCGCTCGTGCATAGGAGGTTCGAGCAGTGCGCGACCCTGAGGTCGGCATTGCTCGCGTCGTAGTAGGCGATGAGGCCGAGCCCGTCCGACCCCAAGGTGATAGAGGTGTGCTGCCCGGTGACGCCAGAGGCGTCCAGAGTCGTGAGCGTGGCGGCCGTGCAGCTCAGATCCGAGCAGTGCGCCACCTTCAAGTCAGCCGTCCCGATCCCGTGGTAGCTGATGAGGCCGCGGCCGTCGGCGCCGACGGTGATGGAGGTGAGCGCGCCGGAAAAGGTGGCGTCTACCGTCGACCTCGCCGCGCTCGTGCAGCCGACGTCCGCACAGTGGGCGACCCTCAACGTGCCGTTGGTCTGGTCGTAATAGCTGATGAGGCCCAGGCCGTCACTGCCGATCGTGATCGAGCTGTACTGGCCGACGTTCCCCGGGCTATCGAGCGTCACCGTCGTGGCGCCACTGCACGAGAGCTCGTTGCAGTGCGCGACCTTCAGATCCGCGTTCGTGATGTCGTAGTAGCTGATGAGCGCGAGATCGTCGGTGCCGATCGCGATCGACGCGTACTGGCCGACCGTACCGGTACTGTCGAGCCTGGTGATGGTCGCAGTCGCGCAGGTCGGCGTCGTGCACCGCGCGACCTTGAGATCGCCGGTAGAACCCTCGAAGTAGGCGATGATCGGCCGACCGTCCGCTCCGATGATGATCGATGTGTACTGGCCTGCGCTGAATGTCGTGTCCACCGCGGTGATCGTCTGCCCCGCTCGGTCGCTGACGGTCGAGGCTCGGTGAACGAACGCCGCCATCTGGCCTCTGGTCACCGGGTCGTTCGGGCAGTAGAGCGTGCCCCCGCAGCCGAGTGTGATGGCCCGCTCCTTGAGCCAGTGCACGTCGTCGTGGTAGAAGGCAGCGCTGTCCACATCGCTGAAGTCGTGGAACGCGAGCGCCGCCTGGCCGAGCACGAGGGCAAGCACGAGCGTGAGCGGGAGCGCGAGAATCCGCCGCCAGGGTAGGCGCGGGAGCCGGAACTCGACCGTGATGGTCATGTGTGCATCCCTCCTCGAAGTCATCGTCGCGGGATGTTCTCCGCTCCGTCGGCCAGGGGCAACTCCGCTCTACGCGGCCCGAAGATGGGGGCCTTCCTTGAGCATCGCGCTGAGCCCTCCTGCGACGATCTGGCGGCGTCTGGCGGCGCTCGTGTGAGTCAAGGTGGCCCTCGAGAGCGACCACGTGTCAGTCGAGCGTCGAGCAGTTGGCCTCGCTTCGGAGCAGCGAGCAGAAGCCGATCGTGCATCCGACGAGCGGCGCGTGATGGAAGCCGTTCGCATCGCGCAGGACGTCGACGGCCATGCGTGGGAAATGCACGTCCAGTGCGCCGTCACGAGATGCTGGGCTCAGCCGTCCAGGCGGTGCGATCGCCAAGCGGGCTCGACGGTCGCTCGGACTCAGCAAGCTATCGTCCGCTCCGTGACTGACGAACGCTTCGGCGAGCTCGTCGCGCTTGTCAGGGGCCCAATGCCGGAGTGCGCCGTGCCAGGTGCGGCGGTGGGCCTTATCGATCTCAAGATGACCTGGAAGGGCTCCGTCGCCCAGCGTCCGGCCCTGGCGTCGATGCGCCTGGCCTTCTACGGGACCGACGCCGTCCTGTGTGTCGAAGGGCCGCGCAAAGGCAGTTATGGCGACTTCCTGCGCGATGACTCAGGTTCTATCCGGTTCTTCCGTTGGGGCTTCGGGCGCGCCCGCGTCTGCGCCAGGACGCCTAGCGACGTCCATTTCGAGGCCTCCGCTGCAGATCCGCGGCGCAACACGCGGGGTGCTCCGAGCCGTCGGTTGTCGCGACCTCGCTCGAGGAGTGGTTTGGCGAATGGATCACCGCGGCGGCGACGCTGCGCGCCGAGGATCGCACCAAGCTCGCGGCGATTATCCGTGCGAAGGTGCGCCGCGGATTCGATGCGACAAAAGGCAGCGCGCGTTCGCTAGGCGATCAAGCGGATCACGATGCGTTCGCCTGGGGCGCGCTCGAGGAGGACAGCGACCGGCAGCAGCTCGAGGACTGCGCGCGCAGCTTGCGGTCGTCGAACGCCAGCCTGAGGAGCAGACCATCCTGGAGGCGATGCGCGTGGCGCGGGACATCCCCGTAGCTTGGGCGACGGCCTCGGCCGATCAGCGGCGGCGGATCGTGTGGTCAGTCTTCGAGACAATCCGGATCTGCGAAGGAAAGATCGTCAGCGTGCGACCGCGAGCTACGACAGCTCCGTTGCTCGCGGTCGCCTGTTCGATAATGCGGTCCCGACGGGGGCCGGAACCCCCAGACTGTAATCGGCGGCGTTCGTGTCGAGCGCGTAGATGATCTCCTCGACCCTTGCCGCGTCGGTCGTGCAGGAGGTCTACGGACTTCGCGGCGCGATCACCACGAAAAAGGTGAGCGGCGGATCGAGCGGGACACCGTTCACTGAGGTGAACGTGCAGGTTGTGCCATCTCGCGCCCCAATCATCTCGGAGCCACCCGTAAATATCACCACCACGACCTCCGAACCGACGACCTGCATGGCCGACGAACCGCGGACCGCATCCGTCGGGCCTATGAGCCAGCGGAGTGTCACGTCGCCAAGCCCAGAGCATGTGGCTTCGAGTATCCAGGCGTTGCTGTTGAGGCTACCCAGACAAGTGAGCTCCTTTGGCGTGAGATTCAGGTTCACCCAGACTGACGTTTGGGCATCAAGAGCCTGAGCCGTTATCGCGTGCGCGATGTTCGGGCTCACGACGCCCCAGAGGTTGATGTGGAAGGCCGAGATGCCGTCTGGGCTTACGCCCGCGTCGAGGAGGTCTTGGCGAAAGAGGTTCGCCGTCCCTTCGGCGACGAGCGCACCGTCAGCCAAGATTCGAATGCTCAGATCGGCGTATCGGTCATCTGGGTCAACTGCCCACCCAGCAGCGGCACATTGCCCCGGCCCTACGAGTCCTTCGAACGCGTCGTGGGTACCAATTGGCGTGCTGTTCTGATCTAGGGTTTCCGCGGCGGAGACAATGCCGGTGGGCACCGAAAATAGGAGTGCAAGCGCGATCGACGTAACCGCAAGGATGCGGGACATGTCACTCCTCCTCAACGGGGTGCCCAAGTCGTCTGAGTCCCCCCTCTGGCACTAACGTCGGCGATCACGCATAGGACCTGGCCCCCGGTCACCGATGTGACCTACCCGCGTCGTCGGGGCACTATAGTTCGTGCGAGCGAAGCTTCGTCGCCACGCGAGCGAAGGTCCGCGAGCAAGACCTCCGGGAGGGTCCCCCGCGGGCGGGGTAAGAGGGTCTGGCGGCGATCGGGGCCGGTCGACCCCGATCGGCGTCGGCCGCGCGCTACCGAACGGTGTAGGCGAGGTGCATCCCCGCTGCGTAGTGGGCCGGCTCGTTGCAGATCAGCACGTAGGTGCCGGGCGTGAGCTTGAACGTCGCCTGCTTCGTGGCGCCGGCGTCGATGTCCTCGATCTCACCGGCGATCCCGGGCTCCTGCACCTTGCTCGGCTCGTTCGGCCGAGCGGGGATCTTGTCGTGCGCGAGGTCGGTCCTGAGGATGGCGAACTCGTGCACGACCGTTCCGGCGTTCTTGACGATGAACGTCACATCTCCTGCCGGCGAGCTCGTCTGGCTCAACTTGAACGAAAACTCGTCCATGGTGACGGTGACCGGCCCGGCGGGCCCGGTGGCCTGGGCACACGCACCGAGGAGCACTGCCGCGAGAGCGGCTGTGGCGATCGCGCCTTTCATCTCGCACCTCCAGCCGTGGAGAGCCGCCTCGGGCGGCTGCGCAGCGGACCGTAGGTGGCGCGGAGTCTGTCCGTAAGGGCCGAAACGCCTTTCGCGGCCGGGCCGAAGGACCCTCCGTGGCCTGCCGAGCTACTCGCGCGATTTAGGCGAAGAGCATCGACTCGACGCGTCTCGACCGCGGCACGCATCGTCGCCGAGAGCGTGCCGGCCTCGCGGGCCGATGCCGCGACGCTACACACCGACGCGCTCGACGACGCGGTGACCGCGACGCCCGATCAGTATCGCCGAATCGTGTGGTCGGTGTTCGAGATCGTCCGGATCCGCGAGGGAAGGATCGTCAGCGCGCGACCGCGAACTACGTCAGCTCCGTTGCTCGCGGTCGCATGTTCGAAAATGCGGTCCCGACCGGATTCGAACCGGCGATCTCGTCCTTGACAGGGACGTATGCTAGGCCGCTGCACCACGGGACCATGCGTTGGAAAGCGTTTGTGCTCCCCTCGCGCCTCCCCATTCTGACAGACCCCACATAGCCTGCGCCGTGCGGCTCTCGTGGGATTTGCGTATGCCGAGTAATCCGTTTGACATAGCTGTACGGCGGCGTGTCACGGCGGCGTCGGACAAGAAAAGAGGCGGCGAGTGCGCTTCCTTTCACTCGCCGCCTCTGCCGGTGTGGCCTATGTCAGTCGCTACGTCGCTGCCAGTGCGCCTTGCCGCATGCGCTTGGTCACTTCGTTCGTCAATCGGCTGGTCCTTGCGAGACCGGCCAGCGTGAAGTCGAGGCCCGCTTCCTTGAGCTCCTCGTATCCGAGTCCGCGATAGAGCCGCGTGCCGGCCACGTAGCACATCTCGTCGTACAGCACCGGCCAACCAACACCCCTTCGTTCGAAACAGAACGCGATGAAGTCGATCGCCACCTGTGCGATCTTGTCGTCGGCCACCCCATCCTCCCTCGACGCGACCTGGCGCATCATCCCCATCCTCCAACGAACGGACAAGGGTTTTCGTCCACCTCTTTGTCCACAGGTTCATCCACACGTGCGGAGCACGTTATCCACATGCCGTCGACAGTCATGTCGATTTCTTCGTCCTGCGATCCGCGAAGCGACGCCGCTCGCGGAGACGCGCACTCGCGCGATCGAGTGCCTTGTCGCCGAATTTCTCGCGCACGGCATCGAGCGCAGCGTTGAGTCGTGTGGTCCGCACGTGATCGAAGAGTCCCATCTGCCGACCGATCTCGATCCCCGAGACGGTGACGCCGACCAGACGCACCGGACTGGTCCGACCAGTTTGACGATCCTCAGCGAGAGCGTCACGCAGCAGTTGACGTGCGGTGCCGAAGATCTTGAGATCGTCGTCCGTTGGCTCTGCGAGCGTGCGCTGCCGCGTGCGCGTTTCGAACGGTGCGACGCGAAGGTGCAGCGTGATGGTGCGACCACGAAGCTGCTGCCCGCGGAGCCGGCGACCGACGCCTTCGGAAAGCGCCAGCAGCATGGATTCGATCGTCGCGCTGTCGAGCGTGTTGCGATCGAACGTATGCGAATGCCCGACGGACTTGGGTGTGCGCCCGTCGCCGATGACCGCGCCCTCGTCAATACCGTGCGCCCGCTCCCAGATGTGGCGCCCGTGCTCGCCCATCCGCGCCTCAAGCACACTCACGTCCATCGCCGCAAGGTCGGCGATGGTCCTTAGGCCCCAGCCCTCGAGGACCTCTCGCGTCTTGGGTCCGACGCCCCACAGTCGGCTGAGCTCGAGCGGTGCGAGGAACGCCTCCTCCCCGCCCGCGGGCACGATGACCAGGCCGTCAGGCTTCCGTACGTCGGAGCCGATCTTCGCGCAGAGCTTGTTGGTGGCGACCCCGACGGAGATGACCAGCCCAAGCTGCTCGCGCACATCGCGCTTGAGATCGCGCGCGATCGTCACCGCACCACCGAACAGATGCTCGGTCGCGGTCACGTCGAGGAACGCTTCGTCGAGGGAGATCGGTTCCACCAGCGGCGTCCGTTCGGCGAAGAAGGCCATGACGGCGTCGGACGCCTCCTCGTATCGCTGTCCGTCGCCCGGCACGAAGATGCCGTCGGGACACAGACGGCCCGCGGTCTGGAGCGGCATGGCCGAACGGATCCCGAAGACGCGCGCCTCGTATGAGGCCGCGGCGACAACGCCGCGATCGTTCGGCCCACCGCCGACGATCACCGGCTTTCCGCGGTACTCCGGGTGATCGCGCTGCTCCACCGACGCATAGAACGCATCGAGATCGCAGTGCAGGATCGCCCGGCGCTCGACCGTGGGCGTCATGCGATGCGCGCTCCATGCGTCTTCGCGTCCGGCGCGATGAAGCGTGCGAGGCGCTCGCCTTCGAAGACCGCAGCCGTGCGGTCCGCGCGGGTGAGCGTGCCGAAGGGTCGGATGCTCAGCACCGCGTCCGTCTTCGTCGTCACGAGCCCCCAGGTACCTGCGGCCAGGCCGTCGACGAGGAAGACCGCCTCGATGAGCGCGTTCTTCGCGTAGACGGCTGCGCGATGCTTGGCGGCGATCACGCGGTCGCGGTGCTCGTAACCGATGAGCAGCTCGTCGTAGCGGGGCAGAAAGCGCAGCGGCGCCTTCGTATCGGCCGGCGGCCGCGGCGCGCGCGGCAGGTCGAAGAGCTCGCGGCCGTCGGGGTCGGCGAACCGCCGTAGCGACGGCGCGAGACGCTGCAGCACCGGTCGGATGCGTGGTGGGACCTGGCCCGCGAACTGTGCGATGTCCGCAAGGCTCGCGGGCCCGAACGCCCCGAGGTACCGGCGGATGAGGCGCTCGATCGCGTCTTCTTCAGGCGGTCGCGTTCCCGGTCCGATCCAGTGGCGCGCCGCGACATACGGCGCGTCGGTGCCGCCGTATCCCCAGTGCCCACCGGGCGGCGCCGACACGAGATCCGCGTGCGCGCTCACGAAGCGCCAGATGAGCCATTTATACGGGCCGCCGAACGAGCCGAGCCGCTGCGTCAGGTGCGTCACGACGTCCTGTTTCGCCCGCGGCTCTCGTGCGAACGCGATCACGAGCTTCGCGACGGCCTGTGGATCGACGCCGCGGCCGACCTGCAGCCGGTTCCATGCGCCGCGCTGCAGGTCCTGCGTGGCGACGGCGTACGCGTAGAAGTCGCGCGCGCTCACGAGGTGGAGCGTGCCGCGCATGAGACGCGCGCGGATGACGGTGTGTTTCTTCTCGATGGCGCTCCAGAGGCTCTCGCGCTTGAAATCCTCCAGGCGCGACCAGAGCGCGATGTACGGCGACGGCGCCCACTGCGCCTGCAGCGCCGCCAGGCGCTCGACGGCGGTCACGACCGGAAGCGCCGCGCGCTCGAGGAGCATCTGGCGGGCGAGCGTCGCGCGATTCAGCTCGCGGAGCGTGAGGAGCGGAGTGTCCGTGGCCACGCGCGGACTCACGAGCGTACTCCATGGGTCTTCGACTCAGGCGCGTAGAACCGCGCGAGACGCTCGCCCTCGTCCACCAGTGCACTCCTGTCCGCCTTCGACAGGGGCTTGAACGGAAGGAGCTCTATCACGGCCCGCTTCGGGCTTGCCGCGATCTTCCACCTGCCCGCGACGAATCCGTCGACGAGGAAGGTGGTCCACACCTCCGCCGAGAAGATGACCTGTTTCTTGTACGGCTCGGGCAGGATGCGCGTGCGCTCGGCCGCGTGGTGGCCGAGGATCGCGGCATCGAAGCGCGCGAGGAAGCGCGGCGGCGCGGCGATCTCGGCGGCAGGCCGCGGCGCGCGCGCGAGATCGAAGAGCTCGCGGCCGCGCTCGTCGCGAAAGCGGCGGACGTCCTTGATGCGCGCGAGGGCCGCGCGGATGATGGGGACGCGGATCTTGCCCCAGGTCGCGATGTCCTGAACGCTCGCGGGTCCGAACGCGCCGAGATGACGACGGACGACGAGGTCGTACGCGGTGTCATCGCCGATGGCGCGCTGAAGTCGTGCCGGTGGCGCCCTGAAACGCGCCAGCCTGCGATGCTCGAAGTGCGCTCCCGCCGGCTCCCAGATGAGCCCGTTGGCCGACGTGATCGCCGTGAAGAGGAGCCAGTCCCGCATCCGCTCGTCCTTGGGCGCGTTCGTCGCGAGGAAGGCCTCGATGTCCTTGCGGCTGCGCGGCGCGCTCGTCGCGTATTTGAGCACGCGCAGGTGGATCTTCTCGAGGTCGGCGAGGCTCGGCGCTCCGGGTGGCCGCCACGCGCCAAAGCGTCCCTCGAGCGTGGCACGGTGGTAGGCGGGGTACTCGCGCGCGGAGACCAGGTGGAGCGTCGCGCGCATGATCGTCGTCTTCACGACCTCCCCGCGGTCGATGGGTCGGGTGAGCTGCTCGCGCTCGAAGCCCGAGAGGCGCGTCCAGAGCGCGACGTACGGTGACGGCGCCCACTGCGCCTGAAGGCACGCGAGATCCTCGATCGCTTCGACGACGTTGACCTTGGTCCGTTTCAGCAACAGCTGGCGCGCGAGTAGTGCCCTATTCAGCTCGCGGAGCGTGAGGACAGGCAGATCGATCGTTGCGGGCATCGCCAGAGGCTAGGCCAGCCGGCGAATCACTCCAATCACTTTCCCTTGGATCTGGATGTCGCGCGTGTAGATCGGCTGCATCGCGCCGTTCGCTGGCTGCAGCCGCACGCGATCCTTCTCCTTGAAGAAGCGCTTCAGCGTGGCGCGGTTGTCTTCCAACAGCGCGACGATGATGTCGCCGTCTCGGGCCGTGTTCTGCTGCTGCACAACGACGAAGTCGCCGTCGTCGATGTGGTCGTCGATCATCGACTTACCGCGGACGCGCAGCACGAATGTGTCGCGACCACGCCCGGCGAGCTCGCCGGGGATCGAGAGCGTCTCGCTCTTGTCCTCGAGCGCGTAGATCGGCTCGCCGGCGGCGATCTCGCCGACGATGGGCGCGGCGACAACTCGACCGCCGAAGGCACCGGGGATGGCGAGCGCGCGAGAGCGCGTCGCGTCCTTGGTGAGGCGGCCTTCCTTCTCCAGCTTGGTGAGGTGGTGGTGGACCGCGGACGTCGAGGCGAGCCCGACGGCCTCGGCGATCTCGCGCACCGTGGGTGGATAGCCCTGCTCGGCGATGCGCTCGCGGATGAAGGCCAGGATGCGCTCGGCCCGCTGCTGGTCCTGTTTCGTCACGCCTGGACCATACCGAACGGATGTTCACCTGTCAAGCCGCGCGTCGGAAGGACCAGGCGCTTCGGGCGCTGCCGCAGCTCGGGGTTCTCGCCGCATCAACCGCAGCGCGGCCGTCCACGCTCTGCGGCTCGCAAGCCGTCGGTATTCTCCGCGGCATGCCCATGGATACAGCGCTCGTCTTCGAGTACGCGGGGCGGACTTTCTGGGCACTTCTGGTCGTCATTGTCACCATCGTTCTGGCCCGTGTGCTGCGTCGCACGACGATGCGAGCGCTCACGCGGGGCCGGGCGCAGGCGAACGTCACCATCCTGCTCGGCAATCTGGCCCAGGTCGCGATGCTCACGATCGGCGCGCTGCTGGTCCTGGCGATCTACACGCGCGACGCGTTCGGCTGGATCCTCACCTCGTTCAGCGTCGTGGGTCTGGTGCTCGGACTCTCACTCCAGGACATCCTCAAGAACTTCCTCGCCGGCATCTGGGTCCTGGTCGAGCGGCCGTTCCGCATCGGCGACACCATCGAGGTCGGCGGCTACAGCGGTGTCGTCGAAGAGATCACGTTCCGCACCACCCTGCTGCGGACGGCCGATGCCCAGCAGGTCATCGTGCCCAACGGCAATTTCATGACAGAGTCCATCGTCAACATCACGCGGTTCCCCACACGGCGCGCGAGTCTGTGGCTCGTCGTCGACGACACGAGCAAGCCGATCGGCGCCGACGACATCCGGGGCGCGCTCGGCGATGCCGATCGGATCGCCAAGGAGCCTCCGCCCAGCGTGGAGCTGCGCAGCGTCGCCGAGGGCAAGGCTCGTTACCTGGTCTCCTTTTGGACGGCCGAGCGTGATGTCGCCGTCGCTGCGGCCGTCGCGGCGCTGCGGGCACGATTCCCGCAGGGGGAGGTCTCACCGTGACCAGGGGATTCCGAGCGCCGCGTGACCCGAAAGAAGCCATCGAGGCGATGCGCAAGATGCCGGCCTACGCTCGCCTCGTCTGGGCGCTCGCGCGCGACCCGCGTGTGCCGACCCGGCAGAAGCTCGTCCTCGGAGCTATCGCGGGCTATCTGGTCTTTCCGATCGACATCATTCCGGACTTCATCCCCGTCCTCGGGCAGCTCGACGACCTCGGCGTGCTCATCTTCGGGCTCGACTTCTTCATCCGCAACGCACCGAGCGAGGTCGTCGAAGAGCACATGGGCCGCATCGCACGGAACGACGACGAGCTGAAGCACGACCTCGAACGCGCGCAGGGCGTGCTGTCGGGCCGAGCGAACGAGCTTCGCGCTACATTGGACCGGATCCTGTCACGCGACCGCGGAGGAGATGACTCATGAGCGACCGGGATTCGGGCAGCGTGTTCGGCGTCATCGAAGCGCTGCTCGCGATCATCGGCGCGCTGACGGTCATGGGCGTCGTCGCCGTCGCAGCGTCGGTCCTGGCGTGGGAGATGGAGCTCCGCAAGAGTGAGCAGGACGGCTCGCTCGCGGAGACCACTCAGCCCAGCACCTAGCGCGGGCTCATGCGCGTCATCCTGCGGCGCGAGGTGGCCGGACTCGGCCGCCCCGGCGACGTGAAGGATGTCGCCGACGGCTACGCGCAGAACTTCCTCATCCCGCGCGGCCTGGCGATCGAGGCGACGGCCGGTGAGCTGAAGGTGCTGTCGCGTGCGCGCGACGCAAAGCGCGCGAAGCAAGACCGCGCGCGCGCCGCCGCCGAGGAGCTCGCGAAACGCCTCTCGGAGATGACGCTCGTCTTCCGTCTCAAGGCGGGAGAGCAGGGCAAGACGTTCGGTTCCGTGACGAGCAAGGACATCGCCGAGACGCTGCAGCAGGGTCACAAGGTCGACGTGGACAAGACGAAGGTGCATCTGCCCGAGCCGCTCAAGTCGCTCGGAGTGCACAAGGTCGAGATCCGCCTGCTCACCGACGTTCGCGCGAGCGTCACGGTCGCGATCGAGCCGGAGCGCTAATCGCCGTCAGGGGGCTTGCGCAGCTGCGTCCACCAGAGGATCGCGGCACCGATCACGAACATGACGCCGAGCAGGATGAACGCGTCGGATGCGGACACGGCCTCTAGTGTCCTCCGCCCTCCCGCATCCAGGGGGTGACGGTCACTCCGACGAGCAGACCCTCGGGGCTGAGAAGCCGCGCGACGGTCTGGCCCCACGGCTCGGTCTTCGGCTCGACCAGTAGCCGGTAGCGCTTCGCGCGCAGCTCTTGGGCAGCGGCCGCGACGTCCTCGACGTCGAACTCGATCCAGGCCTGTGGGGCCGGTGGGTCCGTCGGCCATTCGCGCGCGCCAAAACAGGACTCGGCCGCGTCGGCGAGAGGCCACAGGCCGAAGTGCTTCACGCCGTCGAGCTTCTCCGTCGAGACGTCCTCGCCTTCGACGATGGGGAGCCCGAGCGACTCGCGGTAGAAGTCAAGCGCGGCCTGCATGTCGCGCACGATCGGACCGAACCCGGCGACGAACAGGACCTTCATCAGATGTCCGCACGAGTCTCGCCCAGATCGCGGAAGCGCGTCAGCTCGGACTGGAAGTGCAGGTCGAAGTCTCCCGTCGCGCCGTTGCGGTGCTTCGCGAGCTTGAGGCGTACAACGCTCTCGTCACGGTCCTTGCGGTCCTTTTGCCAGAGGAAGAGGACCAGGTCCGCGTCAGCTTCAATAGCTCCGCTCTCTCTCAAATCTGAGAGCATCGGCTCGGTGCCACGTGTCTCGATCTGACGGGACAGCTGCGAGAGTGCGACGACGGGCACTTCCAGCTCGCGAGCGATCGACTTGAGTGCCCTCGTGATGACCGCGATCTCCTGTACCCTGCCTTCGTTGTCACTCGCACCTTCGATGAGCTGAAGGTAGTCGACGACCACGAGGTCGAGGCCGCGGTCGGCCTGGAGCCGCCGCGATTTCGCGAGGATGTCCGTGACGGTCAGCCGGCTCGACTCCTCGATGAAGATCGGAGCCCGCTGCAGCTGGTTCGAGGCCGAGTTGATCGACTCGAACTCGCGTTCCGAGAGGCGGCCGCGGCGCATGCGGTTTCCATCGATCTCCGCGGTCATGGAGATGAGTCGCTGCACGACCTGGAGCTCCGTCATCTCGAGGGAGAACACTGCGCAGGTCTTCCGCGCGGCGACTGCGGCATGCCATACGACATTCAGCGCGAGGCTCGTCTTTCCGAGGCCGGGACGCCCACCGATGATGATGAGGTCGGAGGGCTGGAATCCTCCGGTCTTCGCATCGAGATGCTCGAAGCCGGTCGGTACGCCCTGACGCTGGTCGTCGCCGCGCGCGGTGATCTGGTCGGCGAAGCGGCGCAGCGCGATCTCGAGCGGGACGACGTCGCGATGCAGGCTCGACTCGCTCACGGCGAAGAGCAGCTCCTGCGCGTCGGTCACCGCGCTGTCGGCATCCTCGCGCGTGAGCGCGAGATGCGCGATCTCGTTCGCAGCCTGGATGAGACGGCGCAGCAGAGCCGTGCGCTCGACGATGGCGGCGTATGACTCGGCGTGCGCGACCGTCGGCACGTTCTGCATGAGGCCGACGAGGAACTGCGCGCCGCCGACCTCGTCGAGCTCGCTACGTGCCGCGAGCTCGGACTGCACCGACTGGAAGCCCAGTGCCTCGCCGCGCTCGGCCACGCGCTCGATCGCGCCGAGGATGAGCCGATGCTGTTCCCGCGAGAGCGACGCCGGCGCGATGCGACCCCGGACCACCTCCTCGTAGACCGCGGGATCGATGAGGACCGCACCGAGAAGCGAGGCCTCGGCCTCGGGATTCTCTGGCGGCGGCTTCGGGGTGCCGCGTTCGAGCCGGAAATCGACCGTCATACCGGCATCTGATCGTCCGCCGCTCTGCTGAAGAACTTTGCCTGCTCG
>WNGB01011878.1_pt1 | contig 14035 bp, 11 predicted proteins | sample 5400681 | NCBI WGS metagenome assembly WNGB01 (sample SAMN13153367, study PRJNA577476) | soil metagenome | isolation source: 115 cm soil or saprolite under grassland replicate 2 | place: USA:California | collected 2016-06-15 | reverse complement strand
GCGGGTCGCGTCGCGCCATCGGGAGCATTTGCCGCTTTTCCACTCTCTGATTTTCTGCGAATCTGCCACCGCGATGCTGGCCAAAATCTACTCCGCTGCCGTTTATGGCGTGGATGCGTACGAAGTCGAGATCGAAGTTAATGGCGCCGGCGGTGACCCGAACATTGTCATCGTTGGCTTGCCAGACGCCGCCGTGAAAGAGAGCCGCGACCGTGTTACCACCGCGATTGCAAACAGCGGCTACTACTGGCCGCGCGGGCGCACCACGATCAATCTCGCGCCAGCCGACATCAAAAAAGAGGGGCCAAGCTTCGACTTACCCATTGCGCTTGGCATGATCGCGGTGACCGAAGAATTGGACAGTTCGCCCTTCGAAAATTTCAGCTTCGTCGGTGAACTCGCTTTAGATGGCACGGTGCGCGCTGTGAAAGGCGTGCTGCCAGTCGCTCTGGAAGCACGACGCCGGGGCAGGCGCGCACTCTTTGTGCCGGAAGCCAATGCGCTCGAAGCGGCCATGGTCGATAAGATCGACATTTACGGCGTGCAAAATTTGCGGCAGACATTTGCTTTTTTGCGCGGCGAAACCGCGCTTTTGCCCACGCGCGCCGATCTGACCGGATTTTTTGCGACGCACCAAAGCTACGACGTCGATTTCAGCGATGTGAAAGGTCAGGGCCACGTCAAACGCGCGATCGAGGTGGCGGTCGCCGGCGGTCACAATGTCTTGATGATCGGTCCGCCCGGCTCTGGGAAGTCGATGCTGGCCAAACGCATTCCCACTATCATTCCGCCGATGTCGCTGGAAGAAGCAATTGAGACAACCAAGATCCATAGCATCGCCGGCCTGCTGAATGGCCAGCGCTCGTTCGTTTCCACGAGGCCGTTCCGGTCGCCGCATCATACCATCAGCGACATTGGGTTGCTCGGCGGTGGCACATTTCCAAATCCCGGCGAAGTCAGTCTGGCGCACAACGGTGTCCTCTTTCTCGATGAGCTGCCTGAGTTTAAACGATCGGCCCTGGAAGTAATGCGCCAGCCGATCGAGGACGGGATGGTGACAATTTCGCGCGCTGCCGGCAGCCTCACGTTTCCAGCCGAGTTCATGTTGGTCGCCGCGATGAATCCCTGCCCGTGCGGATATTTTGGCGATCTAAAACGCGAATGCCGTTGCGGCCCAGTTCAGGTGCAGCGCTATCGCCAGCGTATCTCCGGACCGTTGCTCGATCGCATTGATCTGCACATTGAAGTGCCCGCAGTCGAATATCGCGACGTCGCCAGCGAGCGCGCGGAGGAGAGTTCGACTGCGATTCGCGGCCGGATCATGCCAGCACGTGAACGCGAGCAAGCGCGATTTCACAATGACCCGAAAGTAACCTGCAACGCGCGCATGGCCACGCGACATCTCAAACAACATTGCAAGCTCAGCCAGGATTCGCAGGACCTGATTCGTGTGGCAATGAATGAACTAAACCTCAGCGCCCGCGCGTATGATCGGATCCTGAAGGTCTCGCGCACCATTGCCGATCTGGATGGCAAAATCGACATCTCGCCCGAGCACGTCAGCGAAGCGATCCAATATCGCACCTTCGATCGAACGCTGTGGGTCTAAGATCCCAGCTACAAGAACGCCCCACTTAATCGCTGCTGCTTTCATCTTACGTATCACGAATTCAATTGTTCAACCGGATTTATTGTGAAGGGCGGAAGCCGAACTCGGCTTGCAGGTCTCCCAGAGCCAATCCACGAACTAGTCTTTTTCTGTCGATCCATTTTCGGCGGCAACGAGCGCTTCCGCTTTGTCTACATTGTCGCTTAAGCAGAATGGTGGTGCGCACGGGACGAAACGTGCAACTCAGCCCTCTTCACTGCAATCCGTAATACTTTGGACTACGCTGCGGTGCTGTGGATTTCGTCGTGCAAGTAGTAGATGAGGAACCGCAGACGTCGGCGATCGAAGGTCAATGACCGATCACACGAACCGAAGGCTCGTTGACGAAAACGCCCGGTGTCGTGCGACGGCCGGTTTGATCGATTTCCTGTCGGTCGATGACGCGGACAGGCGAGAACGTGGCCGTGCCAACGCGTCGAACCTGAATGCGCTGCGGGATGAGGGAACCCGTGATGAAAACCGTCTTCTCGACAGGCTCCGAACCTCGCGCTGGCGACGTGTCAGCGGGTGAGATGTTGCTGGAGAAAACAATTATGGACGTAGCGACGATAGCTATCAGCGCCTTCACGCGACTAAAATACACTTCGCTGGTCGCGTTCGCAATTCCATCGTTGCGCCGAGCTGTGGCGCTTGCTGGCTGGGACGGCGGCAGCGACAACGATCGGGCGGGAGTTAGAACTTTTTCGTGAGGCGTGCGTAAACGAAACGGCCGGTGGAATCGTAGGTAAAGCCGGGATAATTCTGACCGTTTCCATCTTCACCGAACGCCTGCGGCGGATCGTGATCAAAAATGTTGTTACATCCGATTGTGATGATCGTGCCCCGCAGCAGATGGTCCAAGATGCTGCGGCCGTAGTTGCTGGTCTGAGCCGAGGCCGTTTCTCGAGGCGCACCGTCCTTGCCGCGGACGACTTCTTTTTCGCCCTTAGAGTAGCCAGGCACAGGATTGGTCTCAACTGGAAGAAGGGAAGTAAAGTCGTAAGAAGCTTGGAGGTCGAAGAACCAGGTCTGGCTAACGTAGTGGTGGCTGACACCATCCCCCAAGAATTCGTGGAACCCATCAATGTAGCGCACGATGGCAACGAGATCGAAGCCATTCCATGTCCATTCGAGGCTGGAAGTGCCCTTCCATTTATACCAACCTTCATTGGACGAAGCCGGGTCAGTTGTTCGGCCGGCCAGGTTTCCCGGATCCGGTCCGAATTCCGGCATGATGAACTGCGGAAAGAGGAATTCATCGAGGTAAGTCACCTGTGTAAGTGAGGTGAACGTCCCCCATGGCGTTGGGTATTGATACTGAAGGGTAAAGTCATACCCGCGAGCCTCTTGAGAACCCAGGTTCTGGTTTGAGAGCAGAATCCGGGTAATAGAACCGGAATTCGGATCGCGTTCCACAACTTCTCCCGGTAACAGGCTACCGCTGGCTTCGCGATCCAGCACTTGCTGGGCAGTGGGAGCGGCGACCACGCCAATACGCTCAATATCCCAGAAATCAACCGACACGGTTAAGCCAGGGACATACTTCGGCGTGTAAACGAAGCCGGCACTGAACGATCGAGAATCCTCCGGTTGAAGATTCGGATTGCTCTGGATAAGCGTGTTCGTTTCCGGCTCGAAAAATCCACCCTTCATTGGATCGCGAGTACCTTCCAACGTGGATATCGGAGCGGCAAATAATTCCTCGAGCGACGGCTGGCGGTACCCTTCGCCCCAGGTCGCACGCAGGGTCAGCTGCTCGTCGAATGGTTGCCAGCGCATCCCGACCTTTGGCACGAGCACATTGGTGTTATTGTTCAAGAATTCCTCAAAGCGCGCTCCGGCGGTAAATTCGAGCGAGTGAACGCCGCGAATCGCATTGTTCGGGCTGAAGATGGGAATGATGGTTTCAGCGTAGAGAGAGTAGGATTTTCTTCCCCCGTTGGCGGGCGGGACCGGCGAATTGCCGACAATATCACCCGCCACGTTTAGCGGATCTGGAGTCTCCTTCAGCGTTTCGCGCCGAAACTGACCACCGAATGCGAAACCGACGCCACCGGCCGGCAGCTCGAAGAGCGAAGTTGTATAAACTGTGCCATCCACAGTGGCAAGTTTGGACACGTCTTCGTCTTTGGGATGCACCCTGGCAAAGTCAATCGTAGCCTGATTCGACGTTATCGGAACGCGGTAATCGCCAAACGGATTGAATGGTATGGTCGTCCCGATAAATTGCGGCGAGTTCGGGTCAAAGATAGGATCGGCCGCGTTCAAAATGCGATTAAAGAGCGAAGCGGATACCTGCTGGCCGGTCTGGACATTCTTGAGCTGGCTGTAGCGGAACCCGGTGTTGTAGCCCCAAGTTCCGTCGAATAGTTTGTCTCCTTTGAGACCGACAGTTACGAGAACGGCGTCAGTCTCATTGTCGAATAACCGGTTCCCAAAATCAGCCAGACGAGCGCGGGTGTCGCCTGAGATGATTTGCTCGAAGGGGTTAAAGGGATTGAACGCATCGGCCGGAACACCGGTCTCGGCATGGGTGGGGGTGTTCGGTGGTTCGGCGCCCGGGGCGATCGGCGACTGTGGTGGGATGGCGAGGGTGGTCTGGCCTTTGGTCTGGAACGAGCCGGTCGCAGGAGGCGCCGCCTCGTTATGCGTTTTCACGTTTTGGTAATAACCATCCGCGTAGAGCACCATCTGATCCCCAAAGATTTTGTGATGAGCGCTGAGGTAACTGCCCCAACGCTCGCTTGCCGGGAAGGAAAGGGCGAACAGATTGAAGTTAAACCCCGGTCGGATCCCGCCAAGTGCTCTAATACGGCTCGTGTCGTAAAGGTAGGAGCTGGCTGGAGCTAATCCGTTGGTCAAATCCGGCGCACTGGCGAATTCAGTCCCGCCCGGGTTCAAATTTTGTCCGCCAGCGGCTGCGGCCACGTCGCTGCTCAGCACAAGATTATAGGGGCTGTTGTTTGAGCTAAGAAATGGCGGCACGGCTGAGTAGTCGCGGTCGCGTTGGGCGATGGAATTACGGCGGTAGTAGTTGAAGACACCGGTGACGTTAGTGGTTTCATTGCCCACGCCAAAAATCAGCGAAGCCTTGTACTCGCCCGAATCTTTGTCCGTCGTGTTGCCGTATTCCGTACTCGCTTCCGCGCCGTTTGCATAATCATGACGCATCTTGATGTTGACCACACCGGCGACGGCATCCGCGCCGTAAGTGGTAGAGGCACCGTCTTTCAAAATCTCGATACTTTCGATTGCGGCCAGCGGGATCGAATTGAGATCGACGAACATCACATTGACCAGGCCGGGGTTGTTGCCCGTCGGATAGGGAGCGACGCGGCGCCCATCAATCAGGATCAGGGTTGCTCTGGCGTCGAAACCACGCAACGCAATGGTCGCGGCGCCGACCGCTGTGTTGGTGCCGTTCTCGTTGTTGGAAATCGGAACCAGGTTCGCGTTAATGGTCGGCAGACTCTGGAGAAATTCTTCGGTCGTGCGCTCACCCGATTTGATGATCGTTTCGCGGTTGTAGGTGTCGACCGGGTTCGCTCCAACTTCTGCGGCCGTCGGAATATTCGAACCAGTCACGATGACGCGCTCAGCTTCCGCAGCGGGCGGTGCTTGGGGGGCAGCACCCGGCGCAGGAGGCGGCGGGGGATTCTGTCCAAATGCGTTCGACGCGATAATGAGAGGGACTCCGACGCAGGCTGCAAGAGCAATGCGCAGGAATCCGAACTTAGAAAGTCCAGTTCTGGTCATAGTTTCTCCTTTGGTTAGATTGGCCTTACGGCAAGGGATTAAAAAGAATTCCACGGGCTGGCAAGACTATTTTTCACTTTTCGGAAATATTTTTCCGGCTTCCCGAAGCAGCGAATCGACGAGGAGATCGCGACGCGCCGGGGGTTACGGTGGCCTGCATCGCAACCCTCCGCGCGTCTCCCTTGTAAACGACATTACACGCAGCGGACTACCAGTACGTTTCCTGTGGCGCTCAGCGCAACATTCTCCGAGCAATCTCAGCCGGGCCTTGAGATCGGACTGACCTGCGATGACTAAAAGTGTGGTGTTTTTGTGCTAAAGCCGCTTCGGATAAACTTGCACTAAATTCGGAACGGGATCACAATCGTGGCGTGAAAAGAGGAAGCAGACTCAGTCGCTTATGCGGCTGGTCGGTTCGATGTATAAGTGTCGTGCTTGCACTCGCGTTTTGCGCATCGGCATTTGCTGCTGATCCGAGCAAAAACGTAGTGGTGCCGGCAACAACACAGCAGTCGCTTAAGACCGCAAAGAAAGTGTGCTACGCGCTCACGTCAACTTCCGGTATTCCTGTGCCTTGCGATAGGCTCAGTGCGATTCCGACCACCGCTAGCCCGATACTCATTATCAGGAGGGCGAACCAATAAGGTCCCGGCAAGACTGAATTTGCCGAGAGGGCGCGCTGCCCCGCCCGGCAGCCCGTGCGTTCAATGAGGAAGGTCCGGCATGGTGGAAGAAATGGCTGGATGATCCGCGCGCCCAGTACGATCGTCACGCCCAATTGATCTTTCGGATTCGTGTTTGAATTGGCGAGGCGCCGCATCGACCGCTGCACGATCGCCGGATGCGCATTAGCGAACAAATTTCGCGTTCTAACAAATTTTGAATCCAATCGGACTGCGAGGCGCATCTCACAGGAAACAACAAACATCGGAAACCATGAAACCAACAATATTAACAGCCTGTAACGCCAGCCGCCGCCGCGACGCGCTTAATCCCGCAATGCGCAGCCGTCACACATCGCTGATTGCCAATTACAACTATCATTCTGCGACATTCGAAAGCTTCCGCGCAAATTGTGAGCGGACCTCGGTGCGCTCGTTTTGGAATATTACCGGCGACTATCTCAAAAACGAAGCACGCCACGATTTTCTCGGCGAAGCCGCGCTCTTTGCGGTCATTGTCGTCACGGCATTTCTTCCCTTGATCAGCAACGCACATGCGTTGATGGGATTTGTTCGTGCGATTGCCAACTACTAATGGGCAGAACCTTCGTCTGATACTTGCGGCATCGTTATTGTCGTTTACCAGCTGCGGCTTCGGGACGAGCCGCACGTTGGAGGAGACGTTCGAGCAATTCTATGCGATCGAACCGACTGCAGATATTTCAATCAAGAATAGGGACGGCGTAGTTCGCATTTACGGCTCGGATACGAACGACATGCGGGTACAGGCAACAAAGAGAGCCTATACCCAGAGGCGGTTGAAACAGATTGTGGTCGATGTCTCTGTGCGCCCGGGCGCCGTCTCGATCGAAACCCAGTTTCCACCGAACCCAACCTGGGGGGTTGTTTGATCGCTCCGGCACAGTCGAATACACCATCGTTGTTCCAGAAACCGCCAATATATCGCGATTGGAGCTAGGCGCCGGCGAAGTTCTGGTAGAGGGAATGCGCGGCCAAAACTTGCATGCCCAATTGGAGCGAGGACGGATGCTTGCCGGCAGCTGTTTCAGCAATTCCGTCTTTTCGCTGGGGCGCGGGACGTTCACGCTGGCTTACGAATGGTGGGAGCCGGGCAAATTTTCCATTCAGGCAAATGTCGCAAATGGAAATGCGCTGGCCTTTCTCCCGGGCGCTGCTGCCTTCCATCTGATTGCCGAAACGCCTCACGGGAAGATCATCAATGACTTCACCGCAGAGGGCCGGCCTGACGGCGACGTAATCCGCAAAATCGACACCGCGATTGGTCCGGCACCGGCGCCTGCTGCTGACATCAGCGTCCGCGCGGCGCACGGAAACATCAGAGTCTCGAAAACCTATCCGTAGCGAATTTCGTTTGATTAATCCGCAATCCACAATCTAGAATCCGCAATCGCAGATGCCTTCGTTCGACATTGTCTCCGAAGTTGACAGACAGGAAGTCGACAATGCGATCAATCAGGCGCGCAAGGAGCTTGCGACCCGTTTCGATTTCAAAGGCATAACAACTGAGATTCTCGCCGAGAAAGACAAGATCACTCTCACCGCTCAGGACGCCGCGCACCTTCGGGGATTGCGCGAAATTCTGGTCGGCAAACTTTCAAAACGCGGTGTGGATTTGCGCAATGTCGAACAGGAGGAGCCTGCCGTCTCATCGGTCGGGCATGCTCGTCAGGAATTGAAAATTCGACAGGGCCTCGAAGGTGACAAAGCCAAAGAGATCATTCAGGCGATCAAGTCGCAAGGATTCAAAGTGCAAAGCCAGTTACAGGATCGACAAATTCGCGTCACGGGAAAAAAGAGAGACGACCTGCAAGCTGTGATTCAGTTTGTGCGCAGCCGCGACTTCGGTGTCACCACCAACTTCAAAAATTTCCGAGACTGATTGAAAACCACGAATGAACACGAATCGACGCGAATAAGCAGGTGAGTCGCAGAAAAAAGCAAACAAAGATCCATCTGATTCGCTGACCTCTGACTTCTGACTTCTGACCTCTAATTCACCCCCCCTGCACTGGCGGCATGATCGAAATCTCTTCGCCCGGCCTGAGTTTATAATTGCGATCGACAAATTCCACGCCTGCGCCAATCAAAATGCTCTTGTCATGTGCGCGCAGCGCAGGCAGTTGCGCGTAAATTTCCTCCAACAAATCGCGAATGGCCGCTCCCTCCAGCAGTTCAACGTCTTGCTCACGAATTCCAACCAGATCGCGCAGTTGCGCGTAAAAATGCACTCGCACCTTCATCTGCTCGCTCGCGCCATCAATTCCTTCCGTAGCACACCGATACAGGGAAGGTTGCGATAACCTTCCATGAAATCGAGCCCGAAACCCACCACGAATTCGTCTTCGATTTCGAAACCCAAATAGTCTGCAACGATCTGCCGGGCACGCTTTTTCTTTTTGCTCAGAAAGACGCACACCCGAATGCTTCGCGGTTTGGCCGTTTCCAATTTCTCGCGAATGGCTGCGAGCGTGTGGCCGCTATCCAGAATGTCATCCAGAATCAAAATGTCCCGATCGATCACATCGGGAAGCGCGACCTGCTTAAAAATGACCTCGCCGCTCCCTTGCGTTTTTCCGTGGTAGCTTGCCACGCTCAGGCAACCCAGCTTCAAGGGCAGTGGAATCCGCCTGAGCAAATCCGCCATGAACATCACGCTTCCGTTTAAGACCGCGATCACGGTCAAGTCTCGATCGCGATAATCATTTGAAATCTGCTCAGCGAGCTCATCCAGACGGCGGTTAATTGCCGGCTCATCAAACAGCACGCGCTCGAGATCCCCTCGCATCGGCACGTTATTAGGCCACTACCGGAAACAAAGATCAACGCGCTACTTTTGCATCAAGGAGTGGCGGCTTTCCAAAGCGCCACTTTTGTTTTTATTTTCCGCGGTTAGGAAACCGCCGCTCCTTGATCCAATGCGCATCCACCATGATCAACTCGAGGTTCGCACCACTGGCAAAGGAACCTACGAAATCACCGACGCTGTCCAGGCAAAGATCGACAAGCGCGGTTTACGCAATGGGACGGTCACGGTGTTTGTTCAGCACACCAGTTGCAGCGTCATCATCATGGAAAATGCCGATCCGACGGCGCGACATGACCTAGAGGAATTTTTCAATCGTTTGGTGCCGGAAGATGCTGATTACTTTACTCACGGTTCGGAAGGCAGCGATGACATGCCGTCGCACATCCGCATGGTATTGACGCGCACCAGCGAGACAATCCCGATTATCGACGGCAAGATGCAACTTGGAACCTGGCAAGGCATATTCCTGTTCGAGCATCGGCGCGCCCCACATCGGCGAAACATCCTCATTACCATTACCGGCGACTGACTTGGTAGGGCGCGACCGCCGGGCGCGCCGAAGCGTGAGACGGACGCCCGGCGGTGCGCCCTAACTATAAATCACGTCCACGAGCCGGAGCGATTTTTCGTTAGGCAGGAGCGATTGTTCCATCTGATTCATGATGTAAGCGAACGCAATTTTGTTTTGAGGATCGGAAAAGGCGTGGCTGCCGCCCGCGCCGGGATGTCCAAAGGCATTAGGGGATGTGCCGAACATTCTTCGCGTTGTATTCGGTGGGTCTTTCATAAATCCGGCGGAAAACGCCGTCGGTATTTGAAAAACGCGGTCCATGCCGTCCGCCAGAGTCCTTGTCATCCATCCGATTGTTTTTTCTGAGAAAAAAGTCTGACCATCGAATTCTCCGCGGTTCGCAAGCATTGAATAGAATTTTGCCAGCGCTGAGGCGCTGCCAATCCCGCCAAAGGAAACAATCGGTTTCGCGCGAATCGCAGGATCATTCATCTTACTGATCGCCTGTAATCCGTGAGGCGAAGTGAACGCCTTGCGCGCCAAAGTGCCGGGCGTCGCGAGATCCAGATAGAATTGTTTTGGCTCCGGTCCGGCAGCTGCCGGACCACTTTTCGCAGCGTAAATCGTCGCTACCCGCGGATTTTCCTTTCCGGACAAGCCAATCCAAAGATCGAGATTGAGCGGCTCGGCAAAAGTTTCCTGCCAATAATCCGATAAAGTTTTTCCAGCGATGCGACGCACAAGCTCGTCGAGAAGAAAGCCGAAGGTGCGGGCGTGATAACCATGAGCAGTTCCAGGCGGCCACAATGGCTTTTGCGCTTCGATCGCTTGAACGACTGCGCCGTAATCGAGCACGTCAACTCGGCGACCCAAAGCGCAAAGCCCAGCTTGATGTGAAAGCAACTGCGACAGCGTGATTCTTTCTTTGCCAGACTGAGCAAACGCGGGCCAGAACTCTGCGACCCGCTGGTTAATGTCGATGTTATGTTCTTGCAACGCGTGCAGAACGCAGGCGCTGCCGATCCCCTTCGTGGCAGACCAGATGAGGACAAGGGTCTCATCTGTCCACGGTTTCTCGCGACGAGCATCGCAGAATCCGCCATGGAGATCGATAATCGGTTTTCCATTTTGCCAAACTGAAACAGCCGCTCCAAGCTCGCCAAACTTCTCGAAATTTTGTTGGAACAACGGGATCAAGCGCTCGCGAAGGTCGTCTGGCATTTGTTCCATCGAGAGACGGTAAGCAAGGAAGCGGCGTCTTTCCAAAGCGCCGCCTTTGGTATTCTCGGCGGCTGGAAAGCCGCCGCTCCTTGGTTATACCAACAGCGCTTCCAATTCGTCGAGGCGTCGCTCAAACAATCGAAGTGTGCTTTCAATGGGCGCAGGGGTCGTCATGTCAACGCCTGCGGCTCTGAGAGTTTCGAGCGGAAATTTCGAGCCACCAGAACGCAGGAAATTAAGATAGGCTTCCACGGCTCCCGGTTCACCGGAAAGCACGCGCTGCGAAAGCGCAACGGCGGCAGAAATCCCAGTCGCATATTTATAGACATAGAACGCGTGATAGAAATGCGGGATGCGCAGGCATTCCAGATCGAGCTCGGCATCCAGCACGAAATTTTCGCCAAAATAGGTCTCAAGAAGTTTGTGATACTCCGATCTGAAAACATCCAGCGTAAGCGCGTCGCCGGTTTCCTCGATGGCATGGATAACTTTCTCAAATTCAGCGAACATCGTCTGCCGGAAAAGCGTGCCGCGCAGATCATCGATCTGCCGATTGGTGATATAAGCGCGCATCTTCGGATCGCTCGTTTTCTCAAGTAGATGATGCGTAAGCAGCTCTTCGTTGAATGTCGATGCGACCTCGGCCAGGAAAATTGGGTACTCGTAGTCCTGAAACAGCTGGGATTTCTGCGCGAACCAGCTGTGCATGGAGTGACCAGCCTCATGCGCCAGCGTGTAAACATCGGCGAAGACATCCTCCTTGTAATTCATCAGGATATAGGGCGGCGCACCGTAGCTTCCGGATGAAAACGCGCCGCTGCGTTTGCCTTTGCTCTCGTAACGATCGACCCAGCGCCCGCGCAAACCTTCTCGCAGGATATCGACATATTTTTTCCCTAGCGGAGCGAGCGCGGCGAAAACCATCTCAACGGCCTGATCGAAGCTGGTGCGCGTTTCAATTTCCGGAACTAGCGGAACGACATCATCCGGAAAGAGCGCAGCCTCCAGCGCTGATGGGTAATGCCGGGCGCATGCGTGAAAGACATCCGCCTTGACCGAATAGGCAAGCGACGCGGCAAGCGTATACTGATGGTCCTGAAATTCCGCGTAGAATTGATGAAAGGCGCGCTTGCGCAGTTCATGATCGCGTTTCACCAGGAATGAGCTGAACGAACTTTGCGTAAGCGGTTTTTCGCGGCCGGTCTCATCGATCACGACGCCGAACTTCATGTCCACATCCGTCAACTGTGAGAACGTGTCGTCGTAACCGCTGAGTGCAACGCTCCCCAGTGCGAGAATGCGTTCCTCAGGCACCGAGAGCACATACCGCTTCATCCGCCGAATTTTGTGCAATTTGACCCGCCAGTCGGCCAGCGCAGGATCGGCTATGAATTTTTCAAACGTTTCATCGTCGATCGCCAGGATTTCCGGAACAACGAACGCCGCCGTTTCACCGATTTTCGTGAGCAGATTCTGAACCTGCCCAATCCGCGCGAGGTATTCGTTGTTTGTGCTGTCCTCCGCGAGTTGCAGCGACGTGTAATGATAAACACGCTCCATCTTGAGCTCGAGCGATTTCTCAAACTCAAGCACCGTAGCTAGCGTTTGCGACGATTCCCCTGCTTTGCCCTTCCACTCCTGAAGCTTCCGGTAGGTCCGCTTGAGCCAGGCAAAATCCTCCTGCCATTTGCTCACCTCGGCAAAGAGATGCGTGAGGTCCCACTTGTCGGACTCATTAATTTCAGAGCGCGTTGGAATGCTCAATGACATTCGGAAACGTCCAACGCCCAACGCCCAACGTCCAATATCGAAATCCAGACCACTTTCTGCGCGACCTTTCCAAATTGGGCGTTTCAGCGTTCAGCGTCGATGAAACCTCTGGGGTAGCACGCATCTCGCGTGCTGGTTTCGGTGTCGCGCCGAAACGAACTTTTCCATTGGGACAGTCGGGCTGCCCTATAGGAAGAAAGGGAAGAAAAGGTCGCGATCGCGAGGACGCGCTCGCCAACACGCGAGAGGCATGATCTCATGACATGGGTAACACTTTCCCCTCTCAGAAGCGCCGCTGTTCGGCCGTGTACTCCCCGGCATTTTTGCTTAGCCAGACCCCCTTCTTTCCTCTGAAATTAGGGGTCTGGCTAAATCAAAACTGCCTCCCTCTAGAGCGAAAAACAGAGGGCACGTACCTTTGGAGAGTGTCACCCATGTCATGAGACTGTCCCAGACGCGTGCGCTACCCAGATAATCAGCGCTTATCTACCGGCCAGATCCTTCATCGCCGGATGGCGCGCGATCAATTTGAGCGCGCGTTCGAGCAATCGTTTTCCGGGCGCAATCTTGTGCCAGGGCGATGCGCCGGAGGGATGCGGCAATGGTATCACGTCGAAGTGGTGCCCTGCGCGTTCGACTCGAAACTTGCGGCCGATCACTTTCTCTAATTTCCCGCAGTCGACGAATTGCAAGATGGCTAATCGGCCGACGGGAATTATGAGATGCGGCCGTAAAATTGCGATCTCCTTACCCATCCACGATGAGCAGTTACGGATTTCGTCCCGCGCGGGAACGCGATCGCCGCCGCTGGAATTTTTGCCGGGGAAACAGCGGCAAACCGCCGCAAAATAGATTGTGGATCTGACGGCGGCTTCATTCATTCCGCAGAATTCTTCGAACCAGTGGAAGAGAGTTTTGCCGGCAGTGTGCGCGAAGGGTCGTCTCAGCACCGGTTCTCTTGGCCCAGGCGCCTGACCAATTAGCATCACGTCACTTACAATCGCTCCGCCGGAGACGGGCGTTGATTGCATGCGCGGGCACCGCCGGCATTGCAGCAACTTGGCAACATGCCGATTCAGGTCGAATCGTTTGCGCGACGCTGGCATCAGCGCCGGAAAATTGAGAAGATCGACAAGAACAAGCTCAGGACAATGCTGAGGATGATGCAGGTCACAATGGGAAAATAAAATGCGGAATGTTCGCGTTCGATCCGGATATCGCCCGGCAAGCGTCCCAGCCATTTTGGTGCGAAGCCGCTCCAGAGAACAAGTCCCACGAGCGTCATAATGACGCCAATGATGACCACGAATTTTCCGAGCTCACGCATCGAGTGAAGGTTGCGCGAATTGCGCGGAGGCACAAGGTTGAGACCCGATGGCAGTGCAGTTTAGAGATTATTACGAGACACTCGGTGTGCCGAAAACGGCTAGCAGTGACGAAATTCGCAGCGCGTTTCGCAAGCTGGCGCGAAAACACCATCCTGACGTGGCTAAGGACAAAAAGGCCGCCGAAGAGAAATTCAAGGAAATCAACGAAGCCTACGAGGTGCTAGGTGATCCGGAAAAACGGAAGCAGTACGATCAGCTCGGGGCGGATTGGAACAGGCCGGGCGGATTTCA
>WNGB01009046.1_pt1 | contig 14038 bp, 13 predicted proteins | sample 5400681 | NCBI WGS metagenome assembly WNGB01 (sample SAMN13153367, study PRJNA577476) | soil metagenome | isolation source: 115 cm soil or saprolite under grassland replicate 2 | place: USA:California | collected 2016-06-15 | reverse complement strand
CGTCCCTGTGAAGTCTCCCGAGCTGTCTGTCCGGGCGCCCACGGCGGCGCAGGCGACGGCCGACGTGCAGGACACGCTCGCCAGGCCGCCACCCGCCCGCAGGCTCGGGGTGGGCTGGATGCGCCACTTCGCGCCGTCCCACCGCTCCGCCAAGGGCAGGTTTGCCGCCTCGCCGGTGGCCGTGCAGGCCGACGGCGACGTGCAGGACACGCTGGCGAACTGGCTCGGTGCCGCCCCTCTCGGGTTGGGTGTGGGCTGGATGCGCCACCGGCTGCCGTCCCACCGCTCCGCCAAAGTCCGCAGGATGCCCGACCTGCCGACCGAAAACCCGGCCGCGGTGCAGGCCGAGGAAGCCGTGCAGTCCACGCCGATCAGGAAGCTTGGCCCCTGGTTGGGGGTGGCCTGGCGGTGCCAGCTCGCGCCGTCCCAGTGTTCGGCCAGGGTCTGCGGGGTGCCCGAGCTATTGAAGTAGGTCCCGGCGGCGGTGCACGCCGACGATGAGGCGCATGACACGCTGTTCAGGAAGGCAAACTGGGCCCCGGCAGGGGTGGGGGTGGGCTGGATGCTCCAGCTGGTCCCGTTCCATCCCTCGGCGAGGGTCCCGGCGTTCGAGGCGCCGACCGCGGTGCAGCCCGAGGATGTGGGGCAGGCCACGCTGGCCAGGAAACCGCCACCCTGCGCGGGGTTGGGGGTGGGCTGGATGCTCCAGCTGGTCCCGTTCCACCGCTCGGCGAGGGTCCTGGCGCCGGGGGTGAAGGCGTTGGAGCCCCCGACCGCGGTGCACGATGAGGCCGACGTGCACGCCACGCCGGACAGGACGCTGCCGCCCTGCTTGGGGTTGGGGGTGGGCTGGATGCGCCAGGCGGTGCCGTCCCACCGCTCTGCCAGCGTCCCGGCGTTCGAGTTCCCGACCGCGGTGCACGCCGAAGGCGACGTGCACGCCACGCCGTTGAGGAAGCCGCCGCCCTGGGCGGGGCTGGGGGTGGGCTGGATGGTCCACCGGGTGCCGTCCCACCGCTCCGCCAGGGGCTGGGATTCACCCGCCCGGGTGATGCTGGCCCCCACCGCCGTGCACGCCGACGGCGCGGTGCAGGAGACGCCGGACAGGGAGCTGACCGCCGCCCCGCGCGGGTTGGGGGTGGGCTGGATGCGCCACGTGCTGCCATTCCACCGCTGGGCCAGGGTCACTCCCACCCCCGAGGCCTTGACATACGTGCCGACGGCCATGCACGAGGTGGCGCCGGTGCAAGACTCCCAGAACAGCTGGCCCGTCGGCACCCTGGGGTTCGGGCTCGGCGTGATCGACCAGCCCGCTCCCGAGGCGCTCGCCGGTGCGGCGAGCGTGCCAACCAGAAGCACCACGGCCACCAGCAAAATGGACCTCTTCATCGCCAACCCCTCCCCCCGCCCGCAGGCGCTTGACGCTGGCCACGCAACCCATACACCGTGAGCTTGTCCCGCGTCAACCAGTTGGCAGAATCCGGCTGATTTCAAAGCCGGGTTCGGCCGGGCCGGCGATGCCGCGGCGGACGTCGATGGGCTAGAGCCAGGACAGCACCTGGTGGGACCGCACGTGTGAGCTCGTGCCAGTAGTCCCCGGCACGGGCGTCGAACTCGCCGATATCGTGGATGCGTTCGAGGTGAACCCGTTCGTGTCGTGATCGGGCATGCCGACAAAAGCCACCCGCACCGGATACGGCGCGATCCCGGCAGGACGCATGCCTCCCCCTGATGCAAATCAGGGATCTGCCAGCCAGGTGGCATCAGATCCAACTGTGATAACTCAAACCCGATGCGCCCAGATCATCCATTCGGGCGCGGAACTGCTGGCTAGGTCGACGCCCGCGACCGGCGCGCATATCGGCGGTTCGGCGTGCGGTTATCAAGAGCTTTCCTGGCCATTGGTAACCCCGGCTACGGCCGAGCAGGCAGGCCGCCAGGCCGTATGTTTATGCACAGCGACTCGGTCCCGTGAACGCACGGTTCTGCCGCGATACGTGTGCTGGTGCCTCGCGTGTGGGGTGTTCCGGAACACCCAGTTCGTGAATGGGATGGCCACGGGGAGATGCCGGGCCTGCCATCTCAGCGCCGAGTGGCCCGATCTCCCCGACTGGTTATGGGCTTTGCTTCATCAGAGGTCGTGCTCAGCTGGGGCTGTCCGCTGTCGCAGATCGGAGCCGGGTCGCAGCCTTCCGGATCAACGCAAAGGCGTGGTAGGCGACGACAACCGCAATCGCGAGCGCTACCGCAGGGTCCAGCCAGTACCAGCCGCCACTAGCCAGAATTACAGCTCCGGTCGCGGCGACGCCTGCAGCTGCAGCTGCGTCCGCAATCGTGTCGAGCTGGACGGCTGCGACAGACAGGTCACGCTCCTCAGCTTCGTCTCCGTCCTCATCACCGTCCTCCCGAAGAACGAGCGCGCCACCAGTCATTACCAGCGCGGCAATGCTGGGTTACGCGATCGCGGCTTCCTGGCCCGGCACTCGGGCCTGTCCCTAGACGTGCACCGCCGAACGCCACCTGCCCATGCCAATCGTCGCGGCGCATGGTCTGCTCGCTGCTACCACCTGGTGCTCGTCCAGCTCACCGCTGCGGCGTCGGCGGGAGCTGAGCCGCAAATCGCGGCGGCCTGGTGAGGTGAGCCCGCCGGAGTGGCGTTGATCAAAAGACACGAGTTGCAGGCGGATCCAGCACTGCGAAGCCAGGATGCGGCCATTGCGCACGACCATACCGAGTGCTACTCTTCGTAACAGTCTATGTACGACTCGTGATCCGGGGGCGCGAGTTGTCATGTCTAAATGTGTGCGCGCGTCGTGCCGGGCGAGGAATGCCCCGAGCACCACTCCAGGCGGGCGGACGATGGTCTGCCTGCCCTCTGATGCGCCCACAGCCAGCGGGGTCCCAGCCGGTGACGGCCCTGACCGCAGCATCTGTCATGCCTGCGGCGGCCAGCGCGGATCAGCCCACGAAGAGAGGGCCTACCTGGCCCACAGCTCACGATTCATCTGGTGGAGTCACCATGCGTCCGTCGAACTCTCCACAAGCTGGCGCCGGGGGCGTAGCGTCAGCTGCCCGAACGAAGCAAAGCAAAGATTCTGAAGTCCTCAGCATCATCGGCCGACTCCGCCTCTGGTTCCTGCAACGGGGTGTGCTGTATGGCCTGACGCAGGCTCCGATGATCGCCCTCAGTGTGGGTTTCATCTTCAAGTGGACGACTTACCCGCTGGCCACGGTCTTCCTCGTCCTGCCCACCGTGATCCTGCTGCCGGTGTGGATTCTGTACCGGCGCAGGGTCTCTGCTGATCCGGATGAGCCGGCGAACAGGTTCGCCCGCATTGCCCTGTGGGCGGTGTTCCCGGTTATCGTGTTCGACCTGGCCCGCATCCCGATGCATTACGCGCTCGGCAACGTGTTCTGGGGAACCTGGTTCGACTTCGGCAATTCGCTGACCGGGCAGCCACCGTCACACTGGTCCTCGCTGGCGGCGGGCACGCTGCTGCACATCTTCCAGGGCTACGTGCTCGCACTTGGCTACTACATCCTGTTCCGCCGGGCCTCGCTGCTGAGCGCGCTTGGGTACCTGTTCGTTTTCCTGTCGGCCATCTACTCCTGGCAGTTCCCCCGCTACGTGGTCCTCGGCCCGACGCCGTTCAAGTGGTATTTCGTTATCTGGTGGGCCCACCTGTGGTTCGCGCTCACGGCGTGGGCCGTGCCCCGGCTCGACACGGCCGGGCTGCGCGCCCGGCTCCGACAGCCTCGCGCCGCATGGGCCGCGACCGGGATGGCGGTCATCCTGGTGGCCGCCCCGTTCGGCTTCGTGTTCTGGCGGGCGGACAGCTGGCAGTTCCCCCGGCAGAATGCCACGGACGCCACCGCCTTCGGGCAAATCGCGCTGACGCCAAGCCCGAGGCTGATCGTGGCCGCCGCGGACACCTCCGGTGAAGCCGAGTACCGGATGACCTTCCGGCTGGGCCCGCGTGACTACAAGAACTTCATGGGAACCGCCGAGAACCTCGGCGCAGCCACGCTGCGGATCACCGGCGACGTCACCGACCATGACGTGCCCATCGCCTTCTGCGCGGACACGGTGCTGACGCTGCCGCCTGCAGCGGCGATCGCCACACCCGCCACCTTCGCGTTGGACGTCAGGCAGATGGACTACACCACGATCCCCGTGACCTGCGTTGGCCCCGCCACCGCCCTCACCGCGCTAGCCAAGGCACCGGCAGCCGGGCCCGTAGACGTACGCTGGACGGCCACCGCCACCCTGGACGCCGACCGCGACAGCGCGCCGAAGTCCTTCGGTGGCACGCAGGCGGAGAGCCTGGCTGGGCGCTAAACGGCATGCCCAGCCGGACCAGATCCAAGGTGACGCTCGCCGTGACGGCGGCGGTCACGGCGGCATGCGTCAGCTCATGCACGACTGGCGGCCCCGCCCAGGCGGGCCGGCCGGCTCAGCCAGGCGCCCACCCGGCCAAGCCGGTGGCCCTGCATCGAGGGCTGCCGCTGCGGCTGGTCGCCGACGTGCCCTTGCCCGACGGCGTGTCCCGCTTCGACTACCAGAGCATCGACCCGCTACGCCGCCGGCTGTACGTCGCTCACCTGGGCGCGAACTCCATCGTGGTGTTTAATCTCACCACGCGGCGGGTTCAGGCGGATCTGCACAGCATCGCGGAGGTGCACGGGGTACTGGCCGTGCCCAGCCTTGGCACGCTGTTCGCCTCCGCGACCGGATCCGGCCAGGCGGTGATGATCAGCGAGGGACCGGCCGCATCCTCGCCCGGGCCCCAGCCGGGATCTATCCGGATGGCATTGCCTACGACCCGGGGCGGCAGGAGGCGTTCGTCTCGGATGAGGCAGGAGGCGTGGAAACGGTCCTGGACGCCCGGGATGGTCACCGGATCACCGCGATCGGCCTGGGCGGTGAGGCAGGCAACGTGCGGTATGACCCGGGGACCGGCGAGGTCCTCGCCGACGTGCAGACCAGGAATGTGGTGGCGGTGATAGACCCGGCTCTCGACCGGGTTGTCCGGACCGTCCCACTGCCGGGCTGCGACCACGACCACGGCCTGTACCTGGACGCGGGGCAGCGGCTGGCCTTCGTCGCCTGCGACGGGAACGCCCGGCTGCTGGTGCTCGACCTGTCCAGCTACACCGTCCGGCAGAACCTGAACGTGGGCACCGATCCCGATGTCTTGGCGTTCGATCCTTCGCTGCGCCGCCTGTACGTCGCGGCGGAGAGCGGGGTCGTGACCGTGTTCGGTGAGCAGGGACGCTCGCTGGTCACTCTGGGCCGGAACTTCCTCGCGACCGAAGCGCATACCGTCGCCGTCGACCCGCGCACCCATCTGGTGTACTTCGCGCTGCAGGACGTCGGCGGCGCGCCAGGGCTGCGGATCATGGCTCCCACCCGCTAAGCCGGACTGGGCTACGCCCCGGCTCCGTGCCTCCTTCGTATGTTCCGGCGGGTCGCCGGGCGGCCGGTCTTGCCGCGCATAGACCTGGCGGCCCAACGGCGGCGGACGATGTCGCGGTGCCAGCGCAGGATCGTGTCCGGAGTTACCAGCAGCCGCAGCCCCTGGCGCCGCGCCTTGGGTATCACGCCGAGCAGGGCCGCGGGCAGGCCCCGGTCCGCCCAGTTCACGTTCGGCTGGCGCGGCTGCCGCCGTTGCAGGACGGCGAGCTGGTGGCGCAGGATCAAGATCTCTGCGGTCTGCCACGCCTCCTCACGCCGCGACCGCCGCGGCCATGAGGCCACCCGCGTGATCAGGAGGAAGACAAACCGCAGGCACATGATCGGTGATCGTCACGGCCGGACGACTGGAAGCGCAACTCTGCTGGTCAGAGCCGCGGACGGGATTCTCGGCACGCACAGTTCTTCCTGCTCAGTTGCCCGGATCCCGGCCCCAGAGCCTGGGATCTGTGCACTCCAGGCCGCAGCCGCCCGCGAGGGCGAAGCCCCACTCGAACGCGTATGCGGCATCTCACGCGGTCCCGGTTGCGGTACTCTGCTGCTGTACAATGGGTTCCGGGTGTTCGAATTATGTTCCTGACCTGTGGAGTTAAGGGGACTCGAACCCCTGACCCCCTGCTTGCAAACAACAGGCATGGCGTCCACCCGAGTGTTCACCCGCAGGTGAGGGGTCCGCAGTTGCGTTCGTAAACCCGTCATTGGGGTCGTAAAAGAGATTAAAGCCCACCCTCTGCCCGGGCGCGAACCTGGCACTATTCCAGGAGTTGGGCACCTGCGGGCAGGTCAGGGCCGCGGTGGAGCAGATCACCGCGTGCGTGCTCCGGTTGTACACCTTGAACGCCAGGCGGTATGACCTGGTCTCCGGGCTGCCGCCGGGGCGGCAGGTGGAGTCGGTGCAGGTATAGATGCTGAGGTCGATCACCAGCTTCGTGGTCCACATCTGCACCGAGAAGCCGAGCCGCCCAATCCACCGGGAAAACCGCGAGGCATCAGGCAGCCACGCATGGACGCCTACTTCCTTGAAGTGCGCTCCCGTGGCCACGTATCCAGCCTGGTCTCGCGAGTAATAGGCCGGGCCTGTGCTCGCGGCCGCATTTCCCGCCGTCATGGTCACACCCAGCCCGGCCGCGATGAGCAACAGAGCGGCACGCCGCAGCATCTTTGTTCTCCCGGAGGAATCATGCGCGGCCACCCCGGCCACGGCAGGCCATAGCCGTGACCTGGCCTGACGAGCGTAGCCGATTTACCGTGGGGTTCTCGTCGTCTGCTGGGGCCTCGGCTGGCCCAGCATCGGGGTCTCAGCCTGAGCCCCGGGAGGTACCCGATGACCACCGCGACCCCGTCCACCACGCTCGTCCCGGTTACGCCGGTCTTCACGAACACCGAGCGGCTGGCATTAGCCGGATTCCTCGCCGGGTACAGCGGCCTGACCCGTCAGGCATACGAGCTGGATCTGCGCCAGTTCGCGAGCTGGTGCCAGCAGCGTCAAGTCCGTCTGTTCCAGGCCCGCCGCGCCGACGCAGCCTGGCCATGGTCAAGTGCATGATCAAGAAGTGGCGTTAGGTGAAAGCGGGGTGAACCCACGGATCGGGGCCTCCAGGGCGGCCGGCGCTGCCAATGCAGCTATCCCGGCCGGCTGACGACTGGCCAGGTGTGGACTGGCATCCCGGTATCGGCGTAGTGGAGGTAGCGATCGAGCATGACGGTTAGCGCGCGGTCCCGGTCATGACGTCGCATGGCGGCAGCCAGCGTGGCACGCTGCCACACGGCACCGGTCTGGCCCGAGGCCACGCGGGCGGAAATCACCCCGAGCAGCCCGTCCGCTTCCACCGCTGCCACTCCGGCCTGGAGCAGCCCCTGCCGTGCGGCCGGCACCAGCTCGGTCACGAGCCGGGCGGCAGGAAGCGTCCGCATCTGGTCCCGCTGCCCAGCTGGCCAGCTCAGCTGGGCGGTCAGGCCCTGCTGGGCGGCGCGGTAGAAGTTATGGTCGGCGCGCTCGAATGGCAGCGCGTAGGTCCAGTGCTGGTCCTGCCCGGCCAGCCACAAGGACAGGCCGATCAGGAAAGCCGCGTTGGCCAGCATGTCGATCACGGTGGGGCCGGCGGGCAGGGCCCGCATCTCGATGCGCAGATGCCCGCCTGATGCGGGATCGTAGATGGCCCGGTTCCAGCGCCACACGGTGCCCTGGTGCAGCCTGAGCTCGTCCAGCGGCGGTGCCTGCGATCCGGTGCCGCCAGCCCGCAGGCTGTGGCCGCTGAGTTCCGGCAGCAGCGGCTGGTGCAGCCGGATGCTTTCCGTGAAAAGTTCCAGCGCTCCGCCTCGCAGCCAGCCCGTTCCCAGCGCTGTGCGGGCCAGCCTACGGCGTGGTCCGTGGCCCTGCCGGTCGTCAACCGACTGCTTGAACAGGGCGATCCGAGTCTCGTGCCAGAGCCGGTGGCCCAGGAAGGTAGGTGAGTTGCCCGACACGGCCAGCGCAGGCGCTGACGCGAGCTGGACCGCGTTGTAGGTGTGCGTGAAGTCGGCCGGATCGACCCGCAGGTGCACCTGGAACGAGCTGTTCGCCCCTTCCAGGGCGACGTGCTCGCTGGCCAGCTCGAGCGGGTCTTCGCCCGCGATCCGGATACGGAACGGGTCCTGGCGGAGCCGTCGCAGGCCGCGGTCCAGCGCCCGGTAACGCGCCGTATCGGTCATCATGCCCGGACCGAGGTCAGCCAGGCTCAGGGTGGGCAAGATGCCAATAAGCGCGAGCCGGCCAGTGTAGGCCCCGGCCGCGGCGGCTACATGATCAAGGAGCGCGTTCAGCTCGCCCCCGAGCGCGGCGAATGGCTGGCCGGCCAGCAGCACCGGTGAGGCGTTGAGTTCCAGGTTGAAGCGGTCCACTTCCACGCTGACCCGCGGATCGGCCGCCGCCTGGCGGATGGCCTGGTTGTACAGCAGCGGCCGAGCTGCGCGGTCAATAAGGAACAGCTCGAGCTCTGCACCTACCGTGGCGGGGCCAGCACCGAAGCCAGGCTGTTCAAGCAGCTGACCGAGCGTGGACAGGCATTCCCCGAGCCGTTGCCGGAATCGCGGGTAGTCGTGCTCGTCGAACTCTTCTTTGCCGATGTCCGTTCCCATGGTCGGATCTCACGGTCTTCGGGGCTGTGAACCCGGGGCCGTGGTTAGCCGCCCCGATCCGAGGGGCTGGGTCCCGGTATCCGCCGGCCGGTCAGCGCCGCGGGCAGGATGCGCACGTAGTGGGTCTTGGCGCCTGGCGCCCACGGCTGCAGCGGCAGCCTTCGCAGGCGCGCCAGCTCTGCCGGGTCAGTGACCTCTGCGGTCTCGCCGCGGACCAGGACGCTCCAGCCGGTGTGAGCCGCAGCGTCTGCCCCATCGATCTCGAACGCCACCCGGCCGCCGCGGCATGCAGCCGCTAGCTTGGTTCCCTCGTCGGTGCGGAACACAACCATGTGGCGGTCGAGGACGAAGTTGACCGGGAAAACGACTGGGCCGCGGTCATCGACGACAGCCACCCGGCCCAGATGTTCCCGGGCCAGCAGCTCGAAGCACTCGCCCTTGGTCAGCTCCTGCCAGCGAACCTGGCGCCCCGGCCTCTCATTCATGACCGATGCCACCATGTTCGCCGCTGGCCAGCAGCACGCTGGCGAGCGGGCGCCGCACGCTGACCGCGGTCTGGATGACCGTCCCAAGCCGGAGCAGCAGGTGCGGGTAGGCGCCGTCACTCAGCTGGGTGCGGACGAATTCGCGCAGCCACGGAAGCTCGAGCGGCTGGCTGTGCAGCGCTGCCGCCACCCCGCAGGCAGTACTCGCCAGCAATGCCCGTTGCAGCGCCTGCCCGGCATTCACCCAGTCCAGGGGGCGGTCATCGGTGGTCGCCAGTACGCACACCACGCCAGCGGCGCGGCGTCCCGTGGCAGGGCTGAGCGCGCGGATACCCCATCCGCAGCCATGGGCGAAGTCCCGGCTGGGAAAGTCCGGCCAGGTGCGCTCAGCGCACACTGGGTAGGCGGTGTGCGGCACCCCGTCGCGCCGTGTGCTGCCCGGCGGGGACGCCCAGGCGGCCAGTTCCCGAACGTGCGTGCTGTCGAGCCGCAGCGCGCGCTCGGCTTGCTGCACAGCCGCAGCGAGCACCGCCCGGTCCCCCTCGTCGGTGACGATGCGCAGCATCGACCCGTCTCGCTCGGCACCCTCGCGCAGCGCGGCAACGAACTCCGGCGCAAGCGGCAGAGCGTCGAAACCGCCGCGGTGCGTTCGCCGCCGAAGCACCTGATCGAAGAGCCGCTGTTCGTACTCAGTAGGAGGCGCCCGCCGCGGCCAGCTGACCCGGGCGACCAGCAATGGCCGACCCGAATCAGGCAAAACGGAAGCCTCAGGAATGTAGCCGAGTGACCGCAGGGCGAGCCGCGCGGTAAACAACGCGGCGCCGCAGCTGATCACCATCTCGCGGCCGCTGTGGTCGGCCACCATCAGCTGCCGTCCGCCATCGGCGAACAGGCTGATCTCCTGCCCGCTGGCGCTGAACCACCATGGCTGGGTGTTGTGGACCGAAGGAGCCCACACCGCCGCCCCTACCACGTAGGCAGCAATCGCCTCTGCGGTAGGCAGCTGTGACCCAACCAGTCGTTCGGCCGGCCGCGGGAGATTGTCCACGGTTCCCCCCGGGAGCGCAGCGGAGACTGCGCCTGTCCCCTCAGACGACCATCGGCCGAGGTCACAGTGCAGATGCGAAGGTCCGTGCCCGACGGGACCTTTGGCCGCAATCGGCAACCAGCAGTGATTCCTTGCCGGGACACAGCTAGTGCCATTGCCCGTCCCCGGTCACGTCTGCGATGAGCGGAACAGTGCGTCCCGCGGGGGGTGGGCTAGCCCCTAGCTCGGTTGCAGGCCGTGCTGCCGTGCCGGGTTGAGCGGCGTACTTGATCATGCCGGATCCTTCGGCTGATTCGCCTGCAAGGTTCTCTGGCGGCATGACTGCTCGTACATGGCTGGAAGGGGCTGAACCGTCAGCTGCTGGCTAGGCGGCGGGGGGCCGGGAGAGGATGGCGGGATGGATACGGAGTCGTTCCTTTCTGCGGCATGGGAGTTGCTCGCTGTGCCGTCTACCGCTGACCGGCCCCATGACCTGCATAGGGCGCTCAGTTTCGTGGTGGACTTCGCCGGGCCTGGTTTCACGGTGGAGTGGTTCGAGTCCAGCGGCAAGCCGAGCGCGCTCATGTATCGCGGTGCGAGACGGCCGCATTTCCGGATCATCCTCAATGCACACCTTGACGTGGTGCCTGCTCTGCCTGCCCAGTTCCGGCCGCGCCGTGATGGTGACCGCCTGTATGCGCGGGGTGCTCAGGACATGAAGGTGTCGGCGCTGGTGGAGGCTCAGGTTTTCAGTGAGCTCGCCGGTGTCCTGCCGTACCCGCTCGGATTGCAGCTGGTCACCGACGAGGAGGTCGGCGGGCGCAATGGCACCCTGCATCAGATCAGGCAGGGCGTTGGCGGCGACTTCGTCATCATCGGTGAGCACAGCGGTCTGCGTATCGTGACCGATTCCAAGGGAATGATTACCGCGACCCTGCGCGCCGTTGGCCGCAGCGGCCACAGCGCGTACCCATGGCTGGGCGACAATGCCCTGGTGAAGCTGCAGGGCACCCTGGCCAACTTGCTGGCTGCCTACCCTGTCGCGACCGAGGAGGCCTGGCGGACTACTGTCAACGTGGCCCGGATCGAAACCCCCAACCAGGCCCGCAACCAGATCCCGGCCCTGGCGGAGGCCTGGCTTGACATCCGTTTCCCGCCCGAAGACACCGACCTGAACGGCAAGACCGTTGAGGAGATCGCCACATATCTGGCGTCCTTCTGCGAGCCCGGCGTTACCCCACTGGTCGATCATGCCGACCCGCCGCATCAGGCCGACCGGCACCGTCCCGAGATAGGCTGGCTCCAGCAGGCCGTGGCCAACCAGGGGTACCGCGCCGATTTCCTGCGTAAGCACGGTACCGCAGACGGACGCTTCTACTACCAGCAGGGCACTGACGCCGTCATTTTCGGCGCCGGCGGCGACGGCCTGCACGGCCCCGACGAATACGCCGACACGACCACCATCACTCCGTACTACCGGGCGCTCAAGGAGTTCCTGCACAATCCAGCCGGCCGATAGAGAGGACGGACCGTGGGCTAGGACGATCGCGCCCGGGGATGTTGAAGAGGGCGGCTGAGTGGTCGCGGCCGCCTGAGCGGCAGCAGTCTCACAATCTTCACAAACGCATGATCGCGAGGCTTCTGCGCGACGCCACAGAACGAGACAGTCTGGCATCCCATTCCCCCGCGACGAGCGACCCGCCCGACGCGCAAAATCGATCTGGCAGCGCTAATAACTTCCCAGCTAAGCGATGGAGCGAAGTGCGCTCGCGCCGAAACCTGGAGTGAACGTGCCATGCTCCACCTCTTCGGGCAGCTGCCGAATAGGTCGCAGCTATCCAGCTGGTCGGCAGAGGTGGCGCGGGTGGCCAGATCGGCCAGTTATGCGCTGGGTTTAGAAGGTGCCGGTTCGCTGGTTCGCCTTGCCAGTCCCGGGTGATACGGCGCAAGACCAGGTGGCCAGCTGTGACCACGAAGATCCCCGCCCTTATCTTCCCTTTTCTTATGTCGGCCAGCAGCAGGCCGTCGCGAGCGATCAAGCCCACTGCGCTGAATCACGGTTGGCGTGCCGGAGCTCCAGGACGCCGGTGCGACTCAGCGCTGGGTGGCACGCGGGCGGGCCGTCGCTACGATGGCCCTGGCGGCGATAGGGAGATACGGATGGTCGTTCTGATCCGCACGAGCGACGTCCCTCCCGCGGACCGTTACGACGCCTGGCGAAGAATCGTCTGCGACACGCTCGGCCCGCTGGATTTGCGGAGCGATCCGGATGTGCCGCTGTCAGGCGAGATCGAAGCTGGGCACTTGGGGCCAGTGAATGTCGGCAGGGTGCAGACCTCGACCCCGCACAGCGTGCACCGCACACCCGGCCTGATCCGCCGCGGCAGCTCTGAGCTCTACCGGGTTGTGCTGGCTATCTCGGGACATCCGCGCCTCGAACAGGACGGCCGAGCGGCGCAGCTCCGGCCGGGGGAGTTCGCTATCTACGACTTCGCCCGGCCCTACGAGCTGGCCTATGACTCGGCGGTCCAGCTGGCGGTGTTCGGCTTCCCACGCGATCTGCTTGCCCTCCCGCCTGGTTCAGCCGACAGGGTTACCGCGGTTCCGATCGCAGCCGACCAGGGGACCGGCGCGCTGGCCTCACCTGTGCTTCGCCGGGTGGTCCTGGACCTGGAGACTTACCGGCCGGCCAGTGCGGCCCGGTTGTCCACGGTGATGATGGACCTGGTGACCACCGCCGTTGCCGAACGTGCCGGCCACGCTGAGTCGTTGCAGATCGAGTCACGCGAACGAACCCTGCTCCTGCGCATCCATGCGTTCATCGAGCAGAACCTGGGCGAGACGGATCTGTCTCCTGGCATCGTCGCGGCGGCGCATCACGTCTCCGTGCGTTATCTGCACCGGCTATTCGAAGCACAGGACACGACCGTAGCGGCATGGATCCGCCAGCGGCGCCTTGAACGGTGCCGCCGGGATCTGGCCGATCCAGCTTTTATTGCCGTACCGGTCAGCGCGGTGGCGGCCCGGTGGGGTCTGCCGGACTCGGCGCACTTCAGCCGGCTGTTCCGGCGTGTCTACGGGCTGCCGCCCGCCGAGTACCGCCGCGGATTCTTCACTTCCGTGGCCTGAGGCCCAGCCCCGTCCCCCGGCCGGCCAGCCAGCAGGCCGCGTACCGGGTGTCCGGGCAGCTTTGAGCTCGTGCACCGGCGATCAACTAGCTGGCACCAGCGTCCAAGACGGCTCCGTTCCCCTTCTTGCAGACTCTTCATGTCAGCGCCGCTCAGGCAAGAACGGCGATTAGTGAGAGGAACCCCTGATGGCAACCAAGATGTTCGTCAATCTTCCGGTCAAGGACCTGCAGCGGTCTGAGGCGTTCTTCACCGACATGGGCTTCGAGTTCTTCGGCATGACCGATGACATGGCGTCGGTGATCATCAGCGAGCACACCCAGGTCATGCTGCTCGCCGAGCCCACGTTCGCTAAGTACGCGACTAAGAGCGTCGCCGATGCGACCGCGAGCACTGAGGCGATCCTGGTTCTTGGCCTCGAGCGCCCGGACCAGGTGGATGAGCTTGTGGACAAAGCCCTGGCGGCGGGCGCCAGCGCCGCAGGTACCCCCCAGCAAGGCGGCGGCAGGTATCAGCGCGGTTTCGCCGATCTTGATGGCCACCACTGGGAGGCGATGTGCCTGGTGGAGCGGGCCGGCTGATTCCGGGCGGCCGTGGGCTGATCCGGGCCGGCAGGATGGGATGCGTGCGATGAGCGGAACCGAAACAGGGCGGGTGACCTCGGCCGATGGCACTTCGATCGTCTTCGACCAGTCCGGCGCAGGACCGGCGGTCGTCCTGGTGCACGGCGCGTTCACCGGCAGGGCGCATCCCATCCTGTCTGAAGTGGCGGCGATTCTGGCAGGGTGGTTCACCGTGTTCAATTACG
>WNGB01009045.1_pt1 | contig 14039 bp, 10 predicted proteins | sample 5400681 | NCBI WGS metagenome assembly WNGB01 (sample SAMN13153367, study PRJNA577476) | soil metagenome | isolation source: 115 cm soil or saprolite under grassland replicate 2 | place: USA:California | collected 2016-06-15 | reverse complement strand
TCCCATCAACCATGGAGGCATCGGGGCGGTCGAACTGGGAGTGAGGTACGACGCGCTGAAGGTCGACGACGACGGTCCCCAGACCGGCTTCGAAGGAGCGGGCGCCCGCGCGCGCAACATCCGTCCCGTCGGCGGAAAGACCCTGACTGGTGGCCTCTCGTGGTGGCCTCTCGAGTTCGTCCGCCTGTACGGGAACGCGGTGGTCGAGCGCTACGACGACCCGCTGCTGGCCCCGGTCCCCGGCCGCAAGGGGAACTACGTGACGCTGCTGGGCCGGCTGCAGCTCTCGATGCCGTGAAGATGAGGAGAAGCCCATGCGCCTGAGATCGCTGCCTTACGGCTCCGTCCTGGCCCTCGTGATGGCGCTGGCCGGAGCGCGGTCCGCGCGCGCGGCCGATCCGATCTTCAGTCCGGGCGTGCTGCACGAGTTCCGGATCGTCATGGATCCGGCGGACTGGAAGTCGCTGCGGGCGAACTTCCGTGCGAACACCTACTACGCGGCGAACATCTCCGTCGACGGCGAGGTCCTCCAGCAGGTCGGGATCCGATCGCGGGGCAAGGGCTCGCGCAACGCGGACAAGCCCGGCCTCCTCGTCGACACCAACAAGTACGTTTCCAACCAGGAATTCCATGGCCTCAAGAAGCTCGTGCTCGACAACGTCGTCCAGGACGCCTCGTTCCTCCACGAGCCGCTCGCCTACCAGGTGTTCGAGGCCATGGGCATCGCTTCGCCCGCCATCTCCTACACGCGCATCACCGTCAATGACGAGTTCTGGGGCGTCTACTGGCTGATCGAGAACATCGACAAGAACTTCCTGGCCGCGCGCTTCGGCGGGGACAAGGAGGGCAACCTCTTCAAGTACGAGTACGTCGAGAACTACACGTTCACCGACAAGGGATCCGACCCCAACTCGTACCTCGGCATCTTCAAGCCCGAGACGCACGAGGACAAGCCGGACGCGACCGCCCTCATGCAGTTCGTCTCCGCGGTCAACGGCGCGGCGGACGGAGCGGCGACGGTGGCCGCCGCCGGCCCCTTCATCGACGTGGACAAGTTCCTCACCTACGTCGCGGTCGAGAACGCGATCGCGGAGCAGGACGGCTGGGCGGGCCTCGAGGGCATGAACAACTTCTACATCTACCAGTTCACGGGCCAGACCAAGTTCCAGGTGATCCCCTGGGACCAGGACACGAGCTTCGTCAGCGGGAGCTGGCCCGTGCTCCAGCGCCTGGACACGAACGTGCTCACGCGCAAGCTCCTGGCCGATCCGGCCAAGAAGCAGTTCTACCTGGCCCAGGTCAAGGCGGCGGCGGCGGCGGCGGTGAACCCCGGCTTCCTGCTGCCGAAGCTCGAGGCGTTCTACGGCGTCATGCGCAATGCCGTCCTGGCGGATACGAAGAAGCCGTGGACGAACGACCAGTTCGAGCTGGGCGTGCAGGGCATGCGCGGCGTCATCGCCGCGCGGCAGCCCGACATCCAGGCCCAGATCCCGTAGCCGGACCTAGTCCTCGTCCGGCCTCACCGCTCCCCGCCGGCGCTTGTGCGTGCCGCGCCTCTTCTTCTCGGCGAGCCGGCGGGCCTTGGCGGCGGCGGTGACGCGCGTGGGCCGCCGCGGCCGCGGCCGGATCAGGGCGCGGTGGACGAGCGCGCGGACCTTCTCGCGCGCGTCCTCCAGGTTGCGGTGCTGGTCGCGCGTGCGCTGGCTGACCACGAGCAGCCGGCCTTCGGAGTCGAGTCGTCCCTCCGCGAGCGACCGCAGCCGCGACCGCGCTTCCTCCGCCAGGCCCTCGACGCGGTCGAGGGCCACGCGCAGCTCCACCTTCGACGCGACCTTGTTCACGTTCTGGCCGCCGGGGCCGGAGGAGCGGCTGGTGTGAAGCGACAGGGCGGCGGCGGGGACGACGACGCCGGAGGTGACGACGATCGGCTCGGCCATGAGCGCGGGCCGGATCCTTCCGCGCTAGCTCTCGGCGGGGACGCTGAAGTCGGGCTGGCGCACGCCTTCGGAGCCGGCGGGCACCGCCGCCAGGCCACGCGCCTTGCCGTAGGCAGGCAGGGCCGCGGCCAGGATCTCCACCGCCGCGCGCAGGTCGGCCTCTTTGAGGACGTAGGCGATGCGCACCTCGTCACGACCGAGTCCCGGTGTCGCGTAGAAGCCCTGGGCCGGCGCCACCATCACCGTCGCGCCCAGGCGCTGGAAATCGGTCAGCAGCCAGCGCGCGAACTCCTCCGCGTCGTCGACGGGCAGGCGCGCCACGAAGTAGAACGCCCCCTCCGGCTTGCGCAGGAACACGCCGGGGATCGTCGAGAGGCCCTCGAAGAGCACGTCGCGCCGACGCTGGTACTCGGTGACCACGCCCCGGGTGTAGTCGGGACCCAGCTCACGGGCCCCGAGCGCGACCACCTGGGCGAGTCCAGGCGCGGACAGACGGCCCTGCGCCATCTTCATGGCCGACTGCGTGACCTCCGAGTTGCGGCTGATCAGGCAGCCGAGGCGGATGCCGCAGGCGCTGTAGCGCTTGGACTGGCTGTCCACCACGACCACGAAGTCCTCGCACCCCGGGAGGGTCAGCGCGGAAATCGCCTCGAGACCGTCGTACACGAACTCGCGATAGACCTCGTCCGCGATCAGGAACAGGCGGTGCTCACGGCAGAAGTCCGCGACCATGCGCAGCTCCTCGGGGCGGTACACGGTCCCGGTGGGGTTGCTGGGGTTGCAGAGGAGCACCATGCGTGTGCGCGTGCCGAGCGCCTTCTCCCACTGGGCGCGGGGAGGAAGGTGGAAGCCGTCCTCGGCGCGGCTGGTGAGCGGCAGCAGGCGCACGCCGGCCATGGTCGCGAAGGCGGAGTAGTTCGTGTAGAAGGGCTCGACGACGAGCGCCTCGTCGCCCTCGTTCGCGCAGGCCAGGAACGCGAACAAGAGCGCCTCGCTGCCGCCGGTGGTGGCGATGATGTCTTCCGGGCCGAGTGCGATCCCCAGCCCCTCGTAATAGGCCCGAACCGTGGCCACGTACTCCGGCGTTCCCCCGGACGGCGTGTAGGCGAAGACGGTGTCCCGGAGCTCGTGCAGGCGCCTCCGCATGGGCTCCGGCGTGTCCAGGTCGGGTTGCCCGATGTTGAGGTGGTAGATGTGGATACCCCGCCGGCGCGCGTCGTCGGCCAGGGGCATGAGCTTGCGGATGGGCGAGGCCGGCATGAGGCGCGCGCGGTCCGATATCGGGGGCGTCATGGAGGCCATTCTAGCTCTCGGAGGACCGGTCATAGGAGGTCCGATCCAAGCAGTTCGGCAACCGCTGTTACTCTTCCGCGTGAGCCGGGTCACTGAAAATCGGCTTCGACAAGCGCACATTGCCCATCCCAGGGGAGGCGTCTCGGGACCCACGACGGGTTCGCCGAGCCACCAGGAGTCGTCAGGCCGGCCCTGGCGGTCGGTGAAAGGCGGGTGCATCGTGGAGCCGTGGCACGAAGTCGTCGCTTCCCTCGAGGTCGATGCCCGCCGCGGCACGTTCCTCCACCCCGTTCCCGCCCCCGGCAGTGCCACGGTCGTCTGGACCGACCCCGCCGCCGCGCCGCCGGTCGCCGAAGCGTCTCCGGAGGAGGTGGGCGACCGCAGCGCGCATGACCCGCTGACCGGGCTCGCCAGCCGCGCCGCCCTGGTGCTCTCCCTCCAGAACGCCCTGGACGTCCCGGTCGAGAGCGCCCCCTTCGCGGTGGCCGTGATCGACCTCGACGGGTTCCGCGCCACCAATCAGGCTCTCGGCTATGCGGCCGGCGACCGCCTACTGCACGCGGCGGCACGGCGCCTGGAGACGTGTCTCCGCCGCGGCGACACCCTCGTACGGTTCGGATCCGACGAGTTCGCGATCCTGCTCGCCGACGTGCAGCCGGCCGACGCCTCGCGCATCGGCGAACGCCTGCAGGCGGCGCTCAGCGCGCCCATCGACCTGGGTGGCACCGTGCTCTGCCCGCAGGCCAGCGTGGGCATCGTGGTGCGGTCCGCGCATCACACGCGGCCCGAGGACGTCCTCCGCGACGCCGAGCGCGCGCTCGGCCGCGCCCGCGCCGCGGGCAAGGGCCGCTCCGAGGTGTTCGATCCCGCGCAGGACCCGCGCGCCGCGACCCTCAGCCAGCTCGAGGCGGCGCTGCGCCGGGCCATCGACTCCGAGGATTTCCGCACCCATTACGAGCCGATGGTGTCGGTCAAGGGCGGTCAGGTGACCGGATTCGAGATCCTGCTCTGGCGGCGCTCGGGCGGAGGGCGCGCTCGCCGCTAGGGCGCTGAGGGCGGGCGGGCCCTGCCCGCGCCGTTTGATTGACACGACGTGCGGCGGGTGCTCCAATCCTTCCGCTGACCCAGGACTCGCCGTTTGACTGTCATTCCAAGATAGGGCCAAGCTCTTCACGTGCGGACTCCGCTCCAGACCAGCGACGTCTCCCGAAAACCGGACGACAGGAGGAAAGAATGATTCAGGCAAGACCCAGGCTGATGGGTGCGGCCGCGGCCGCCGTCGCCCTGACGATGGCATCGTCGGCCTTCGCCGCGGACAACCGCTACATCGTGGCCTTCACCGACGGTCATTCCGCCGCCGCCCGCGCGGCCCTCTCCGCCGCCGGCGGCCGCGTCGTGCTCGAGCTGGGTGCCCAGAATGCGGTGGCCGCCCACGTTCCCGACCGCGCCCTGGCCGGCCTCCAGCGCAATCCCAACATCGCGTACATCGAGCCGGACGTCCTGCGCTATCCGGCCGCGCTCTGGAGTGACCACACGGCGGGGGGTGAGACCACTCCCTACGGCATCCAGATGGTTCAGGCCGACCTCGTCAACAACGTCAACGGCGGCTCCCGCAAGGTCTGCATCATCGATTCCGGCTACTACCAGGCGCACGAAGACCTCAAGGACGCCAGCACCGGCGACGTCACGGCGAACCTCAATGATTCGGGCTCCGGCACCTGGGACCAGGACTCTTGCGGACACGGCTCGCACGTGGCGGGGACGGTCTCCGCCATCGGCGGGAACGGCACCGGCGTCGTGGGCGTGGTTCCCTCGGTGAAGCTGCACATCGTCAAGGTCTTCGGCGACGACAACCTGAGCGGCGGCAACTGCGTGTGGACCTACTCCTCGACCCTGGTGGATGCGCTCAACAAGTGCACGGCCGCCGGCGCCAATGTCGTGAGCATGAGCCTGGGCGGAGGACTGAAGAGCCGCACCGAAGACAAGGCCTTCCAGGCCGCCTACAGCCAGGGGATCTTGTCCATCGCCGCCGCCGGCAACGCGGGGAACCGGACCACCTCCTATCCGGCGGGGTATGCGTCCGTCGTTTCCGTGGCCGCCGTGGACGCCGACGAGAACGTGGCCAGCTTCTCGCAGCGGAACCGGGACGTGGAGATCGCCGCTCCCGGCGTCTCCGTGCTCTCGAGCCTCCCCTGGATCGAGACCGACACCCTGTCCTCCGGGACCACCAGCGTTTCCGGCGGTCACATCGAGTTCTCCGCGCGTACTTCCGGCTACACGAACGTGATCGTGGATGGAGGGCAGTGCACCAGCACGTCGATCGTGTATCCGGCGGGGGCCATCGTCGTCTGCCAGCGCGGCACGAACTCCTTCCTGGAGAAGGTCAACAACGTGCAGAACGGCGGGGGAGGAGCGGCCGCGATCTACAACAACGCGGCCAGCGATGTGACCTGCGGCGACTTCGCGGGCACGCTGGGTGACGGCAACAGCAGCACGATCCCCGCCATCAGCCTGAGTTGCGACGACGGCTCGGCGATCCTGGGCCAGGCCGGCAGCAGCGGGACCCTCGTGAGCCAGGTGACCTACGGGTCCACGGGCGGCTACGAGGCCTGGAGCGGCACCTCCATGGCGACCCCGCACGTATCGGGCGTGGCCGCGCTCGTGTGGAGCAACTGTCTCAGCGCGACGGCGGCCCAGATCCGCGACGCCCTCGACAAGAGCGCGCGGGACAAGGGCGCGGTCGGACGCGACACCTCCTACGGCTACGGCATCGTGCAGGCGGCCGGCGCGCTCGCGTACCTCAACGCCAACAACGTCTGCAATTAGCCCTTCTTCTTGCGTCACCCGGGCCCCGGAGCGATCCGGGGCCCTTATTTGGTGGACTCGCGCCGGGTCAAAGGCACTTCGTCAGCTTCGGCGCCCTGGCGAGGGTGACCGTGAACGGCCCCTGGCCCGCCTGCCCTTCGACGGTCACGGTGAACTCCAGCTTCTGACGGTCCAGGCGTCCCTGATAGCGGGCGGGCCGGCTCTGCGATTCCTCCCCCGCCCGCACGGGTCCGCCGTGCTCGGGCACGAAGGTGCCGGCCACGCTGAAGCGGCCACGATCGTCGAGGCGGAGCGGATGGTCGAGGGTGCCGCGCGCGCAGTCGAACTCCACGCGGCCGCCGTTGTCGGTCACCGTGAGCACGACGTGGTCGGCGCCCCAGGATCCGTTGGGCACGCGTTCGCCGCGGCAGCCGGAGAGGAGGACACCGGCGAGGACGAGAGACATCGTGCGCTGGTTCATCGGCACCTCGTGGCCCGCACGGCCGTGGACCCTTCCAGCATACGACGCGAGGCGCGTGCGGGACGCGGGTCAGGTCCCCATCACCAGGGACGCGTCTCCCCGATGCGCAGCACCCAGGCGCGGTCGCCCAGGCCGCGCCGCGCGGCCTCGGCCAGAAAGCGTGCGGGCGGCTCCTCCAAGGGCTCGTCCGTGAGGTCGAACGTACCGAAGTGCATGGCGAGGGCGCGCGCGCACCCGAGGTCGAGCGCGGCCTGCACCGCCTCTTCCGGATCGAGGTGGACGGGCCGCATCATCGCCGAGGGCAGGTAGGCGCCGACGGGGAGGGCGGCCAGATCGATGGGGCCCAGCCGCGCGCCGATCTCGGCGAACCCGCCGAAGTATCCGGTGTCACCCGCGTGGTAGAAGCGGCGGGTCTTTCCCTCGACCACCCAGCCCGCCCAGAGGCGGCGGTTGCGGTCGGTGAGCCCGCGTCCGGAGAAGTGCTGGGCGGGCACGCAGTGCACGCGCACGCCCGCGATCTCGATGTCTTCCCACCAATCCAGCTCCGTGGCCTGTCCTCCGGCCGCGCGCACGACGTCCGCCATCCCGAGAGGCACGACGATGGGCGTGCCGCGGGCCACGAGCGCGCGCAGCGACGGCAGGTCCGCGTGATCGTAGTGGTCGTGGGAGACGAGGGCGAAGTCGACCTTGGGCAGCGCCTCCAGGGGAACGCCCGGGGGGACGAGGCGCGGAGGCCCGGCGAAGGCCAGCGGGCTGGCGCGCTCCGAGAACATGGGATCGGTCACGAAGGTCGCTTCGTCCATGCGCACCAGGAAGGTCGCGTGCCCGATCCAGGTGACGCCGGGCGTCTGGCCGAGCGCCGCCGGATCGAAGTCGGCGCGGGGAGCGGCGCCCCCCCGCCGCTGGAGCGACACCCAGAGACGCCGCGCGAAGAAGGGCAGGGCGACGCCGAGGCCGGCGCGCATCGCGGGATCGTCGCCGAGACCCGTGCGCGCCCGGCGCGGACGGACGCCCGCCCCCGGTTCGTTCATCGCCCGGGAGTGGCCGCGATCCTGAGCTCGACGGTCGTGCCCAGCTTGAGCGGCGTGGGCTCGGCGAAGGCGACCTTCACCGCCAGCACGCGGGTGTCCGTCGGGCGGCCCGGATCCTGCGGCTTGAGACGGCGCAGCGTCACCGACTCCGGGATCTCTTCGACCCGGCCCTTCCACGTCCGGCCCGGGAACCCGTCGGCGCGGATCTCGGCGCGGGCGCCGATGGCCAGGGCGGCCGCGTCGGCTTCGTCCGCTTCCGCCTCGATGCGTAGCCGGCTGAGGTCGGCCAGGGTGACGACCCTGCGGCCGACCTCGAGCATCTCACCCGGCTGGACGTGGCGCGCGGTGACCGTACCCGCGATGGGGGCGACGATCCGCGTCTCGCGGAGCTGCGCCTCGTCCCGGGCCACGGCGGCGCGCGCGGTGTCCACGCGGGCACGCGCGATCTCCAGATCGCGGCGCGCCTGGTCGAGGTCGTGGGCGGCGAGGATCCTCTCGCGCGTGAGGTCCTCGCGGCGATGCAGCGTCAGCTCGGCCAGCCGCGCCTCCGCCTCCGCTTCCACCACCTGGGCCTGGCCCTCGCGCAGCGCGGCGCGGAGCGCGTCGGCCTCCAGCTCGGCCAGCAGCTCACCCTTGCGGACGGTGCGCCCCTCGTCCACCAGCAACCGGACCACTCGACCCGCGCGTTCCGCGCCCACGACCACTTCGCCGCCGGGATAGGTCACCACGCGGCCGTCGGCGGCGACGAGGGCATGCACGCTCTCGGCCGGGGGACGGACGGCCTCGCCTGAGCCCGGCGCCTTGGCGGCTGGCCCCCGCGCCTGGATCGTGCCCGCGGCCACGCCGGCGGCGACGACCAAGGTGAGGGCGAGCGTCATCTTCTTCTTCATGAGGGCTCCTTCACGCTACGCGGCCAGACGCCCGTCGCGGATGCCGACCACGCGGTCGGCCACCGCGCGGACCTTCGGATCATGGGTGACGATGACGAGGCCCCGCGACTCCGATTTCGCGAGGTCCCGGAACAGCTCGAGGACTTGCCTGCCCGCCGCGGTGTCGAGGTTCGCGGTCGGCTCGTCGGCCAGGATCACGGGCGGCGATCCGGCCAGGGCGCGGGCGATGGCGACGCGCTGCTTCTGGCCCCCGGAGAGGTCGCGGGGCAGGAAGTGGAGGCGGTCGCTTAGGCCGACGCGCGTCAGGGCCGAAGTGGCCTCCTCGCGCGCGCGCCGTCCCTTCTGGCCCTTCACGTTGAGCGCGTACTCGACGTTCTCGAGCGCGGTGAGGGCGGGGAAGAGGTTGTACTGCTGGAACACGAACCCGATGGACCGGCGCCGGACGGCGCGGAGCTGGGCGGGCCGCGAAGGGTCCACGCGCTCGCCCGCGACCCTTATCTCGCCGGAGGTCGGGGTGAGGATGCAGCCCATGATGGACAGCAAGGTGGTCTTGCCGGAGCCGGACGGCCCTTCCAGAGCCACCACTTCGCCCGGGGCGACGGTGACCGAGATCCCGCGCAGGACCTCGACCCGCTGCGAGCCCTCCTCGAAGACCTTCACCACGCCACTGGCCTCCAGTACGGTTCGAGTCATCTGCGTCCTCTCTTCTTCTTCACGCGGTCTTCAGGCGCGGAACACCAGCGCGGGGTCGATGCTCGCCACGCGCCGGAACGAGAGCATGGCCGCGCCCAGGCACATGAGCACGGTCCCCACGAAGACGGCGAAGGCGAAGCGCGGCGAGACGAGGACATTGAGGTAGAGCTTGGCCATCAGCGGGCGCATGGCCAGGGAGATGAGCCCACCCAGCACGAACCCCACCACGGCCGAGATGAGCGCCTGCTCGCCGAGGATGCGGTAGATGTCCCAGTTCGACCCGCCGATGGCCTTGACCGTCCCGAACTCCTTCACGTGCTCGACGGCGGACGTGTACAGGGTCTGCGCCACGACCACGATGCCGACCAGGATCCCGAGGAAGACGGTGACGCCCATGTTCATGCCCAGCCCCGTCGACACCACCCAGTAGGTGCGCGACTTCCGCGCCCACTCGTCACGGGTGTGGACGTCGTTGAAGGGCAGGCGGCGCCGGATCTCCGCCGCCACCGCGGCCACGTCCGCGCCGGGCGCTGTCTTCACGAGCACGTACGAGGTCCGGCCCTGCAGGATCTCGCTGCGCTCCTGCGCGCTGCCGTAGTCCATGAACACGATGGGCGCGGTCGTGAAGGAGGCGGCCTCCATCGTGGTGCCGATGATCTTGAAGCGCCGATGCAGGATCTCGCGGTAGTCCCCGATCGCGAAGGGTCCGAACCGGCGCTCGGCCGACCGGTCCATCAGGATGTTCCCGCCCCGCTTGAGGTCGGCCACGTCCGCGCCCTGGACGTTCCAGGGAAGGTTCCATCCCCGGAAGTCTTCGAGCGCGTACACGAGGCATCCCTCCTCCGCCCCGTTCGGGAGCTGGATGTTCATGAACTGGACGATCAGGTTGTCCGCGCGCTCCACGCCGGGCACGCCGCGCACGCGCAGGGCCGCCGTCTCCGGGAAGGTGTGCGCGAAGTCCACGTTCGGGGTGTTCTTCGAAGTGACCCAGATGTCCGCGGTGGCGTGCTCGATCGTCACCGTGGCCTTGGCCAGCAGGCCCATGAAGAGGCCCACCTGCACGAGCACCAGCGTCACCGCGAAGGCGACGCCCGCGATCGTGATCGCGAAGCGCAGCCGGTCGTGCAGGAGGTTCTTGCGGGCGAGGGAGACCATGGTCAGCGTCCGCGACGGCGAGCGGCCGTCGGCTCCGCGAGGAAGCCGCGGATCGTGGCGTCGATCACCTGTTCGACGAGGTCCGGCGCGGCCGGGGCGTGCGGCCAGTGCTGTGGCTGCAGGTTGATGATGAGCGCGATGGCGCCGTGCATGCTCGCCCACAGCACCTGGGCCATGGTGTCGACGTCGCCGGGGCGGAAGTAGCCCCCATCGATGGCCGCCGTCACCGCGGAGCGGAGGAGACCGAAGGCCTGCTCACCGGGGGAGGCGTCGTCTTCCTTCAGGTATTCGAACTTTCCCGGGGTCATGAACATGAATCGGTATTGGTTCGGATAGGAGGTCCCGAAGCGCGCGTAGGCGAGGCCGAGCTGGCGGACGGCCTCCACCGGATCCGCCGGCGACGGCGTCTGCTGGAGGTGCTGGAAGAGGCGGTCGAAATCCTCCTGGCAGAGCGCCTGCACGAGGTCGTCCTTGTCTTCGAAGTGGTTGTAGATCGTGGTCGCGGAGTACTCGATCGCGTCCGCGATCCGCCGCATGGTGACCCGCTCGTAGCCTTCGCTGGCGAAGAGGTCTCGGGCCGCGGTGAGGATCTTGCGGCGCACTTCCTCGCGTTCCCTTTCGCGTCTCTCGGTCACGCCCACTCCGCGCCCCCTCCAGTGGTTAACGACGTTAAGTTTAGTAGGAATGTTCCAAAGAAGACAACCGATAAGATCATTGACCTTAACTCGCTTGCCTACAGGGATTTAAGCGCCTGAGTGCCTCGGTGGAGGCGGATCTTCTACTGACCTTGAACCCCGCGCGGGCCAGGGACTAGACTGGCCTTCCATGCAGCAGACGCCGGCGGATCCGCTCGTCGATGCCCTCGTGAAGGATTTCGGGGGGAACTACGTGTTCGCCCTCGACATCCTGGAGCAGTACCGCAGCAACCCGCAGTCCGTGGACGCGAGCTGGCGACAGTACTTCGACCGGCTCCTGGGGGTCGCGCCGAAGGCCGAACCCCCTCCGCCCCCGAACGGCCCGGCCTGGACGGCGGGGGGAGCAAGCGGAACGCTCGTCCGGCAAGAGGCCACCTCTCTCGCGCGCGACAAGGGCAAGGCCCTGGCCGTGCCCGCGATCCTGCCCGGCGACATCGCGCAGCCGATCCGCGGCGGCGCGCTCCGCGTCGTCGAGAACATGGAGGCGAGCCTTACCGTCCCCACCGCGACGTCGATGCGCAGCATCCCCGTGCGCACCCTCGAGGAGAACCGGCGCATCCTCAACAAGCACCGGGACGCGACGGCGGCCAGCAAGATCAGTTTCACCCACCTCGTGGCCTGGGCCATCGTGCGCGCCCTGGACACCTTCCCCCGCCTCAACGACGCCTACGCGGAGCTGGAGGGCCAGGCCCACCGCATCCAGCGCGACCAGGTCCGCCTCGGCATCGCGGTGGACGTCCAGAAGAAGGACGGCTCGCGCACCCTGCTCGTCCCCAACATCAAGGACGCCGGGCGCATGGACTTCGCGCAGTTCGTGAAGGCCTTCGACGAGCTGGTCACGCGCGCGCGCAAGGGCACGATCTCGCCTGACGACTTCATGGGCACCACCGTCTCCCTGACCAATCCCGGCACCGTCGGCACCAGCGCGAGCGCGCCGCGGCTCATGCCCGGCCAAGGCCTCATCGTGGCCACGGGCGCGCTGGACTATCCGCCCGAGTACCGGTCGATGGCGCCCCGCACCCTTTCCCTCCTGGGCATCAGCAAGGTGATGACGGTGACGTCGACCTACGACCACCGCATCATCCAGGGCGCGGAGTCGGGGCTCTTCCTCGCGCGCATGGAGGAGCTGCTCCGCGGCGAGGACACCTTCTACGAGCGGATCTTCGAGGACCTCAAGGTCCCGCATCGCCCGATCAAGTGGGAGATCGACGAGAACCCCGGCCTCTTCGGTCCGGCCGGGAGCAAGGAAGAGATCGAGAAGCAGGCCCGCGTCCTGCAGCTCATCAACGCCTACCGCGTGCGCGGGCACCTCGTGGCCGATCTCGACCCCCTGGACTCGACGCGGGCGCCGCACAAGGACCTGGACCCCGCGACCTACGGCCTGACCATCTGGGACCTCGACCGCGAGTTCATCACCAACGGGCTGGCCGGCACCGACCGCCTCACCCTGCGCGAGATCCTCGAGATCCTGCGCGACACGTACTGCGCGACCATCGGCGTCGAGTACATGTTCATCGCCGATCGCGAGCGCAAGGCCTGGCTGCAGGTGCGCATGGAGTCCTGCCGGAACCGCATGCCCCTGGACACCACCGCCCGCCGGCGCATCGTGGAGAAGCTCGTGGAGGCGGAGAGCTTCGAGCGCTTCCTGCACACCAAGTACGTGGGGCACAAGCGCTTCTCGCTGGAGGGCTGCGAGTCCACCATCCCGCTCCTGGACCGCGTCCTCTCCGATGCCGCCCGCTCGGGCGTGCGTGAGGTCGTGATGGGCATGGCCCACCGCGGCCGCTTGAACGTCCTCGCGAACACGGTGGGCAAGCCGCTGGCCCAGATCTTCTCCGAGTTCGAGGGGGACGTGGACCCGCAGAACGTCCAGGGCTCCGGCGACGTGAAGTACCACCTGGGCGCGACCGGGGTGCACGACGCGGACACGGGCGAGACGATGGCCGTCACCCTGGCCCCGAACCCGAGCCATCTCGAATGGGTCGATCCCGTGGTGGAAGGCATGGTGCGCGCCAAGCAGGACGCCATCGCCGACGAGCACCGGTCGCTCGTCCTGCCCGTCCTGCTCCACGGCGACGCCGCCTTCGCCGGACAGGGCATCGTGGCGGAGACCCTGAACCTGGCCGGCCTCGAGGGCTACGCGACGGGCGGCACCGTGCACGTCGTCATCAACAACCAGATCGGGTTCACCACCTCGCCCACGGAGGCGCGCTCGTCCACCTACGCGACGGACGTCGCGAAGATGGTCCAGGCCCCGATCTTCCACGTCAACGGCGACGACCCGGAGGCGGTGTGGCACGTAGCCGCCCTGTCCTTCGAGTACCGGCAGCGCTACAAGCGCGACGTCGTGATCGACATGTTCGGCTACCGTCGGTGGGGCCACAACGAGACGGACGAGCCCAGCTACACGCAGCCGCTCATGTACGCCAAGATCAAGAACCACACCTCGGTCGCGCAGCTCTACGGCGAGCACCTCGTGCGCACGGGCGTCCTCACGCGCGAGGAGATCGACCGGCTGTGGGCGGAGAAGAAGACCCAGATGCAGCGCGAGGGGGAGAGCGGCTCGCTCGCCCAGATCGCGCGCCGCGCGCCGGTCACGCCCGCGCCCGTCGACGCCTCCGCGATGTGGGGGCGGCTGCGCACCACGCTCAAGGCGCTGAGCACCGGTCCCGACGGGTTCGAGATCCATCCCAAGCTGATGCCGTTCCTGCGCCGGCGCGCGGAGCTGCTCGAGGGCAAGGGCGAGGTGGACTGGGCCACCGCGGAGTCGCTGGCCTGGGGCACCCTCCTCCTGGAGGGCGTGCCCGTGCGGCTGAGCGGCCAGGACTCCGGCCGCGGCACGTTCTCGCAGCGCCACGCCGTCTTCTACGACGTGCGCACAGGCAAGGAGTACGCGCCCCTGCAGGCCCTGGCCCCGGCCGGGGTGGGCTTCGAGGTGCACGACAGCCTGCTCTCGGAAGCGGCGGTCATGGGCTTCGAGTTCGGCTACGCGGTGGCCGAGCACCGCGCGCTGGTCATGTGGGAGGCGCAGTTCGGCGACTTCTTCAACGGCGCCCAGG
>WNGB01009044.1_pt1 | contig 14039 bp, 10 predicted proteins | sample 5400681 | NCBI WGS metagenome assembly WNGB01 (sample SAMN13153367, study PRJNA577476) | soil metagenome | isolation source: 115 cm soil or saprolite under grassland replicate 2 | place: USA:California | collected 2016-06-15 | reverse complement strand
TGCACGAGTGGCCCACGTACACGTAACAGGCCCGGTCACGTAGAAGCCCCGGTCGGCGCCGACCGGGGCTTCTCGCGCGTTGACCAGGTCAGGAGATCCAGGCTTTGACCTTGTCCGGGTTGGCCGCGACCCACTTCTTAGCGGCCGCCTCAGGGGACATCTTGTCTTGGGCGATCCACTTGGCGACTTCGTTCTGGTCGTCGGCGGTCCACTGGAAGCTCTTCACCAGTTGGTACGCCGGGCTGTTGGAGCCTGCGAACTTCTTGGACACGATCTTGTCCAGGTCGTACGGCGGGTAGTCGCACGCGACCTTCTCCGGGTCGGCGTCGCAGCCGGGCTTGTACGGAGGCAGGTTCACCTTGACCAGCTTGAGCTCCGAGAACAGCCACTGTGGCTCGTAGAAGTACGCCAGCAGCGGCGTCTTGTTCTTCTCGGCGCTCCGGAACGCCTGGATCAATGCCGCTTCGCTGCCTCCCTGCACCACCTTGAAGTTGAGGTTCAGGTTCTTCACCAGTGCTTCGTCGTTCGTGACATACGACGGGTCGCCGTCCAGGAGCTGACCCTTGTTCCCGGACTCGGAGGTGCGGAACAGCTTGGCGTACTTGTTGAGGTTCTTCCAGTCGGTGATGTCGGGGTACTTCTTCGGCATCCACGGCGGCACGTACCAGCCAATGACGCCCTTAACGCCGGTGGAGCCGGCCTCCACGGCGGTCTTCTGGCCCTCGATGTACTTCTTCTTCAGGTCTTCGTGGCCCCAGTTCTCCACGACCGCGTCGACCTCGCCGCTGCCGAAGCCCTGCCAGGCGATCTCTTCCTTCAGGTCCTTCTTGGTGACGTTGCAGCCGAGCTTGCTCTCGGCCACCTCGGCGATCACCGCGGCGTTGGCTTCGTACCCCACCCAGGGGTTGATCGCGAGGTTGAAGTCGCCGCAGTCACCCTTCGCGGCGCCCTTGCCACCGCCGACCTTCTCACCGCCGCACCCGCTCACCGCGAGTAGCGCGACGAGCGCCAGCCCCACGCCGGCCGTCATCCTGCTACGTGTCACTTTCTGCGCACCTCCTGTATGTCGACATCCGGTGGTGGAGCCATCACGCGGTACGGCCGGTCCGTTTCGCCGCCGCCTGGGTCGTCCGATCGAGCATCACGCCGAGCAGCGCGATGGCGATCCCCGCGGCGAGGCCCTTTCCGTAGGCGTTGTTCTGTGAGAAGCCGGACACCACGTCGTAGCCGAGCGCGCCGGCGCCGACCAGGCCGCCGACGACGACCATCGACAGCACGTAGATCAGTCCCTGGTTGGCCGCGAGGGTGAGCGCCTTGGCGGACATCGGCAGCTGTACCTTCGCGATCGTCTGCCAGGTGCTGGAGCCGGCGGAGGTCGCCGCCTCGACGGTGGTCGGCGAAACGGACCGTACGCCGTCGGCCACGATCTTGATCGCCACGGGCGCGGCGTACACGATGGCGGCCACGATGGCGGTGAACCGGGTCGGCGAGAACAACGCCAGGAACGGCACCAGGTAGACGAACGGCGGCATCACCTGACCGGCGTCCAGCACCGGACGGATGATCCGGTCGGCGCCGGGGCTGCGCCCCATCCACACCCCGATCACGACTCCGAGCAGCATCACGATCGCGGTGCCGACCAGCGTAGAGGTCAGGGTCGCCATGCTGTCTTCCCACAGCCCGGTGGCGATGATCAACGCCAGGCAGATCGCGGAGATCGCCGCGGCACGTACGCTTCCGAGCACCGCCGAGATCGCCACGATCACCGCGAACACCAGCCACCACGGGGACTGCACCAGCAGCGCCTCCAGCGGGTTGATGAACAGCCCGGTGACGGCGTTCTTGGCGCCGTTGGTGATCGTGAAGAAGTTGTCCTGCACCCACTCGGTCGCGGTCGACGTACCCAGGGAGATCTTGCTGCCGATCTCGACCGGAGGGAACTCGGCGGCCCAGACGTACGTCCGGGAGAGCCACACGGCGACCAGGGCAAGCACGCCGCCACCGATCAACATCGGAAGCCGCAACCGGTCGCGGGTGGTCGCGGTCGACCGTGCCGCCGCGGCCGTGGTCACCCGGTCCAGCACGATGGCGAGTACGACGATCGCCAGGCCGGCGTTGAACGCGGTGCCGACGTCCAGACTCTGCAGCGCCTTGAGCACGTTCTTGCCGAGGCCGGGGGCGTCGATCAGTGCCGCGATGGTCACCATCGCGAGCGCCGCCATGGTGGTCTGGTTGACGCCGAGCACGATGGTGCGCCGGGCCGACGGCAGCAGCACCTTGGTGAGCGTCTGCCGCCCGGTCGCCCCGAGCGACTCGCTCGCTTCGACAGTGTCATGGGGCACGGAGCGGATGCCGTGCGCGGTCAGCCGGATCACCGGAGGCGCCGCGTAGATGATCGTGGCGATCGTCGCGGACGCCGGTCCGATCAGGAAGAACAGCGTCAGCGGCGCCAGGTAGACGAAGGTCGGCATGATCTGCATGAAGTCCAGCACCGGAGTGAGCAGCCGGTTGAACCGGTCGGACAGCCCGGCCCAGATCCCCAGCGGGATGCTGAACAGCAGCGCCAGCACCACCGCGGCGATGGTCAGCGCCAGCGTGTCCATGCTCTCCCGCCACAGCCCCTGCAGCCCGAGGAACACGAACCCGGCGGCGGCGAGCAGCGCGACCCGGAGGTTGGCGACGGCGTACGAGACGTAGGTGACGACCGTGACCACGCCGAGCCACCCCATGACCGGGATCGGCAGGCCGTACGACGGCTTGGCGATCAGCGACTGGATGAACGTGGCGACCTGGTCGACGAACACCCGGATCGGGTCGAGGAAGTAGACGAAGACCGGGTTGGTGTCGCGGCTGGCCCCGATCGCGTCGTTCGCCTCGTTGAGTTGCCGATGCAGGTCGGTCAGCTGCGACGGGCTGAGCTGAAGCGTGTTGAAGCCGCGCAGCAGCCAGAATCCGACCAGCCACACCACCACGATGCCGACCACGATCATCGCTCGGCTGGGGCGCCAGCGCTCGACGGTTGCCGCGACGGTCGCGGTCGTCATCAGGCGTCGCTTCCCGCCGGAGCTGCGGTGGTCTCGGCCGCTGGCGGCTCGCTGGCACCGGCCACGGTTGCAGGCTCTGCGGATCGGGTGCCGTTGGGACCTACCACCACGGCGAGGATCTCCTCGTCGCCGACGATCCCGACCAGCTTGCCGTCGCGTACCACCTTGACAGGGCGGTGTGCGGCGAGCACGGCGCGGGTCGCGTCGCGTACCAGCACCTCGGCGTCGAGCTCCGGGCCGTCCATCGGGTCGTCGGGCCGGGGCTCGCGCATGATGCACTCCAGCGGCAGTACGTCGGCCCGCGGCACGTCCCGTACGAAGTCCCGTACGTAGTCGTCGGCCGGAGTGTTGACCAGCTCGTAGCCGGCGCCCATCTGGACCATCTTGCCGTCGCGCATGATCAGGATCCGGTCGCCGAGCTTCAGCGCCTCGGACAGGTCGTGGGTGATGAACACCATGGTCTTGCCGACCTCGTGGTGCAGCCGGATCACTTCCTGCTGCATGTCGCGGCGGATCAGCGGGTCCAGCGCGGAGAACGGCTCGTCGAAGAACATCACGTCGGGGTTGCCGGCGAGCGCCCGGGCCAGGCCGACCCGCTGCTGCATGCCGCCGGAGAGCTGGTCGGGGTACATCCGCTCGGTGCCGGACAGCCCCACCAGGTCGATGACCTCCTTGGCGCGCCGGTTGCGCTCGGCGCGGCCGGTGCCACCGACCTCCAGGCCGTAGCCGACGTTGTCGATGACCCGGCGGTGGGGGAGCAGGCCGAAGTGCTGGAACACCATGGAGAACTTCCGGCGGCGCAGCTGCCGCAGCCGGCGCTGGTCGGCGGCGAGGATGTCCTCGCCCTCGAAGACGACCTCGCCGCTGGTCGGCTCGATCAGCCGGGTGAGGCAGCGGACCAGGGTGGACTTGCCCGAGCCGGACAGGCCCATCACGACGAAGACTTCACTGCTGGCGACGTCGAACTCGACATCGCGTACGGCGGCGACACAGCCGGTCTTTTCGAGCAGTTCCGGGCGGGACAGCGCGCTCAGCTCGTCCGAGCGAGGCACCTGCTCGGCCTTGCGGCCGAACACCTTCCACAGACCGCGTACCGAGATGACCGGATCTGAACCGCCGGCCTTGGCTGGGGGGACTGGCACTGCCAAGAGTGCACCCTCTCGTCATCGGTTGTTCGCGAGGTGAGGACGATATCTGTTTCGCATTGTGCACCACGTTCCGCTATGAGAATAGGACTGTTACGCGGGTACGTGGGGGCTCAGGCCGATTCTGTGTCCTGATCACGGTAGCGATAGAACTCTGCGCTAGACGGCGGTAGCGGAGTGTTGCCAAGAATCAGATCGGCGGCCTTCTCGGCGAGCATCATCACCGGGGCGTAGATGTTCCCGTTGGTCACGTACCGCATCGCCGAGGCGTCCACCACGCGCAGTCCGTCGACCCCGTGCACCCGCATCGAGGCGGGGTCGAGCACCGACATCTCGTCGACGCCGAGCCGCGCCGTACACGACGGGTGGTACGCCGTCTCCGCGTCCCGCGCCACCCAGTCCAGGATCTGCTCGTCGGTGGCCACCTCCGGCCCGGGCGACAGCTCGCCGCCGTCGAAGTCGGCGAACGCCGGCTGTCGCAGGATCTCGCGGGAGACCCGGATCGCCGCCACCCATTCCCGGCGGTCCTGCTCGGTCGACAGGTAGTTGAACCGGATCGCGGGATGCTGGCGCGGGTCGGTGGACCGGATCTTCACGGTGCCGCGGGCGTCGGAGTACATCGGGCCGATGTGCACCTGGTAGCCGTGCTCGGCATTCACCGGCGTGCCGTCGTACCGCACCGCGATGGGCAGGAAATGGAACATCAGGTTCGGGTAGTCGACCTGGTCGTCGCCGCGGACGAAACCGCCGGCCTCGAAATGGTTGGTGGCCGCCGGGCCCTTCCGGGCCAGCAGCCACTGCAACCCGATCCAGGGCCGGTTGTGCAGTTTCAGCGCCGGGTTGTACGAGATCGGCTGGGTGCAGGCGTGCTGCACGTACACCTCGAGATGGTCCTGCAGGTTCTCGCCGACGCCCGGCAGGGGGGCGACCACATCGATGCCGAGGGCACCCAACTCGGACGGGTTGCCGATGCCGGACAGCTGCAGCAGTTGCGGGGTGTTGATCGCGCCGCCGCACAGGATCACTTCGCCGCCGTACACCTGCTGGGTCTTTCCGAATCGGCGGTACGTCACGCCGACCGCACGGTTGCCCTCGAACAGCACCTCGCCGGCCAGCGAGTAGCAGCGGACCGTGAGGTTCGGCCGGTGCAGCACCGGGTGCAGGTACGCCCGCGCCGCCGACCACCGCCGCCCGTTGCGGATGTTGCGGTCGAACCGGGCGAAGCCCTCCTGCTGGTAGCCGTTGACGTCGCTGGTCAGCGGGTATCCGGCCTGCTGCGCCGCTGCCAGGAACGCGCCGAACAGCGGGTTGCGCGCCGGGCCGCGTTCCAGCCAGAGCGGCCCGTCGCCGCCGCGCCACTCGTCCGCGCCCGCCCGGCAGTTCTCCATCTTCTTGAAGTACGGCAGGCAGTGCGCATAACCCCAGGTCTCCATCCCGGGGTCGGCGGCCCAGCGTTCCAGATCCAGCGGGTTGCCGCGCTGGAAGATCATCCCGTTGATCGAGCTGGAGCCGCCGAGCAACTTCCCCCGACCCTGCGTGACCCGCCGGCCGCCCATGTACGGCTCGGGCTCCGAGACGTACTTCCAGTCGTAGAACCGGTTGCCGATCACCATGGTCAGCGCGGCCGGCATGTGGACGAAGACGTCCCAGATCCAGTCCGGGCGGCCGGCCTCCAGCACCAGCACCTTGGTCGAGGGGTCGGCGCTGAGCCGGTTCGCGAGAACGCAGCCCGCGGAACCGCCGCCGACGATGATGTAGTCGTACCGTGTGCGGTCCACGTGGCTCCTCCGAACACTGGGCATCTGGTTCGCATTGTGAGAGCGTGAAGCATCATACGCAACAGCGCGAAGGGGTTGGCATGACCAGTCTGTTCATCGGCGGCCGCTGGGTCGGCGCATCGGGCGGCGAACTTCGCGAGATCGTCAACCCGTACGACCAGACCGTCATCGAGAAGGTCGACGAGGCGTCGCCCGAGGACGCGCTCGCCGCGGTGGCCGCCGCCCGGCGGGCGTACGACGACGGCGAGTGGCGGGAGTGGACCGCTGCCCGGCGCGGCGAGCTGCTGCGTACGGTCGCCGACCTGCTGCAGCGCAACCGGGACGAGATCGCGAAGCTCGAGACGCTCGACACCGGGAAGACGCTGGTCGAGAGCGGCATCGACGTGGACGACGTGACCGCGGTGTTCCGCTACTACGCCGGACTCGCCACCGAGGATCCCGGCCGCGTGGTCGACGCCGGCGACCCCGCGGTCAACAGCCGGATCCTGTACGAGCCGGTCGGCGTCTGCGCCCTGATCGCGCCGTGGAACTATCCGCTGCTGCAGGCGTCCTGGAAGGTCGCGCCCGCGCTCGCCGCCGGCAACACGATCGTGCTCAAGCCGAGCGAAGTGACGCCGCTGAGCACGATCGCGATGATCCGGCTGTTCGAGGAGGCCGGTGCGCCGGACGGGGTGGTGAACCTGGTGCTCGGGGCGGGCGCCGCGGCCGGCCAGCCGCTGGTGGAGAGCCCCGACGTCGACCTGGTGTCGTTCACCGGTGGGCTCGACACCGGCCGGGCGATCATGCGTACGGCCGCCGAGACCGTCAAGAAGGTGGCGCTGGAGCTGGGCGGCAAGAACCCCAACGTGGTGTTCGCCGACGCGCCGCTCGACGCCGCGGTGGACTACGCGTTGACGGCGGTGTTCCTGCACGCCGGGCAGGTCTGCTCCGCCGGCACCCGGCTGATCGTGGAGGACTCGCTGCACGACGAGTTCGTCGCCGAACTGGTACGCCGTACCGAGCGGATCCGGCTCGGCAGCGGCCTGGACCCGCGCAGCCAGAGCGGCCCGCTGGTCTCCGCCGGACACCGGTCCAAAGTGGAGGCCTATGTCGCGCTCGGCCGCGAGGAGGGCGCCCGGCTGCTCACCGGGGGAGCGCGGCCCACCGATCCCGAGCTGCAGGCGGGGTTCTTCTACCTGCCGACGATCTTCGGCGACTGCGACCGGAGCATGCGGATCGTACGGGAGGAGACCTTCGGTCCGATCATGACCATCGAGCGGTTCACCACCGAAGCCGAAGCGGTCGCGCTCGGCAACGACACCGACTACGGGCTCGCCGGCGCGGTCTGGACCTCCGACCGGGCGCGGGCCGAACGGGTGGCCCGTGCGCTGCGGCACGGCACGGTGTGGATCAACGACTTCGGGCCGTACCTGCCGCAGGCGGAGTGGGGCGGGTTCAAGCGCTCCGGCATCGGTCGCGAGCTGGGCCCGTCGGGCCTGGCCGAGTACCGCGAGGCGAAGCACATCTACGAGAACACCGACCCGCGCCCGCAGCACTGGTTCGGTGGCGGGAGCGCGCCCGCGTGAGCTGCGGGGAGCACGTGAAAAAGGGCCAGCTCGCCGGGGAATACTGGCCTGACCATTATGGTTGAGGCTATTGGTCGTGATTTTTGCGTGTTCTGATCCAGGTAGCCCGCGAATCAGGTCTCGCGGGCGTCGCCATCTCCCTCTGGGTGTTGTTGCCGTCCGGTTGAGAACGGCCGCGGATCCGCACGGTGCGGTTCCGCACTCCGAGGAGGAGAACAGATATGGCACAGGGCACTGTGAAGTGGTTCAACGACGACAAGGGATTCGGCTTCATCACCGTTGACGGTGGCGACGGCGACATCTTCGTCCACTTCTCCGAGATCCAGGGCAACGGCTTCCGCAGCCTCAGTGAGGACCAGCGGGTCGAGTTCGACATCACCCAGGGCGCCAAGGGCAAGCAGGCCAGTGGAGTCCGCGTCATCTGACGTGCAATGAACCGGCCGGGTGCTCTCCGGAGCTCCCGGCCGGTCCGTCTTTGTTTCCCACAGACAGGAGCGCGCCGATGAGCGCAGCCACCGCGCACCGTACTACCGCCGACCGACCCGCCCCCGCCACCGACGGTCCGAAACCGATGCTCGCGGCGCCACAGTCCATTGCCGGCGTGATCGCGCTCTGGGTCTTCGTGGTCACGCCGTTCGTCGCGCTGATCGCCGCCGTGCCCGTCGCCTGGGGTTGGGGCCTGACGCCGCTGGACGCGGCGATGGCCGTCATCATGTACCTGGTGAGCGGGTTCGGCATCGCCGCCGGCTTCCACCGCCACCTCACCCACGGCTCGTTCAAGGCCCGCCGTACGCTCCGCGTCGCGCTCGCCGTGGCCGGGTCACTCGCCGTCGAGGGCTCCCCCACCAAGTGGGTGGCCGACCATCGCCGGCACCACGCGTACGCCGACCGCGACGGCGACCCGCATTCCCCCTGGCGCTACGGCACCAGCGTCACCGCCCTGCTCAAGGGTCTCGGCTTCGCGCACATCGGATGGATGTTCAACCGGGAACAGAGCAACAAGGCCCGGTTCGCCCCCGACCTGCTCGCCGACCGCGACATCCGCGTCGTCGACCGGTTGTTCCTGCCGCTGGTCGCGGTGTCGCTGTTCGCCCCCGCACTTATCGGCGGACTCGTCACCGGCTCCCTGGCCGGCGCGCTCAGCGGCTTCTTCTGGGCCGGGCTGGTACGCATGGCGCTGCTGCACCACGTGACCTGGTCGGTGAACTCGGTCTGCCACGTCGTCGGCGAGCGCCCCTTCACCAGCAAGGACAAGGCCACCAACTTCTGGCCGCTGGCGATCCTGTCGTTCGGCGAGAGCTGGCACAACTCCCACCACGCCGACCCCACCGGCGCCCGGCACGGCGTACTGCGGGGGCAGATCGACCCCGCCGCGCGGCTGATCTGGCTGTTCGAGCGACTCGGTTGGGTGCGCGACGTGCGCTGGCCCGACCCGCAGCGACTCGCCGCCCGGCGCGTCAACACGCCCGGGTAGCCGGGCCCACAGGCCGCGGTCGGTCCACTGCATCATCTGCGGTGGGCCGATTGCGCTGGTTGCGGGCGGAGGACAGTTCCCGGCTGGCGAGGACCAGGGCCGCCAGGACGACAGCGCCGGTGAGCAGGAACCCGACCGGGTAGCCGGTGTGGCTGGCGGCGGCGCCGAAACCTACCGCGCCCACGCCCAGTCCGGCGTCGTACGCGAGGTTCCACAGGGCGCTGACGGTGCCGTACCCGGACGGGGTGACCCGTTCGAACATCAGCGACAGCGTGGCGTTCTGGCTGATCCCGAAACCGACCCCGAACAGCACCGCCCCGGCCAGTACGGCCACCGGGCTGGTCGTCAGCGCCAGCGCCATGATCCCCACGGCCACGGCGAGCAGGCCAGGTACCAGCAGCCCGGCGGAGCCGTGCTTGTCACCGTGCCGACCGGCCCACCAGCGGCTCAGGGTGGCGGCGGCCGCCTGGGCGAAGAGCGCGACGGCGGCGAGCGTGCCGGCGGCGTACGGGACGGCGATCGGCAGGAACGTGACCACCACGCCGGCGGCGACGGTGGTGGCGCCGAACACGATCGACGGCCGCAGCAGCGAGGGCGTACGCATCCCGGCCATCACACCGAGCCGTTCGGCCGGCGCCGGCTCGCCCTTGGGCATGGCCACGACGGCCGCGACACCGGCCAGTCCGGTCACGGCGGCCAGCACGAACACGGTCGGGTAGCCGGCGTACCCGGCGAGCCACACCCCGGCGGGCAGGGCCAGTACGGCCGGCAGCCCGACCACGACACCGGAGATGCCGAGCGCCTCGCCCCGGCGTTCCGGCGGCGCGAGCATGGCGACCAGCGCGCCGCCGACCACGACGGTGATCGCCACTCCGAGGCCGCGTACCAGACAGACCACCAGGATCGGCACGAGGCTGGTCGCCAGCGGCAGCGCCAGCGCGGGGGCGCCGAGCAGGAACAGCCCGGCGGCGAGCAGCCGGCGGTGACCGTACCGGGCGACCAGGCGAGGGGTGGCGAATTCGGCGGCGACCGTGGCGAGCATCAGCGCGCCGGTCGACAGGCCCGCGCCGACACCGTCCGCACCGACCGAGGCGGCGTACAGCGGGACCACCGACAGCAGCAGGTAGAAGCTGGTCATCGCGCTGAACGACGCGACGAAGGCCAGCAGCAGGCCACGCGTGAGGATCTTAGGTCGGCCGTCGGTCGCGGGAGTCATGCGATTGACGCTACGGGGCCGATCGGCCTCCGATCAGCTCCAATTTCCTGCCGATCGAGTGGTCCAGTTTGGTTCCCCGAGCTGCTGGCCATTGGTCCCTGGTCCTGCGTCGCGCTGCGGAGCGAAGCTGGTATCGAGGACCGACGACGACGTACGGAGTTGACTGTCATGACACAGACCAGGAACGACGCCGGCGTGCTGGAGACGATCCGTGAGGTGGTCGACAACGCGGCGGCCGGAACGGTGTTCGGTACGCCGATCACCCAGGACGGTGTCATCGTGCTGCCGGTGGCCAGGGTGAGGGGCGGCGGTGGTGGCGGCGGCGGGAACAACCCGGCTGCTGACGGCCCGGAAGCCGCGGGCTTCGGTGGCGGGCTCGGCCTCTCCGCCAAGCCGCTGGGCGTGTTCGTCATCAGGGACGGCGGTGTCACCTGGCGGCCCGCGATCGATGTCAACAAGGTGATCATCGGTGTCCAGATCGTCGCCGTGGTCGCGCTCTTTGTGGCTCGGGCGCTGGCCAGGAGGCGCAGGACCGAGGCATCGGACTGATCGCGGGGCCGGGACCGGTCCCGGCGCGGCGTGCGCTGTTGGACCGGCTGAGGGTCCGGCGCCCCTGGTCAGCGGTGCTGGCGGGCGGCGGCCACGGCGGCCTGCCCGAGACTGATCCCGCCGTCGTTGGGCGGCACCTGGTGGTGGGTCAGCACCGCGAAGCCACGCCGCTGCAGCGCCGCCATGGTCGGCTCCAGCAGCAGCACGTTCTGGAACACGCCGCCGGACAGCGCCACCGTGGCCAGTCCGGTGGCTTCCCGTACCCGGGTGGCGCCGTCGACCACCGCGGCTGCCACCCCACGGTGGAACCGTGCCGCGACGGTCGCCACCGGAATCTCCGCGAGTACGTCGTCGGCTGCCGCTCGTACCAGGTCGGCCCCGGTGACCTGGAAGCGCTCGCCGGGCGACTCCGCGAACCGGGCCCGGTAGCCGTCGGTCGCTGACGGATCGGCCAGCTGCTCCAACTCGATCGCGGCCTGCCCTTCGTAGCTGATCTCGTCGCGTACGCCGACCAGCGCCGCCACCGCGTCGAACAGCCGCCCGGCGCTGGAGGTCAGGGGCGAGTTGAGCCCGGAGTCCGCCACCGTGAGCACCTGTTCCCACAGCCCCGCATGGCGTCCGACCACCGCCAGTCCGTCCGGCACCCCCTCGGGGTACGCCGCCCGCAGGTACGCTGCCGCCATCCGCCACGGCTGCCGGATCGCCGCCGTACCGCCCGGCATCGGCACCGGCGCGAAGCAGCCGAAACGGGTCGCCTCGAGGAGGTCCGCGACCAGGAACTCGCCGCCCCAGATGGTGTCGTCGGTGCCGTACCCGAGCCCGTCGAACGCGACCCCGATCACCGGTCCCGACTCGCCGTTGTCCGCCAGGCAGGAGGCGATGTGCGCATGGTGGTGCTGGACGCCGACCAGCTCCACATCGGGCAGGTCGAGGGCGTACTTGGTGGACAGGTACTCCGGGTGCAGGTCGTACGCGACGATCCGCGGCTCGATCTCGAGCAGCCGCCCCAGGTGCGCGATCCCCTCGGCGTACGAGCGGAGGGTTTCGTAGTTTTCCAGGTCGCCGATGTGCGGGGACACGAACGCGTACCCGCCGCGGGCCAGGCAGAACGTGCTCTTCAGTTCGGCGCCGCAGCCGAGGACCGGACGGTCGGCCGGCCGGGGGAGCCGGATCGGCTGCGGGGCGTACCCGCGGGAGCGGCGGACCGGCAGCGGGGAGCCGGCGAAGACCCGTACCACCGAGTCGTCCACCCGGGTGTGGATCGGCCGGTCGTGCACCAGGAACGCGTCGGCGATCCCGGCCAGCCGGCTCGCCGCCTCGGCGTCCTGGTACGCGATCGGCTCGTCCGACACGTTTCCGCTGGTCAGTACGAATGCCCGGCCGAACTCGGCGGCGAGCAGATGATGCAGCGGGGTGTACGGCAGCATCAGCCCGACGTACCGGTTGCCCGGGGCGACGCCGCTGGCCAGTGGGGCGGTCGGGTGGCGGCGCACCAGGACGATCGGGCGGCTCGGGGAGCCGAGCAGGCGCGCCTCCTCCTCGCCGATGCGGGCGAGCTCGCGGGCGGCGGCGAGATCGGGCGCCATCACCGCGAACGGCTTCTCCTCGCGGTGCTTGCGGGTACGCAGCGCCGTCACCGCGGTCTCCGAGGCGGCGTCGGCCGCGAGGTGGTAGCCGCCGAGTCCCTTCACCGCCACCACCAGCCCGGCCCGCAACAGCTCGGCCGTGGCGCGCAGCGGGTCGGTGTCCACGTCGGCCGGACCGCCGTCGCGGCCGGTCAGGCGTAGCGACGGGCCACACGCGGGGCAGCACACCGGCTGGGCGTGGAACCTGCGGTCGGCGGGGTCGGCGTACTCCTCGGCGCAGTCGGGACACATCGTGAAGTCGGCCATCGTGGTGGCGGCCCGGTCGTACGGCAGGTCCCGGATGATCGTGTAGCGGGGGCCGCAGTTGGTGCAGTTGACGAACGGGTACCGGTACCGGCGATCGCCCGGGTCGAACAGCTCGCGCAGGCAGTCCTCGCAGGTCGCCACGTCCGGCGAGACCAGGGTCTGGCGGGCGCCGCCGGCCTGGCTGGCCGCGATCGTGAAACCTGCCTCGCCGCGCGGCGGGAGCACCGACGTGCTCACCCGGTCGATCACGGCGAGCGGCGGGGCCTGGCGTACCAGGGCGGACCGGAACTCGGCCACCGCCGCGGCCGGCCCCTCCACCTCGACCAGTACGCCGGCCGAGTCGTTGCCGACGGCGCCGGCCAGGCCGTAGCGGTGGGCGAGCGCGTACACGAAGGGGCGGAAACCGACCCCCTGGACGATGCCCTCGACCCTGATCCGGCACCGCATCGCCCTCGCCACCCGGACCATGAGCGCTCGGTTTCTCGTCGGCCTGCAGCTGCTGGAACGTGTCCTTCCACAGGGTAGTCGCGGCAACTGTCCGGTGCCCGCCGGATGGTGCTGCCGAACCCGGGACGGCTGGCCCGGGCGGCGTGACATTCGCCCCTGGGTGCGGGTGTGTCACCGAGCGCACGATCACGGTGAGGCCTCTGAACGGCGGCCTTCCGCGCGGGGTGGTTGAAGGGCAAGATCATGACACCGATCGTGCGAGCCAGCTCGACCGACCTGATGGAGCTGGCGTCCGAGACGGCCGGTTTCCCGATGCAGGTCGCGGCGGTGCTCGTGCTCGACACCGAGGCACCGCTCGACCTGGCGGAGGTACGGCGTACGTTGGCCGAGCGGATACCCGCGGCGCCGCGGCTGCGGCAACGGCTGGTCCGCGCCCCGTACGGCGGCGGCCGCCCGTTGTGGGTGGACGATCCGCGCTTCCACATCGACCACCACGTGCACGCCGTACGGTGTCCGGAGCCCGGGGACGAGGCCGCGCTGCTCGGCGTCGCGGGGCGGGCGGCGACCGATCGGCTGCCGTTCGACCGGCCGTTGTGGGCGGCCACGCTGGTGACCGGACTGGCCGGTGGCCGGTCCGCGGTGGTGATCGCGCTGCACCACGTGCTTTCGGACGGGATCGGCGGGCTGGCCGTACTGGCGCGGCTGGTGGACGGCGTACCGGGTCCGGGGGCGCGCTCGGGCTTCCCGAGGCCGATGCCGTCGCGTCGTGAGATGTTCGCCGACGCTTTCGCGTCCCGGCTGCGTGCGGTGGCTCAGCTCCCCTCCCGGGTACGCCGGGCCGGCGCCGGACTCGCCGAGCTGAAACCCGCGTCCACGCCACTGGCACCCCGATGCTCGCTGAACCGGCCGGTCGGACCGCGTCGTACCCT
>WNGB01014452.1_pt1 | contig 14041 bp, 13 predicted proteins | sample 5400681 | NCBI WGS metagenome assembly WNGB01 (sample SAMN13153367, study PRJNA577476) | soil metagenome | isolation source: 115 cm soil or saprolite under grassland replicate 2 | place: USA:California | collected 2016-06-15 | reverse complement strand
CCATCTCCCAGCGGTAGTCGCGCCCCTCGCGGAACATGCGCTCGAACATGCCGCGGAGAGCCGCCCGCCCGGCGTGCGGGCCATAGAAGAGGTCGCGGTAGGTCGCGTCCTCGGTGAAGCAGGCGAGTAGCCCATCGACATCCCGGCGGTTGAACGCCTCGGCGAACCGCTCGACCAGATTCATCAAAACGTTCTCCCTATGTGACTGAAGAACTTGCAGGCTGCTCCAAAGGACCCAGATGCGAGGCGGCGCCCGACCGCGCAGGGTGTCGAGAAGGGTCCAGATGCGAGGCGGCGAGCGCCGCGGCACCCCGAGGCGCAGTCCTCACTCAGCCCTCGCCTCGCGGCTCCGCCCCTGAGCTCGAACGGCCACATACGTTGAGGGGTGCCGCACGCTCGCCCCAAACTCTTTTAGATAAATGGCGCAGATGGGCCCTTATCGGCGGCCTGCTAGGCTCTCTCGACCTTGATCCGCATCGCGTAAAAGGAGCGCCAGACGAAGATCACGGACACGACGAAGAACACCGCCGCCAGGCTGCGGCTCAACAGGGCGCCGCGCTCGGCCGTGAGCGACACGGCCAGCTGGACCGCCAGGAGACCGAAGAGGGTCGTGAATTTGATGATCGGGTTCATGGCGACGGACGACGTGTCTTTGAACGGATCGCCCACCGTGTCGCCGACCACGGTGGCCGCGTGGAGCGGGGTGCCCTTCTCCTTGAGGTCGACCTCGACGACCTTCTTGGCGTTGTCCCAGGCGCCGCCGGCATTGGCCATGAACACCGCCTGGAAGAGGCCGAAGAGCGCGATCGAGATCAGATAGCCGATGAAGAAGTACGGCTCGAGGAAGGCGAAGGCGAGCGTCGCGAAGAACACGCAGAGGAAGATGTTGAACATGCCCTTCTGGGCGTACAGGGTACAGATCTCGACGACCTTCTTGCTGTCGGTGACCGAGGCCTTGGTGACGCCTTCGAGCTTGATATTGGCCTTGATGAACTCGACCGCCCGGTAGGCGCCCGTCGTCACGGCCTGGATGGACGCGCCCGTGAACCAGTAGATCATGGCCCCGCCCGTGATGAGGCCGAGGAGGAAGGGCGGATGGAGGAGCGACAGCTTGTCGAGGTTCTGCGTCAGGCCGTGCGTGAGCACCACGATGATCGAGAAGATCATGGTCGTGGCGCCGACGACGGCCGTGCCGATCAGCACGGGCTTGGCCGTCGCCTTGAACGTGTTGCCGGCGCCGTCGTTCTCCTCGAGCATGTGCTTGGCCGACTCGAAGTTGACGTCGAGGCCGTAGTCCCTGCGAAGCTCCGCCTTGATGCCCGGGACCTGCTCGATGAGGGAGAGCTCGAACACCGACTGCGCGTTGTCCGTGACGGGGCCGTAGGAGTCAACGGCTATCGTCACCGGCCCCATGCCGAGGAAGCCGAAGGCGACCAGGCCGAAGGCGAAGACTGCGGGGGCGGCCATGAGGGCTGCCATGCCCTCCCGGCTGACGAGATACGCGGTGCCCATGAGCCCCACGACCACGATGCCGAGCCAGTAGGCGCTGAAGTTGCCCGCCACCAGCCCTGACAGAATGTCGAGCGACGCCCCGCCCTCGCGCGCCGAGGTGACGACCTCGCGCACATGGCCCGAGTTGGTCGAGGTGAAGACCTTGACGAACTCGGGAATGATGGCGCCGGCGAGCGTGCCGCACGTGATGATCGTCGCCAGCTTCCACCAGAGTGTCCCGTCGCCCAGCCCAGGGATGAGCCACCAGGAGACCAGGTACGTCAGCGCCACCGACACCAGCGACGTGATCCACACCAGGCTGGTGAGGGGCTGCTCGAAGTTCATCGTGGCGGCCCGGGCGTGGCGGCCGCGCGCGAAGACGTCGTTGATGAAATAGGACGCGCCGCTGGCGACGATCATCATCACGCGCATCACGAAGATCCAGACGAGGAGCTGGACCTGGATCACCTCTTTGGGAACCGCGAGCAGGATGAAGGAGATCAGCGCCACGCCGGTGACGCCGTAGGTCTCGAAGCCATCTGCGCTGGGCCCGACCGAGTCGCCGGCGTTGTCCCCCGTGCAGTCAGCGATGACGCCGGGGTTCCGCGCGTCGTCCTCCTTGATGTTGAAGACGATCTTCATCAGGTCCGAGCCGATGTCGGCGATCTTGGTGAAGATGCCGCCGGCGATGCGGAGCGCCGATGCGCCCAGCGACTCGCCGATGGCGAAGCCGATGAAGCACGCCCCCGCGTAGTCGCGCGGGACGTAGAGCAGGATGCAGAGCATGATCAGCAGCTCCACGCTGATCAGCAGCATGCCCACGCTCATGCCGGCGCGCAGCGGTATGGCGTAGACGGGGAACGCCAGCCCCCTGAGGCTGGCGAAGGCCGTGCGCGAGTTGGCGAAGGTGTTGATGCGCATGCCGAACCAGGCCACGCCGTAGCTGCCCCCGATGCCAACCAGGCTGAAGAAGAGGATGATCGAGACCTGCTGGGCCGTGAAGTGCTGGAGCACGCCGAAGTAGAACGTCACGATGACCGCGATGAAGACCCACAGGATCATCAGGAACCTGCCCTGCGTCACCAGGTAGGTCTTGCAGGTCTCGTAGATCAGCTCCGAGATCTCGAGCATGGACTGGTGCACCGGCAGGACTCTCAACTGCCTGAAGATCACCATCCCGAACGCCAGACCGAGCAGGCACACGAGCAGGCCCCACTGGAGCAGCCTGCGGCCGGTCATGCCGCCGAAGCTCACCTGGGCGAGGTCCGGAATCCTGAGATTGGCCTCGCCTCCGCCCTGCTGCGGGGCCGCGGCGGCCGCGCCCTGGGCCCAGGCGGCGCCGAGCGCCGGACCGATCATCGACGCGAGGAGAACAAGAGCCAGAAGCGCCGGAAAGACCCACGCGGCGCGCCGGTGCGTGTCGTCGAATCCGCTCATGAGCAAATCTCCTCGTCCACTGGGGATATCAGCGCCTGCCGCGCTGCGGCAACCACTCCCTTATGCCCATCTTTGCCGCGCGAGTCAAGCCTTCCGCGCGCTTGCCTCGGGCCCGAATCCTCGACTATCCTTGCCATCCCATGCCCTACGACTTCGATCGTGTCATCGACCGCCGCAGCACCGAGAGCAACAAGTGGCACAAGTTCCCGCCCGACGTCCTGCCCCTCTGGGTGGCCGACATGGACTTCCCCTCGCCCGAGCCCGTGATCCGGGCGCTTCTCCTGCGGGTGGAGCACGGCTTCTTCGGCTACGGGGTCGAGCAGCCGGAGTTCCACGAGGTGATGCGCGACCGCCTGCTCAAGCGCTACGGGTGGAAGGTGCCGCCGGAGGCGCTGGTGATCCTGCCCGGCGTCATCGCCGGCTTCAACATGACGGCGAGAGCGTTCGCCAGCCCCGGCGACGGCGTGCTGATGCAGCTGCCCGTCTACCCGCCTATCCTGCGATTGCCCGACAACGTGAAGATGTCGAGGGACGGCGCCAATCTCATGCGCGGCGCCGACGGCCGCTACACCATCGACTTCGATGCCTTCGAGCGCGCCATCACGCCGCGCACGCGCATGTTCCTCCTCTGCAACCCGCACAACCCGGTGGGCCGCGTCTTCACGCGCGAGGAGATCGCCCGGATGGCCGAGATCTCTCTCCGCCGCGGCCTCGTCATCTGCGCCGACGAAATCCACGGCGAGCTGATCTACCCGGGTCACCAGCACGTGCCGATCGCCTCGCTCGACCCCGACATCGAGGCGCGCACCATCACGCTCATGGCCCCGAGCAAGACTTTCAACCTGGCCGGGCTCAGGTGCGCCGTCGCCGTCATCCCGAACCAGGCGCTCAGGGAAAAATTCGTCGCGGCGCGCCTGGACATGGTCCAAACACCGAACATCCTGGGCTACACGGCCATGCTCGCGGCGTACCGGGACGGACAGCCCTGGCTGGACGAACTCTTGCGCTACCTCGAGAGCAACCGGGACTTTTTCGTGCAATACGTCCGGGCCAACTTCCCGGGGATCGGGGTGGGCGTGCCCGAAGCCACGTATCTCGCCTGGCTCGACTGCCGCGGGGTGCCTATCCCGAACGACGATCCGTTCACCTTTTTCCTCGAGACCGGCAAGGTCGCTTTCAACGACGGCGCCACGTTCGGGCGCGGCGGGCGAGGCTTCGTGCGGCTCAACTTCGGCTGCCCGCGGTCGCTGCTGACGCAGGGGCTCGACCGAATGGCGACGGCGCTCCGGAGCCTGCCGTCCGGTCGGAACCAGCCGGATCGCGACTAACCCGCCTGGGGGCAGCCGGCCAGCTCAGGCGGCGCGGGCACGCCGAGGATCTCCACCGCCTGCCGCGCATTGGCGCAGGCGTCGGGCTTCCCGGGCTCGAGCCGGAGCGCTTCCACGAGGAGCGGCAGCGCCTCGGCCACGTGACCGCTCCTCGCGTACAGCCAGCCGAGCACGGCGTACCAGGGGGCCTTGTCGCGGGAGAGTCTGAGCACCTCGCGGTACTGGACGATGGCCTCCGGGATGCGCCCCTGCTCGACGTAGGCGCCCCCGAGATTGATCCGCGCGAGCCGGTTGGCGGGCTCGAGCGCGACAGCATGGCTCCAGAGCGAGAGCGAGTCGTGCCAGATCCGGACCTGCTGGACCGCCAGCACGATGAGGACCACCACGATTCCCGCGGCGACGGCCCGGACCGCGCGTGAGCCGGCCCAGCGCCACCCAACCGCGCCGCCCGCCAGGAGCGCCCACCCGAGGCACGGCAGGTACGAGTACCGGTCCCCGACGGCCTGAGGCCCCGCCGCGAAGGCCCCGAGCACCGGGAAGAGGAGCGCCACGTACGTCACCGTCGCGGCGGCGAGCGCCGGCCAGCGCCGCCAGGTCGCCGTCACCAGGATCGCGCCGCCCAGCACGGATGCCAGGGTGCCCCAGCCGATGTGCATGGTGTAGGCATAGAGCGGCGACAGGCCGACCGGCAGCACCGTCTTCTCGACATAGAAGGCAAGGCCCGAAGCGGAGATCAGCAGCCTCGGCCCGATCCCAAAGACTTCGAGCGGAAGCTGCGCCGAGCTGGGCGTCGCCTGGATCGCGCGCATCGCGGCCAACATCGCCAGGACGACGTACGGGACCTTCTCGACCCAGACGCTTCGCCCGCCCCAGCCGCGGCCGCCGCCCAGCCGTCGCAAAGGATAGACGTCGAGGACCAGGAGAACGACGGGCAGCGCGACCGTGATGGACTTCGAGAGCAGGGCGCAGACGAAAAGCGCGAGCGAGATCAGATACCACGGGCGGCGGCGGCCGTCCGGGGCCTCGACCATCTTCAGGTAGGCGAGCAGCGTCAGCACGAAGAAGAGCCCGGAGACCACGTCGCGGCGCTCGGTCACCCACGCGACGGATTCGACACGGAGCGGGTGGACGGCGAAGAGCAGGGCGGAGACCACGGCACCCAATGTGATGTCGAGGGCGGGGGTCCCGCGCGGCAGCGCCCGCTCGAGGAGCCGGCACGCGAGCGCGTAAAAGGCCACGGCGGTCGCGGCGTGGAAGAGGAGACTCGTCAGGTGGTAACCACGCGGGTCCATCCCCCAGAGCACGTGGTCGAGACCGAGGGTGAACCACGTGACGGGAATCCAGTGGCCCATGTGAGCCGTTGTCGCCATCCACCGGAGCTGGGCAAGGCCCAGCCCGCGGTAGGCGGGGTTATTGAGGAAATTGACAGGGTCGTCCCAGTTGACGAACCCGTTCTGGAGAACCGTAATGTAGACGGCCAGGGTCAGCACTGCGACGAGGGCGCCCCACGCGGCGCGCGGCGCGTCGACGCCGCCCTCGCCGCCTGGATTCTGGTCGGCCGCGGTCAGGGCTGGCGGATGGGGACCAGGTCGACGTGGACGCGCTGTGGCATCGAGCTGTTCGATACCAGCGTCAGCCTGCGCGGAATGTGGCCGGGAGCGCTAATAGTCACGACATAGGCACGGGCGGCGAACACGGCCAACCCTTTGTTGGCGATCTCGAGAGCCGTACCGAGTAGCGCGCCGTTGAGCCGCACCTCCGCGTACACCGGCAGGACCTCGAGCGTCACCAGCGCGTCGATCGGATCGTCGAGGCTCTCCTTCCCGCCCCAGAACGCCCATGCCGGGCTGCCCGCCAACCCGGCCGACAGCGCCAACAGCGCCACCACGATGCGAAGCTTCATGAGTCCCCTCCCGGTCCCGTTCTGTGGCCTGCGAATACGACGCAACCAGCCTACACGAAAAGGCCCATTACCGGTAGCAGCCAGCTAGAGGGTCCGGTGCTCCCTGAGGAAGCCCCCTACGGCGGCGTTGTACTCACCGGGGACGATGGTGGGCGCCAGGTGGCCTCCCGTGCCGAGCACGAGGAGCTTGGCGCCGGGGATACGGCTCGCCAGCTCGTCGGAATAGTCGTGGGTGAGGACGCGGAAGTCCCGCGCGAAGTCGGCGAGCTGGGGCGCCCAGAACGACCCGAGCCCTGACAGCCCTGGCACCAGGAGCAGCGGCGGGCCGCTTCCCTGCTCCTCGTAGTGGATAAGGGCGTCGCCGATCGAGACGCTCGGCACTATCGCACCGTGTCGTTCATGCCGAGCGTGCGCTCGATCGCCACGACGTCCGTGGGCCGCTCGAAGGGCGCGGGCGGTTTCTCACCGGCCCGGCGCGGACGCCCGATCGCCTCGAAGAACTTCTCGAGGCCGGGCGGCGTCACCACCCAGAGCATCACGAGATCTTCGTCCCCCTCGTTGATGATCTCGTGCTTGACGTCGTAACCGAGGAAGCACGCGGTGCCGGGTATCAGCCGATGCGTGGCGCCGTCCACGACCACGCGGCCGCGGCCGCGGAAGCAGATCTGCAGCTCCACCTGTCGGACGTGCGAGTGCTCCCGGATGCGCCCGCCTGGCGCGACGCTCTGGAAGCCCAGGGAGAGGCCGTCGAAGCCGGTGCTGCCCGGAAAGAGCGCGGGATCGGCGTGGCCGCTGGCGGGCACGGGCTGCCAGTAGGACGGCCCCTCGTCCGGCTGGACGACGACGGCACGGCCGCGGATCGATTCCTGTGGGCTCATGAGGGTCCCAAGGGTACACAAAATCGCCCGTCGATGGTAGCCAGGCTCTCCCGCGCGCATCACGGCTTGACCGCCTCGGCCGTGAGCGCTACGCTCGGGCAATTCTTTCATTCCGCCCCTGACCGGTCCGCCTACGGGGAAACGCGAGCATGCGGTGGAGCGCGGTCTCATTGATCCTCGTCCTTGCCGCGGGCCTCGGGCCGGCGGTGGCGCCAGCGGCCGAGTGCGCGGCGCCCAAGGCCGTCGTGACCACCGCGGTCGGCATGAAGTACTGCGCGGATCCCGCTTTCGACGCCGTCATCGCAGCCCAGGTCCAGCGCGCCCGCCAGGATACCCGCGCGCAACGACAGGCCGGCAAGCTCATCGTCTATGCGAGCACGCCGATCAGCCCGCGAGGCGGCGGGCATGTCGAAACAAACCTGGAGATCGCCGCCTCCGTCAAGAACAGGCTCGAAAAAGAATACGGAGCGGCCGTCTGGGTGCTGGACCCCGGCCGGTATCAGATGCCGGACGTCGGCGGCAAGTCCCCGGGCGGCGCGGAGTACATGGTCATGTGGACGGCCGTGCTCGCGGGCGAGGACGGCATGGGACGCGACTTCGACAAGGCGCATTTCACCGGCCCGAACGACATGCGCGCGTTCTTCGGCTGCGGGCGCGACGACGTCACGGGCTGCATCGACCGCTGGCTCACCGCCCGGACGGCCGTGGACGACAAGCTGCGCCGGGGCATCGCCGCGGACCCCGCGCGCCGGCAGGCCTTCCTCCGCTACTACGCTCTCCGAGCCTCGAGCGCGTATTCGAGCGGCGCCCACGACGAGTGGAACATCTTCGTGCGGATCAACCGCAGGCGCCCGCTGGGCGAGCAGGTGGCGGTGTTCTTCGACGGGCGGCCCGCTTCGCCGGCGGAGATGGAGATGGAGATCTCCCCCGGCTACGAGCTCCGCTGAGGCCGCGCCCGTCGCCGAGCGGTCGCCATTCGCTCGGCAAGCCTGGTTGCCTGGCGCGTGGCGGTTTGGCGAACGGGGTCCTGAATTACCGGGTCGGCTTTTCCACTACCGTCCGATTCTGACTCTTCGAGCACCGCTTTCGATCCCATACGCCTGCTGACAGGTGGCATAGCGATTGCTCACCAACAATCTCTATGCTCGCTCCCGCGCGCCCGGCACGCCTGTACCCTCGCCGCCGGAATCGGGTAGCCATCACCGATCCGATCGAGGCGGCCACCGCAGCTCAGCTCCGCTATGTCTCGGATGAGCGGCCGGGCCTGCGGAGGGTCCGCCGTGGCAAGGCATTTCGCTATCTCGGCCCGGACGGCGAGGCTCTACGGGACCTGCCGACCCTTCGTCGCATTCGCGCGCTTGCCATCCCGCCCGCGTGGACGGAGGTATGGATCTGCCCGATCCCTCATGGGCACATCCAAGCCGTCGGGCGCGATGCGCGCGGGCGCAAGCAATACCGGTATCACCCGCGGTGGCGTGATGTCCGGGACCAGACCAAGTACGCCCGGCTCATCGAGTTCGGGCGAGCCCTGCCGAGGATACGCGAGCGCGTCGAGCAGGATCTGGGGCGGCCAGGTCTTCCCAGAGAAAAGGTGCTCGCCACGGTCCTTCGCCTGCTCGAGACGACCTTGATCCGAGTCGGTAACGAAGAGTACGCCCGGCAAAACCATTCCTATGGGCTGACGACCCTCCGCTCCCAGCACGTCACGGTAGACGGCACGCGGCTGCGGTTCGAGTTCCGCGGCAAGGGAGGCAAGCGCCATGCCGTCGCTCTTACGGACCGCCGATTGGCGCGCGTGGTCCGTCGATGCCAGGAGCTGCCCGGGTACGAGCTGTTCCAGTATGTCGACGAGGAGGGTCAGCGGCAGGTGATCGACTCTGCGGACGTCAATGGATACCTCCGGGACGTCGGTGGAGACGAATTCACAGCGAAGGATTTCCGGACGTGGGGAGGCACGGTACTGGCCGCTCACGCTTTGGCGTCCCTGGCGCCAGCTAGTGAGGACCGGGACCTCAGGCGTCACCTCGCCGAGGCCATCGGCCAGGTGGCCCGGCGACTCGGCAACACCGCGGCGATCTGTCGGAAGTGCTATATCCACCCCGACGTGATCGACGCTCACATGAAGAGAGGACTCAGCAGCACTCTGAAGGAGACCCCGCCCGCCAAGAGCCCGGATCGCATGACCGCCGCGGAGTCGGCCGTGCTGCGACTCCTGGAGGGCCCGGTTCAACATTGAGTCCCTTCCGTGCCTGGATTTTTATTCCCCCCGCCCCGGGGGCAATCCAGCCCTGCTGGGCGAAGAACTTCGCGAGCTGCTTCGCGATCGCCTTCGCGGCGGCCTCGGCGTCGCCCTCCACGGTCTGGGACTGCGCGCTGAGGGCGGTGACGCCCACACTGACGGCGGCGCTCTCCGCCGCCCGGCCGGCAGCCGCTCCCATTCCCATGGTCTCGGCCATCCCGGGCTTCCGCGAGCTCTTCACGGTCGTGTAGAAGTCCTCGACCAGGCGGTGGCTGCCGCCCGTCACCGCGAAGACCTGCACCAGCGTCCTCACCTCGCTCGCCCCTGCCCCGAGCCCGATGAGCATGCGCCGCGTCGGATTCCCCTCGTCGATCGACAGGATCTGGCCCTCGATCGAGAGAGCGGAGCCTTGGGCCGGCATCGCGCCCGATGCCGGCTGCGCCGGCAGTCCGAGGTCCTGTATGTTCTTCACCAGCTTCTGCGCCAGCACCTGGGCCACCTGCTGGGCCACCTTCGCCCGCTCCTGGGCCTCGGGCGTGGCTTCGACCGCCGCCAATGCCTGGGAGATGAGACCGCTGTTCAGCGTCACGGTGGCACCCGATGTCGAGAACGGATGCACGACGATCATGCTCGGCCTCGGCAGATCGCTCGCCAGCACCTGAACACCCTGGACGCTGGTCCGCGCGCACCCGATCGCCAGCGCGAGTGCGAGGCCGGCGGCCACGGCGGCGGATATCGCGCGCCGGATCCTTCTTTCCGTTTTCGCTCCCTTTCCTTGCTGCGCGTGCACGGCGGCCACACCCCGGGTGCAATCGAGAATCAGGAGAAGCGAGGGCGCCAGTCCTCGACGGTGAGCGCCCAGCGCTCGTGATCGGCCCATCGACCGGCAATCTTCAGATACCGGGGCGAATACCCTTCGCGGTGAAGCCCGGCACGCTTCACCAGGGCGATGGAGGCGCGATTGGCCGGCATGATGTTGGCCTCCAGCCCGTGAAGGCCGAGGACACTGAAGGCGTGGCTCGTTGATGTTGATGGCGCCGAGGACCGCCCCGTCCTCGAGCCGGCAGATCAGCAGCTTCTCGTGACGCCCGCCCCGGCCGGTCCGGACCCATTCGGCGAATCGCTCGATCTCCGTCCGCCCCCTCGGAGGCGCCGGCTCCCACGACCGCAGGAACGCGGCGCTCCGCCGCCGCAGCCGGAGGTACTCGTCCCGGTCCCGCATGGCGGGCGTCCGAAGGAAAACGCGCTGGCCGGCTTGGAGGATACTCGTCATGAAGTGGAGCCGGGGGCGGGAGTCGAACCTGCGACCTACTGATTACGAAGCCGTTGAAACGTCTTCCCGGCCATCTACGTGCATCCTACTCCATCTCGGTGGGTGCTTGGCAACCCCGCGCCTATTCGAGCCGGGCGGATGCCCAGCGTCCTAGCCTGACGTGGACCGGGTGGGACTGACGGTGATGGCTGAGTCGCACCGGGAGTAGCACCGGCTCTAGCTTCGATCCCCCCGGGAAGGCCCGGTTCCATAGGCCCGGCTAAGACTAAGCACGAGCGCCCAGCCGATGGTGCGGAGCTGCTCGTCGATGGCGGAGCGGGAGCGCCGGCGGCGACTGCGTCGGTCCACCCCCGGCGCCTCCTTGCTGCGGCGCCGCTCGAGCACGCGCCGGTCCAGGATGACATCCACGCTCTCGTGACCCGCGAAGGCGCGCTTGATCTCCTCGTACAGCTGGCGGCGGTGGCCCGCCACGATGAGCAGGTGCTTGACGATCGCCAGCTCCTCGGCGGCCTGGCGTGCCCCCATCTTCCGGGCACTGCCGTTACTGCGGTGAGGGCCCGGCGCCGCCACAAGATCGAGAAAGCGCGCGGCAGGCGTCCACGTGCGGCTGCCACAGGCGGGGCAGGTCTCGCTGCCGAGGGCGAAACACTCGTCGCAGTCGAGGCAAAGGGCCAGGTTTCGGAGCGGCATATGAATACCGGTGGACCGGGCTTGCGTGCGCTGGAGCATGTGAGCGTGCACCTCCGGAGACGCAGAGAAGCAAGAGACGCTCCACTCACCCACCGTACAGAAAATCAATCACTTGGAAGAGGAGGCAGAGGCGGAGAGCGACCGAAAATGTCGCCGGGCTAACAGAACGCGGCGGATCTAGCCCCTTGCTCGCTCCCGGCCGTCTGGCCTCCGTGGACCTGCCGGATGATTCATCGGGAGTCGGCGGACGTCGGGCCCGCGCAAGCCATTGAGCGCCTCGTCACCCGCGCAACGACGGGCGAACCCGCGGCAGTAGCTGTAGTGGAGTCGCACCGTGACTAGCCCCGGGAGGACTACTCGAAAATGGGATGCGCGGGAAGTATCCGAAAGGAGTGGAGCCGGGGGCGGGAGTTGAACCCGCGACCTACTGATTACGAAGCACTACGCGGGCTCCACGCAGAGTACCTCCAGCCTCCCAACTGTGCAAGATTACACCTTTTCCCCCGGCACCCTACTCTGAGCACTACCCCGATCCTCTCAGTGTGTGGTGACAAAGTGGTGACAAGGGAACCTCCGGGCGGCCTCTTCCTGTGGTGACTAAGGTGGTGACAGGCCATAATTAGTCAATATTTTAAGTGAGTTATAAGTCATCTCATGACTCAATATCAGTAGCAGGCCCCCCAGAGGCCACTAGGAGGCCCTAGGAGCCTCTAGACAGGCTTGGGGGGTGTCTTGGACAGGGAGAATGGGAAAAGTCCAGCCGGAGAGGCCTTCCCCGCCCTCACAGAAGGGGGTGAAGAGCCCTGCTTGGCCCCCTTTCCCATTGGGATAGGGCCCATGGGTAAGTTGGGGGTCTTGTGCCAGGTCGAATCTCAGAACTGCGGCTGAGCGGCAATGAAGGCCTTCAACTCTGACACCGCAATGGCCTCTCCTATGACGCTGTGTCGATAGTTCCTCACGGCCTCGGCTTAACCAAAAAAGGCGGCCCACGGCGTAGCCCCATTAACAGCACTATTCCATTCTCTTGAATCTCAAGGATCTCGGTAATTAGGTCGATATGCTCATCCGAACCCGGCGTTCCTCGCAAACGCCACGTCATAAAGTTGTTAGGCCCGACCCTCTTCCTACCGTCAATCGAGTTGTTAGAGGATCTATTGCCAGATTTAACGTGGACGACGTCAGGAAGTTGGATAGTTATGCGTTGCGGTGTGCTATCAACGATCCGAACCACGCTCCAGTCGATTTGGTACTGATCCGTCAATTGCACTTCAAAAAAGTGGCGCTCGCCCGTGCCGTCAATCCTAAATATGGCATAGCCAACCGGATATGCCGTCTTCAGCTTTTCCTCGCTGAATCTGGAGTCGAGTAGTTTGCGGATTTTCTTCAACTCTGACTGCGCGTCCTGATCGAGCGGCGGGGCAATATTATTGATCGTAGGATTAATCACAACGCTGTCCCTGATGTTCATTCCTCCAGGCGCATTCATGACAGGTTTTTCTTGCGTTTCTGCTGCGGGTGGTCGGGCCTTCGGGGATGGGTCCGGCCGCTGAGGCGGAGAGGAAGGCTGGAGGGCCTTCATAAGGACGCGATTGTACTCATTGATTCGTTTGCTTCGTTCCGTCTCGGAGATCGTACTGTCGTCACGCAACGTCGTGCAGTACGTGAAATACATAAGGTGATGAAGGATCAATCTGTCGGCGTTCGGCAATTTTTCTAGAACCTGTCGTGCGGCGCTCTTAACCTTCGCATCAGCTTCGGCGCCCTTTATGGGACCAACCTTGGCTATGACTGCGGAGACCTGAACCTCAAGATCCTTATCGGCGGTCTGGAGTTTCTCGCATTGGATTGCCCATGCAGGAGAGCCCGCCGCAAGCACAAGAGTCGTGACTACGGCGGAGATTCCAGCGCCAGCCCATTCCATTGCCTTAACTCGCACAGCGTAATTATACGTTGCGCAGGTCGAGGTCCTCAAGGCCACATCCGCCCAGCCCGCCCGACCGACGACAGCGGCGCCGCAAGCTGGTGACGGCCTGAGGACCGGGCAGCGCGGGGTCGAGCTAACCCGCGCGCCCGGCTGTGGTGATAGAGTCGCGGCTGAGCGAGCCATCTTTTATTTCTCTTGGAAGAGGGGGTGTCCCATTCCATGTCTTGTAGGCCGATCGTGGCTCCTGAGCCAACGCCGGCCCTCTGGGAAGGGGCCTGTAATGGTTGGTGGGTGGGCTCAGTTGTGCTGGTGTCCTGAGGTGCAGAAGAGATGTTTCTCGTCGAATGTCAAAGCCAATGACCCACCCGAGAAGCCTCTCGAAGCCATTTTTATTTCTCTCGAAAGGGCTGGTGAGTGGGAGGGGATGGATCACCGCCCGATGCTGAATATAGTGACCGCGCTCGCGGCCAAGCTCAGAAGATACCCTGTCATCTGCACTATCGCCGTCCACTTTGCTCGGCCACGTCTCGCAGCGATTGTCTGTGACCATTTGAGCACGGCGACCAGGCCGGGCGGGATACACGCGACTAGAAAGCCGTAGATAAGGTGTGCGGGTTTTGCGATCACGACCAAGGTGATATGCCTGAGCAGTTCCGGTCCATCCTTTTGCAGTCCGACGAAATCGCCAGAATTGACATCGAGCCCGAGTGCATACAGGACCCAGAGGCCAAGAACGGCCACCGAGCATATACGGGATAGGAGGACACCGGATTCGGGGTTCGGAGCAGCCGGTTCGTCCCCCAAAGCCCATGCGGCCCTCTTGCCGGCGCATCTTCGAGCCGAGATGCTGAAGACGGCCGAGCCTGAGCAAACTCCTG
>WNGB01030190.1_pt1 | contig 14043 bp, 13 predicted proteins | sample 5400681 | NCBI WGS metagenome assembly WNGB01 (sample SAMN13153367, study PRJNA577476) | soil metagenome | isolation source: 115 cm soil or saprolite under grassland replicate 2 | place: USA:California | collected 2016-06-15 | reverse complement strand
CACGGAGTTCACCGAGGAACTGCGGGTCAGCAAAGAAATCCTCACGCGCGTCGTTGACACGTACCGGAAACTGCGCAACACCTGCCGCATTCTGGTAGCCAATCTGTACGACTTCGACCCGGCGACCAACAGCGTCCCGCTCAACCGGCTCGACGCGATCGATCGCTTCGCGCTGGCGCGTTTCGCGGAAGCCGCGACGCGAGCGCTTGCGGCGTACGATGCCTACGACTTCTCCACTGTCTCACAGACCCTGAGCATCCTCGCCACCGTCGACCTCAGCGCCTTCTACGTAGACGTGACGAAGGACCGCATGTACACGCTCGGCGCGAGGTCGCATGAGCGGCGCTCGACGCAGACTGCGATGTACCTGATGTGCGACGGTCTCGCGCGGCTGATCGCGCCGATTCTCCCCGTCACGGCCGATGACTTGTGGCGCAACATGCCCGGTCAGCGCCCGGCGTCTATCCACCTCGAGGAGTTTCCGAAGGTCGATCACCTGCTGGCGCCGGACCTCGTCGCGGAATGGGACCGCCTGATGCAGGTGCGCGAGACGGTGAACGTCGCCCTCGAAGAGAAGCGGAAGGACAAGGTGATCGGCAACTCCCTCGGCGCAAACGTCACCGTGACCGCCACCGGCCCGATTGGGGCGCTGCTCGAACGGCATCGCGACGATCTGCCGATGCTTTTCATCGTCTCGGACCTGACGCTCAACCTGGGTGACGGCGGCGGCGCTGACTCCGTGCGCGTCGAGGTGGGGAAAGCGCGCGGCGTGAAGTGCGGCCGCTGCTGGCGGTACGTTCCGTCGGTTCGAAGCGAGCCTGACTGGTCAGGCATCTGCGATCGCTGCGTCGAAGCGCTCGCGGAGCCGGTCAATTCCTGACACGTGACTGGACATCCGCGTCAGCGCGATCTCTGGATCGCCTTCGCCGTCGTCGTGCTCGATCAGGCCGTGAAGGCGATCGTCCGTCGCCAAATCGCGCTCAATGAAAGCGTGACCGTCATTCCGGGCTTCTTCGACCTGACACGCGTGCACAACAGCGGAACGGCGTTCGGCTTCATGAACGCGACCGATTTTCCCTTCAAGACGGTCATCCTCGCGTGCGTCGCCGTCGCGGCGCTCACGGCGCTGGCGATGTATGCCGCGTCACTGCCCGTCGACCAGTGGCTCGCGCGGACGGGCCTCGCGCTCATTCTCGGCGGAGCCGCCGGCAACCTGATCGATCGGGTAGCCGAAGGGTACGTCGTCGATTTCGTGGACCTCTACTGGTCGGGCTGGCATTTCTGGGCATTCAACGTGGCCGATGCGTCGATTACAGTGGGTGTAGCGCTGATGATTCTCGACCTGATGGGAGCGGGCAGCCGGCATGTATCCAGAGCTGTTTAGTGTCGGACCGATTACCGTCTACACGTACGGCGTCCTGCTCGCGGCGTCGTACCTCCTTGGGCTGCAGTTTGCGATCGCGCGCGCCCGCAGGTGGGGTCTCGACGAGAAGCGCGTGCTCGACCTCGGCATCTACATCATCATCGCGGCGCTCGTCGGCGCCAAGTTGCTGCTGGTCATCACCGATTTCGATACGTTTCGCGCTTCGCCGGCGGATCTGCTCTCCCTCGCTCGTTCCGGGGGCGTTTTTTATGGCGGGCTCATCACCGCGGTTGGGGTCGCCTTCTGGTACATCCACCGTCACGGCATGCCCTTCTGGACGACGTGCGACGCGTTTGCACCGGGCATCGCGCTCGGTCACGTGACCGGCAGGCTTGGATGTTTTGCGGCGGGATGCTGCTACGGAAGGGCGACGAATGTACCGTGGGCGGTGATCTTCACCAATCCGCAGGCCGCGGCCAACGTCGGCACGCCGCTCGGCATACCTCTCCATCCGACGCAGCTCTACGAATCGGGCGCCGAGCTGCTGATCCTCATCGTTCTCCTGGCAACCGAGCGTCGCGGCCGTCCATTTCCGGGACGAACGTTCTGGCTCTACATGATCCTCTACGCAATCTCCCGCTACGTCATCGAGTTCTACCGCGGCGATCCCCGTGGGGTCATCTTCGGAGTCTCGACATCGCAATTCATTTCACTGCTCCTCGCGCCGCTGGCCATCGCGATGCTGATCTGGCTGTCGAGGACCAGGCCGGAGACGCCGCAGCGAATGACTCGGCGGCGCAGGGTCGCCGCGTGATTCGTGGAACCGCTCGAATTCCCGGTCTCTCCTGAGTTCGACGGACAGCGGCTCGATCGATTCCTGGTCGCCGTCCTGGCCGACCACTCCAGGTCTCAGATCCAGAAGCTGATCCAGGACGGTCACGTCCGCGTCGCCGCGCGCGAGGCGCGCTCGAACCTCGCGGTGCGTGCGGGAGATCGGATCGTCGTCGACCTTCCCGCCTCCGCGCCGGCTTCCGCCGAAGCCGAGGCGATGCCGCTCGAGATCCTTTACCAGGATGCCGACATCGTCGTCGTCAACAAACCGCCGGGCATGGTCGTGCATCCCGGCGCGGGCCACGCAACTGGGACGCTCGTCAATGCGCTGCTTCACCACATCTCCGACCTCAGCGGCATCGGCGGCGTGCTGCGACCGGGAATCGTCCACCGCCTCGATCGCGGCACGTCCGGCGTAATGGTTGTCGCGAAGAACGATGCCGCGCACCAGGAACTGTCGCGGCAGTTCCAGGATCGCGAGGTCGAGAAGGAATACATCGCGCTCGTGTGGGGCGCCCTGACGGCCGGCCGGCGTATCGATGCCGCCATCGGCCGCGATCCGGTCCATCGGCAGAAGATGTCCGCGCGGTCGAGACGCGCGCGGGAAGCCGTTACCAGAATCACCCGGGCGTTCCAGATGCCTGGCCTGACGCTTTGCCAGGTGGCGATTCACACGGGGCGAACGCACCAGATTCGCGTTCATCTCAGCGCCATCGGCCATCCGATCGTTGGCGATGCGATGTACGGTGGCGTTCACAGGCGCGTGCCAGGCGACATTCGCGCGGTGACCCGCCTGCAGCGCCCGTTTCTTCATGCGGAACGGCTCGCGTTCAAGCATCCGCGCGACGGCCGGCGCATGGAATTTTCTGTCGGCCTGCCGCCGGACTTGCAGGAAGTGCTGAACGCGCTACCGGGATGGCGCGACCGGGAAGAGGACTGACATGGACAAGCCTGTCGTGCCGCATCAGATTCGGAAGGTCTTCGAAGGACGCGTCTTCTCCGTCGTGGTGGAATCGATCACGACGAAGAAGGGCGGACAGATCGACATGGAAGTCGTGCGACACCCGGGCTCTGTGGTGCTCGTTCCCATGACAAACGACGGTCAAGTGGTGCTCGTTCGCCAGTATCGCCACGCAATCGGCCGATCAGCGTGGGAGCTGCCCGCGGGGACGCTCAAGCCGAACGAAGAGCCGCAGAAGGCGGCCGCCCGTGAGTGCCATGAGGAGATCGGCCTCGTGCCCTCGAATCTCGAGCCGCTTGGCGCGTACTTCCCGACGCCCGGGTATTGCGACGAGGAGATGAACTTCTACAAAGCGACGGGACTGCGTGAACCCGGGCCGGATGAGAAAGCCGAGCAGGACGAAGACGAGGATATCGAGAAGCGCTCATTCGCGCTGCAGGAGATCCGCTCGATGATTCGCTCCGGTGAAATCATCGATCTGAAGACAGTGGCGGGTCTCGCGCTCCTCCGGCGGGTCTAAAAGATCCGCCCCTACTGGAGACGGGGCTGCATGCGACCCTCGGCCTTGGTATCCGCCGCGGCGACGGCGGGCAACAGCGCGAGCAACAGCACTTCGTCAACGCTCTGCACGTAATGGACGGTGAGCTCTCGGCGGAGCTCTTCGGTCAGGTCCTCGTTGATGTTCTTTTCGTTCTGGCGCGGCAGGATGACTTCGCGAATGCCGACGCGCCGCGCTGCCAGCACCTTCTCCTTGATGCCGCCGACCGGCAGCACGCGCCCCGACAAAGTAATCTCGCCAGTCATTGCGATATCGCCACGCACGGGGCGACGCGTCAATTCGGAGGCCAGCGCCGTCACCATCGTCACGCCGGCAGATGGTCCGTCCTTCGGAATCGCGCCGGATGGAACGTGGAGGTGGATTTCGGATCCTTTGAAGAAATCCGGATCCGCGCCGTAGGTGGCTGCATGCGCGCGGAACCATGACAGCGCCGCGCGCGCCGACTCTTTCATCACTTCGCCGAGCTGTCCGGTGAGCGTCAGCGTTCCGGTGCCGGCCATGCGTGACGCCTCGATGAACAATACGTCGCCGCCCGCGGGTGTCCATGCCAGCCCGATTGCGACACCGGGTTCTTTCGTCCGCTCCTCCATCTCCTCATCCAGGAAGATCGGCGCGCCGAGCAGCTCTACAACGACGCCGGCGGTGATGTGCAGCGGATCCTCGTTGCCCTCGGCGCGGCGGCGGGCCGCCTTGCGACAGAGTGAGGCGATTTCTCGCTCGAGGTTCCTGACGCCTGCCTCCCGCGTGTACCCGCGGATCACGAGCCTCAGCGCCTCGTCCGCAATGGTCAATTGCTCGGGGGCTAGGCCGTGGTTCGTGATCTGTTTCTGGACCAGGTGCTCGCGCGCGATGGCAAGCTTCTCTTCCTCGGTGTATCCGGGAATCTCGAGCACCTCCATGCGATCGCGCAGGGCAGGAGGAATCGGATCGAGAATGTTCGCGGTCGTGATGAAGAGCACCTCTGACAGGTCAAACGGCACGTCCAGGTAATGATCCCGGAACGCGACGTTCTGTTCCGGATCGAGCACTTCGAGCAGCGCGGATGCCGGGTCGCCGCGGAAATCGTTTCCCAGCTTGTCGATTTCGTCGAGGATGAAAACCGGGTTTTTCGATTCGGCCCGACGCAACCCCTGGATAATCTGGCCGGGCAGTGCGCCGATGTATGTGCGGCGGTGACCTCGGATCTCCGCCTCGTCGCGCATGCCGCCGAGGGACACCCGAACAAACTTCCGGCCGAGCGACCGCGCGATCGATCGCGCCAGCGATGTCTTGCCGACGCCGGGCGGTCCCGCAAAGCAGAGAATCGGTCCCTTCACCTCGGGATTCAGCTTTCTGACCGCGAGGTATTCGAGGATGCGGTCCTTCGCCTTCTCGAGCCCTGAATGATCCGCGTCGAGCGTCTGCTTGGTCCGCGGCAAGTCGATCACTTCGTGGGTCCGCTTCTCCCAGGGCAGTGCGACGAGCCAATCGAGGTACGTTCGCGAGACGGTGAACTCCGCGGCGGCCGCCGGCATCTTCGAGAGACGATCGAGCTCGCGAAGCGCTTCCTTCTTGACGGGCTCCGGCATCCCGGCCGCCTCGATCTTGTCGCGCAGCTCCTCGATCTCGCGAGTCTGGTCGTCCCCTTCGCCCAGCTCCTTCTGAATCGCCTTGAGCTGCTCGCGGAGGAAGTACTCGCGCTGGTTCTTGCCGACTTCGGACTGCACCTGCGACTGGATCTTCGACCCGAGCTGCCGACAGCGTCTGCAGATCGTCGGAGAGCAGCGGCGACAGCGAGACGACCTGCTGAAAGTTCGCGCGGATATTCCGCAGCAGCGCGTCAATCTCGAGATGCTCCGCGTCGGCGCCGGTTTCGAGCGCGAGGCTGACTCGCGCGCGCAAGTACGGCTTGGACGACGTCACTTCGTCCAACTGCAGCCGCGCGAGCCCCTGGACGATCAGTCGCAGGCTGCCGTCGGGCAGCTTGAACATCTTGTGGATATGGCTTGCCGTGCCGAGCGAATACAGATCTCCCTGCTGCGGCTCCTCGACGGTCGCGTCCCGCTGCGTGAAGACGCCAATCAGCTTGCCGCCGGAAATCGCCTCGTCGATGAGACGGACCGAGCTCTCGCGCGCCACGGCGAGCGGCATGAACGAGTTCGGGAACAGTACGGTGTCGCGAAGAGGAAGTATCGGGAGCTCGTCGGGGAGGTTGAGCGGCCGATCGGTTGAGAGTTCTTCGACCTCGAGCGGTTCGTCGCGGTCAGTCATGGTGAGAGCCGATCCGCGCCGCGAGATCGCGGCGCGGAACCGGTGTGAGGGTTTAATTGGACATGTCGAAGAACAGCCCGGACGATCCCGACTTGCGCGCCAGCGCGCGCTCGCGCTGCTCGGCATTCTCACGCGCCTCTTCGCAATCCTTGCAGCGGACCGCGAACGGAAGCGCGCGCAGCCTCGGCTGGGCGATCTCGTCGCCGCACTCGAAGCAGTTGCCGTAGGTTCCCTCATCGAGACGCCGGAGCGCTTCATTGATCTTGTTCAGCGTCTCCGACTTCATCTGGATGAGCGCGAACTCGATATCTTCCTGAATGTCGACCTCGGAGCTCTCACCCTGGTCGAGCACATCGCGCTCCTTGCCACTTTCGGCCCGCACGTCGCGAATCTTGCCCTGAACTTCACTCAGCAACTCGCGGCGGCGCTCCTCGAGCATGGTCTTCAGTTCGTTATAGCGGCTGGACTTGCTCGCCGCCTTCGTGCTCTTCGTCGTCGTCGCCATGATGCCTGCCGCTCCCTTCCAACGTCACCCATTGCGCGGGCGACCGTAGTTCGCGCCCCGCCAGTGCAATTGCGATGCCTTCTTAGACTGCTTTGATGCCCAAATGGTTCCGAGCTTCCTTTTACTCGACTTCGAGCTCTACTGCAGGGCCCTAGTCATACGTACAACTATCTATAAGTAAACGAGTTAAACGACAAAATCGATAAGTCGATCGCTCGTCGTTTGACAGTTACGTCTTTAGACGCGAGGGAGGGCGCCAGGGCTCTGTCATCTCGCAGGTACGCGCGAAAGATCAACGATTGTTGCGAAAATGCCTCATCAGGCCCGCCACGGGTAGTCTGAACACCGACGCTCGAAGATTTTGGGTAACCTCAGATGCCCGACGAAAATTGAGATGTGATTGTCGATAAATCGACAACTTGTCCAAGTTTGCGCGGACCATGAGTCCACGCGTGGAACGCTACTGAATCAATCGGCTGCTTGCCGAGTAATTTGGAACGATTCCGCGTTCGACGAGGAGCTCGCCGCTGCGTTTGCTCCGCGTCCGCATCCATTTCTCATACAGTCGCAGCACGTCGGAGTTGGAGGCCAGAGCGCTGCGCTCGCTCACTTCGCTGAGCACGTCGACACACGCCAGGAACTTGCCGGCAAGTTCGTCGAACACCTCGCCGAATGCCGGATCGCGTCGCTTGGCCAGCGATCCGTAGGCGCGTTCTCCGAGCTGGATGTAGTAGTCGACGTCGACGAGGCTGCGTGTGAGACTGTCAGCGAAAAAGCCCGAGATGAAGAGCGAGAGATCGCCGACTTCACGGAGCCCGTCACGCTGACGGCTTCCGCCGGCCTGCAGCGCGCGCGCGAAGCGGACACCGAGCGGTTCATCGGATGCCGCGGCCGGTGAGCGATCCAGGTGAACGAAACCGGTGAGGAGGTTCACGAGGTAGAACGACGTGAGATCGCCCACGGCGACATGCTGGCGCTCCATCGCCGTTTCGACCAACTCCTTGAAGTACTCCGCGGGCGATTCGTTCCGGAGAAGCGCCTCTCCCATGTTCCTCCCGTCTATCGGCCTATCGGCGCGACACTCGCCGATCGAAAGTGCAAGGGCTATTCCTGCGGATTTGGCGGGATTTCGAAGGAATTATAATGCGAAACTGACGAGATGCCCTGCCCACTTTGCGGTACGCGCAAGGAGCGGCGCGCGTGTCCGGCGCTGCATCAAACGATCTGCGCGGTCTGCTGCGGCACCAAGCGGCTCACCGAGATTCAATGTCCCGACGACTGCGTGTACCTGACGTCGGCGCGCGAGCATCCGGCCGCCGTCGTCAAGCGGCAGCAGGAACGCGACGTCGCGATCCTGCTTCCGACGATCCAGGGATTGACCGAGCGGCAATATCAGCTCTTCTTTCTTTTTCAATCGTTGATCTCGCGGCACACGCCCGAAGGGTTCACACGTCTGCTCGACGATGATGTGGCCGACGCGGCGGGGGCTGTGGCGTCGACGCTCGAAACGGCGGCGCGCGGGGTGATTTACGACCATGCGGCGCAATCGCCGCCGGCGCAGCGCCTCGCCACGGAGATGAAGGCGATGCTCGCCGAAATGCGACAGCAGGGAGCGACGGTCTATGACCGCGAAGCGGCCAGCGTCCTCCGGGCCATCGAAAAAGGAGCCCGCGAGACGCGGAGGGTCGAGCCTGGCGACGCCTCGTACCTGACCTTGATGGCGCGGCTGCTTCAGCGGGGCAGTGGCGGGACGCAGCCGCCGCCAGCCGCACCGCGTTCGTTGATCATTCCCTGACCATCAACTACAATTTGTCGTTTGCGCCCGGTCCAATTGGGCGCAACTATGCGGATTGTCAAGAGGAAACCATGGCCAAGCGGTGTGCGATCTGCGGGAAGGGACCAGTCGTCGGCCGGACGATCTCCCATGCCCATAACGTCGGGCCCCGGCGTTTCGAGCCAAACCTTCAATCGGTGAAGGCGCTCATCAACGGCGCGACCAAACGCATCCGGGTGTGCACCCGGTGCCTGCGTTCGGGCAAAGTGACCAAGGCGGCCTAGGTGCGGCAGGCGGTTTCGGCGCGCAACGCGGCGAAACCGATCGGTCCATACAGCCCCGCGATCCGCGCGGGCAACCTCCTCTTCATCTCCGGACAGGTTGGCTTCGATCCCGCGACTGGAGCGCTGATCGAGGGCGACATCTCGGCGCAGACCGATCAGGTCATGCGCAACATCGGCGCGCTGCTCGAGGCTGCCGGCACCGACTTCGCGCACGTCGTGCGGACGACGGTATTCCTCGCGGACATGGGTGAGTTCGCGGCGATGAACGGCGTTTACGCACGGTATGTGGTCGATCCACCGCCGGCGCGCTCGACGGTGCAAGTGGCGGCTCTTCCGCGCAATGCGCGCGTCGAGATCGATGTCATTGCGGTGATTGATTAGCTGTTAATCGCGGACCCGAAGGGTCCGCGCCGCTGCCGAGGGGTCCGCGCCGCTGCGGAAGGGTCCGCGCCGCGCGACCCAAGGTCCGCGCCGCGCTACGCGCGGGCGCTTCTCTCTACGCCCAGCACCCCCTGCACGCCTTTGATCGACTTGATAACCCGCTCGAGGTGTTTCACGTCGCTGATCTCCACCGTCATGTCGATGCGCGCCTGGTGATCGTCGCCGGTGCGCGCCTCCATGTTGGTGATGTTGGTATTGATGTCCGACACCTTCGCGCTGATCTCGGCGAGCATCCCTTTCCGATCTTCGACGTGCATCGTCAGGCGAACGGTATACGGCGCCTGGTCCGATGTTGTCGTGTCCCACTCAACATCAATGCGGCGCTCGGGATCGAACATCAGGTTGAGCACGTTCGGGCATCCAGCAGCGTGGACGGACACGCCTTTGCCGCGCGTGATGTAGCCGACGATTTTCTCGCCGCGGATTGGATTACAGCATTTCGCGCGGAACACCATGATCTCGTCGGTGCCGCGCACCTTGATCTTGTCGTTGGTTGCGCCCGGGCGCAGGACGCGCTTGACGACTGACACCACCGCGGAATCAGCTGGACGTTCTTTCAGCTGACCGCCGGGCACGGCCTTCTGCAGCACGGTGCGCGGCGACAGTTTGCCGTACCCGATGTGCGCGAGCAGTTCGTCCGGCTTCTGCGCGCCGTACTCCGCGGCAAATTTCGCGAGCTCCTCGCTCTCGAGCACGGTCTTCGGATTGAGATCGAAACGGCGCGCTTCTTTCTCGAACAGCCGGCGCCCAAGCTCGATGCTCCGCGTGCGCTCTTCGCTCTGGAGCACATGCTTGATCTTGTTGCGGGCGCGGGAGCTGACCGCAAAGCTCAGCCAGTCACGGCTCGGCTTGTGTCCCGATTGCGTGATGATTTCGACGATGTCGCCGTTCTGCAGGCGGGTGCGCAGCGGCACCATCTTGCCGTTGACGCGCGCGCCGGTGCACTGGTTGCCGACGTCGGTGTGAATCATGTACGCGAAGTCGACGGGCGTCGCACCGCGCTGCAGCGACCGGACCTCGCCTTTCGGCGTGAAGATGTACACCTCTTCCGGGTAGAGATCGATCTTCAGGTTCTGGAGGAATTCCTGCGGATCGCGGACCTCCTGTTGGACCTCGAGGAGCTGGCGCATCCACTGGAAGTACCGCTCGTCGCGATGGTCGCCGACACGCCCTTCCTTGTATTTCCAGTGGGCGGCGATTCCTTCCTCAGCGCGGCGATGCATCTCCTCGGTGCGGATTTGCACCTCGAAGGGAAATCCGTTCTCGCTGATGACGGACGTGTGGAGCGACTGATAGCCGTTGGGCCGCGGCATCGCGATGAAATCCTTGATGCGTCCGGGCACCGGCGACCACGTCTGGTGAATGATGCCGAGCGCCGCGTAAGAGTCCTTGACCGATTGCGTGATGATCCGCAGCGCGACAAAGTCGTACACGCGCTCGAGATCGATCTTCTGGCGCTTCAGCTTCAGGTTGATGCTGTACAGGCGCTTGATGCGTCCATCGAGATGCATCACGGGGATTTGCGCCTCGTCGAGCTTCGCGCGAATCGTGCCCGTCAGGTCGTGGATGACAGCCTCGGCGGTCTTCCGCTTCGCTTCGACCTTGGAACGCAGCCCCTCGTACGCCTTCGGCTCGAGATATTTGAACGACAGCTCCTCGAGCTCGTTCTTGACCTTGCTCATCCCGAGCCGGTTGGCGATCGGCGCATAGATGTCGAGCGTCTCCTGCGCAATCTTCACGCGCCGCTCCTCCGGCAGGTGCTGCAGCGTCCGCATGTTGTGGAGGCGGTCGGCGAGCTTGACGAGCACGACGCGGATGTCGTCGACCATCGCCAGCAGCATCTTGCGGAAGTTCTCGGCCTGGCGCTCCTCGCTCGATGAGAACGGGATCGCGCCGATCTTGGTGACACCTTCGACGACGTGGGCGATTTCGGGGCCGAAGAGCTCGGCAATACGCTCCGGCGTCGTCAGCGTGTCCTCGACGACGTCGTGGAGCAGTCCGGCGGCGACCGCGACGACGTCTAATTTCATGTCGGCGAGGAGATCGGCGACTTCGAGCGGGTGAACGAGATACGGCTCGCCGGAGTGGCGGACCTGCCCTTTGTGTTCGAGCGCCGAGAACACGTAGGCCCGCCGCAGCAGCTCGAGGTCGGCCTCGGGACTGTAGCTTCGAACTTTCTCGAGCAGCGTCTCGAAACGAATCATGGGAAATGGTGTCTAACGGTACGGTAGCGCGAGCCGGGAGCTGCCGCCATCCTCATGATAGGAGTGGGGTTGAGGGGGGTCAAGGAAACCGCGCGGGAACGCTTGACTCACTGGAAAACGGATAACTATACTGGCGCGCTTACGAAATCTTCGGCGGGTAGTTCACCCGCCCATACGGCCGCGCATCGCGCGGCTAACAGCAAGGGGTTGCGATGCGGAAGTTTCTGTCACAGAGCGTCCTGGTCGCGGCGGTCGCTGCACTCGCGGTGGCGGCAGCGGGATGCAGTCAATACAACGGCCTGAAGGCCAAGCGGACGTTCCGGGATGCCAACGGCATGTATCAGTCAAACGACTACAAGGCCGCGTCCGGGAAATACGAGCAGGTCACAGCGCTCGACGAGGGCACGCTGCACCAGTTCCATCTCGAGCCGGCATATTTCTTCCTGGCCAACAGTTACGACAACCTGTACCGGTCGGCGAAAAAGGGTGACGCCACCAACGACTCCTACATGGCGAAGGCGGTCGAGTACTACAAGAAGGACGCGGAGGTCGATCCCGATCCCAAGATGAAGAAGCTGTCGCTGCAATATCTGGTCGCGGCCTACGGTCCCGACAAGTTGAACGATCCGACGCAGCAGGAACCGATTCTCCAGCAGATGATTCAGGTGGATCCGACGGATCCGGCGAATTATTTCTATCTCGCCAACATCTACGAGCAGAACGGCGACTATGAGAAGGCCGAGGAACAGTTCCTCAAGGCAAAGGAACGACCGGCAGGGCGAATTCGAAAAGACCATCAATGCGTTGAACGAGCGGGCGCAGCACGAGCCAAATAATCCCGAGGCGCACCACGTCATCGCGACGTACTACTGGAACGAGGCGTACAAGAACTTCAAGCTGCCGGAAGCGAAGAAGAAGGAGTACGTGCAGGCCGGTCTTGATGAAGTTGACAAGGCGCTCGCCCTCAAGCCCGACTACTTCGAGGCGCTCACGTATAAGAACCTGCTTCTGCGGTCGCAAGCGCTCCTCGAGAAGGATCCGGCCAAGCAGCAGCAGCTAATCAAGCAGGCCGACCAGCTGCGCGACAAGGCGCAGGAACTGCAGAAACAGAAGCAGGCTGCGGCCGCGGCGCCGTCAAAGGGCGAGTAGGTTCGTCGCCTGGCGGGCAACAAGAATGGCCGTCCTTCCCGGAAGGACGGCCCCTTTTCCTTGTCGCGGCTGGGTTTAGAAGCTGAAACGCACGGCCAGCTGGATTTGCCTCGGCGTGAACACGAAGTAATTGCTGTTAGCGTTGGTGAGCGAGCCGAACGTCGGGTTGTACGTCAGCGTGGGAGCGGCAGCCGTGCCGCCGACCGTGTACATCAACGTGTTCGCGGCGGTGTAGTTCAAGCGGTTGAACAGGTTGAACACGTCTAGGATGCCTTCGACTCGACGCGTCCCGAGATTGGGGAAACTGCGCGAAATCCGAAGGTCCATGTGGGCCGCCTTGGGCAGCAAGTAGGCATTGCGCTCAACTGTTGGTAAGCGGTTTGTTCCGCCGGCGCCGAGAACGCCCGTCGAGATCCTGGCGGTATTCGGCGTATTGCCCGTCAGTGTCGCCGTATACGGCACCCCCGACGATACGGCAAGTGTGGGCGCGATGGTGAAACCCGAGACGATCGATCGGAGCGCTCCGTTGCCTCCTTCCGAGAGGGGACTCCAGATGGCATTCGCGACAAACCGGTGGCGGATCTCGAAGTTCGACCGGCTGTCTTCGAGCGCGAGATCGTACGGGTTGAGAACGTTATTCGACGAGGTGAAGGTCTGCGAACTCTGCCCGTTGTCGGTGGCGCGCGCTTCCGTGTAGCTCGCCTGGAACTGCAGTCCGCCGGTGAGCCGCCGATTCAGCTGCAGCACGACTCCGTTATAAGTGGACTCCACGACGTCGGAAACCGTCGTGATCCGGCTGAAGTTCAGGTCCGGTCGTGCACCGGTGAAGAGCGGCATCGTCAACGACTGCCCATCGAAGGGGCCACCGCTCGCGACATAGGTCACGGTTGCGGACGGGGCCGGAAGATTCCTGTCGATAAAGAGCGGCAGATGGCGCCCTTTGCTGCCGACATACGACACCGACACCATCGTGTTGTTGGCGATCTTCTGCTCGAACACCAGGTCGTACTGGTGAATCGTCGGATTCTGTGTGTCCGGAGCGAACACGACGACATCCGGCCTGACCGGCGTCGCCGATGCGGTCGCGAGAATGTTCGGGAACACCGGCGCACCCGCCTGATTCGGCAACAGCTGCAGCGATAACTGCCCCGAGGCCGACCCGACGTTGGTGATCGCGTTCGAGATCGTCGAGTTGATGATGCGGCCGTAAAAGATGCCATAGCCACCGCGGATAACGGTGTTGCCGCGTCCGCTCGCATCGTATGCCACGCCAATGCGCGGTCCGAAATTATTCTTGTCGTCCGGAAACGCCGCGCTCGCGGGTAATAGCGGATTGGCAAGTTGCGGCGACGGCATCCGCTCGTAGTCGTATCGCAAGCCAAGATTCAGCGTCGTCTTCGGATTGATGTGCCAGTTGTCCTGCACGAACGCGTCAATGTCGAACGTCGCGAACTTGAACGCCGTCGGACCGATACCCTGGCTGAAGCTCGTATACGTTATCGTCGGCGCCGCGCTCTTGAAGGTGGAGTAGTCCGTGATGAAGTCGATACGGTTGTTGTACGCGTAGACGCCCCCTTCCTGGAAGAGGCTGTCGAGGACGTCCGACACGCGGCTGACATCGCCGCCGATCTTGATCAGGTGCGCGCCACTCGAGAGCGTAAAGGCGTCGCCGACCTCAGTTCGCCGTTCATCCGGATACGAGCGACGCTCGAGAAAGTTCGG
>WNGB01017736.1_pt1 | contig 14043 bp, 13 predicted proteins | sample 5400681 | NCBI WGS metagenome assembly WNGB01 (sample SAMN13153367, study PRJNA577476) | soil metagenome | isolation source: 115 cm soil or saprolite under grassland replicate 2 | place: USA:California | collected 2016-06-15 | reverse complement strand
GGGGAGAATTCAGCGGCGCAGGGCATCGGCCGGCTCCAGCAGGCTGGCCCGCACCGCGGGGTACAGGCCGGCCAGCAGTCCAACGATCGCCCCCGCGGCGGGGGCGGCGACCACGATCCGCGGGTCGAGCAGCGCGGTCCAGTGCCGGTAGATGGTGATCCCGAGGATCGTGGCCACCCCCAGGCTGGCTCCCATGAGCCCGCCGAACAGCCCCAGCGCCGTGGATTCGGCCAGGAACTGGACGCCGATGTGGCGGGGCCGCGCCCCCAGTGCCCGGCGCAGCCCGATCTCCCCGGCCCGCTCCAGCACCGCGACCAGGGTGGTGTTGGCGATCCCGACGGCGCCCACGATCAGCGCGATCCCGGCCAGCGTCAGGAACAGGCTGTTGAGGCTGGTGCTGACGTTGTGCTGTAGCTGGGCCGCGCTGGGCGCGGCGGCGGCCTTGAGCAGATTGGGGTTGTCGGGCCGGATCGCGACGGGCGCCTGCTCGGCCACGACTTTGGCCGCGCCGAGCCTGGTGTGGATCAGCATCTGGGCCTGGACTTGCTGTGGGGCGCCCCAGAGCCGCCGCGCCGTGCTCTCCGGCACCGTCACGCCGACGTCAAGCTGGGGCAGCCGCTGTGAGCCGGAAAGGATCCCGATCACGGTGAACGGCTGGCCGTCGATGTAGATGGCGGGCTGGCTTTGCAGGTTCGTGATCCCGAGGCTGGTGGCGGCGCCCGGCCCGATGACGGCGACGTTCTGAGCGTGCGCCTCGTGGAACTGGTTGAAGAGCGTCCCGCTGGCGAGCTTCGCCCCGGCCGCGGCCAGCAGCCCAGGGCTCGCCGCGGTCACCGGCACCGGGTGCTGGCTGGCCAGGAACCCGCCCGCGAGCGAACTCACCGCCGCCTGCTTGAACAGCACCGGCCAGTAGAAGCCCGCAGCGACGACGCCATGGATCCGGTCGGCCAGGGCGTCGGCGTTCGGCGGGAAGTCGGGGGGCGACCCGCCGGGCTCGCGGGCACCCACGTCGAACACGAAGGCCTGGGTGGCCTGCAGGACGTTGAACTGCTTGCCGATCTGGCCCGACGCGGTCTGCGAGATTCCGACGATGGCGACGAAGCTGCCGATTCCGAGGACGACGCCGAGCGCGGTCAGCGCGGACCGGCCCGGGCGCTGGAGCAGCCCGGCTAGGGCCTCACTGGCCAGATCTCTCACACGCAGCCGGGACGGCGCAACGGCCGCGCCACCTCCCCTACCGATCCGGCCATGCATCGGCGTCTCCGTGCTCCGCCAGTGGCTCGGTCGGCTCGGTCAGCGTGCCGTTGCGGATCTCGTGCTGCTCCGCCTGCGCCCCCTGCTCGGCCGGATCGGTCAGCGCGCCGTCGCGGATGGCGAACTTCCGTTGCGCCCGGCTGGCCACCACCGGGTTGTGCGTGATGACCACCAGCGTCGTTCCCTCCCGGCGCAGCGAGTCGAGCAAGTCGGTCAGCTCAAGGGTGGTGGCGGTGTCCAGGTTCCCGGTCGGCTCGTCGCACATCAGCATCGAGGGGTGGTTGACCAGCGCCCGGGCGATCGCGACCCGTTGCTGCTCCCCGCCGGACAGCGCCGTAGGCAGCGCGTGTGCCCGCATGTCTAGCCCCACCTGCGCGAGCGCGGCCATGGCCGCCGCGCGCCTGCGCTTTCGCGGCTCGTCGGCGTAGACCTGCGCCAGCATCACGTTCTCGATCGCTGTCCGGTACGGCAGCAGGTGGAACGACTGGAAGACGAAACCGATCCGGTGCGCGCGCACCGCGGCGCGCTCCCGCTCCGAGGCCGCACCCACGTCGATCCCGTCGATCTCGATGGTGCCCTGCGTCGGCCTGTCCAGCAGCCCGAGCAGGTTCAGCAGCGTCGACTTGCCCGAACCCGACGGCCCGGTGATGGCGACGTGCTCGCCCCGGTGGATGACGAGGTTCGTAGGCTTGAGGGCAGCCACCGGGGGCGGACCGCGGTATGTGTAAGCGACGGACGAGAGCCGGATGACCGGCTCCGCCCCCGCGACGCCGGTCCCCCCGCCGCCAGTCGTTCCGCCCCCGCTGGCTGTCCCGGTCCCGGCGACCGCTCCGGCCTCGCTGGCCGCCCCAGCTCTGGCGGCCTCCCAGGCCCCGCCGGTCATCCCGGCCCCACGTACTTGACTGAGCCGCTGCCGCGCTGCCCCGGCGCCAGCCGGCCGCCCACCTTATGGAGCGGGTTCGTCAGGTAGTTCTCACCCGTGACCACCAGGTCGCCCGGCTTCAGCGCGTCGGCCGGCACGGGACTGATGCCGACCAGGCCATCGCCTACGGTCACGACCTGCACCTGGACCTTGGCCGCCGTGTTCGGCCCCGTCACCTTGGAGACGTAATCCTTGCCGTCCTGGCCGCCGAACAAGGCGGCCTCGGGCACCGCGAGCATCGGCGCGCTGGTCGCGGCCGCGCTGATGGACAAAATGACGTTCTGCCCGGGGCCCATGGACGGCGGCAGCGGCTTCTTTGGCTTGATCTTCATCGGCAGATAGATGCCACCGGAAATGCTCTTGGTGGTCTTCGCCTGCCGGGAGACCGACTTGATGATGCCGCGCACGGAAGCGGACGAGCCCTGGGCCGTGATCGTGACATGCATGCCGGCCCGGACCAGCGAGCCGTAGACCGGGTTGAGCTGGCCCTTGATGGCCGGCCGGCCCATCGACAGCGTGACGAGCGAGCCGCTCACGATGCTGCCTACCTTCCCGCCGAGCTTGACCACCTGGGCCGGGAATCTGGGCACGAACATGATCTCGGACAGCGGGACCGCCGCCCCCCGGTCGGCCTTCGGCCCGGCCGTGACCTTCGGCACGGCGTAACCGATGCTCTGGTAAAAGGCCGCGACCGCCGCAGCGGTGCCCTGGCTGTAGTCGCCGCTGGAGTCGGCGCCGATGGAGAACCCGAGTTCCTCCAGGCCCGCCTGAAGCTGGACTATGTCGGAACCTGACTCGCCCGGCGCCATGTCCCGGTACGCGGGCACCGTGCCGGGCAGCACGAACAGAGGCCGCCCGGCAACCTCGATGATCACGCTTCCCGCCCGCACGAAACTGCCCGGCGGGAGGTAGATCTTGGTCACGACCTGCTGGACATTGCTCCCCCCGGTGCCGGCCGCGCCGGCCCCGCTACCACTGCCGCCGCTGAGCGACGAGATCTGCGGCGGCTTGGTGACCACACCGTTGGCCTGCACGACGTTACGGATGACCGTGCGCTGGACGGGGGCCGTCAACCGGGTCAACCCGGGCGCCTTGGTCCCCGCAGCCTGCTGAGCCGGCGACTTGATCGTGGTCGACACCAGCAGCCCGCCGACGGACGCGATCACCGCGAGGCCGCCGATGGCCAGCAGAATGTTGCGGCGACGGCGCAGGCGGCCATAACCAGGCTTGTCCTCGACGAGGACGTTCACCCCATCACTCTCCTGCCGCGAGCGCCGGACGGCGCCAACTCCCCCGCCGTTCGCCGGCCGCTGTATCTGGTGCCCCTGCCCTGCGGGCCATGCTGTGTGCCCCAGCGTCTGGGGCATGCCATCCAGGCGGCAGCACGAGGCCCGCCCGGTCCCGCCCGGTCCCGGATGCTCCGATTCTGCACTTCTGCGGAGTTAGACGACATCCAACCGCCGGACGTTGCCCGATTGCGGTACCAATCAGATATCAACTCTCCCGAACCAGGCATAGACCCTCACGAACCCCAACGCCATCGCGGATGCCGGGCATCCCCGCCCCCTGCGCCCTCGCAAGTGCCGAGCGTCACGGCGCCCGTTCGGCGCGTGGATGGTGGATTCCGGACAATCTCTTCGCGAGAAATCGCCATCCATGCCGGCTGGCTCAGCTCCCGGGCAGCGCTGGCTTGGACTAGACGCCAGCTCGGGCCTCGCTAGGAGCTCGCATTTGGAGCTTGTCAGTACAGAACTGGATGATCGGCGCGCTGCCATGAGCGCAGCGACAACTCTGTACAAGCGCACCGAGTTGGCAGGTCGCGGACTGGCGGCGCAGCGACCAATGAATCCGATTACTCTGTGATAGCCACGGTGCCACCCTCGTGGCCTACAGCAGGCAGATCCTGGTGGCCGCCCACAACGCTGAGCCGGCGAACTCGTCACAGCTGAATACGGTCCGTTACCAGTTCCCCCGTGGGTTCAGCGGGACTGAGTCAGCTTCACCCGTGACGGTGCGACGAGGCGGCCGATTCCCGGCATGCCGTCCCGCCGGCCGGCGATGCTACGGTTTGGGCGGCAGGGGCTGGCTGGGCCGCCACACGGGCCGCCGACGCCGCTGCCCGGGCCGGGCAGCGGGCCGCGGGTGAGAACGCGAGGTGCGGGCCCAGCTGGAGGAAGTACGGGCCTCCCGCCAGCGGATCGTGGAGGCCGGGGACGCCGAGCGCCGCCGGGTGGAGCGCGACCTCCACGACGGTGCCCAGCAGCGGATGGTGACGCTGGCCCTTGAGCTGGCGATGCTCCGGGACCGGGCGGCCAGCGACCCGGCGATGGCGGCCTCGCTCGACGAGGCCGCCGCCGAGCTGAAACAGGCGATCGCCGAGCTTCGCGAGCTGGCACGGGGGATCCACCCGGCGATCCTCACCGAGGAGGGCCTTCCCGCGGCGGTGGAGGCGCTCGCGGACCGGTCATCCCTGCTGGTCCGGGTTCGGGCCGATTTCGACGAGCGGCTGCCCGGGCCGGTCGAGGCCACCGCCTATTTCGTGGTGGCCGAATCGCTGGCGAACGTCGCCAAGTACGCCGGCGCGTCCGGGGCCCGGGTCGAGCTGTCACGGTGTGAGGGCTGGAAGACCGGGTCGCCGCGGTGCGCGGCAGCTTCCGGGTGGAGACCCCGCCGGGAGGCGGGACCCGCGTCCTGGCCGAGATCCCCTGCGATGCCTGAGCCCCCGCCATCAGGGGGCAAGCATGGGAAGGAGCCCTTCGTGCCGGAACCTGGTGGCACGGCGGCCACCGCCGGTCCCGTGTCCGCGGCGGCGAACGTCGGCCGCGCCCCCTGCATCTGACCTGGCATCAGACGAAGCTGCCAGGCGCGTGGTCTCACTTACGCTGCCCCGGCCGCATGTCACGCAGTCTCACAGTCGTGACGTGGCCGGTACCAGCGGGACCGGCAGCCTCTGCCCTGCGCGACACCACTAATCAGCTCGTGAACACCATGAGACGGGCTCAGTCCTGTGCAGGCGTGCTGACGTGCAGGATGCTGGGCACAGACCTCGCGCAGTGCAAAGGAGGCAACGTGCAGCACACAGTTCGCGCCCCGGACGGCCGGACGCTGGCTGTCGAAGATTGCGGTGATCCCGCTGGCTGGCCGGTGCTGGTCCATGGGGGCACGCCAAACTCCAGGCACCTTTACGGCCCGAACGTGCGGGATGCCGCCGCCCGTGGGCTACGGCTCATCAGCTACGACAGGCCGGGCTACGGAGGGTCCTCGCCCCAGCCAGGACGCACCGTCGCCGACTGCGCCGCCGATGTCCGCATCATCTGCGCTGAGCTCGGCATCGCCCGCCTGGCAACGTGGGGTATCTCAGGCGGCGGTCCGCACGTGCTCGCGTGCGCTGCCCTGATCCCGGATCTGGTGACCGCCGCCGCCTCGCTCGCGTCGCTGGCCCCATACGGCGCTGAAGGCCTTGACTTTTTCGCTGGCATGGGCCAGGACAACGTGGATGACACCCGCCTGGTCCTCACCGACGAGGCAGCGGCCAGGGCAAAGACGGACAAGGACCGGGAGAAGATGCTGGCCACGTCGCCAGAGGATGCGGCCAAGGCGATTGAATCGCTGCTCACGCCGACAGATGCGGCGGCCCTGCGCGGCGAGCTCGCCGAGTACCTGGTGTCCTCCATGCAGGACGGGCTGGCGCCCGGCAGCCAGGGATGGTGGGACGACAACTGCCTGGTCAGACCCTGGGGATTCGACCTGGCCGGCATCACTGTCCCGGTCCTGCTGCTGCACGGCAGGCAGGACATGTTCGTGCCGTTCGGCCACGGCGAATGGCTGGGCGCGCACATTCCCGGCGTCGAGGCGCGGCTGCTTGACGACGACGGGCACCTGACGCTGCTGCAGAATCGCGTACCCGGGGTGCATGCCTGGCTATCCGAGCACCTCCAGCGCGCTGGTCAGCACGTATGATCACGGCGCTCGGTGCGGAGGTATGCACGTCCGGACTTGCGCTCATCGGCAGAAGGGGTAGTTGATGTACAACGCAGGGTGCAGGCGGGGTGTTTGTCGGCGAGCCTGGTTACTGCCTGGGCCGGAGGCGGGGGAGAGGTTGCGCGGAGCGGCGAGGGGCCGGCTTCTGGGGCCTGCTTGACCGGATGCACCCGAACGACGCACCTGTAACCTGGTGTAGAGGGTTGATGCTGGTCAGGGCTTCATCTGGGGCACGATTGGTGCTCCCGGCGGGGACGGCAGCGGCACAGCAGGAAAGTACAGCAACGCACCCGCACGCAGGCGGACTTGCGGGGACCCAGGAGGACGGTGACCTGCACAGGGACACGCGGGTGGACGCGCTGCCGCCAGATGGCATGCAAGAGGTCAGCGGTTCGAGCCCGCTTAGCTCCACTGGTCAGAAGCGAAATTCGAACAGATCGAACAGATCGAACAGATCGAACAGGCCGTACAGCGGCAAAGTACCGCAACGGCGGCCGGCTGGGCCGCCGCATGTGTGTTCGGATCGGGCATCTCGCCCGGGCTGGGGCTGCTGGCAGGACACTGGATTCGAGGCGCCGAACCGGCGTTGGCCAGCCTGCCACCTGCGCAGACCCCCGCCGCATCGGTCCCGTGACTCTTGCCACCTGGTCACCACATGGCCCCCTTGGAGGACCATTCCTGCCAGCGACTGTTGCCGCATTTGCAAGTGGCCCCGGTCACACTGGTCATCCTTGCGGCCCGGTCCGCTCCCAGGATCCGCGTCTGCTGGCCAAGGCCGCACGTTCGCTGACGGCAGGCGCGGCGCGCGGGCGCGGCGCGTTGTGCCGATGATGTCAGTCCGGCGCTGGGCCTGCTGGTGCGCCGCGCCGCTCAGACGCAGGCTGCGCCGTGGCGCAGCCGTGCGCGCCTGCCGGCGCGTTGCCGCGCCACGTGAAGAACCAGGCGCGGTGCGGCGCACGGAGACTTGGCCGGGCGCCAGCAGCTATGTCGCCCACCCAAGGTTTGGTCGCTGCCCCGAACACGGAAGGACCCAAGGTAGTACGCGAAAAGGTACAGGGAAGCAGCCTGCCCGGACACCACGCCCCCGGCGTGGGCAGGCCCGGGGAAATTTCCGCCGCGGGTGAATCTTTTCCGGCCCTGGGACGCGACAGTTAGGACATGGACAGCCGCCCGGGCGACGAGACGCTGCTTGCCGCCGTGGCCGAGCGCGACATGGGCGCCTTCCGTACGCTGTATGAGCGCCACGCCGGGTGGCTCGCGATCCGGCTCGCCCGGCGGTGCAACGACCGCGACCTGGTGGCGGACGCGATCCAGGACACCTTCGTCGCCGTCTGGCAGCGACCGCGGGGCTTCCGCGGCGACGGCGACATCGCGGCGTGGCTGTGGGGGATCGCGATCCGGCGGCTGGTGAGCCGCCTGCGGGCCCGCGGCAGCGTCGCCGCCGTGTTCGGGAACGCCGGAGCCGTACCGGCCGCGGAGGACCAGGTGCTGCTGTCGGTGGAGTACGGCGACATCGGCCAGGCGCTGGTCCGGCTGTCGCCGGAGATGCGCGCTGTCATCCAGGCTGTCGTGCTGGACGGCCTGACTGCCAGGGAGGCGGCGCAGCTGTTGCACGTGCCGGTGAGCAGCGTGAAGACCAGGCTCTACCGGGCCAAGGCGCACCTGCGGGCCGCCCTGGCGGAGGGACCGTCATGACCGGCTGGCATCTCGATGATGACATGCTGCGGCGCTACGTCGGACGGGCCGATTCGCTGGCTGAGGGGGCCTCGGCCGAGCAGCACCTGCTGTCCTGCGCGCCGTGCCGGGCGCGGGTTGCCGCCGCGGTGACCGGGGTGATCGATCTGGCCGCGGTGTGGGACCGCACCCGGGACGCCGTGGAAGTGCCGCGGCCGTCGGTGTTCGAGCGGCTGCTGCGGGTCGCCGGCCTGCCCGCCCACGAGGCGCGGCTGGTCGCGGTGGCCAGCGCCTTCCGCGGCGTGTGGCTGGCCGGGGTGGCCGCGGTCCTGGTGTTCGCCGCGCTCGCGGCGGCGGCCGGGCACGCCCGCGGGGTGTGGCTGTTCCTGGCCGTGGCGCCGGTGGTGCCCTGCCTGGTGGTCGCGTCCAGCTACGACCCATGGCTGGACCCGGCGCTGGAACCGGAACTCGTCACGCCCTACCCGGCGCTGCGGCTGGTCCTGTTGCGCACGATCGCGGTTCTCGCGCTCGCGTTGCCGGCGGTGCTGCTCTTCGGGCTGGTCGTGCCCGGGGAGACAGCGTTCGCCTGGCTGCTGCCGGCGGTCGGCTTCGTCGCGGTGGTCCTGGCCGCGTCGACCTGGGTCAGCCCGCTGCGGGCGGCCATCGCGGTCAGCTCGGCCTGGCTCGCGGTGGTCTGGCTGCTGGCGGCGCGGTCCGGTTCGCCGGAGGCGGTGCTCCAGGCCCGGGCCCAGGCGGGCTTCCTGGTGCTGGCGGCGGCTTCGTTCGTGATTTTCCTGCTGCGCCGGCGCCGGCTGCGCCAGCTTCGACCGTGGAGGTAGCGATGGTGACCGCTTCGATCAGCCTGCGTGAGGCCGGGCGCACGTTCGGCGCCACCCGGGCGCTGGCCGGCGTCAGCCTGGACCTGGAACCCGGCGTGACCGGGCTGCTCGGCCCCAACGGCGCCGGCAAGACCACGCTGCTGCGGCTGCTGGCCACCGCGCTGCCGCCCACCGGGGGGCAGGTGCGCGTGCTGGGCCTGGACCCGGAGGTGCCGGCCGAACGCACCGGCATCCGCCGCCAGCTCGGCTACCAGCCGCAGGAGACCGGCTTCCCGCGCGGGTTCACCGCCTTCGCGTTCGTGGACTACATCGCGCTGCTCAAGGAGTGGACCCAGCCGGCGGAGCGGCACGCCGAAGTGCGCCGGGTGCTCGGCCTGGTCGGGCTGTCCGGCCTCGGCGCGAAGCGGATCCGGGCCATGTCCGGCGGCCAGCGCCGCCGGGTCGCGCTGGCCCAGGCGCTGCTCGGCTCGCCGCCGGTGCTGATCCTGGACGAGCCGACCACCGGCGTCGACCCCGAGCAGCGGGTGACGCTGCGGACCGTGCTCGCGGAGATCGCGCGTACCTCGGTCGTGGTGCTGTCCACCCACCAGACCGAGGACGTCGCGGCCCTGTGCGAGCGGGTGATCGTGCTGGACCGCGGCCGGGTCCGCTACGACGGCCCGGTCACCGACCTGACCGGCCAGGCCGCGGGCCGGGTCTGGCTGGCCGACGAGCCGGACCCGGACGCGACCGTCTCCTGGCGGACCGGCACCGGCCGCTACCGCAACGTCGCCGCGCACGCGCGGGACGGCGTCGAGCATGTCGAGCCGTCCCTGGAAGACGCGTACCTGCTGCTGCGCAGCGGGTCACCGGAGCACGAGACCGCCGCGGAGGCGGCGTCATGACCGCCGAACTCAGCACGGACGTCATCGTCGGCGGCCGGCCCGGCGCCGCCGCTGGCCGGACCACGTTCGCCGCGCTCGCCGCCCGGGAGATGCGCCGGTTCGTGCTCAACCCGGTCTTCCTGTTCGCCGTGGCGATCCTCGTGTACGCGCTGTGGGCCGGCCCGGGCACCACGGTCACCGAGATCGACACGGTGAACCCGTACCCGGCGATCTTCCTCGGCGGGTTCGGCATGATGGCCACGTACTGGCTGACCCGGTCGATGCGGGCCAGCGAACCGGTCGTCGGCGTCACCCCCGTCACGCTGCCGGCCCGCACCGCCGCCCTGTGCGCGGTCTGCACCTGCACCTGAACCTGAGCAGCAGCTACTACTCAGGCCCCAACCAGGGGCACCAGAACATCTATCTGTGCGTGGATTGATGGTGGCTCCGTCATCCGCGAGTTGCCGCACAGAACGGCGGCGATGTGCGTGTACCGCCTGGTCCTCCGGCTACTCTCTGTAACGGCCGTAGGCTCTATGGCATTGCCCTGAGGGAGCTTCCCGGGCGCCGGGACGGGCAGTGGAATAACCCCCGGCAGCCCGAGCGCAGGTTCTAGCAGGCCGCGCTGTCGGCGGCAGAAGCGGAAGCGTGATGAACCCTGGCACGGTTCGGCACCCAGGCTGCGGCCGGGTGTCTCGCGCGACCGCCCGGCACTTCCCGCGGTGCATGCCCGGGACGGCATCGCGGAGCAGGCTTCGGGTAATACTGGGCGCATGGTTGACGACACCGCACGGAACCGGGCCATCTACCACGCGCTGAAGGCAGCTGACGAAGTCGCCGCGGCACTTCAGGCACACCTCATCGAGGAGCACGGGGCTGACCCGGATCGCACCGCTGCGCAGAGCCCCGCCACCAACCCGCTCAAGCTCCTGCGGCAAGCTCGCGAACGACTGGGTGAAGGCCTGCGGGCCGTCGAGGCCGGTAACATCGCCGAGTCCGACCAGATCTCCCTGCGCAACCACTGACACCCGAGACAAGTCGCGCCATTCAACATCTCGGTCAATGGCCAGGAGCGCGCATTCGTCGCGTGGCCGCGAGGCACGGATATTCAGGCTGAACCGCCTCATGGCCCGGCCTGACCCGCCGATCGCCCTGGGATTATCGTGAGTAACCGGGCCACAAGCAGGCTAGAGCGGGTCCGGGAACGGGTAGTCGCGGCTACGGAGCCGGAGGGATGCCAGCGTGAGCGAGTCCGAAGGGACGCCGGCGGTGAGCGAGTTCAAGGTCGTCAACCCGGCCACGAACCAGACCGAGCGTGAGTTCGCCACCGCGACTGATGCGGAGGTCGGGCAGGTGCTGGAGCGTTCTGCCCGGGCCTACCAGTCCTGGCGGGCCACCGCGAAAGATGAGCGGGCCAAGATCCTGCTGCGGGTGGCCGAGCTGTACAAGGAGCGGATCGAGGAGCTGGCCGCGCTGATCACCCGCGAGATGGGCAAGCCCACCCGGGAGGCCAAGGGTGAGATCTTGCTGGTGGTGAGCATCTACCGGTACTACGCCGACGAAGGACCTGCGCTGCTTGAGGACACTCCGCTCAGCCCGCGGGCCGGGGGGAAGGCGCTGGTGCGCAAGGAGCCGATCGGCCCGCTGCTTGGCATCATGCCGTGGAACTACCCCTACTACCAGGTGGCCCGTTTCGCTGCCCCGAACCTGATGGCCGGCAACACGATCATCCTCAAGCACGCGCCGCAGTGCCCGGAGTCGGCCCTGGCTATGGAGCAGCTCTTCCGTGACGCTGGCCTGGCGAACGACGCCTACATCAACATATTCGCTACCAACAGCCAGGTCGCGGATATGATCGCCGACCCGCGGGTGGCTGGCGTGTCTGTGACGGGCAGCGAGCGGGCCGGCGCCGCCGTCGCCGAGGTGGCGGGCCGCAACCTCAAGAAGGTCGTCCTGGAGCTCGGCGGATCGGACCCGTTCATCGTGCTGGACAGCGACGATGTCACCAAGGCCGTGAAGGCGGCGGTTGCGGGCCGGATGGGCAATGCCGGCCAGGCGTGCAACGCGGCCAAGCGGATCATCGTCGTCGGTGATCTGTACGACCAGTTCGTCGGCCAGTTCACCACCGTGATGGCCGCCCTGCGCCCGGGCGATCCCACAGACCCCGCCTCGGACTTGGGGCCATTGTCCTCGGAGGGGGCCGCCGAGTGGCTGGTGGGCCAGATCCGCGACGCCGTGGACAAGGGCGCCGCGCTGCGCACGGGCGGCAAGCGGGTCGACCGGCCGGGCGCGTTCGTCGAGCCGACCGTCCTGACCGGCGTCACCCCGCAGATGCGGGCGTATCACGAGGAGCTGTTCGGTCCCGCGGCGGTCATCTACCGGGTCGCGGACGCCTCGGAGGCGGTAGAGCTGGCCAATTCCTCGCCGTTCGGGCTCGGCGGCGTCGTCTACAGCGCGGACCCCGCCCGGGCCCGGGAAGTCGCCGACCTCCTCGAGACCGGCATGGTGTGGATCAATAGCCCTCAGGGCTCGATGGCCGACCTGCCGTTCGGCGGGACCAAGCGCTCCGGTGTCGGCCGGGAACTAGGCCCGTACGGCATCGACGAGTTCGTGAACAAGAAGCTGATCTACACGCCGGCCCCACGCTGACCCAGCGCACCGAGCTGGCCACCGCGAACGCCCGACTGCCCTGATGATGAGCGCTGTCTGCGGCAGATCCGGACGTTGGCTGGGCGAGCAGCCCTGCATGTTTATGCGGGCTTCCTGAGTTGCCGCTGATCTGGACTGCGCAAGCGGCAAACCGCGAGCTGCGCTCGCCGAGCCGCCTTATTGCGCGCCAGTCCCCGGTCGGCTGACTGGCCGTCGTAGGTGCACGCGAACGCGCGTTAGGTGTCGGCATGTTGCGTCGCGGAGCCTGCACGACCGGCATGGCCGCCGCGGCAGTCGGAGCTCACGTCGCAGGTGGCCTCGCCTTGACCAGCCGACGGTCGTAGTCCGCCCGGTGCCCGGAAGTGGCTGTGGTGCCTGCGGCCGGCCAGGGCGGGCGGCTCGTCGTTGAGCCGATGGCCGAACGCTCCCGGGCCACCGGGCACGTCACGGCGTGGTGGGGGGGTCTGTTCGGGGCGCGGCAGCGGTAGGGACGGCGGCTGGGTGCCCGTTGACGCTGCTGCGTGAAGATGCGCCGCGTTCCAGCAGCAGGAGCGCCATGTCATCGTGGGCGTGACCGCCGGTGTGCCGGTCCACGGCTGTTATCAGGGTGTCCAGTGCCTGGTCGCAGTCGGATGCCAGCAGCGCGGTTCCGATCGTGTCTGCGGGGAGGAAGTCTCCGTGCTGGTCGCGGCTTTCGACCAGCCCGTCGGTGTAGAGCAGCAGCCGGTCGCCGGGTGACCAGGTCGTGGTGAACGCGGTGAAGTCATCCTCAAGGCCAAGCGGCAGGGCGGCCTTCCCGTCGGTGAGCGGCCGCAGGCCGTCGCGGTGGCGCAGCAGCGGCGGGTGATGGCCGCAGTTGACAATGGTCAGCTCGCCGGTGGGGGCGATCTGTGCCAGCCCTGCGGTGACGAAGTCCTCCTCGCCTAGGTGCGGCCCAATGGCCCGGCCGACCTCGCCCGCCACGTGTTCCAGTGCGGGCCTGGCGACGGCGCTTCGCCGGAAGGCGCTGAGCACCTGCCGGGCGAGCAGGACGGCGTCCAGGCCCTTGCCGCGGACGTCGCCGATGATCACCCGGATCCCGTGCCCGGTGGGGATGATCTCATACAGATCACCGCCGACCAAGGCCTCGCGTGTCGCGGAGCGATAGCGGGCGGCGATGGTGATCCCCGTCATCGCCGGCGGCAGCGGCGGAAGCAGCGCGAGCTGCGCGGCCTCCGCGATCGCGGTCATCCGCGCCAGGCGCTCCTCACGCCGGCGGCGCATGCCCGCCACCACGACCGCCATCGCGCTGATGGCAGTGAGCGCCGCAACCCGGATCCAGTAGTTCACATCCCCCGTGAGGATGCCGTGCCACCACCCAGCCCCGACGGCGAGCGCCACCGCCGCGACCGCGAAGACGGCCGTACGGCGTTCGTCAGCGACAGTGGCCACGATCAGCGGCGCAAGGCTGAACAGCGGGGGAGCCATCACGCCTGTCGTCGCGTGGAGCACGCCGCACAGGACCAGCCACACGGCCGCCGCGGCCATCGCGACATGCTCGGCGTGCTGGCGCGGCCGCGCCATCACGCCAGCTCACAGCCGGGCACGAGCAGCTTCATCGGACCTCCCCCTGCCTTACCGGGTGCGCTCCCCGGTTCCGGAAAATGCCGCGGCGAAGTCGCCCGCCGCGGCGAGGGCACGGCTCGTGGCAGCCGGCAGCGAAGGCACCTGGCCGGCGCGCCACTGGCGCAGCGCGACCCGCAGCACAGCAAGCCCGATCGCCGCATGCAACTGGCACAACAAGTCGCCTGGCGGCACGCCACGGACGCGGGCAAGGCCCTCGGCCAGCTCGCTTTCCCAATCCCTTTGCACCGCAAGGGTC
>WNGB01009039.1_pt1 | contig 14044 bp, 15 predicted proteins | sample 5400681 | NCBI WGS metagenome assembly WNGB01 (sample SAMN13153367, study PRJNA577476) | soil metagenome | isolation source: 115 cm soil or saprolite under grassland replicate 2 | place: USA:California | collected 2016-06-15 | reverse complement strand
TGGACGCTGCGCAGCGCCGACGGCTCCCGCGGTGCACACATGGAGCACACCGTGGCGATCACGGTCAACGGGCCACTGGTGCTGACCGCGCGCGACTGACCGCCGTACTGCCCGGCGAAGCGGGCAATTCTCGCCACTTCGGCGCGAACCGGCCGGCCGCTCGGCCAGCAATGTCGGCCTCGGGTCCAGGCCTCCGGTACCTCAGGTGGAGGCGGACCACCCCCGTCGATTCCTAGCGTTTCGGGCATGACGACCCTCCTGTCCGACCCGCAGGTCAGCGCGATCGGCGTACACGACAACGGCGAGCCGCTGGTCCGGCTCGACCCCCGCCTCGGCCGGCGTACCTTCGTGCGCGCCGGGCTCGCCAACCGGCTGCTGGCGGCCAACGACCTGTTGCCCGCCGGCATCGGCCTGCACGTGGTCGAGGGACACCGCAGCCCGGCCGCGCAACAGGCGATCGTGAACTCCTACTCGGCCGAGCTCTGCGCGGCGCACCCCGGCATCTCGCCGAGCGAGCTGCGGCGGCTGTCGAGCCGGTTCGTCGCGCCGCTCGAGGTGGCGCCGCACGTCGCGGGCGCCGCCGTGGACCTGACCCTGGTCGACGCCTGCGGCCAGCAGCTCGACCTCGGTACGCCGATCGACGCCACCCCGGAGCAGAGCGACGGCGCCTGCTACTTCGCTGCCGACGGCATCGGCACCGACGCCCGCGCGCACCGGGAGCTGCTGGCCCGGGTGCTCGGGGAGGTCGGGCTGGTCAACTACCCGACCGAGTGGTGGCACTGGAGCTACGGCGACCGCTACTGGGCGCTGGTCAGCGGCGCCCCGCACGCGCTCTACGGGCCGGTCGACGTCCGGGTCGCGGCATGAACACCCCATCCGGATGCTCACTTCGTTCCGCTTCGAACGGGTGCCCCGCATGAGCGCCTTGGCACCCCTGCTTGCCCCGGCGCGGCCGGTGGGGGCCCGACTGACTGTCGACCTGGAGGCGATCGCGGCCAACGTCAGGCTCCTCGCCGCGCGGACGCCGCGGCTGATGGCGGTGGTCAAGGCCGACGGGTTCGGCCACGGCGCCGCCGCCCTCGCGAGTACGGCGGTCGCCAACGGCGCGACCTCGCTCGGCGTGACCAGCATCGACGAGGCGCTCGCCCTACGCGCCGCCGGACTCACCGCACCGATCCTGAGCTGGCTCAACCCGGTCGACGCCGACTTCGAGTCGGCCGTGCGGGCCGGGGTGGACATCGCCGTACCGTCTCTGGAGACGCTGACCGCGGTGGCGAGAGTCGGCGGAGCCGCGGTGGCGACAGCCGGCGGAGCCGCGGTGCACCTGCAGCTCGACTGCGGGCTCGCGCGCGACGGCGTACCCCCGGCGCTGTGGGCGCAGCTCTGCCTGGCCGCGCGCCGGGCGGAACGGCAGGGGCGGCTGCGCGTCGTCGGCGTGATGGGGCACCTGGCCCGGGCCGACCGGCCGGGCGACCCGTCCAACGCGCTCGGCCGGACCCGCTTCGCCTGGGGTGTCGAGGTGGCCCGGACCGCCGGGCTCCGGCCGGTCCAGCGCCACCTGGCGGCGACCGCGGCCGCGCTGACCGACCCGCTGGCCCATCACACGATGTGCCGGGTCGGGGCCGGCCTGGTCGGCATCGACCCGTCCGGGACGACCCGGCTGCGCCCGGCGATGACACTGACCGCGCCGGTGGTGTCGGTGCGCGGCGTGCGCGCGGGGACCGGCGTCGGCTACGGCCACACCCACGTCACCGACCGGGCGACGCAGCTGGCGCTGTTGCCTCTTGGGTACGCCGACGGCCTGCCCCGTTCTGCGTCCAACCTGGCCGAGGTGTCGATCCGCGGCCGGCGGTGCCGCGTGGTCGGCCGGATCTCGATGGACCAGACCGTGGTCGACCTGGGTCCCGAGCCGGTCCGGCCCGGCGAGACCGCGACCGTGTTCGGGCCGGGCGACGCCGGCGAGCCGACGGCCGCGGACTGGGCTCGCTGGTCCGGCACCATCGAGCACGAGATCGTCACCGGCATCGGCGCGCGGGTGCACCGGGCCGTCGCCGGCGCCGCCTCCCTTCGGAGCGTCCGGTGATTCGGCCGGCGATCCAGCCTCAGATCCCGCCGCTGCCCCGTCCGGCGGTCCGGGTGGCAGTCATCGGCGGTGGCCAGAACTGCGAGCACGACGTCTCGCTCGCCTCCGCGGCCTCGGTCGCGGCCGCGCTCGACCCGGCGGCGTACGACGTGGTCCGGCTGACCATAGGCCGCGAGGGCCAGTGGTTGGACGAGTACGGCGCTCCGGTCGGGCTGGCGGGTGCGGTCGAGATCATCCAGGGCTGCGACGTCGTACTCCCGATCGTGCATGGGCCGCTCGGCGAGGACGGCACCCTCGCGGCGCTCTGCGAGCTCGCCGGCGTGCCGTACGTCGGTTCCGGGGTCCGCGCGGGCGCGCTGGCGATGGACAAGTGGGCCACCAAGCTGGTCGCCGATGCGGTCGGCGTGGCCACCGCACCGGGTCGCCTGGTGACCCGGGCCCAAACCGTCGCCGAGACCGTCGCCGAGACCGTCGCCGAGACCGGGCCGGTCGTGGTCAAGCCGGTCGCGGCGGGCTCGAGCCACGGCGTCTCGCTGGTGCGCACGCGCTCGGAGCTGGCGCCCGCGCTGGCGGCGGCGTTCGCGCTGGACGACCGGGTGCTGGTCGAGGACCTGATCGTCGGTCGCGAGGTCGACATCGCCGTACTCACCCTGCCGGACGGCCAGCGCGTCGTCGGCCCGGCGCTGGAGATCGTCTGCGCGGAGCTGTTCGACACGACCATGAAGTACGACGGCAGCGCCGACTTCCGGCTGCCTGCCGACCTGGACGACGTACCCCGCAAGGAGCTGGAGCAGGCCGCCCTCGCCGTGTACGACGCCCTCGGATGCGCCGGGGTGGCCCGCGTCGACTTCTTCGTGACCGAGGATGGGCCGGTGCTCAACGAGGTCAACACGATGCCCGGGATGACGGCCGAGTCGCAGGTGCCCAAGATGTTCGCGGCGTCCGGCATTCCTTACCCCGCCCTGCTCGACCTCCTGGTCCGCGGCGCACTGGCGAACACCCCGTCGCCGCCGGATGACCCGTAGGATCGCCGGGCTGGCGCCACCTCGAGGTGGCGTTCCGCTGTACCGCTCAGGCTCTACCCCTCAGAAGGTGCTCGTCGGATGACCACCAACCCCCCGGCTCTCCAGAAGTGGCTGCCCGACCTGGGCATCGGCCTGGGCCTCGCCGCGTTCGCCTTCGCGGAAGCCATGCAGGCGGCGCCGTACCGAGGGCAGAAGGACCACACCGCGGTCCTGTTCGGGATGCTGACGGTCGGCTGGGGCATGTCGATCGCGGCCGGCCTCTACCGGCGGGCGCCGGGCGCCGCCCTGCTGCTGGCTTGGCTGGCCGGCGCCTACCAGCTGGTCGCGGGCACCGAGATCATGCTGGTCGAGCTCGCGGTCGTGGTGGTCGCCTTCGGCACCGCCCGCTACGGCCGGACCGCCGTACTGTGGGCGAGCGGGCTGTCGGTCCCCGTCGGTGCCCTGGCCGGGATGGTCTTCGTCCAGGCCCTCGGGTTCCCGCTCGGTGAGTCCCTGCTCTACAAGCTGCACGACGTGTTCTGGCCTCGTGGCATCACCGCGACGGGTGCGTACGCCGTCGTGGCGCTGATCGGCGCGGCGCTGCTGGTGGTGCCCTGGCTGGTCGGGCTGCTGCTGCGGGTCCGTGCGAAGGCGGGTGCGACCGAGGCGGCCCGGCAGGTCGCCGTACACGAGGCGGAGCAGGCGCAGGAGATCGCCTCACTGCGGGACCAGCAGGCCCGGATGGCGCGCGACGTACACGACGTGGTCGGCCACTCGCTCGCCGTGATCCTGGCGCAGGCGGAGTCGGCGCAGTTCCTCAAGGACTCCGACACGGCGGGGCTCAAGAGGACGATGGCCAACATCGCGACGTCGGCGCGGTCGTCGCTGCAGGACGTCCGGCAGGTGCTGTCGAGTACGTCGGGGCGGCCGGTCGAGGTCCGGCCCGGCGAGTTCACCCGGATCATCGAGGGGGTGCGGGCCAGCGGTCACGAGGTGCTGGCCAGCGAGGTCGGCGCCCCACAGCCGCTGCCGCCCGAGCTCGACGTGGTCGCCGTACGCGTGCTGCAGGAGATGCTCACCAACGCGATCAAGCACGGCCGCCGCGACCAGCCGGTCGAGGTCGAGCAGCACTGGGACAACGACCTGCGGATCGAGGTCCGCAACGTGGTCGACGACGTCCCCGTCGGCGACGAGACGGTCGCGATCGCGGTCGACCACGCGGCCGGGCTTGGGATGGAGGGGATGCGCCGGCGGCTCGACTCGGTCGGCGGGCGGCTCGACGTACGCCGCCGCGAGACGCCGGACGGGGAGACCTTCACGGTGACCGCGTGGGTGCCCCTACGATCCACGACATGACCCAGCCGACGACACAGCCGATCCGCGTCCTGCTGGTGGACGACCAGGAGCTCTTCCGGGCCGGTGTCGGCGTGATCGTCGACGCGCAGGAGGACATGGAGGTCGTCGGCTCGGCCGCGGACGGCGCGGAGGGGGTGCGGCTGGTCGACGAGCTGGCGCCCGACGTCGTACTCATGGACATCCGGATGCCCGAGCTCGACGGCGTCGAGGCCACCCGGCAGATCTTCGCGCCCGAACGGGTGGCCCGGCGGCGTACGCCGGTGCGGGTGATCGTGCTGACCACCTTCAACCTCGACGACCGGGCCGCGACCGCGATCCGGCACGGCGCCAGCGGCTTCCTGCTCAAGGACACCACTCCGGTGCTGCTCCGCGACGCCATCCGCACCGTGTACGCCGGCAACGCGGTCCTCGCGCCCACCGACCTGTCCACCCTGCTCGACGGGGAGTTCCGAGCCCGCCAGCCCGTGCCCGCCGGCTATGCGCTGCTGACCGAGAAGGAGCTCGAGGTGTTCGCCGCCGTCGCCCGCGGTCTCTCCAACACCGAGATCGCCGGCCTGATCTTCGCCAGCGAGTCGACCGTCAAGACCCACGTCGGCGCCATCCTCCGCAAGCTCGACCTCCGAGACCGGGTCCAGATCGTCGTCTTCGCCCACCGGCACGGCCTCGTCTAGACAGCAGCTAGCTGACAACGTACAAGGGGTCTCAGTGGTCGTAGGCGGTTGGTGAGCGTCGTAGGGGCAGGCCGAGGTGCCACACGTCTCTCGGCACTTGGAGCGGTGGGTGACCCTGACCCGCCGACCGCACGCGTCGACCGGTCAGGCGCGTGAGGACGGGCCCACATTTCTTTGATCAATCGTTCGATCAAAACGTCTTGATCGAACGATTGATCAAAGAAATCGACGGGTTGGCTCCCGATCCCTGGCCGGGGACGTGGCCCGGGCGGGGACACCCTCGGGATGAGCAACCTGCAGACCGACCTCGCTAGGCGTGTCTCCCTATTCTCGGCCGTCGCGTGCGGCCACAGCTTCAGCCGGCCGGTTCAGCGGGCCGACTCGGTCACCCTGGCCCGGTACGTGGTCCTCGAAGCGCTGAGCCCGAGTGAGCGGATGGACTTCGTGCTGCACGACCTGTTCGGCGTCCCGTTCGACGAGATTGGCGCGATCGTTGGGCAGCTCGACGGCAACCGCCACCCAGCTGGCCACCCGGCCGCGACGGCGGGTGCGCGCGGCTGGTGAGGGCAACCGCAGAGGCCGGGCGTCGTCAGCGCGGCCTCTGCGGTTCGCCTTTCGGTGCTACGGAGCGACCTGCGTCTGGAACTGCGCCCCGGCCGGGAACCAACTCGGGCTGCTGTAGTGACCGTAGTCGGCGGGAACGACGGCGATGAAGTCGTCCGGTCCCGATCCGGGGAAGAAGTCCAGGACGTAATAGGCGTCGTAGGTCTGCGACGTGTCGAAGAACGGGAACGCGCCTGCGGGCAGTGCGTTCAAGTTGTCGACCGTCCACCATTCACCCTCACCGGGTTGGCCGAAGCCGCCGGCGCTGTGAGGGCCGCCTCCAGGACCCGAGTGGCCACAGAAGGCCAGGGTGAAGTCCATGTCGCCGCTGGTGCCGTCCCCTCCGGCAGTGTCGAGCTCGGCCCAGGCCCAGACGCCGCCCAGTCCGACCTCCTGGCACAGCTCGAAGTCCGGGTTGTTGCAGTTGCCCGAGATCTCGACCTGTGCGATTGGCTGATCCGCGTTTCCGTACGCGAATGCCGTTTCCGCGCTGAGGAGGCTCCCGCCGACGGCGAGGGCGACCGCGAGCACGGAGACGAAGAGTGCTCTCCGCATTAGCGTTTCCCTTCAGAAGAGACGTGACGAAGGGGCCGTCCGTCTCTCTCCCCCACGATCCCTTCTCGCGCGAGCGTGGCACGCGCCCGACATGAGGTCCATAGCACGAACTGACCGTCTGGCCCGAGGTCGACGTCAACGGTTCCTCGTCCTCAGCGAGCTGACCCGGCGGATGGACGCATCACCAATCACCCGGCCCGCCGCAAGAGCGCCCGCATCGCTCAGCGGCGCGGGCGCCGGCGGGTGCCTAGCGACCAAGGATCGCTAGAAGCCGAGCTTGCGGGGGCCTTCGGCGGCGGACCGTACGACGGCGCCCTTGTCGCGGGCCAGCTCGGCCAGCGAGCGCTCGTAGTCGACCAGCTTGGCCTGCAGGTCGGGGTCGGACGTGCCGAGGATCCGGGCGGCCAGGATGCCGGCGTTCTTGGCGTTGCCGATCGCGACCGTGGCCACCGGGATGCCGCCGGGCATCTGCACGATGGAGAGCAGCGAGTCGAGGCCGTCGAGGTACTTGAGCGGCACGGGTACGCCGATCACCGGGAGCGGAGTCACCGACGCCACCATCCCGGGCAGCGCGGCCGCTCCCCCGGCGCCGGCGATGAGCACCTTGAGCCCGCGGCCGGCCGCCTCCTTGCCGTAGTCGAGCATCTCCTGCGGCATCCGGTGCGCCGACTTCACGTCGGCCTCCCAGCGGATGCCGAGCTCGTCGAGGAAGTCGGCCGCGGCCTTCATCACCGGCCAGTCGGAGTCGGAGCCCATCACGATGCCCACCACGGGGACGGCGGATCCGGCGTACTCAGTCACTGCTCAACTCCGTCGGCTCCAGGGGCCATTCTTGCCACTTCGCGGTCACTCGCTTTCGTTGCCGAGGTCGCCGCGGAACCAGGCGGCGGCGTGCCGCGCGCGCTCCAGGCAGTCCTCGAGGTCGTCGCCGTAGGCGTTGACGTGGCCGACCTTGCGGCCGGGCTTGAGCTCCTTGCCGTAGAGATGCACCCGCAGGAACGGATCGCGGGCAAGCGCATGAGGGTAACCGTCGTACAGCCGGCCGGCCTCGGAGTCGCCGCCGAGGATGTTGACCATCACCGTCCACCGGGCCCGCGGCGCCGGCGAGCCGAGCGGCAGGTCCATGACGGCGCGCAGGTGGTTCTCGAACTGCGAGGTCACCGCGCCGTCCTGGCTCCAGTGGCCGGTGTTGTGCGGCCGCATCGCGAGCTCGTTGACCAGCACCCGGCCGTCGTTGGTCTCGAACAGCTCCACCGCGAGTACGCCGGTCACGTCCAGCTCACCCGCGATCGTCAGCGCGATCTGCTGCGCCTCGCCGGCCAGCGCGGGCGCGAGGTCCGGAGCAGGCGCGATCACCTCGAGGCAGATGCCGTCCTGCTGGGTCGAGGCGACCACCGGGTACGCCGCCGCCTGGCCGCTCGGCGACCGCACGACCAGCGCCGACAGCTCGCGTCGGAAGTCCACCAGCTCCTCGGCCAGGATCTGGACTCCGGCGGTGGCCGCGGTCGTGAAGGCGTCGGCGCAGTCGGCGGTCGACCGGACCACCCAGACCCCCTTGCCGTCGTACCCACCACGGCTCGTCTTCAACACCGCCGGGAAGCCGAAGGCGGCGACCTCGGCGGGCGTGGTCACCAGCGCATGCCGCGGCGACGGTACGCCGAGCTCGTCGAGCCGGGCCCTCATCACGGCCTTGTCCTGCGCATGCACCAGCGCACCGGGCCCGGGCCGCACCGCGATGCCCGCCGACTCCAGCGCGTGCAGGTGCTCGGTCGGCACGTGCTCATGGTCGAAGGTGACCACCGAACAGCCGTCGGTGACCTTCACCAGGGTGTCGAGGTCGCGGTAGTCGCCGACGAGATGGTCGGGGATCACCTGGGCCGCGGAAACCCCGTCGGCCTCGGCGAGCAGCCGCAGCGGCAGGCCGAGCGCGATCGCCGGCTGCGCCATCATCCGGGCGAGCTGTCCGCCTCCGATCACCGCGAGCGTCGGAGAGTGGGGCGAAGTCACGGAGACAGGTTAGTCGGGGCCCCGAGTCAGCCGCGGCTCGGTCTCGAACCGAAGCCCCTCACCCCGGACCGTGGTGATCAGGGTCGGCCGCTTGGCGTCATCGCCGAGCTTGCGGCGTACCCACCCCAGGTGTACGTCGATGGTCTTGGACGAGGTGTAGAACGTGGTGTTCCAGACCTCCCTCATCAGGTCCCCGCGCGACACGACCCGTCCCGCCCGCGCGATCAGCGCATGCAGCAGATCGAACTCCTTGCGCGACAAGACCACCTCGCGATCCCCGCGCCACACGCGTCGCGAGGCGGGATCGACCCGGACGTCTTGCACCTCCACTGGGCCACCATAGAAATCTGCGGCGTTCCGCGCGGGGAAACGTCGAAATTGCCCAAGTGTGACGAAAGCCGCGAAGGCGACAAACCGACCTCAGTGCCGGCGTACCGTCACCGGCTCGACGATGCCGAAGCCGCGCAGCGGCCGGCCGGGCAGCCGCCGGGTCTCGAACTTGGACGCCGGCAGCATCTTGGCCGTCGTCTCGTCGATGATCACCCGGTTGCGCCGGGCGACGGTCGTCAGCCGGGCGGCCAGGTTGACCGGCGGGCCGAACACATCGCCGAGCCGCATCACGACCGCACCCGACGCCAGCCCCACGCGTACGTCGGGCAGCCGGCCGTCGCGACCGATCACCTCGATGATCCCGTCGGCGGTGTCGAGGGCCCGGACCGGGTCGTCGTTGATGAAGAGCACGGAGTCGCCCAGGCTCTTGATGGCCCGCCCATGGTTGGCCGCGATGACGTCGTGCACCCGCGACTCGAAGACCTCGACCAGGTCGCCGAGCCCCTCCTCGTCCATCTCGTTGGAGAGCGCGGTGAAGGCGACCAGGTCGGCGAACCCGACCGTGACCTCGGTCGTGCTGGCCTCGTCCTGGTCACCGACGAGCGTCTCCGCCCGGGCCAGCGCCGCCGCGAGGTGCCGGCGCCAGGCGTAGATGAGCAGCGACTCGAAGGGCTTGCCCAGCTGCTCCAGCAGGTCGACGGTCAGGTCGATCCGGCTGCGCTCGGTGTCGTCCGCGTGCGCGGCCAGTGCGGGTACGACGGTCGCGGTCTCCCAGTCCGCGAGCCGGGCCATCGTCTGCCCGACCGCGCGCGTCATGTTGAGCGCGGCGTCGGCGTCGACGACACCGCTGTCCACCAGCTGTACGAGAGTGCTGACCGCGGCGGCATCGGCCTCGGTGAAGAGCATCTCCCCCTGCAGCTCCGGGAACCCGAGCGCCCGCCACAGCCGACGGGTCAGCGCCAGGTCGGCGCCACTGAGCCGGGCTACCTCGACCGCGTTGAGCCGGGCCTCTTCTCCGAAGATCACCCGCTCGAGGTCCGCCTGCGTCGAGCGGGCGGGCTGATCAGGTTCCGTCATGGTCACCGGTGTGGATTTCGTGGAGGAGCTGGCTGACCTGGCGATGCACCGCCTCGGCGCGCGGGATGTCGTGGAGCCGAACCTGGCCGTTGGTGCTGGCGTCGCTGACCAGCAGGGTGCCGCAACCGAGCAGCCGGTCGAGCAGGTCGCGCTCGTAGGCGACGTCGCTGATCCGGGTCAGCGGGATGTCGTGGCCGCGCCGGGTCACGATGCCGCTGCGGGTGATCAGCCGCCGGTTGGTGATGGTGTACGTCGCCGACAGCCACGACAGGAACGGGCGGACGACGTACCACACCACCACGACGGCCAGCAGCACCCAGATCACCAGTCGCGGGATGCCACCGCCGGCGTCGCCGACCAGGCTGCCGAGGAACACCCCCACCGCCAGCGACAGGATGAGTAGGAGCAGGGGCACGATGAGTGCCTTCGCGTGGGTGCGCGTGCTGACGACGATGTGCTCGCCGTCGTTGAGGAGCTTGCTGGAGATGGCCACCGGGGAATCATGTCACTCCGTGGCCGCGCGCACGTGAACCACGTCACCCGCACCCACCGCGACCTCGCCCGCTGCCGACTCGACGAGCAGCCGGCCGCTGCCGTCGATCCCGGTCGCCCGGCCGGTCAGCTCCACGTCGCCGGGCAGCGCGACCCGCACCTCGCGGCCGATCGTGGCGCAGCGCTCGGTGTAGCGGCCGCGCAGCCACTCGTCGCCCGCGGCCAGCCACGCGTCGTAGCCGCGCTGCAGAGAGTCGAGTACGCCGCGGAACAGGTCGGTGCGGTCGACCTCGATCCCGGCCAGCGCCAAGGAGGTCGCCATCTCGACCGGCAGCTCCTCGCGGGTGGTCGACACGTTGATCCCGATCCCGACGATCGCGGCGGCGCCGGTGGGGGTGTCGACGCGTTCGACCAGGATGCCGGCCAGCTTCAGGTCGTCGACGAGTACGTCGTTGGGCCACTTCAGGTCGACCCGGCCGGCCGGCTGAGCTGTTGAAGGCAGGGCGTCGGCCACCGCGAGACCGGCGTACAAGGGGAGCCAGGGCCAGCGCTGCGCCTCCATCGTCGGCCGGAGCAGCAGCGAGAAGGTGAGCGCGGCCCGGTCGGGCGTCTCCCAGGTGCGGTCCAGGCGGCCCCGCCCGGCGGTCTGGTGCTCGGTCGCGAGTACCTGCGGTGCGGCGCCGTTGCGGGCCCGATCGGAGAGCAGGGCGTTGGTGGATCCGGCCTCGGCCAGGATCTCGACGGGCCAGGGTGCGTCGGTGAGTCGGGCCACATCGAGTGGTGGGCGGCGTACGGAGTCCTCGGTCATACGCACTAGATTGACCGACGAACACCTAGGAGGCCAGAGCGTGAGCGCCGAGCAGCAGACCAGCCCAGACATCGACATCCACTCCACCGCGGGCAAGCTCGCCGACCTCGAGCACAAGCTCGACGAGGCCGTGCACGCCGCGTCCGCGAAGGCGGTGGAGAAGCAGCACGCCAAGGGCCGCAAGACCGCCCGCGAGCGGATCGCGATGCTCTTCGACGAGGGTTCGTTCGTCGAGCTCGACGAGCTGGCCCGGCACCGCTCGACCAACTTCGGGCTGGAGAGGAACCGCCCCTACGGCGACGGCGTGGTCACCGGCTACGGCACCATCGACGGCCGCCAGGTCTGCGTGTTCTCCCAGGACTTCACCATCTTCGGCGGCTCGCTGGGCCAGGTGTACGGCGAGAAGATCTGCAAGGTGATGGACCTCGCGATCAAGACCGGCTGCCCGATCATCGGCATCAACGAGGGCGCCGGTGCCCGGATCCAGGAGGGCGTGGTCTCGCTCGGCCTGTACGGCGAGATCTTCCGCCGCAACGTGCACGCCTCCGGCGTGATCCCGCAGATCTCGATGATCATGGGCTCCTGCGCGGGCGGCCACGTCTACTCCCCCGCGGTCACCGACTTCACGATCATGGTCGACGGCACCTCCAACATGTTCATCACCGGACCCGACGTCATCAAGACCGTCACCGGCGAGGACGTCACCATGGAGGAGCTCGGCGGCGCCCGGACCCACAACACCAAGTCCGGCAACTCCCACTACATGGCCGCCGACGAGGAAGACGCGATCGAGTACGTCAAGGCCCTGCTCTCCTTCCTCCCCCAGAACAACCTCGACGAGCCACCCGCCTACGACGAGGAGGCGATCCTCGACTTCACCGACGTCGACCGTGCCCTCGACACGCTCATCCCGGACTCCCCGAACCAGCCCTACGACATGCACCAGGTGGTCCGCGCGGTGCTGGACGAGGAGGACTTCCTCGAGGTCCACCCGCTGTTCGCGCCCAACATCGTGGTCGGCTTCGGCCGGGTCGAGGGCCGCCCGGTCGGCGTGGTCGCCAACCAGCCGATGCAGTTCGCCGGCACCCTCGACATCGACGCCTCCGAGAAGGCCGCCCGGTTCGTGCGCACCTGCGACGCGTTCAACATCCCGGTGCTGACCTTCGTCGACGTCCCCGGCTTCCTGCCCGGCACCGACCAGGAATGGACCGGCATCATCCGCCGCGGCGCCAAGCTGATCTACGCCTACGCCGAGGCCACCGTCCCGCTGGTCACCATCATCACCCGCAAGGCCTACGGCGGCGCGTATGACGTGATGGGCTCCAAGCACCTCGGCGCCGACATCAACCTGGCCTGGCCGACCGCGTCGATCGCGGTCATGGGCGCCCAGGGCGCGGTCAACATCCTCTATCGCAACGAGCTGCGCGAGGCCGCCGACCCCGACGCCCGTCGCGCCGAGCTGATCACCGAGTACGACGACACCCTGGCCAACCCCTACCAGGCCGCCGAACGCGGCTACGTCGACGCCGTGATCACCCCCCACGAGACCCGCGTCGAGATCGTCCGGGCGCTGCGGCTGCTCCGCTCCAAGCGGGAGATCCTGCCCGCCAAGAAGCACGGGAACATCCCGCTGTGAGCGACTCGTCTGACGCCCCCGCTCCCGCCGCTCCGCTGCTGCGGATCGTCAAGGGCGACCCGACCCCGGAGGAGGTGGCCGCCCTGGTCGCGGTCGTCTCCTCCCTCGGCGCACCCGCGGCACCCGCCCCGCGTCGTACTCCCGCCTGGTCGGCACACCACCGCAAGGTGCGTCATACGCACCCGCACGGCCCCGGCGGCTGGCGGGCCAGCGCCCTCCCCCGCTGACCTACGTCTCGGGGACGGTCGGCGCCGCGAAAAGCCGCGTGCCCGGCGGCGCGCCGGGCCCTATCGTCGGCGGGGTGACCCGACCCATTGACCACCGCTGCGAACGGTTCGTCGAGGAGTACGCCGCCCTCGACCCGATCACCGCCACGTACGCCGGCATCGCCGGCTACGACGACCGGCTGCCGGATCTCTCCCCCGACGGCTTCACCGCCCGCGAGGACCTGACCCGGGCCGCGCTGGCCGACGTCGAGGCCGCCGTACCCGCCGACGCGCGCGCGGCGGTCGCCCGCGACGCGTTCGTCGAACGGCTGGGCCTGGACGTCGAGATCGCCGACGCCGGGAAGTCCCGCTCGCACGTGTCCGTCATCCACAGCGGCCTCCATCAGCTCCGCGAGGCCTTCGACCTGATGCCCACCGCGAGCGAGCAGGACTGGGCCAACATCGACGCCCGGCTCGCCGGCATCCCGGAGGCTCTCGACGGCTACCGCGCCACCCTCCGCGAAGAGGCCGCCGCCGGTCGCGTCGTCGCCCAGCGGCAGTACGTCGAGGTGGCCGGCCAGGTGCGCAGCTGGACCGGTCAGGAAGGAGAAGGCGGGGACTTCTTCGCCCAGCTGGCCGCCCGCGCAAGCCAGGTCGACGGGACGCCGGCGGCACTCCGAGAAGACCTGGCCCGGCACGCGGCCGCGGCCGCGGCGGCGTACGCGGACTTCGGGCGGTTCCTCGACTCGGAGCTGGCGCCGCTCGGCCGGGAGAAGGAGGCGGTGGGCCGGGAGGAGTACGCGCTGGCCAGTCGGCAGTACCTCGGGGCCGAGGTCGACCTCGAGCAGACCTACCTGTGGGGCTGGCACGAGCTCAAGAGGCTCTCCGACGAGATGCGCGCCACGGCCGGGCAGATCAAGGCGGGCGCGACCGTCGACGAGGCGGTGGCGTACCTGGACGCCGACCCGGCACGCAGGATCGCGGGCAAGGAGGCCTTCCGCGACTGGATGCAGGCGCTGGCCGACCGCACCATCGCCGAGCTCGCCGACGTGCATTTCGACATCCCTGAGCCGATCCGTCGGATCGAGTGCTGCCTCGCCCCCACCAACGACGGCGGCATCTACTACACGGGCCCGTCGGAGGACTTCACCCGCCCCGGGCGGATGTGGTGGTCGGTACCCGACACCGTCACCGAGTTCTCGCCCTGGCGCGAGGT
>WNGB01009038.1_pt1 | contig 14045 bp, 11 predicted proteins | sample 5400681 | NCBI WGS metagenome assembly WNGB01 (sample SAMN13153367, study PRJNA577476) | soil metagenome | isolation source: 115 cm soil or saprolite under grassland replicate 2 | place: USA:California | collected 2016-06-15 | reverse complement strand
GAGCGCGACGAAGACGACACGCTGTTGCATGGCTCGAGGGGTGATGGGCATGGACAATACCTCGGTCGAAAGGCTTAGTTCCCGGCCGCGCGAGCCACCGTGGCCCGGAGCAGCAGCTTCCCACCCGGGTCCACGCGAACCTCGGTGGGTACGAACGGAACGTCGATGCGGGGGAAGGTCTGTCGACCCGTCACGGCGATGTCACGGCGCAACACCGCTCCCTCCGGCCCGCGGAACTCCAAGGTCAAGACCGGAAGCCGGAACTGTCCCCACTCGGCCTTCTGGGACTGCGTGATGCCGAGGAGCACCCGGCCGGTGACGGGGTCGGGCTGCCACGTGACATCGAGCTGGGGATATCCCGGCTGGCGCAGCCATTGGCGGAAGAACCAGCCCAGCTCCACACCCGCCGCTGCTTCCATGATCTCCTGGAAGTCCTCGCTCGTCGCGGTCGAGTCGCGGTACGTGCGGTAGTAGCTGCGCAACCCACGGAAGAACGCCGAGTCGCCGATCAGGCCGCGTAGCATATGCAGCACCCACGACCCCTTCTGGTAGTTGTTCGCGTTCAAGAGCTGCAGCGGATCGCCGACGGTCGTGTCGATGATGGGTCGGTCCACCACATCCGAGCCCATATAGCTCTCGGCGTTGCGGCCCATCCCGCGGGCGAGGAGGGTGTCGCCGTCGAGCGCCGCGCCGGCGACCAAATCGAGGTAACTCGCGAACCCCTCGGACAGCCAGAGGTGATGCCAGTCACGCTCGGTCACCGCGTCGCCGAACCACTGGTGCGCCGTCTCGTGACGCACCACGCCTTCGCCCATGCGCCGCTCGACGTACGGCTTCTCCGCGTAGAAGATCGCGCTCGAATTCTCCATCCCGCCGAACCGGGTGGAGGACTCGACGTGGGCGAGCTTCTCGTACGGGAACGGCCCGATGAGCCGCTGCAGGACGTCGACGATCTCGGTCGCGCGCCGGAACGGGATCGAGTCGGCGTAGGCCGAGTCTTCGGGGTAGGTCCAGACCTCGATGGGGATCGTGTCCCGCCCGCTGATCAAGGCACGGTGCCTGCTCACGGCGAACTCGGCGGCACCGAGGACCATGGTGTAGGTGGGAATGGGGCGGGACTCGGTCCAGGCACCGCGGCTGACCCGGCCGTTGGCGACGACCAGCCAAGGCTTCGGCGCAAACACCGCGAACGTGACCGCCGCCTTGTCCGACGGGTGATCCACCGTGGGCAGCCAGAAGCGCGCCCGCTCAGGCCAGTTATCCGCGAACGCGGCGCGGCGCCCGTGGGCGTTCGGCCCGATGATCAGCCCGTCCTGGGGCGTGCCGTGGTAGCTCACCACGACCCCGAGCGGGGAGCCCCAGTCGGGCCGCAGGGGGATGCGCAACACGCGGCCGTCGTAGGTGAACGGTGTGCTTGGTCCGTACTGCGTCCGGGCGAGCCGCACGGAGTCGACGGTCATCCCGACGAGGTCGAGTGTGAGCACGCTGTCGCCGGGTGCCCGCCGCTCGAAGTTCACCAGCGCATCGCCGCGGATCGCACGACCCGAATCGGGGAGGGTGATGAAGAATACGTAGCTCTTCACGTCGATCCCGCGCTGCTGCGCCCCCCCCGGCGCCGGCGCCGCGACGAGCAGCGCCGCCAGTACGCTACCGCCCGTTCGCATACACCCCCTCCAGCGCCGTCTCGCCGGGCGGCATCCGCTCCTTGCTCCCGATCGCCTCCTCCGCAGCCCGTTCCACCTGCGCCGTCACCTCCGTCTCGAGCTGCGCGAGGCGCGCCGCCGGAACGCCCTCTTCCTTGAGGTACTCCTCGTACAGGCCGATCGGGTCGCGCTTGCCCCACTGGGCGAACAACTCGGCGGGGAGCGTCTCCCGCGCCTCCCGCTCGTCGTGCGTCGCGTGCCCGCCCATCCGGAACGTCTCGGCGACGAGCAGCGCCGGTCCGTCGCCGGCCCGGCAGCGCTCGACCGCGAGCCGGGTCGCCGCGTACGCGTCGAGCACGTTGTTGCCGTCGAACAGCGCCCCCCAAGCGCCGTAGCTCGCCGGCCAGTCGCGGAAGTCGCCGGGGAGGTGGTGCTGCTCGAGGGGGGTGCCGAGGGCGACCTGATTGTTCTCGATGATGAAGATGGCGGGCACCTTCTGGACCGCGGCGAAGTTCGTACCCTCGTGAGCGGTGGCGGTCTTGGTCGAGCCGTCGCCCACCCACGTCAGGGCGACCCGCGCCTCGCCTTTCATCTTGAATGTCAGAGCGATTCCCGCGACCACCGGTACCATGTCGCCCACGTGCGAAATCGGCTGCAGCACCCCGTGCGGGAACGATCCGACGTGCAGGTCGCGGCCGCGGCTGGGAGAATCGGCGGAGCCCAGATAGGCGCGCAACATGTCGGCGAGCGGCATGCCCATCTCGCAGCAGGCCGCGGCATTGCGGATCATTGGCGCGACGACGTCCCTGCCGCGCTCGAGCGCGTGCACGGGCCCCACGGTGACCGCTTCCTCACCGGTGCCGAGCCACGCCTTCGAGATGACGCCAGTGCGCACCCAGCGCTTCAACTGGATGTCGTGCAGCCGGGCGCGCAGCAGGCCGGCATACAGGTCGAGCTTCCGGTCGGCGGGCAGCGCCGCGACGATCCGGGCGCGCTCCGGGTCGCCTTCCACCGCGGCCCGGAACGCCCGCACCAGCTGCGGGTCCGGCTTCCAATCCACGTACTCCGGCGGATCGAAGGCGGAGAAGCGCTTCACGGGACCGGCGCGGCACTCCTCCCGAGCACCGGGGGGGGGGCGATCACGTAAACTTCCCCTTGAGCTTGCCGAACAGGCCGCCCCCCCTCCCCCCTCCCCCTGGCCCGCCCCCGCCACCTCCGGGCGACTCCCCGGATCCGGCGAGCGCCTGGGCGAATTCCAACGCCGTGCCGAACCGGTCGTCGGGGTTGGTCTGCAGCGCCCTGATGAGGGCCTTCTCGACGGCGGGCGGGGTATCAGGGCGCAGCTGCCGGATCGGGATCGGCTGGCCCCGCAGGCGCGCGACCATCATCTCCTGCGCGTTGCGGCCCTGGAACGGGAGCTTCCCGGTGAACATCTCGAAGGCCACGATGCCGAGCGCGTAGATGTCGCTGCGCGCGTCGAGCGGCCTACCGCGGATCTGCTCCGGGCTCATGAACTCCGGCGTGCCGAGGATGATGCCGGTCGCGGTGAGCTTGGCGATGGCGGGATCGGCGCGGCGCTCCTTGGCGAGGCCGAAATCCATCACCACCGCCCGGTCGGCGCCGCCGTCCTCGGACACGAGCATGATGTTCTCGGGCTTCAGGTCGCGGTGGATGATTTGGAGCTCGTGCGCGTGGTGGAGCCCGGCGCACACCTGGTGCAGCAGGCCGACGCCGAGGGGGATGTCCATCGGGCCGCCGCGCACTTCGCGATCGGAGAGCAGCTCGCCCTTGAGGTAGGGCATCACCAGGTAGATGAGGCCGTCCTCGGACTCGCCCAGGCGCATGATGCGACAGACGTTGGGGTGGTCGAGCCGCATGGCGAGGCCCGCCTCGCGGCGCAGGCGCTCGACCGAGCTCTTGTCCGCCGCCAGGCGCGGCGACAGCACCTTGATCGCGACGGTCGAGTCCGACGAGATCTCCCGCGCCAGGTAGACGTACGACATCCCGCCCTCGCCGAGCTTCTTCGTCACCTGATAGCGGGCGTCCAAGATCTGGTTCGAGAGGCTGGAGGCGCGGTCGAGGGCCTTGGGCGGGGTCCGGACGGCGGTGCCGCCGCCCGAGCTGGCGGCCGGCTTCGACTGGACCTCCACCAGCATCGTGCCGTCCTTGGGGCAGAAGCGGGCGGTGTCGGTGTACACCGATCCGCACTTGGGGCAGCGGCGCTCGCTCATTGACGCACCAAGTTGCGCCCTTCGTTCTTCGCCCGATAGAGGGCCTGATCCGCCAGGGAGACGAAGCTGTCGGCGCTCTGCACCCGGTCGTCGGGGAACGAGGCGAGGCCGATGCTCACCGTCATGTGCAGGGGGTCCTCGCCCGGGTCCGCGAAGTCTCGCGCCATCACGCGCCGCCGCAGTCGCTCGGCGAAGATGGCGGCGCCGTGCAGCGCCGTCTCCGGCATCACCACCACGAACTCCTCGCCGCCGTAGCGGGCGACGATGTCCACCGAGCGCGCTTCCCGGCGCAGCAACTCCCCAACTTGGCGCAGTACCGAATCGCCCGCAATGTGGCCGCGCGTGTCGTTGATCTGTTTGAAGCGGTCGATGTCGGCGAGCAAGATCGTGAGGGCGAGGTTGTAGCGCCGCGCCCGGTCGAGCTCCTGCGCCAGCGCGTCCGACAGCGCCCGCCGGTTCATGCAACCCGTGAGGGCGTCGGTCGACGCGAGCTTCTCGAGCCGCTGCTTGTCCGACACGGCGCTCTCGAAGTCGTACGCCTTCTCGATCGCGGCGACCGCCGTCTTGATGACGGTCTCGGCGAACTGGGCGTCGGCCCGCGTCAGGGGCGGGTCGTCGCCCGTCGTCCGGAGGAAGAAGACGCCCATTTGCTGGTCCTTCATCCAGAACGGCAGCGCCACCGCCGAGCGGGTGGGCACCATGATGCCCTCGCGCTGCCAGCGCTCCCGCTCCTCGGCATACAGCGGATCGGTGGAAACGTCCTCGACCAGCACCAGCCGGCCTCCGGTCACCGCCTTCTGGATCTCGGGATAGCGCCCCAGCTCGATCTGCAGGTTGCGCAGCATCGGGTTCTCGTAGGCCGCGACCACGACGCCCTGCTGGTCGCCCGGCTTGGCGAGCACCATGGAGCATTTGGAGATGTTGAGGACGCGCGCGACCCGCCGCGCCAGAATGTGATAAATCTCGTCGGGCTTGAGGGAGTCGGTGACCTCGTGGAGGATGTCCACCATCGCGGCCCGGCTGCGCGCCTCCTCGCGCGCCTGCGCCAGGGCCCGGCCCACGCGGATGTGCGCCTCCACGCGCGCGAGCAGCTCCCGCACGCGGAACGGCTTCGCGATGAAGTCCGCGGCGCCGAGCCCCAGGGCGCGCACCGTCGCATCCTCGGGAGGCATCGAGGACACCATCAGGACGGGCAGGTCGCGGTAGCGCTCGTCCTGTTTGAGGCGCTCCAGCAGCTGCAGCCCGTCCACTTTCGGCATCATGATGTCGAGGAGCAGAAGCGCGGGCTTCGTCTCCTCGAGCTTGGCGAACAGGCCCTCGCCGCCGGGGCAGACGGCCACCTCGTAGCCGTGCTCCTTGAGGATCCACGTCAGCGTGCGGACGAGGGATTGGTCGTCGTCGGCGACGAGGATCCGGGAGCCCGGCGGCGCGGGAGGGGTCATGATCGGGTCAAGCCTCGAGCAGCGAGCGATCGACGTTGCCGCCGCTCACGATCAACACCGTCGGGCCCTGGGTCGACGGCTCGACGGCGCCGCTCAGCAGTGCGGCGGTGGTGGCGGCGCCCGAAGGCTCCACCGCCAGGCGGCAGGTGCGCCATAGATAATGCACCGCCTCGCGAATGCTGTCATCTTCCACCAGCACGACGCCGCGCACCCGCTCGGGCTGTCGTGCCAGCTCCGCGAAGGGCACCGCTCCGACGGTGAGCGTGATCAGGCCATCGGCGACGCTCGCCGTACGCTCGAGGCGCACGGGCGCCCCCGCCGCGAGCGAGCGTTGCAGCTTCGGCGCACCGGCGGGCTCGACGCCCCACACGACCGCGCGGCTCCCCGCGACGGCCAGCCCGGCGACGACGCCCGCGATCAGTCCCCCACCGCCCACCGGTACGACCACGGCCGCGGCGTCCGGCAGCTGCTCGACGATCTCGAGCGCGACCGTCGCCTGCCCCGCCACGATGTCGGGATGGTCGAAGGGCGGCACGATCGCGAGCTGCTCGCGTCGTGCAATTTCCTCCGCCTTGACGCGCCGATCCTCGGACGTGCGTCCGCCGAACACCACCTCGCCGCCCCAGCGCTTCACGCCTTCGATTTTTACGGCGGGGGTCGTCTCGGGCATGACGATCACGGCGCGCACGCCGAAATGCTTGGCGGCGTACGCCACGGCTTGGCCATGGTTTCCCGAGGAGTACGTGATGACGCCGCGCTGTCGTACGGCGTACGGCATACGACGTAGGGCGTTAAAGGCGCCGCGGATCTTGAACGCCCCCACCGGTTGCTCGTTCTCGAGCTTCAGGTGGGCGCGCAGCCCGTCCACATAAAGGAGGGGCGTGCGGCGGGCGATGCCCTCGAGCCCGCGGGCGGCCTCGCGAACGTCCTGCGGCGTGACCACGCTACTTTTTCTTGGGCTTGGGCTTGGGTTTCGGCTTGGGTGCCTCGTCTTCGTCGTCCCCGGCGCCGTTCTCCTCCTCGTCCTTCACCACGCGCGCTACGTCCACCACGAGATCGCCTAGGGTGAGGTTCATAACCTTCACCCCCATCGTGTTGCGGCCCGAGATCCGGATCCCCTCGACGGGCACGCGGATCATGATCCCCTTTTTCGTGATCATCATCAGCTCGTCGTCCGGGAGCACTTCCTTGAGGGCCACGATGGCGCCGGTCTTGTCGGTGCGCTTGAGGGTGATGATCCCGCGGCCGCCGCGGTGCTGGACCCGGTACTCGTCCAGCTCGGAGCGCTTGCCCATGCCCTTCTCGGTCACGGTGAGGAGGGTGGAGGCGCGGCGCACGACGACCATGTCGATCACGTGGTCCTTCTTGTCGAGCTCGATGCCCTTCACCCCCGTGGCCGTCCGGCCCATGTCGCGCACGTCCTTCTCGTGGAACCGGATGCTCATGCCGTGGCGGGTCGCCAGCACGATGTCGTTCTTGCCGTCGGTCACCTGGACGTCGATGAGCTCGTCGCCCTTCTCGATGTTGATGGCGCGAATCCCGTTCGAGCGCGGATTCCCGAATTCCGAGAGGACCGTCTTCTTCACGACGCCGTTCTTCGTCGCGAACAGGAGGTACTGATCCTCGGAGAACTCGCGCACGGGCACGAGCGCGGCGAGCCGTTCGTCGGGCTTCATCGCGACGCAGCTGATGATGGGTTTACCGCGCGCGGCCCGCGCCGCCTGCGGGATCTCGTGCACCTTGAGCCAGTAGCACTGGCCCTGCTGGGTGAAGAACATCAGGTAGTCGTGCGTCGAGGCGATGAAGAGGTGCTCGACCCAGTCGTCCTCCTTCGCGTGGGCGCCGATCACACCCTTGCCGCCGCGGCGCTGGCGCCGGTAGGCGGTCGTGGGGAGCCGCTTGATGTAACCCGCGTGGGACACGGTGATGACCATGTCCTCTTCGGCGATCAGGTCCTCAATCGAGAACTCGCCCTGGTCCGCGACGATCTCGGTGCGGCGCTCGTCGCCGAAGCCGTGGGCCAGCTCGGTGAGCTCCTCCTTGAGGATCTTCATGCGGCGGGGCTTCGAGCCGAGGATCTCTTTGCACTCCTTGATGAACTTCCGGACGTCCTTCAGCTCCTCCTCGAGCTTCGTGATCTCGAGGGCGGTGAGCCGGGCGAGCCGCATGTTCAGGATCTCGGCGGATTGCTTTTCTGACAGCTTGAAACGCTTCCGTAATGCCGCGTCCGCGGCGGGCGTGTCCTTCGATCGCTTGATGATCCTGATCACTTCGTCGATGTGGTCGACGGCGATCTTCAGGCCCTCGAGGATGTGCTCGCGGTCCTGGGCCCGCTGCAGCTCGAACTGCGTGCGCCGGGTGATGACGGTGTGGCGGTGCTCGATGAAGTGCTCGAGGATCTCCTTGAGGTCTATCTCCTTCGGGACGCCGTCCACCAGGGCCAGCATGATGGCGCCGAAGGTCGTCTGCATCGCGGTGTGCTTGTAGAGCTGGTTCAGCACTACCCCCGGCACCGCGTCCCGCTTGAGCTCGATGACGATCCGCATCCCCTCGCGGTCCGTCTCATCGCGCAGGTCGGAGATTCCCTCGAGTTTCTTTCCGTTGACGAGCTCGGCGATGTGGGCGATCAGGTTCGCCTTGTTCACCTGATACGGGATCTCGGTGACCACGATCTGGTGGCGCCCGCTCGACTCCCGCTCCTCGATGACGGCGCGCGCGCGCAGCACCAGGCGGCCGCGGCCCTTCTCGTAACAGTCCTTGATCCCGGCCCGCCCGTAGATGATGGCGCCCGTCGGGAAGTCGGGCCCGCGCACGTACTTCCGCAGGTCCTTCACCGCCGCCGTGGGGTTGTCCACGAGATGCACGACGGCCTGCACCACCTCGGCCAGGTTGTGCGGCGGGATGTTCGTCGCCATGCCGACCGCGATGCCGGCGGCGCCGTTCACGATGAGGTTGGGCAGCCGGGCCGGGAGAACCGTCGGCTCCTGTAACCGGTCGTCGAAGTTGGGGATGAAATCGACGGTGTTCTTGTCGATGTCCTCCAGCATCGTCATGGCGATGCGGGTGAGCCGCGCTTCGGTGTAGCGGTACGCCGCGGCCGAATCGCCGTCCACCGACCCGAAGTTCCCCTGCCCGTCGATCAGCGGGTAGCGCAGGGAGAAGTCCTGCACCATGCGCACCAGGGCGTCGTACACCGCCATATCGCCGTGCGGGTGGTACTTGCCGAGCACGTCGCCGACCACCGTCGCGCTCTTCTTGTACGGCCGGCCCGGGACGAGCCCCAGCTCGTGCATCGCGTACAGGATGCGGCGATGCACCGGCTTCAAGCCGTCGCGCACATCGGGCAGCGCGCGCTGCACGATGACGCTCATCGAGTAATCGAGGAACGACTCCTTCAGCTCGTCTTCGATGAGGCGCGGGAGAATGCGTTCGCGGGGACTGGGACCGGTCATGAGAATCGCGTATCGGGTGTCAGGTACCGGGTGCCGGTTGGCGCCAACCCGGAGCCGCGGAAGCGGCCTAAGTCAAGAAAAGCTAATTACTTAGATGGGGAAAAGCAACGGAATCCGGGGCGTTAACTGGGCGCGGGAACGCGACTTACGGGCCGGCGTTGAACGCCCGTTGACGCGCCCCCGCGATACTGCGGGTGCCAGAGCGAAGCGGGGTGTGGGCATCGACCCCGGGCCGCCGGCCCGGGGTCAGCCCGCTTACGCACTAACCTCCAGCACCACCTTCCCCAGCTGCTCCCCCCGCTGCAGCCGCTCGTACGCCGCCCGCACCTGCTCGAGCGGGTAGACCCGATCCACCACCGGCCGCAACTCGCCCCGCCCCAGCCGGCGCACGATCTCGGCGTACTCGGCGGCGTTCCCCATCGTCGACCCCAGGATCGCCCAGTGATGCCAAAACAGCCGGCGCAGGTCGAGCGACACCTTCGGTCCCGTCGTCGCCCCACAGGTGACGAGCCGCCCGCCGCGCCCCAGACAGCGCAACGACGCGTCCCACGTGGCCTCGCCCACGTTCTCCACCACCACGTCCACGCCGCGCCGGTTCGTGAGCGCGCGCACCTCCTGCGCGACGTTCTGCGTGCGGTGATTGAGCGTCACCTCGGCGCCCAGGCGGCGGGCTTCCCGCAGCTTGGCATCGCTGGAGCTCGTCACGATCGTCTTGGCCCCCATCAGCTGCGCGACCCGCATCGCCGTGAGCGACACGCCACCCCCGATGCCCCAGACCAGCACCGTCTCCCCCGGTTGCACGCGCGCCCGCGTCACCACCATCCGCCACGCGGTGAGCGTGACCAGCGAAAACGCGGCGGCCTCCGCCCAGCTCAGCGACGGAGACAATGTCGGGATCGGTGCCACGTTGGGCTCCGGGACGGTCACCAGCTCCGCCATCGTCCCGGGGAGATGCTCGCCGAGCATCCCGTAGGTCACGCATAGGGAGTGCTCTCCGGCGCGGCAGAACTCGCACGTGTAGTCCGAGACGCCGGGATTGATCAGGACGCGATCGCCCGGCCGGACGCGCCCCACGCCCGGGCCGACCGACTCCACCACGCCCGCGCCATCGGCGCCGACGACGTGCGGGAAGCGGTACTCGACGCCGGGGAGGCCGTCGGCGACGAAGAGATCGAGGTGGTTCAGCGCCGCCGCGCGGATGGCAACGCGCACCTGGCCCGCCGCGGGCGTAGGGGCGTCGGGAACGTCGGTGATTTGGAGGTGTTGCGGCCCGCCGCTGGCGGTGAGAACGCAGGCGCGCACGCGCGAAACGCCTACGGGCGGAACGTGGGCGTGACCATCTGCTCCGTGCCGGTCGTGGGCATCGGCACCGGCGTACCGGAGCCCGCCGGCTGGATGTAGACCTTGTAGACCGGATTGCGGCGGTTCTCGGGTTGCGCGTTCACGACGAGCGCGACGAGGTCGCCGGCGGGGGACACGGCGAACGACGTGAGGGCGAGATCGGTGCCCGTCAGCGGCGTGACGACGCCGGTGGTGAGGTCGGCCCGCACGATTTGCTGGACCGTGCGGTTCCCGACGCGCTTCTCCAGCAGATAGGCGAGGCTCCCGTCGCGCAGGAACCGCGGCTCCGCCTCGCGCTCCTGTGGGCTGCGCGTGAACGCCCGCTGGCTCGAGCCGTCCAGCGACATTAGCCAGACGTCGTAGCTCTTGTTGCGGAGCGAGAGGTACGCCACGATCTGCCCGTCGGGCGAGACCGTGGGCGCGGAGTTGACCGAGTCCCGCGTGAGCTGGGTGAGCCCCGTGCCGTCCACGTTCACCATCCAGATCTGCGCCTTCCCGGCGGTCCGCATCGACTGGAACACGATCGCCTGACCGTCCGGAGTGAAGGCGGGATGGCCGTCGGCCTGCGGATCGATCGTGAGGCGGGTCGGGCTCGTCCCGTCGGCATTCATGACGTAGATCTCGGGGTTGCCGTCGCGCGTCGAGACGAACGCAATGCGCGAACCGTCGGGGGAGAACGCCGGCTCCGTGGCGTTCGCGGTATCGGTCGAGATCTTCGCGAGCTGCGCCAGGTTCGACCGGTCGGCGGCGTACAGTTGGAACTTGCCCGAGCGCGAGCTGGCCAGCACGATCTCGCCCACGACGTACACGTCCGCGATCGCCGTCTTTCCCCCGGGGGCGGTCGCCGTGATCCGGGCGTGCCCGTAGCCGGTCCCCGCCACCGTGCCGTCTTCTCCCACGGTCGCGACCTGGGCATTGTCCGTGGTCCAGGTGAGGTTCGTCGCGGGGCCGACCACAGTCCCCTGGTCATCAGCGTAGCTCGCCCGCAGAGTGACGCGCTGGTTCAGCCCGACGCCCACGCGCGGCTGCGCAAATTTCACCGACCCGGCGATGACGCTGATGTTCCAGGTGACGGCGAGCCCCGACCCCCGCCCCCGCACCGTGAGCTGCGTCCTGCCGACGGCCTTTCCGGTCAGGATTCCCGTCTGCGCGTCGAAGGTGGCGACCGCCGGGTCACTCACGCTCCAGCGCAGGGGCGCTTCGGGGATAGCCGTGCCGTCGTCGGCCAGAGCACGTGCTTCGAACTTCATCGACGCGGTGAGGGGCACCTGGGCGTCCACCGAGTAGCGGGGCCTGACCTCCATTTTGGCCACCACGCGGTGCACCGCGATCTCGATGCTCTTGCTCTGCAGCAACCCCGAAACGGTGAGCGTCGCCCGCCCCGGGCCGGCGGCCGTCACCACGCCCGCAAGGCTCACTCGCGCGATGCTTTGGTCGCTCGAGGCCCATTGCAGGGCCAGGGGATTCACGGTCCGGCCGTTCTGCGAAGGCACGATCACGTGCAGGGTGTCCAGGTCGCCGGGGGAGAGCATCAACGGGGATGCCTCCCGAATCGCGAACTCCGCCGGCGCCACCACCACGGGCGCGGTCGCCGTGAGCCCGCCCGGCGCCGAGGCCTGGATGGTGCCCTGGCCGGGGCCGAGCGCCACGACGTTTCCGTTCTGATCCACGCTCGCCACGTCGGAGCGCAGGGAGGTCCAGATCGCCACCACCGGTGCCGCCGGCGACCCGTCCTCGCGCAGCGCGCGGGGTGAGACCCGCGTGTTTTCGGACGGCAGCAAATAGACGGCCGGCGGCTCGATCCGCAGGGCCGCGGCGGGCCCGCTGCCCGCCGGCTGGCCCACCAGGGGGTCCACCCCGGTCCCCCCCGGGGTCTGGGTTGGCCCCTGCTGTTGCGGGTTCTGCTGCGTGGGGGGCGGGGCGGCTCCGCCGATGACCTGCACCGCCGCCTGCCCTTTCCGGACCCCGACGCGCGCCTCGACGATGGCGACCCCGTTCGCCACGCCCGTGACGGTGCCGTTGTTGTCCACGCGCGCCACGCTGACGTTGTTCGAGGACCAAATGATGCGAACGGTGGGAATAACGTTGCCGATGCGGTCAAAGGCGGTCGCGAGTAACCCGCTGCGCTCCCCGACCCGGATCGTAATCGAGGGTGGCGCCACCTGGACTTCCGCTACATTCTGCGCCAATGCGGCGCCCGGGAACGTCAGCGCGAGCGCTGCAACGAGAGCACGACGGGTCATAGCTGCGCGAACCTAAGTCCGGCTAAATAGCGTTGTCAAGCCAACTTGTCACGGCATGGCCGTGACGCGCCGCAACCGCGAACGTCCCCGTTTCCGGGCCTTGCACGTCACTTGCGTGGTGAAGTTCCGCAGGTAAGCTATAGGCCACGCCCAGCCACTACCAGCGGAGGAGAGATCCGATGCTTGAGCAGAGGGATTACACGGAGAGCAGCTGGCCGGGACCCGGCTTCACGGAGCCGATGTATCCCTCGGTTCCGTCGCCCGCGCCCACGCCCGCGCCGTCGCCCTTTAGGGAGCCGATGGCGCCGGCGAAGCCGAAGGCCAAGAAGGCCGCGAAGAAGAAAAAGAAGAAGGCCGCGAAGAAATCCCGGCCGAAGGCCAAGAAGAAAAAGGGCGGAAAGAAGCGGAAAGCCGGCAAGAAGAAACGCCGCCGTTAGTCGTTAGAAGACGTCTACATCGCACCGCGGGAGCGCGCTCCGGATGGCAGCTGCCATCTGCTCGAGCCGTTCCCGCGGTACTTTTTGGAGAGTCGGATCGGCGGGAGGGCGATCCAGCGAGTACAGGTGCACTGCGTCGGGGGCGGCGCGCACGACCAGCGGCACCCACGCCGCCAAGCTCGCGTCGCTCGAGCCATCCCACTCCCGCCCTCTGGTCACCATCGCCTGGAGCGTGTAGGGCCTCACGGCCCGGTAGTCGGCGATGAGCCGCTCCGTCTCGTAGCGCACTCCATTCACGTGTTCCATCGGTCCCGGATCGAGCTTCATCATCCGCGCATCGAGCCGCAGGAGCGCGGCCCGCACTGCCGCCTGTCCCGCCGCCAGCCCGTTCGACAGGATGCCCACGCGTGCCGTTGGGGCCACCTCGTCCCGCACGGTGAGCACCCGGTCCACCACGACGGGAAAGCGCGGGTGTAGCGTGGGCTCACCGTTGCCTGAGAACGTGATCCAATCGGGCGCCGCCGGTGCGCGGGCCAGTGCCCGGCTCAGGCTGTGGGCGACCTCGTCCGGTGAGGGCCAGCGCGCCCCCGCGGCTTTGGGCGTATTGAAGCCGCACTGGCAGTAGGGACAATCGAACGAACACAGCTTCGAGCGGGCGGGCAGGAGATTCACGCCGAGACTGACGCCGAGGCGGCGGGAGTGCACCGGTCCGTACACCGTCTTGTCCGTCAGCGGGGTTGCGTCGGCCATGGTGCAAGGTACGTTGGGGCGGACTCCAAACTGAAGAGGTGCGTGGTGCGTCGTTGGCGGTACGTAGCACTCGCAGTAACGGCCTGCTCGGCGCCGCCCGCCCAGAGCGGCGACCCGCCGGCGGAGATCGTCGCGATGCTGCGGCGGTCCGCTGCCGACTGGAACCGCGGGGACCTCGCCGGCTTCATGAGCGATTACGCCCGAGACTCGCTCACCGGCTACGTCTCGGGCGGTCATGTGCAGTACGGCTGGCAGCCGCTGTACGACCACTACCAGGCGGGGTATTTCGCGCCCGGCAGATCGCGCGACTCGCTCGGGTTCGAGGAAATCCGCGTCCGCGTGCTCACCCCCGACTTCGCGTATGCCACGGCGCGGTCCAAGCTGATGCGCGGGGACTCGCTCGTGGCCAGCGGCCCGTTCACCCTGGTGCTGCAGAAGCAGGGCGACCGCTGGAAGATCCTGCACGACCACACGTCGAGCGACCCGAAGTGACCGCCCGTCTGGCG
>WNGB01025286.1_pt1 | contig 14046 bp, 13 predicted proteins | sample 5400681 | NCBI WGS metagenome assembly WNGB01 (sample SAMN13153367, study PRJNA577476) | soil metagenome | isolation source: 115 cm soil or saprolite under grassland replicate 2 | place: USA:California | collected 2016-06-15 | reverse complement strand
GAATCAGGCCACCACTCTTGAATCACAACTGATTCAGGTGATTCAATATGTTCTCGGACAGACACTAACTGTGCGGCTTGGGAGCGCGATAACCATGCATCGATCATGGGCTATTACTCCCAAGGCTAGTGCCCCCGCCGTCATGATACCGACGCGCCAGCGCCTGCCGGTTGCCTCACAACGCATCGCGCCGACGGCCCGGGGGCGCCTTGCCTTATTTTTCCCTAACGGGAGTGTTTCCGATCACGCGGGCGGCGATGGCGCGTGCCATCGCAATGTGGGCGACTGCGCAACGACAAGGACCCCGATGATGCTACGACGCGCTGCAATTGCGGCCATCATGCTTGGCGGCGCCCTCACGCCATCGCTGGCCGCCGATCCGAACGGCACTTGGCTCACCGAAGGCGGCGCCGCCACGGTTCGCATCGCGAGCTGCGGCACCGACCTGTGCGGCACGATCATCGCTCTCAAGGAGCCCAACGATCCGGCAACCGGGCGACCCAAGACCGACAAGCACAATCCGGATGCCGGCAAGCGCAACCGGCCGGTGGTCGGCGTTCAGATCGTGTTCGGCATGAAGCCGAGCGGGACGCCCGACAAATGGTCCGGACAGGTCTACAACGCCGAGGACGGCAAGACCTATTCGGGCAGCCTCACCCTGCAGGGCGCCCGCACCCTCAAGCTCGAAGGCTGCGTGCTCGGCGGCCTGATCTGCAAGGCGCAGACCTGGACGCGGTCGAGCTGAACATCAACGCGCACGCTGGCCGAACAAGACCGCGCGGACCTTCGGATCCTGCATATCGACCTTCGACGCCTCTTCGACGCGGATGTGGATGCCGCGATCGACCGCCGGCCGCGCCAGCATCCGCTCGAGCCAGCGCTTGACGTCCGGGAACGCATCGATGTCCTGTCCCTGCCGCTTCCAGGAGCGGGCCCAGCCGACGCAGGCCATGTCGGCGATCGAATAGCGGCCGGCAAGAAAGTCGCGATCCTTGAGCCGGCGGTCCATCACGCCATAGAGCCGGTTGATCTCATTGGTGAAGCGCTCGGCAGCATAGGGCGACGTCTCCGCCGCGTAGAGGCGGAAGTGATGGCACTCGCCGGCCTTGGGCCCGAGATTGGCCATCTGCCAGAACAGCCATTGATCGACTTCGACGCGTCCGCGTTCGTCGCGCGGATAGAACTTCCCGGTCTTGCGCCCGAGATATTGCAGGATTGCGCCCGATTCGAAGACCGAGATCGGCCGCGTGCCCGGCCCTTCCGGATCGACGATCGCCGGCATCCGGTTGTTCGGTGAGATCGCGAGAAACTCCGGCTTGAACTGGTCACCGCTGGAAATATTGACCGGGATTACTGTGTAGGGGAGCCGGCATTCCTCCAGCATGATCGAGATCTTCCAGCCGTTCGGGGTCGGCCAGTAGTAGAGCTCGATCGGTTTCCGGTGGGGCTTGGACTGGCGGACCGACTTGGCCTTGGCGCGGCGGGTGATCATCGGCGGCTCCTGCGCACTGCTCGGACGTCCGAGCCTTTAGGTCGCCGCGCCGAGCCCCGCAACTCAGGGGACTGACCCATCGCCTTGAACGCATCATCGCTTTGGACGCATCAAGGGCGTCGGTGAGAACCGGAGGTGCGAGCCGGTGGCAGGTGTCCCTGCCGACGGTGAGGACGGATGCTCTCCGTTCCTCTCACCCAACACCCCCGCCCTTGCGGGCTGTGGGGCGATGATGCTCGAACCCCTGTCTCGCCGACGCCCTCCGTCGACTGGAACCGGCGTTGTCGGTTGCGATGGCGTAGTGCTCATCGCCACTCAACAGCCGCCGGTCCGTGTGACGCGGTCATCGACATCAAGGAAGCCGAAGACCGTGAAGTGGCGGCTGCCTACTTCTTCTTCCGGCGCTTTGCCTTCGTCTTCTTCGCTGCCGCCTTCGCTTTTCTCTTCTTCGCCATGCTGCTCTCCTAGCCATTGAGTGAGTGGCGATGTCGCTTCAGCGCCCGCGCGAATCGCGAGCACCGCACTCCGATTACTACAGAGCGCCGAAAAAATCAGCGACCGCGCTCAATGAAGCGTGTATGGCGCGCGGCCGCTACAAGCTGTTGTGCTTGCGCGCGCACGTGCGATGTGCGAGCGCGCGCCGTCACTCGAAATCATTCGCGCGCTGCCGACGAATTTTTCCACATACGCAAAAGTATCGATAAAATGCGGGTTTCTTCAGCATCGCAAAACGCATGCTTGACATCTTCACATGTCGCATCGGCGCACGATTTCCTCGCGCGCAGGCGGCACCGATGAGCGCGTAGAGCGGTGATTCACCATCTGAAAATTTTTTTTCGGATTCATGCTCACAGAGGCACTTCTAGCCGTCGATTCCGAGCGGAATCGAGCGAATCGCCCGCCAAGTGATTCGCTGGCAAGGGGCCGCCGCCCGATTTTTTGCCCTCGAAGAGGCGGCGGAGAGCCCGCACGCAACACTCTGCGCGCGTCGCCGACCATGCGAGCGGTTCGCAACAGCGCGCGCGCTCAAATGCCGAGCTTGCGCTTGAGCAGGTCGTTCACCGCCTGCGGGTTCGCCTTGCCAGCCGACGCCTTCATCACCTGACCGACGAACCAGCCGGCGAGCTTTGGGTTGGCCTTCGCCTGCGCGACCTTGTCGGGGTTCTGGGCGACGATCTCGTCGACCACCTTCTCGATCGCCGAGAGGTCGGTGACCTGCTTCATGCCGCGCGCCTCGACAATCGCCGCGGGATCGCCTCCCTCGCTCCAGACGATTTCGAACAAGTCCTTGGCAATCTTGCCGGAAATCGTCCCGGCCGCGATCAGGTCGAGGATCGCGCCGAGCTGCATCGCCGAGACCGGAGACGCCGAAATGTCCTTGCCCTCCTGGTTGAGGCGGCCGGCGAGCTCGTTGATCACCCAGTTGGCGCTGGCCTTGGCGTCGCGCCCGCGCGCGACGTCCTCGAAGAAGGCGGCGATCTCCCGTTCCGACACCAGCACGTTCGCATCATAGGGCGACAGCCCGTAGTCGCGCATGAAGCGCGCCTTCTTCGCGTCGGGCAGCTCCGGCAGCTGCGCCTCGAGCTCGGCCACGAAGCTCGGCGAGAATTCGAGCGGCAACAGGTCCGGATCGGGGAAGTAGCGGTAGTCGTGCGCCTCCTCCTTGTTGCGCAGGGAGCGCGTCTCGCCCTTGCCCGGATCGAACAGCCGCGTCTCCTGCTCGATGGCGCCGCCGTCCTCGATGATGCCGATCTGCCGGCGCGCCTCGTATTCGATCGCCTGGCCGATGAAGCGGATCGAGTTGACGTTCTTGATCTCGCAGCGCGTGCCCAGCGCCTCGCCCGGCCGGCGCACCGACACGTTCACGTCGGCGCGCAGACTGCCTTTCTCCATGTCGCCGTCACAGGTGCCGAGGTAGCGCAAGATCGTGCGCAACTTCGACACATAGGCCTTGGCTTCCTCGGACGAGCGCAGGTCCGGCTTCGACACGATCTCCATCAGCGCCACGCCCGACCGGTTGAGGTCGACGAATGACATGGTCGGGTGCCGGTCGTGCAGCGACTTGCCGGCGTCCTGCTCGAGGTGCAGCCGCTCGATGCCGACCTTGATCTGTTCGCCCTCGGGCAGGTCGACCACCACCTCGCCCTCGCCCACCACCGGCGACTTGTACTGGCTGATCTGATAGCCCTGCGGCAGGTCGGGATAGAAATAGTTCTTCCGGTCGAACACCGACTTGAGACTGACCTTGGCCTTGAGTCCGAGCCCGGTGCGCACCGCCTGCCTGACGCATTCCTCGTTGATCACCGGCAGCATGCCGGGCATCGCCGCGTCGACCAGCGCAACGTGCGTGTTGGGCTCGCCGCCGAAAGCCGTCGAGGCGCCGGAAAAAAGCTTCGACCGCGACGTGACCTGGGCATGGACCTCGAGGCCGATGATGACCTCCCAGTCTCCAGTCGCGCCTTTGATCAGCTTTGCGGGCTTGTTCATCGCTCGTCTTTCTGCCTGAGCGCCTTCCCATTGCGCGGAGGCCGCACTGCGTCAAGAGCGTAGCGCCCGCGCGGTTGTGGCCTGCCACGCATCGCAGTAGCCTCCTGACGACAAAAATGACGACCGGCCAACGGCGTCGCAAATCGCCCCGACGGGGCGGCGGGAGGAAACGGCATGATCACCCGTCGCAAAGCCGCTGGACTCTGCGCCGCCGCCGCGCTGGCGCCCGCGATCGTCGGCCGCGCCGGCGCGCAGGCCTGGCCGAGCCGCCATGTCCGGCTAATCGTGCCGTTTCCGGCCGGCGGCGGCACCGACGTGGTCGCACGCATCCTCACCAACCGGCTGTCGGAGGTCTGGGGCCAGCAGTTCGTGATCGAGAACAAGGGCGGCGCCGGCAGCAACATCGGCGCCGAGGCTGCAGCCCGTTCCGATCCCGACGGCTATACGGTCCTGATCGGCGCGCTGCCGCTGGTGGTCAACCGCTTCATCTACGCCTCGCTCAACTACGACACGCTCACCGATTTCGCACCGGTGACGATGATCTCTCACTTCCCGAACCTGCTCGTGGTGCCGAATTCCTCGCCGGTGAAGTCGGTGAGCGAACTCATTGCCTACGGCAAGGCCAACAGCGGCAAGCTCACTTTCGCGTCCTCCGGCATCGGCACCTCGCCGCATCTCTCCGGCGAGCTGTTCAAGCGCATGGCCGGTTTCGAGATGACGCACGTGCCCTATCGCGGCGTGGCCCCCGCCCTCAATGACGTGATCCCGGGCCGCGTCGACATGATGTTCAACACCGCCGGCGGGGTCTTGCAGCAGACGCGGGCCGGGCAGGTGCGCGGGCTCGCGGTCAGCACGGCGAAGCGCTTCCCGACCGCCATGGAGTTCCCGACCGTCGCCGAATCCGGCCTGCCCGGCTTCGACGTGACCTCGTGGTACTCGTTCTTCTTGCCCGCCAAGACACCGCCCGCGATCGTCAAGAGGCTCCATGACGATACCGTCGCGATCCTGGTCGAGCCGGCCATCAAGACCAGGCTCGAACAGGTGGGCGTCGAGGTCGTCGCATCGACTCCGGAGCAACTTGCGGCCCGGATGCGAGCCGAGATGGAGCTATGGGGGCCGGTCATCAAGGCCGCCGGGATCAAGGGTGAGTGATGATCATGATCAACCGCCGCGACCTCGTCCGGCTCGCCGCCGCCTCGGCGCTCGCTCCTGCCCTCAGCACCCGTGCGTCCGCACAGTCCGGCTGGCCGAACCGCTACGTGCGCCTGGTGGTGCCGTTCCCGCCCGGCGGCGGGACCGATGCCATCGCCCGCGTCGTGTCGGTCAAGCTGTCGGAAATGTGGGGCCAGCAGATGGTGGTGGAGAACCGCGGCGGCGGCGCCACCAACATCGGTACCGAGGCGGTCGCGCGCGCCGAGCCCGACGGCTACACCATCCTGCTGCAGTCGCTGCCGCTCGCCGTCAACCAGTTCCTGTTTCCGTCGATCCCCTACGACCCGGTCGCCGACCTCGCACCGGTGTCGCTGCTGTGCGACTACCCCAACATCATGGTGGTGCCGAACAATTCGCCGGCGCACTCGGTCACCGATTTCATCGCGCACGCCAAGGCCAACCGCGGCAAGATCAGCTTCGCGTCGTCCGGCCACGGCACCTCGGTGCACCTCTCCGGCGAGCTGTTCAAGCGCATGGCCGGCATCGAGATGCTGCACGTGCCTTATCGCGGTGCCGGGCCGGCGTTCAATGACCTCATTCCCGGCCGCGTCGACGTGATGTTCAACAATATCGGCGCCGTGCTGCCGCTGATCCAGGGCGGCAAGCTGCGCGGGCTGGCGGTCACCAGCGCCAAGCGCACACCGGCGGCGCCCGACCTGCCGCCGATCGCCGAGGTCGGCGTGCCGGGCTTCGACGTATCCTCGTGGTATGCCTTCTTCGCGCCGGCCAGGACCCCGCCCGACATCATCCGCAAGCTGCATGCCGATACGGTCACCGCCCTCAACGATCACGCGACCAAACAGAAGCTCGAGGGGCTCGGCGTCGTGGTGCGCGGCTCGACGCCAAACGAGCTCGCGGCCTTCCTCAAGGCGGAGATGGGCAAATGGGGTCCGGTGATCAAGGAAGCCGGCATCACCGGTACCGAGTGAATGCACGGTGCCTGGACGCGGCACCACCGGGGGAAATGGCCATGATCAGCCGGCGCCAAGTGATCCGATGGTCCGCCGCTGCGACGCTCGGTCTCATCGGCGGTCCCGCGCTCGCGCAAGCCTGGCCCAGCCGTTTCGTTCGTGTGATCGTGCCGTTCCCGCCCGGCGGCGGCGCCGACACGATCGCCCGCATTGTCTCGGCGCGGCTGTCCGAGAAATGGAACCAGCAGGTGGTGATCGAGAACAAGGGCGGCGCCGGCGGCAATCTCGCGGCCGAGGCCGCCGCCCGGTCCACCCCCGACGGCTACACCCTGTTCCTCGCGGGCGACTTCCAGGCGACCAACCTCCACCTCACGCCGAAGCTCAGCTACGATCCAGTCGCCGACTTCGCACCGGTTTCGCTCGTGGTCCTCTACCCGATCGTGATGGTGGTGCCGAACTCGTCACCGTCCCGCACGGTCGGCGAGTTCATCGCCCGCGCCAAGGCGAACCCCGGAACGATGAGCTTTGCCTCGCCGGGGCACGGCACCGCGCCCCATCTCGCGGCTGAACTGTTCAAGCACACCGCCAGGATCAACCTGGTGCATGTGCCCTATCGCGGCGCCGCCCCCTGGACGCGTCGACTCGTTCTTCAACAATGTCGCGCCGGTGATACCGCTCATGCAGCAGAACCAGGTCCGTGCGCTGGCGTTGACGTCGGCCAAGCGGGCGCCGGCGACGCCGGACCTGCCGACCATGGCGGAGGACGCCTTGCCCGGCTTCGACGTGTCCGGATGGTACGCCTTCTTCGTTCCGGCCCGGACTCCGCCCGAGATCGTACGGAAAATGCACGCCGACACCGCCGCGGTATTGGCCGAGCCGGCGATCAAGCGGCGGCTGGAAGAGCTTGGCCTCGTCGTCGTCGGCTCGAAGCCCGAGGAGCTCGGACGCTTCCACAAGGCCGAGATCGACAGATGGGGCCCGGTGATCAAGGCAGCCGGCATCGTGGTCAATGAGTGAACTTGCTGCAAAGGGGAACGGGGTACGCGATGCGCATCATCGGCATAACAACATTCGTCTTGCTGGCGGGTCTCAATGTGGCGGCGCACGCGCAGGGCGCCGACACCATCCTCATCAACGGCAAGATCGTCACCGTCGATGACCGCTTCACGATCGCGCAGGCGCTGGCGGTCAAGGACGGGCGCATCCTCGCGGTCGGCCGCAGCGCCGACATCCGCAAGCTTGCCGGCAAGGACAGCAAGGTCATCGACCTCCGGAGCCGCCCCGTCAGCCCGGGCCTGATCGACAACCACGCCCATTGGATCCGCGCCGCCGAGCACAACGAGCTGCGCTTCGACGGCGTCACCTCGCGCCGGCGCGCGCTGCAGATGCTGACCGACCGGGTCAACGCCGTACCCGCCGGCGAATGGGTCGTGGTCCTCGGCGGCTGGTCCGAAGAGCAGTTCACCGACGAGCAAAAGGGCTTCCCGCTCGCCGAGCTCGACCGCATCGCGCCCGATCACCCCGTGGTGCTGCAGTCGGTCTACAACCACAGCTTCCTCAACAGCGCGGCGCTCAAGGCCGCTGGCATCGACGAGCGCACTCCCGATCCGCCCGGCGGCCGGATCGAGAAGAATGCCAACGGCAAACCCACTGGCGTCGTCCGCGGGCCCGGCGGCGTGGCCTTCGTGGCGGCCAAGATCCCGCTCAAGGATCAGGAGGCCTGGCTCGCCAACACCCGCAAGCTCGTGGCTTATCTCAACGCGCTCGGCATCACCGCCTGGGCCGACGCCGGCGGCCGCGGCATGTCGGCCAAGCACTACGAGCCCTATCGGTATCTCGCCGAACAGGGCGAGCTCAACGTCCGGGTTTTTTGGCTGACCATCCGCCAGCCGGCAACCCCCGAGCAGGTCGACCGGGTGCTCACCGAGATTCCGCAGCAGAAGCCGTTCCAGGGCAGCGACCACTTCGACAACATCGGCTGGGGCGAGTCGGTCTATGGCCCGGTCACCACCAACACGATGCGCGCGGAGAGCAACACCAGGCCGCAGGACATGGCGCAGTTCCGGCGCGTCGTCGAGAAGCTCGCCGAGCACGGCCTGCATCTCAATGCGCATGTCGAGATGAAGCCCGCGATCGACGCCTTCCTCGACCAGTACGAAGAAGTGAACAAGGTCCACCCGATCAAGGGCCTGCGCTGGGCGTTCTCGCACCTCGATCAGGTCACCGACAAGCAGCTCGAGCGCATGAAGCGGCTTGGCATGTCGGCGCAGATCCACAGCCGGCCGTTGATCCAGGGCGCGCTGATGCACAAGGTGCACGGCGACAAGGCCTGGGCCATGCCGCCGTTCCGCCGCGTCCAGGATTCCGGCATCCACTGGGGGCTCGGCTCCGACGCCACCGCGGTGACGACGTCAAACCCGTTCTACACCCTGGGCTTCGCCGTCACCGGCAAGATGGTGGGCGGGCAACTTGTGAACCGCCAAAGCATCACCCGTGAAGAGGCGTTGATCGCGCACACGCGCTCGAATGCGTTCTTCCTGTTCCAGGAGGGCAACCTGGGCTCGCTCGCGCCCGGCAAATATGCCGACCTGCTGGTGCTCGACCGCGACTATCTCACGGTGCCGCCCGATGCGATCAAGGACCTCAAGCCGCTGATCACGATGGTCGGCGGCAAGGTCGTCCATGACGCCATGCCCAAATGAATCGCATGAAGTGAATCGCATCAAGTGAATCGCACAAAGTGAGCAGCATGCCAGTTGAAATCAGGATCATGAGCTCGAACGCCATGCGCGAGGCGCTGCTCGAGCTTTTCCCCATGTTCGAGCGCGCGAGCGCGCACAAGCCGATGCCCACCTTCGTCGGCGGCGTCGACATCATGAAACGGATGGCGGCCGGCGAGACCTGCGATCTCGTGATCATGTCCGGCCCGCAGATCGATCAGTTGATCGCGCAGGGCAAGCTCAAGGCCGGTAGCCGCGTCGACCTGGTGCGATCGGGGATCGGCGTGGCGGTGCGCGCCGGCGCGCCGCGGCCCGACATCAGCTCGGCGGAGGCGATCAAGCGCGCGCTCCTCGCCGCCAAATCGATCGCCTATTCGTCCGGCCCGAGCGGCGTCTACCTCGCCAACCTGTTCGCCAAGATGGGTATCGCCGAGGCGCTCAAGGCCAAGGTCAACCCGGTGCCGCCCGGCGTACCGGCCGGCTCCCTGGTGGCGCGCGGCGAGGCCGAGATCGGCTTCCAGCAGATCAGCGAGCTTCTGCCGGTTGCCGGCATCGACCTGATCGGACCGCTGCCGGCCGACATTCAGGAGATCACGGTTTTTTCCGGCGGCATCCATGCCGCCGCGACGCAGCCGGACGCTGCCAGGGCGCTGATGACGTTCATCACCTCGCCGGCGGCCGTCCCCGTCATCAAGAAAAAGGGGCTGGACCCGGCCTAGTCTCGTGGCGCGTCGTCACAAGCTCTTGAGGAAGGCCGCGTAGGTTGGATTGGCGCGCAGCGCGTCGCGGCCGGCGGCGATGACGGCATCGACCGTTTCCGGCGGCAGGCGGAAGCTCGTCTTCACGGCGTCGAGCTCCGCCGCGCGCTCGGGCCCGAGCAGGTCGAAACCGACCCGGGTGACGAAAAATTTTACGTCGCGGCAGTTCCAATTGGCTGGCGCACCGAGCTGCTGACGCTGGGCGGCCGAGAGGCCGCAGCGCCAGCGCACCAGCGCGTTCTGCCACTCCACCATGGTGCTGTCGAAGGCGGTGTAGCTCGCATGCACGCTCGCCACCATGGCGGTGTCGGCGGCGGCCACCACCAGCTCCGGCCCCGACGGCCCTTCGACCGTCTGCGTCCAGTTGCCGGATGGGCCGCGTCCAGCGTCGACGACCAGCGTGAGCACGCGGCGCATCCTCACCGCCTGGCGCGGCGTCAACGGCCCATAGGGCGTGTTGGACGAAAGCCGCGCGATGGTGAAGCCGGAGAGCCCATAATTGTCGACCAGCCCGCCGTCGAGCAGCTTGATGTAGGGTGTCGATCCGTCGTGGTAGCTGGAAATTGCGGTGGCGAATGCCTTGAGCATGGGCGAGACGGCGATATCGCTGCGGGCGCGCGCGATCCATTCCGGCAGCTGGCGATTGCAGCCGCCCGCAAAGGTCTGGATCACGACCGGCGCAAACACCACCGGCACCGCCGCCGACGCCGCCACCGCGTCCGCGATCGGATAGGCGGAGAGATCGCTGCACATGGCGGAGAACGTGGTCGGGCTGAACACGAAAGTCGTGCGGTTGTAGATGTCGGAAGCGTTGATCAGGATGCGCGGACGCCGGTCGTTGCGGAATTCCGCAAAGGTCGCGCCCTGAAACAGGTTCTCGTCGAGCCAGCGCGTGAAGCCGGTGGCGTCGTTGACGCCGCCGGCGAGCGCGCGCTGGATGTTCGCGAGCGTGAACCTGGTCCGCAGCACCTCCTCGCCATCGCGCAGCAGGAAGCGCTCGCGGAAATCGGCGAGCCCGGCGCGCTTCCTCAGCCCGAAATAAGCGGCCGCGACCGAGCCGCCCGACACGCCGGACACGAAATCGACGCGGTCGAGCAGCGACCTGCCGCCGCCGCGCGGCCGCGCGCCATCCATCTCGGTCAGCACGCCGTGGGAAAACGCCGCCGCGCGCGTGCCGCCGCCGGAGAACGACAGCGCGATCAGCACATCATCGTCGGACGGGATAAGGTCGCTCGGATCGGGCCGCGCGTTGGCGTCGAGTGGACGGTTGATCGGCTCGTTGTGAATGCTGGCGCAGCCGCCGAGCGCGGCGGCAAGCAGCATCACGCGAATGAACGTCCGGACCGTCCCCATGGAACCCCCGCCGGCATGCTAGCAGGCGCCGGCGTACGCAAAGGTCAAACAGCGGGATGCGGCGGACTTATGGTTAAGATTTGGCAGCTTTCGCGAGCAGTTCGGCCGCTATTGCTGCCCATTCGGCAGGCAGCGGGCCGGATGCCGCCGATCGGCCTGCCTGCTTGTACCAATAGCGCGCATTGCCGAGATCGCCCTCGACGCGATGCAGGTAAGCATGCACCCACGCGCAATCCTTGCCGCCTTCGTCCATGACGATCGTGTGCGCCCGCTCCCAGTTCTTCTTGCCGGCCCACCACAGCCCGGCGAGCGCCGGCTTGAGGTCTGCCGGCGGGCTCCGCTTCGACAGGCTGCGTTTGAACTCAGCGAGGGTCATGGAGATTCATGTAGCCCGGATGGAGCGCAGCGCAATCCGGGGTCGGCGTGTGCTGAAGGTCCGGACCCGGATTTCGCTGCGCTCCATCCGGGCTACAACCGCCAAGCTACCACCACCGTTGCGGCTCAAACCGCCCGGCCGCGTCCTCGATCGCCTGCCCGAGCGCGAACAGCGTCTCCTCGTCGAACGGCCGGCCGATGAGCTGGAGCGCGAGCGGCAGGCCCTCCATTGACAATCCCGCCGGCACTGCCATGCCCGGCAGGCCCGCCATGTTCACGGTCACCGTGAACACGTCGTTGAGATACATCTCGATCGGGTCGCCCTGCCCCTTCTCGCCGACGCCGAACGCGGCCGACGGCGTCGCCGGCGTGAGGATCGCGTTCACGCCCCGCGCAAAACATTCTTCGAAATCGCGCTTGATCAGCGTGCGCACCTTCTGCGCGCGCAGGTAATAGGCGTCGTAGTAGCCGGCCGAGAGCACATAGGTGCCGATCATCACGCGCCGGCGCACCTCCTTGCCGAAACCTTCCGCGCGCGTCTTCTGGTACATGTCGATCGCGTCGCGTCCCGGCACGCGCAGCCCGTAGCGCACGCCGTCGTAGCGCGCGAGGTTCGAGGAGGCTTCCGCCGGCGCCACGATGTAATAGGCCGGCAGCGCGTACTTTGTGTGCGGCAGCGAAACCTCGACCAGTTCGGCACCCGCCGCCCTGAGCCAGGCGACGCCCTGCTCCCAGAGTCTTTCGATCTCCGGCGCCATGCCGTCGATCCGATACTCCTTCGGCACCCCGATCTTGAGGCCCTTGACCGGCCGGCCGACCGCGGCCTCGTAGTCCGGCACCGGCCGGCCGGCCGAGGTCGTGTCCTTGGGATCGTGCCCGGCCATCGAGCGCAGCAGGATCGCGGCGTCGCGCACGGTGCGTGCAATCGGCCCGGCTTGGTCGAGCGAGGACGCATACGCGATGATGCCCCAGCGCGAGCAGCGCCCGTAGGTCGGCTTGATCCCGACGGTGGCCGTGAACGCCGCCGGCTGGCGGATCGATCCACCGGTGTCGGTTGCGGTCGCGCCGAGGCAGAGCCTTGCCGCCACCGCCGCCGCCGAGCCGCCCGAGGAGCCGCCCGGCACCAGATCGATGTTCGAGCCGCGCCGCCGCCAGGGATTGACCACCGCCCCGAAGCACGAGGTCTCGCTCGAGGAGCCCATCGCGAACTCGTCGTTGCTGAGCTTGCCGAGCATCACGGCGCCGTCGCGCCAGAGGTTCGCCGTGACCGTCGACTCGTAGGGCGGCACGAAATTGTCGAGGATGCGCGAGCAGGCGGTGGTGCGCACGTCGCGCGTCGCAAACAGATCCTTGACCCCGAGCGGGATGCCGTCGAGCGGCCGCGCGTCGCCCGCCTTGATGCGCGCGTCCGCGGCCTGCGCCATGGTGCGCGCCACCTCCGGGGTCTCCAGCACGAAGGCATTGAGCGCGCGCGCCTGTTCGATGGCGGCAAGATGCGCGTCGGCAAGCTCGGCGGCCGAGAAGCGCTTGCTGCGGAGCCCGTCGCGCGCCTCGCTGAGCGTGAGCGCAGTGAGGTCCGTCATTCCTTGTCCGGTGCGTCGCAGACAAAGGCGTTCGCGGACTTCAACGGCGCTTTCCCGGACGGCGCCTGTTGTTGCCCCGGCACCGGCAGGCCGGCGGCCTCGAAGTCGGCCGCCGTGAAGCCTTCCGGCATTACGCCGCGCGCCACCGCGAGCTCGAGCTCGTAGCGATACAACAGTTCCTGCTCTTCACACGCCCAGCACATCGCTTGCTCTATCCGAGACTTCGGCGCCTGCCGCCTGCGCCCTCTCCCCTTGCGGGAGAGGGCAGCACCGACGATTCAACAACTACAGTTGGGTGAGGGGTTGGTGTCGGACCCCTCACCCGATCGGCCTCGTTGAGCCACCGAGCAGCCCTCTCCCGCAAGGGGAGAGGGCGCAACGACAGCCGCCGCCACTCGCGGCACCCGGCCCGTCATTCCACCACCTTCGGCACCAGAAAGAAATGCCCCTCCGTCGCCGGCGCATTGCGCACGATATCGTCGGCAATACCGCCGTCGGTGACCTCGTCCTTGCGCTTCTTCAGCTCCATCGGCGTGACCGAGGTCATCGGCTCGACTCCATCGACGTTCACCTCCGAGAGCTGCTCCACAAACGCCAGGATCGCATTGAGCTCGCCTTGCAGCGGGGCAATCTCGTCCTCGGCAACCGCAATGCGGGCGAGATGCGCGATGCGGCGGACGGTGGCGGCGTCGACGGACATGATGATCCTCGATTGCCGCCCCAGGCGGCGAGGTGCGGCTCGCATAACACGCCCGCATTTTGCGCCGCAACCGCAGCAAAGTCCGCGCGGACCGAAACACCGTCAGGATCCAGAAGCCGGATCAAACCTATGGATATTTCCAAGAATGTTCTTGCTTTGTTCCAGGACCTGTACTACCGTCCGACTGTCCTGTCCAGCGAGGGGCACCATCATGAGGTGTCGTGCGTGTGGGACGGGATGCGGCTCCTGCGGGCGTGGCCGACACAGCCACGTCCCCGGGCGGCTCCTGGAGCAAACCGAGTGCGGCGCACTATCGACGCCCGTCGAGTCCAGGACCCGTAGTAGGCAAATTGCCGTCGATGCCGCGGTGGCGCGCCGGTTGGCGAGACGCACCCGTACAGTGCGTCGGACCCGTAGGCCACGGATCACCCCGGGGCGGAAGCGCTTCGGGAGGA
>WNGB01009624.1_pt1 | contig 14046 bp, 11 predicted proteins | sample 5400681 | NCBI WGS metagenome assembly WNGB01 (sample SAMN13153367, study PRJNA577476) | soil metagenome | isolation source: 115 cm soil or saprolite under grassland replicate 2 | place: USA:California | collected 2016-06-15 | reverse complement strand
ACTGCTGCTACCTTCGGGGTACGCTTCTTCGACCGCGGCAGGCCCGCCGCCCTCCTGAAGTTGCGTCAACGAGGTGAATGAACTTCCCCCGTCCAGTGTAGGACTGAGCACGAGCCTCTGCAAACCATGTCGTGCGCCCCCGCCAGCGACACCCCGCCTTCCGGCATTGCGTGGCCGGCGCCGCCTTGCTACCATCTCCTCCACGCCATCACCCCGACTCGACCCAGTTCACGGAGGAACACCATGCGGGTCGCGCTCCTGAGTCATAATGCGCAGGCCGGCGACGCCATTGGCAATCAGGTCGCCGAGAAACTCGCGTTCTTCCTCGAACGCGGCTCTGACGTCCGTGTTTTCGTCGAGTCGGACCACGACCTTCACCCTTGCGTTGGCCCGTACGCCGAGCGCTTTCGCCCGTCCCAACCCGAGGGCGACGCCTGGCTGTTCCTCACCAGCGCCGATCTCGTCATCGCGGAGTATGGTCAGTATTACCCTCTTCTTAATCTTCTTCCTTTGCTCGCCGGAGGCAGGCCGCGCATCCTGCTCGATTATCACGGTGTCACGCCGCCGGAACTCTGGGGACTGCAGAACCACGAGGCCCTGACGCTGGGCGTCCGTCAGCGCGGGCTGGTCTGGTGCGCCGACGGCGTCCTCGTCCACAGCCGCTATACTGGGGACGAATTACGCACGCAGTGCGCCTTCCCGCCCGAGCGGCTGCACCAGCTTGGCTTTCCCGTCGATGTCAGCGAATTCTATCCCGGCGATGGCAGCCGCTGGCGGCGAACGCTCGACCTGCAGGACGCGCGCCTTCTCCTGTTTGTCGGCCGGCTCGCCCCGAACAAACGGGTGCCCTTGCTCGTCGAGGCTCTTGCCCGCCTGGGCGACCTGCGGCCGGCGGTCCACGCCCTGATCGTCGGCACCACCGGCGACGTGTACCGCACCGAGGCGGAGCGTTGCCGTCAACGGGCCGCGGAACTCGGCGTCGCTGATCGCCTCCATTTCCTCGGCCGGCAGACCGGTCAGGCGCTGATCGACGCTTATCGTGCCGCCGACGTTTTCGTCATTCCGTCGTTGTGGGAGAGCTTTTGTATCCCTGCCGTCGAGGCTCTGGCGTGCGGTGTGCCCGTGGTCGCGGCGCGCACCACGGCCCTGCCCGAGACGCTCGCCGATGCCGGCCTCACGTTCAATCCCGACAATGCGGACGACCTCGTGCGACAACTGCGACGTGTCCTCCTCCCGAAATCCGAACCAGAAAACGAAATCCCCGGAGCGCGGGCGTCTCGCCCGCATCCAGGGAACTTGGCAGCGGGCGGGACGCCCGCGCTCCAGGGACTTCCTTCTTCATGCTCCGGATTTGTTTCGGATTGCGGATTGAGACTGGCCATCGTCTCCTTCCGCTATGGGGTGGACTTTGCCGGCGGGGCCGAAACCTCGCTGCGCACCATCGCCGAAACACTGCACGCCGCGGGCTGCGCCGTCGAGGTCTTCACGACCTGCACACGCTCCGAAAGCGTCTGGTCCGACGAACTGCCGGAGGGGACGAGTCACGTCAACGGCGTCCCCGTCCACCGCTTTCGCCTCGACGCGCACGACCGTCAACGCCACCTCGAAACGGTGCGGACCGTCTGGGAGGCGAACGGTCGCGTCGATGCGGCCGACGAACAGGAGTACCTGCGTCACAGCATCCATTCGACCGGTCTGCTCGATGCCCTGCGTCAGCGGACCGCGGACTTTGACGCCGTCATCGCCGGGCCGTATCTGTTCGGCCTGACGCATGACGTCGCCGTCGCGCTGCCGGACAAAACGCTCCTGCTGCCCTGCTTCCACGATGAGCCGATCGCACGGCTCGAAGCCTGGCGGAGAACGTACGAGCGGTGCGGCGGGCTGCTTTACCACAGCCCCGAGGAGCAACGCTTTGCGGAAATCGACCTCGGCCTGAATCACCCCGGCGCAACCTGTATTGGCACCTATCTCGATACGAAAACTCCTGGTGACCCGGAGACCGGGCGACGTGTCGTGGGGGTCACGGGGCCGTACGTGGTTTATGCCGGGCGGTTCTCGTCGCAGAAGGAGCTGCCCATCCTGCTCGAACGAGCACGCCGCTATCACGCCGAACACCCTGGTCGCTTCGCCTGCGTCTTTCTCGGGCAGGGACAAGTCGCCATTCCTGCCGAACCGTGGGCGCGCGACCTGGGATTCGTCGATGAACGCCGCAAGCGCGACGTGCTCGCCGGCGCTGCGGCGCTGGTGCAGCCTTCGCCCTACGAATCATTGTCGCTCGCGTCGCTGGAGGCGTGGGTTCAGGGGACCCCAGTTCTCGCCAATGCCCGCAGCATCGTGATGGCGGGACACCTGCAGCGCTCGGGCGCTGGCCGGACGGTTGACGGCTATGAGCAATTCGCGGCGGCGCTGGACGATCTCTGGGACAATCCGCAGCGCTGGCGCGAACTCGGCCGGCAGGGGCAGGCGTACGTTCGCGGCCGGTACGGGTCGAAGGACGAGTTTACCCGAGGATTGCTCGAAGCGCTGCAGGAGCTGCGCCTCCCCCTCAGCGAGCAGATGCGTCGCCGTGGCCTGCGTCGCGCCGCGACCTTTTCGCGTCCTGCCTGGCGCGAGCAGTTCGGCGCTGTCGTCGAGCGGCTCCTCGACGCTCCGCCCAGGCCATACCGCGAACGGGTCGAGGTGCGACCGCGCGGCGCGGAGCGTACCGCCGCGGCCGGCGCCGAGGCCGTCCTGGTGCCGGTGCGCATCGTCAACCGCGGGACGCACCCCTTGCTCGCGGAAGGACCGGCACGCACGGTGCTGCGCTGTCGCATCCTCGACGAGGAGGGCCGACTCGCAGCGGCTGACACGGATACGACCCCTCTGCCGGGATTGCTGCAGCCGGGGCGTGCGTTGGCCGCAGCGGTGCCCGTGCCGGTCCCGTCGCAGCCGGGAACCTACGAGGTGATCTTCTGGGCGGAGCGCACTTCAAAGGTGGATGGTGGATGGTGGATGGTGGATGGTGCAGCCAAGAAACCGCCTTGGCTGCACCATCCACCATCCACCATCCACCATCCACCCTTGGGGCGGTTGCGGCTGCTGGTTCACGGACAGGAAGGGCAGGCGGACAGCGGTTGTTGCGCCGCCGCGCTGGAGACGGCACGGGCGGCGCTCGTCGAGGCCAACCGCCTGCAGCGCTTGCCGGACGACTATACCGACGTCACGGAGGGCCTGTTCGCCGCTTGGAAACGGCGGGTCAAGCGCAAACTGCTGGGCAACTTCAAGCACGCCTACGTCGATGTTCTGTCGCGGCAGCAGTCGGCGTTCAACCGTCAGCTGCTCGGCGCCGTCGGCGAACTCGCAGAGTGTTGCGCCACCCTGGATCACGCGGTCCACGTGCTACTCCAGCGGGTCGCCGAACTCGAAGGAAGACGGAAGATCGAGGATCGAGAATCGAGGATCGAGGATTGCGCTCTCGATTCTCCATCCTCGATCCTCGATCCTCGATTCAAGGAGGATATTGATCCATGAAATGCCTGGTGACCGGGGCGGCAGGGTTCATCGGCTCGCACCTGTGCGAGCGATTGTTGCAGGCCGGCCATACTGTTGTCGGCGTCGATGCCTTTATCCCCTACTATCCGCGCGCTCTCAAGGAGGCGAACCTCGCGAGCGTCCGCGGCCAGCGCGGGTTCACGTTTCACGAACTGGATCTGCGGCACGATTCGCTCGACGGCTTGCTGGACGGCGTCGGGGCGGTCTTCCACCTCGCCGCGATGGCCGGTCTGACGCTCAGCTGGACCAATTTCGATCTCTATCAGAGCTGTAACCTGACGGCCACCCAGCGCTTGGTGGAGGCGGCACGCGGCCGGGCGGACCTGCAGCGCTTCTTTTACGCCTCGACGTCGAGTGTCTACGGCCGCTTCGGCTCGGGCGACGAGGCGCTGCCGGCACGGCCGATCTCGCCCTACGGCGTGACGAAACTGGCCGCGGAAAATCTGGGCCGGGCGTACGCCGAAGAACATGGCCTGCCGCTCGTCGTGTTGCGTTATTTCTCGGTTTATGGTCCCCGACAGCGGCCAGACATGGGCTACAACCGCTTCATCGATGCCCTGCTGCGCGGCGACGCGGTGACGGTCTACGGCGACGGCTTGCAGGTGCGCGGCAATACCTACGTCGCCGACTGCGTTGAGGCCACGGTCCGCGCGCTGGAGGCGCCGCCGGGCGAGATCTACAACGTCGGCGGCGGTGAGGCGGTCACGGTATGGGATGTGCTACGCAAACTAGAAGCGCTGACCGGGTGTCAAGCGGTCGTCCGCCGCGAGCCGGCGCGGCCGGGCGACCAGCGCTACACCTTCGCCGACACGGCGCGGATCGCCCGGCACCTCGGCTGGCGGCCTGAGACGGGCCTGGACGAGGGCCTGGCGCGGCAGGTGGCGTGGCAGCAGTCCGAGGGCCAGCGCCTGGCCGCGTGAGGTTACTTGTTGCTACGAAGGAGAGCCCATGAGAAGCAAGCGAAAGAGAACGCCGGCCTGGCGCGTCCGCTGGCTCCGCCCTGGCTTCTGCGCGGAGTGGTTCGCGTCGCTGTGCCTGGTGATCGAGTGGTTTATCCGCCTATTCGTAGCCGATTTGACGCAAAAGCCGCGCTTCGAGCACCAGCGGCGCCGGAGGCAGGGTCGCCAGGCGGAACAGTGGCAGTAGCGCGCGAGCGGTGACCGGCTCGATGCGCTGCAGCCAGCCGCACGACCAGGCCAGCAGGCCGAGCAAGCGCTCGGCGCTCACGCCCGCGGTCCGCAGGCTGGCGAGGCGCGTATCGCCGTGTCGTTTCGCCAGGCGCCGCCCGTCTGGACCGACCACCAGCGGCACGTGGGTAAAAGTGGGTTGGGGCAGGCTCAGGGCGCCGTAGAGTTGCAACTGCCGCGGCGTCGAGGGCACCAGGTCATCGCCGCGCACCACTTCAGTCACCCCCTGCGCCGCGTCATCGACGACGACCGCGAGTTGATACGCCGGCGTGCCAGTGGCCTTCCAGACGACGAAATCGCCCAGCATCTCGGCCGGCACACACGTTGGGCCGCGGAAACCATCCTCGAACGTGCTTGCTGCCTTGTCCGCGCGAAAGCGCCAGGCGTAGGGCTGGCCAGCCAGGGCTGCGGCGTCCCCGGCGCGGCGGCCAGCGCAGGTGCCGGGGTAGATTGCCCCCTCATGCTCCGCATGGGGAGCGCTCGCGGCCCGCTCCACATCGCTGCGCGTGCAGGTGCAGGGGTATACCAACTCCTGTTCCTGCAATCGCTGCAGCGCTCCCTCGTACAGCGGTAACCGTTGCGCCTGGACGATCGGGCCTTCCCAGTCGAGGCCCAGCCAGCGCAGGTCGTCGCACGCCTGTTCCGCGGCTCCCGGCTTGATTCGAGGAGAATCGATATCTTCAATGCGCAATACGATGCGGCCGCCCTGTGCCCGTGCCGAGAGCCACGCGATCAGGTAGGTGCGGGCGTTGCCGACGTGCTGTGCCCCGGTCGGTGAGGGGGCCAGCCGGCCGACCACCTGGCGGATTGGTGGAGAAAAGGTGGGATGGCTCATCTCGGGCTCCTGGAGAGCGAGGCTGCGCTCTCATTTTACCCCGGAGCCTGTGCGAAAACCCCTCCCCCCAACCCCCTCCCCGCAACGGAGAGGGGGAGAAAGCCAAACGCTCTGTCTTCTTCTCCCCCTCTCCTTTTAGGGGAGGGGGTTGGGGGGAGGGGTTTCCCTCTGGCTCTCGGAGCCGTCCCTACTTCGTCTCCTGCTCCACCGCGGCCGGCTCGGCCGTCGCGGAGCGTGGGAGGTACGTGAACCAGTGCGACAGGCCGCCGATGAGGAACAGCGCCGACAGGATCGCAGCGATGCCCCAGGCTCCGAGCCATAATTGCTGCCGTGTCGCCGGCAGTTTCCAGAGCGTGAGGCCCCACAACCGCCCCGAGAAGATCGCATCCTTGTAACTGAGGCGCTCATCCGTGTCGGCAAGGACCAGCAACGCCCAGAGCTGCGCCGCCAGGATCATCAGGATGCCGATGCCGAGCTGAATTGTACTCCAGAGGCAACGCGGCAACCCTTCCTCGGGCAGCGACACCCGCGGCGGCAAGGAGAACACCGCGATGACACCGACGCCGGCCAGCATCACCCAGAGCCACTGCGGCAGATACCCAAACAGGCGGAAGAACTCCGCGACTCCCAGCGGGGACGAGCGGCCTGGGCCGGTCGATTTCGGCAGCGGCACCCGTGCCCGCTCCTCTTCCAGCGACCGGCAATACCCGCAGCCTTTGCACCAGCCCAGGCTTTCGGGATTCATCAGTTTGCCGCCGCAGCGCGGGCACACCACCGCGACCGATTCCGCCGGAACACTGGGCGCTTTGCTCTCGGCAAGGGGTGGCGGGGAGGATGCGGGAACCTCCGGCACGATCGGAGGCAGTTCGAGGACCGCACGGGAAAGCGTGCCTCGGATTGGGTGGGTCTGGTCATCCGGGGAGGGTAATGATGGGTGAGTCATGGCCTTGACCTCAATTGCAGAGAGGGGGGCAGCGTTTCCGTCCCTCAACTATAGGTCATGCCGATGCCCGAGCAAGCGAAGTGTTGTTCGTAGTCCCGCCTTTAGGCGGCATCACGTGTTCCGCCTAAAGGCGGGACTACGAACAAGGCGTCGTTTCTTCTTGCGCTAACACCAGCGGCGCTTGTCCACCACGTTGCGCAGCGGTTGGCCCGCCACGAAACGGCGCACGTTGTCCAGCAACGTCTCCAGGTGGCGCTCCGCCACGCGCGGCGAGGCGGCGGCGCAGTGCGGCGTGATGATCACGTTCTCCATCCCCCACAACGGATGATCCGCCGGCAGCGGCTCGACCTCGAAGACGTCCAGACCCGCCCCGGCGATCTCGCCCGCCTGCAGCGCCGCCGTCAGGTCCGCCAGATCGACGATCACGCCGCGCCCGATATTGATGAGATAAGCGCTCCGCTTCATCTGTCTCAGGCGGGCGCGATTAAAGAGCTTGTAAGTCTCCGGCGTGTGCGGCGCCGCGATGACGACAAAATCGCTCCGAGCAAGCGCCTCATCGAGCGAAAGCAGTTCGACGCCGGCGGGCGGGCTTGTCGCCGTGGGCTCCACGCCCACGACGTGCATGCCGAACGCCAGGCCGCGCCGCGCCGTCTCGCTGCCGATGCCGCCCAGGCCGATCACCCCGAGCGTGCAATCGGCCAGGGTCATCGCCGCCCGGTCGGACGGATGCACCTCGCCCGGCCCGCCGTAGCCCGGCAACTCGTTGGGCGTGCGCCCGAGCATCTGCCAGTGACGCCGCGTCTGCTGGCGGAGATAAATATGGAAGTTCTTGGCGAAGCAGAGAATGAACCCGAAAACGTGGTCGGCGATCACGTCGCTGAAGATGCCGCGCATGTTGGTGACGAGCACCGGCGACTCGACGAGTTCGGGATAGAGATACTTCTCCATGCTGGCCGTTGGCGACTGCGCCCAGCGCAACTTGCGCGCGGCGGCGAGCAGCGGCGGCGTGAGGTAGCCGAACAGGGCATCGGCGTCGGCAACCTCGGCGATGGCGTGGGCCTCGTCGCGCGCATTGACGACGGCCATCGGCGCGGCGGCAGCCTGGATGCGAGCAAGGCGGTTCTCGGAAACCGGCGGATAGATGACGAGTTTCATGAAGGGGATATCCGGATTCGGGGTTGGGGGTGAGGGAGGAAGCCCACGGGCCGCGGCCCGTGGGCTTGGAGCATCATCTCCCCGCGCAGCGCCACGACGCGAAATATTACACAAATTGCTTGTTCTTCGCCAGCGCCCCTCTTACAATCGCCCCGTCATCACGTTGAAGCGCCAAGGAGCGCGGCGACTCTCGCCGCGCCGGCTTCACCCATCGTGTCCTACAGCTGAGGAGGGTCCCACGCGATGAACGACCCACAGGAACCTAACCAGGACCGCCCCGGGTTGTCGCGCCGCGAGTTTCTCCGAGGGTCCGGCGTCGCCGCCGCGGCGACCGCCCTGGGCACCACGACACTTCAGGAAGTCGCCGAAGCCGCCCAGCCCGCCGCTCCGCCCGCCCACGGCCCCATGCCGGTCAAGCTCACCTTGATGGTCAACGGCCGCCGCATGAACACCAACGTCGAGCCGCGCGTCACCCTGCTCGACGCCCTGCGCAACTACCTCGACGTCACTGGCTGCAAGCGCGTCTGCGACCGCGGCACCTGCGGCGCCTGCACGGTGATGCTGGACGGCAAGCCCATCTACTCCTGCTCGATGCTCGCCCTCGAAGCCCAGGGCAAGCCGATTCGCACCGCCGAATCGCTTGTGACCGACAAGGGCCAACTCGACGCCGTGCCCGCCGCCTTTGTGCGCTACGACGCCCAGCAGTGCGGCTTTTGCACGCCGGGTTTCGTCGTCGCCATCCGCGCCGTCCTCGACGCCAACCCCAAGGCCACGCCGGCGGACATCGAGCGCGGCCTCGCCGGCAACATCTGTCGTTGTGGCACTTACGAACAAATGCGCGACGCGATTTACGCGCTGTGCAACCAGAAGAGGGGGGGATAAGCCATGCCGTGGCCAGAAAAACGCCGACTGCTCGGCACCAAGGTCCAGCGCCTGGACGGCCCCGACAAGGCCACCGGCCGGGCCAAATATAGCTTCGACATCAATCGCCCAGGCATGCTGCACGCGATGATCCTGCGCTGCCCGCACGCCCGCGCCACCATCAAGGCGATCAACACCGCCGCCGCCGAGAAGATCCCCGGCTTCCGCGCCTTTCACATCATTACCCAGGTCGGCGCCACCTGCACCTGGGCCGGACAGGAGATCATCGCCGTCTGCGCCGACACCGAGGAGCACGCCAACGACGTGCTGCACGCCGTGCGCGTCGATTACGACACCTCCTTGCCCTTCTTCGTCAAGGAAGAGGACGCCCTGCGCGAGGCCGACGGCGGCAACGCCCCGAACACGGTCGGCGCGCCGAACGTGAGCGTTGGCGGTTCGTCCACCACCGCCAACTTCGACCAGAACGCTTTCCGCGACGCCGTCGTGGTGGAGCAGAGTTACGGCGTGCCGGTCATCTGCCACCAGTGCCTGGAATCGCACGGGCTCGTCGCCGAGTGGGACGAGGCGCAGCAGAACCTGACCGTGTGGGCCTCGACTCAGGCTGTCCCGCTCACCGCCGGCCAGCTGGCGCAAAACTTCAAGATCCCCGCCACGCGCGTCAAGTGCATCACGCACTACATGGGGGGCGGGTTCGGGAGCAAGTTCGGTCCTGACATTCAGGGTATCGTCGCGGCGGAACTGGCACGCAAGGCTCGCGCCCCCGTCAAGCTGATGCTCAACCGCGCCGACGAGGTGATCGGCGGCGGCATGCGGCCGTCGGCCTACGGCACCGTCAAGATCGGCGGCCTCAAGAACGGCACCATCCAGGGTTACGAAATCGACTGCTGGGGCTCGCCCGGCGTCGGCACCGGCAGCACGGTCAACTTCAACCTTTTGCCCTACGTTTACACGACGATTGCGAACGTGAAGCGGCGGCATCGAGTCATCCGCCTGAACACGCAGCGCGTTCGTGCCATGCGGGCGCCCGGTCACCCGCAATGCTGCGTCCTGACCGACCAGGCCGTCGATGATCTGGCGGCACGGCTCGGCCTCGACCCGATGCAGGTGCGGCTGCGCAACCTGCCCGCGAACCAGGGTCAGGGTCAGGCGTTCCTGGCGCTGCGGAACACGATTTATACTCGCGAGATCGAAATTGCCCGTAAACTCTCCGAATGGGAGCGCAAGTGGCACGCGCCGGGCCGCGGCGAGAAGGGGCCGATCAAGCGCGGCATCGGCATGGCGCTGCACACCTGGGGCGGCGGCGGCGGGGCCAACAACGACGTCCGCGTGACCATCAACGCCGACGCCTCGGTGCTGGTGCGCAGTTCGACGCAGGATCTTGGCACCGCCGAACGTACTCTGCTGGCGATCGTCGTGGCCGAGGTACTCGGCCGCGAGCCGCGCGACATCACGGTGCGGATCGGCGAAAGCGACATCGGCCGTTCGACGCCTTCCGGCGGCAGCACGACGGCGCCGGGCACGGCGCCGGCGGCCCTGAACGCTGGCACCGCGGCGCGCGACGCCTTCCTCGCAGCGATCGCGCCGACGATGAACGCCCAGGCCGGCGACCTGACGCTCGAAGTCGGTCGCGTGGTCAATCGCACCAACAACCAGTCGCTGACGTGGCAGCAGGCGTGCGCCCGGCTGCGCAATAACCCGGTGGAGGTTTCCGGCAACTGGACGCCGGGGCTGTCGAACCAGGGCGTCGGCGGCGTGCAGGTGGCCGAGGTCCGCGTCGATACCGAGACCGGCGTGGTGGCCTGTACCAAGGTCGTCGCGGTGCAGGACTGCGGCCTGGTCGTCAACAAGTTGGGCTGTGAATCGCAGGTGGCCGGCGGCGTCATCATGGGGGTCAATTACGCCCTGTTCGAGGAGCGTATCATGGACCGCCGCACCGGCCGGCAGTGTAATCCGAACATGGAGTTTTACAAGCTGGGCGGCATTCAAGACATGCCGAACATTGTCGTCCACATGATGGACATGCCGGAGCGCGGGGTGATCGGCATCGGCGAACCGCCGACGATCTCAACCTGTGCCGCTGTCGGGAACGCGGTGTTCAACGCGATCGGGGTGCGCGTGCCGAACGCGCCCTACACCCCCGAGCGCGTCCTCGCCGCCCTGGCCACTCGAAAAGGGGGTAACGGTTAATGAGGAATTTCACCTATTTCAGACCTACAACAGCCGAGGCTGCCGTCGGGCTGCTTGAGAACCGCTGGGGCAACACCGAACTGCTGGCCGGCGGCAGCGACCTGCACGAGCTGCAGAAGGACTACATCGCCCAGCCAACGCGCTTGGTGAGCCTCAGCGGCATCAACGGCTTCGGCACCATCCAGACCGACGCCGCCAACCCGCCGCAATGGATGCGAATTGGCGCCGGTGCCAAGATCGCGGACATCGCCGCGAACGCTGACATCCGCCAACGCTTCGCGGCACTGTCACAGGCGGCCGCTGAACTGGGGACACCGCAGATCCGTAATGTCGGTACGCTCGGCGGCAACCTGTGCCAGCGCAATCGCTGCTGGTACTTCCGCGACGAGCACGTCCAGTGTCTGCTCAAGGGCGGGCAGCGCTGTTTCGCCGTCGATGGCGAGAACCGCTATCACGCCATCTTCACGCAGGGCCATCGCTGTGTGATCGTCCATCCCTCGACACTGGCCCCGGCGCTGATCGCCCTGGGCGCCAGCGCGGAGATCCTTGGCCCCGGCGGGCGGCGCACGTTGGAACTGGCGAAGTTCTTCCGCGCTCCGACCGACCAGACCACGCGCGAGCATACGCTGGCGTCGAACGAGGTGGTGATGTCGGTGACGATCCCGATTCGCGGCGCGGCGAGCGCCAGCTATGAGGTGAAGCACAAGCAGTCGTACGACTGGCCGCTGGCGCAGGCAGTGGTGGCGTTCCAGAACACCGGCGGCAAGGCGACCGGCGTGCGCATCGTGCTGGGGCACGTGGCGTCGACGCCGTACATCGCCGAGGCGGCCGCGAAGGCCCTGGAAGGCCGGGCGGTGAACGACGAAACGGTGGCCGCCGCTAGCCGCGCTGCCGTGGAGGGCGCCAAGCCGTTGTCGCAAAACGGCCACAAGCTTCGCCAGGTCCAGGTCGCGGTCAAGCGTGCGCTGCTGATCGCGGCCGGTCAGGCACGTTACTGGGAAGTGTAACTCGCAACGAGTGGTTAGTGGCTCGTGGTTAGTGGTCAGTCAAGAAGTAGCGGACCACTTTTCACTGACCACTAACCACGAGCCACTAACCACTATGGAAGACACACCGAGCGAATACCGGCCTCGCTGCATTCATCTGACGTGCAAGTCGATGATGGTCTACGGTGAGGCGTTCGAGCAGGATCCGGAGTATCAGGCCGGCATGGTCGAGTTCACCTGCATCTGCACCTTCAAGCCCGAAGGCCCGGATGGCGGCACGGCGTCGCTCGAACTCTGCTCCAACCCGGAGCGATCCTGCTTCCGCGAGTTCTAAATAGCAGCACGCAAAGGGGAAAGCGAACGAGCGGCGGGGTTTATCCCCGCCGGCCAGACGGCGGGGATAAACCCCGCCGCTCGTTCAGCACTTTCCCTCGCGCAGTGGAAGTGAGATAAAGCGGTTTTTAACCTCGCCTCATCTTCGCTTCAACTAACCCGACTATACTCCCTTCTTGACAGACCGCCCCGAACCGTGCCAGGGCGGTCCTCTCACTTTCTCAGCGCCTCAGGAGGGCGAAGCAGCAATGCGTCCATTCATCGGGGCTGTGGCGGCGTTGGCGTTTGGGCTGGTCGTCTGGGCAGCACCGCAAGGGGGCGAGCAAAAAGTGCCGCTCGACAAGGTGCCCAAGGCGGTCATGGACACCGTGAAAGCCAGGTTCCCAGGGGCCAAGTTGATCGGCGCTTCCAGCGAGAAGACCGGCGACAAACTGATCTACGAGGTCGAACTGGAGTTCAAGGGGCTCCATCATGACGTGACCCTGGAGCCTGACGGCAAACTGACTCTCATCGAACGCGAGATCGCCTTCAAGAACCTGCCGAAGAAAGTCCAGAAAACCCTGCAGAAGGCGAACCCGAAGGCGACCTACAAGTTGATCGAGGAAGTCATCAAGGTGGCAGGCGGCAAGGATACGCTGGAATACTACGAAGCCCACCTGGAAACGGCGGACAAGAAGGAGGTCGAGGTCATCGTCCTGCCCGACGGAACCCTCAAGCCGGCGGCCCAACCGGAAGGGAAGAAGGGCGACGACAAGAAAGAGAAGACCACCGGGAAGAAAGCCAAGGACGACTTTGCCGACTGGACGACGCATTTCGCTGTGGACAAAAAAGACCTCGTTTCAGTCGGCCGCAACCCGTACTTCATCCTGGAGCCGGGGTATGACCTCGTGCTGGAAGGCGGTGACGAGCGGATTGTGGTGAGCGTGCTGCACGAGACGAAGATGGTGGACGGCGTCGAGACGCGGGTGGTGGTGGAGGACGAGACCAAGGGCGGCAAACAGGTCGAGATCTCCCGCAACTACTTCGCCATCTGCAAGCGCAGCAACAGCGTGTACTACTTCGGAGAGGATGTTGACATCTACAAAAACGGCAAGGTGGTCGGCCACCCCGGGGCGTGGTTGTCGGGCGAGAAGGGGGCGAAGTTCGGCCTCATGATGCCCGGTCTGCCGCTGGTCAAGGCCCGCTACTATCAGGAAATCGCCCCGGGCGTCGCCCTGGACCGGGCCGAAATCGTCAGCGTGACCGAGACCCTCAAAACCCCGGCGGGCGAGTTCAAGAACTGCCTGAAGACTCTCGAAACGACCCCGCTGGAGCCGGAAACCCGAGACTTCAAGGTCTATGCTCCCGGCATCGGCCTGATTCAGGACGGGAAGATGAAACTCGTCCGCTACGGCATGGGAGCGGCGAAAGCCAAGTAAGCGCCCATTCTGTCGCCAAATGAGTCAGCGTTTTGCTCCCCTCTCCCCTGGCGGGAGAGGGGTTGGGGGTGAGGGGGAAAGCCAGGTAGCATTCTCACGCTCCACCCCTCACCCCCAACCCCTCTCCCGCCAGGGGAGAGGGGAGAAGATACCATGTCCGCCTGCTGAGTTCATGTCCCTGGCGAAAGCTCATCGCGGAAAAGGTTGAATTCCGCCCGAACCGCGGGTAGCATCAACCCCATCATGTTCCATCTGCAATCCGATTCCCAGGTGCCGGTCCACGAACAGCTCATCAGCCAGATCATGGCTGCCGTCGCCGCAGGCGCGCTCAAGGCGGGCGCTACCCTGGCGGAGTATCGTGCGTTCGCCCAGGAGCTCCTCACCAATCCGCAGGTGGTCCAGCGCGCGTACGCGGACCTCGAATGGGAAGGGGTACTCAAGAAGCATTCGTCCGGCGGCATGGAGGTCGTCGCGGGCGCCGACGTGATCTGTCGCGTCCGCCTGCAGGACGCGGCCCGCAAGAGCATCGTCGAGGCCGTCCGGCAAGCTCACGCGTACGGCTTGCCCGAGGCCGAAATCCACAAAGCCG
>WNGB01022644.1_pt1 | contig 14051 bp, 12 predicted proteins | sample 5400681 | NCBI WGS metagenome assembly WNGB01 (sample SAMN13153367, study PRJNA577476) | soil metagenome | isolation source: 115 cm soil or saprolite under grassland replicate 2 | place: USA:California | collected 2016-06-15 | reverse complement strand
TCGAGCAACAGAATATTCGAGGCCGGTCGGGCGCTGGCCGCGTAAGCCGTTCGCAAGTACCCGCACCAGCTGGCGCGCCTCGCGGAGCAGGAACCATGCGCCGGCCCGTATGTCGCCGCGACGGGTGAAGCGGCCGTAGTTTCCGCCGTTCCCGTAGTAGTAACGCTTGTACAGTGCCTCGGCGTCCGTGTTGTCCCGGAAACCGTGGGTATGGACGACTTCTATCTCCGGGCAGAGCTTTACTTTGGCCCCACTTCGCAGAATGCGGTGGCACAGATCGGTGTCGTCCGATGCGCGCAGCCGGCTGCCCGGCCCGCAGTACTCGTCGTAGCCTCCCACCTTATCGAACAGGCTGCGGCACATGCTGAAATTCGCCCCCGATACATGGAGCGCCATCCGTTGTCTTGGTAGCCTGGGGTCCGCGTCAAACGAGGGCGTAAATCCGGTAGCTGGATCGTAGGGCGGGGCGGTCAGGCGTCCGGAGATGAATTCCAGCTGCGGATCGGCCTTGAACTCGGCCACAATCCGCTCCAGCCAATCCGGTCGTACCTCCACGTCGTCGTCCGTGATGGCGATGATCTCGCCCGAACTCACAGCAATTCCCAAATTGCGTGAGCTGGCCGCACCGAAGCCGGGACGCCGGTTCTGGAGGTAGTGGAAACGTCGGTCTGACATGAATGGTGCTAGGATCTCATGGGTTGCCTCATCTGTGCTCTGATCGACTACAAACAGCTCAAAGTGCTGATAAATCCCATTAAACACACTTCGTACAGCATCATACACAGCTGTAGGGCGGCTTTTTGTCGGAATTACAACTGATACGAGCACAGTGTTTCCTCTCTGGATCTAGGCGGGTGTGGTAGCGAGCGGTGCGTACGCCGGAATGTTCAGCAGATCGGGGATGGTTACGAACTCATAGCCGTCGGCCCGCAGCGCCGGCACAAGCTTGCGAATCGCGCGAATGGTCACTTCTTTAACCCAAACTTTTGTATTTGGGATGCCGTCGTGAAAGAGCAGGATCGAGCCAGGCCTCGTTTCACGTCGCGCCTCGTCAGCGATCCAATTGCCATCCGGTTCCGGCAGTTGCCAATCCAGCGTGTAGACATCCCAGCCGACTATGGTGTAATGCCGTTGGGCCAAGCGCCGGCCTTCCCAGGGGGTAAGCCAGCCCCACGGCGGCCGGTAGAGGCGCGGTGTGCATCCAATGATCTGGCTGATAATGTCAGTAGCCTGGTCGATATGACCGTCGTTGCCGAGCTTGAGGCTCGACCATCGCCTATGCGCCATTGAGTGATTGCCGATGGCGTGCCCCTCGTGGTGCATTCGAGTGATCAGATCCGGGTGCAGTGTCGCATTCACACCCACGCAAAAAAACGTGCCTTTGACATTCAGTTCAGACATAACGTCCAGCAGAATCTGGGTGCACGGTCTACTGGGGCCATCGTCGAATGTCAGGGCAATCTTGCGCTGGTCGCGCGGGCCATGGTTGTTGAAGTATCCAAATCCCCCATACGGCGGGCTGAGTATCAGATTCCCGACTCCATTTATGCCCTTCATCGCCAATTTTTTGGGATTGAATTTCATCGCTCTTCAACGGCTCCTTTCCGTCTCTGCTCTTCCGATTGCTCCTGGGGCACGGCGGCGATCTGTTTCAGATATTGAAAGGTACGATGGGCGTTTTTGCGCACGTCAAAGCGCTCTTCGGCCAATCGCCGTGATCGGAAGCCCATTTCCTTTCGGAGTTGTTCGTTGCCGAGAACAGCGCCGATGGCTCGCCCCAACGCTGTGCCGTCGTTGCTGGGCACAATGAAACCGTTGTACTCATGCTCGATAATGTCGGCCACACCACCGACATCACTGGCAATCACCGGCAGTCCAGCCGCCATCGCCTCGACCGTCGCAATCCCGAAACACTCTCCCAGGCTTGGCAGCACAAAAAGATCACTACTCCGGTAGAGCCGAAGCAACCGATTGCTATTCGGCTCCATGTCGTTGTAGACGAAGAGGCCCGGTCGGGATTCGACTGGCTCGCGAGTGACGACATGCAGTTCGCATTCCGACGGTTGCTGGCTGTCGAACCACGCGAGCAACTGATCTCCGCCTTTCCTGCGGAAATCACCGCCCACAAACAGCACCCGTGGTGCATGACCTGGTATGTGCTTGCGTGCATCTGGATCAGGGCACCAGAAGTCCAGCCGGACGCCCGGCGGATTGACGACCACCTTATCCGCCTGAATGCCGTATTCGTTCACGACTGAGTCTTTGGCCCAGTTCGACCATGCGTGTAGGAGCGTCGCTGCCTGCATCTTGTCGCGGAAGAGGCGCCACTTGAAGCCAGCCAGCGGCTTTGAGTCCGCCGTTGATGCGTAGGTGGACATGCGGTCAATTTGGAGCGGAGTCGAGTCGAAGTCAATCAGCGTCGGTATCCGCCTGAACGTGCGGCTGAAAAACACGCCGACAGATGCATTGGTGAACAGCGCGTCATAGCTGCAGCGCTTCAACGCACGGCGCATCTCGATCGTGCCGCGCATAATACCAGTGATGTAGGTTGGAACGAACGGCAGTAGCTGATCGCGGACCTGCTCGATCAGTTACGGTAGTTCGTCACGTGACCCGCGATCTGGTCCATGACGAAACCAACATTGTATCGCATTGTTGTGAAATTCCTGATCGCTCAACCTATTCAGTTGAGCTGAATATGCGATGTCTCAGTCGCGAGTCGCTCCCGGCTTTTTGTACTGAATTTGCCTTTTATATGTTCCAGGAACATATATCCTCCTCTGCCGAGGAGAGTACGTAGCGCGATCACAATGGTTGTCTTCTGAAAAAGCGTTTGTGTCGGGCGCATCTTGAATGCAGTCCAAAAATAGGTCCATCCAGCGCGATAATGATCCCTAAAAATGTCATCGATAACAAAGGCGACCAAAATTTTCTGTTCCGCTTCCGATTTTAATTTGGACAGACTTTCTCTTTCTGGACTGGGAATTAATCCAAAAGACCATTCGATAGCCGAAAGTAACTCAAAAATTGCTCTCTGGTATGATCGGACATTCTTGGACATATTGCTTTCATGACGACGGTAACCATACAAGGCTTCGTTGATGTACGCCACTTTTCCGGTGTGACATAATCCGAGCCACATTCGGGTGTCAACTGAATAACGATACTTGGCTTCGTATCCACCAATTGTATCATACGCCGTTTTGCGAATGATGGTGCCGCTGTGAAGGATAAATGGATAGAGAACTAGCTCTCGGAATGCCTCACGTTTGTTCAGAATGTTGCTTTCATTCGCAGCTCGCCAAACATAATCGCACTTATTTGGATTTTCGAAGTGGCCATACGCCGTATAAACAAAGACTATCTCTGAATCTTGTTCCAGAATCTTGACTTGTTTACTGATAGCGCTTGTCTCTAATATCCAATCATCTGCTGAGATGACTGTGATATATCGCCCACGAGAAAGCTCTGCTCCTTCGATGAGTGAGGCGACAAAGCCCTTATTTACTTCGTGATCGATTAAACGTATCCGTGGGTCTGTGAGATAGGGTTTTATGACTTCTAATGAATTATCTGTGGATTTATCATTGATTAGAATGATCTCATAGTCTTTAAAGTTCTGGGAGAGAATGGAGTCCAGGCACATCGGCAAGAAGTGGCCGTAGTTGTAATTTAGAACTGTTATCGAGAGCAGCGGCGACTGGTTCAAACTGGTTGTCATAACATCCTCTCCTTCAATAACGCTGCGGGTATCTCTCCCTATGCCGCTATGAGTACGTGTCCCGCCAATGGTGATAGATGAGCCTGGAGCGGCGGCTAGGTTCTTCATGCCTGGAGATATAATGGTGCCACATACATCTCCAGGCATTCTTCGGAACAGCTTGATCCTACCGAGGTCTTTTCAGTTGTCTACGATCCGCGCGTGCAGGCCTCCCGCAGCACTTCGCACACATATGCTTGATCCTCGTCCGTTATCTGCGGATAGAGCGGTAGGATGATGCTGCGGTCCTGTGCGCGCTCGGACTCGGGAAGATCGTAGGCACTCTCGCGCTGGTAGGGCGCCTCGCGATGGGCGCACATAATTCCGCGCCGGCTGGCTACCCCGTGGTCGAGAAGATACTGCATCACCTCGCGCTGATCGCACCACTCGGGCAGCCGCACGCTGTAGCTCTGCCAGTTGCTGCGCGCCCACTCGGGCTCTTGCGGCAGAGTGAGGCCGGGAACATCCGCCAGCAGCTCGCCGTAGCGCGCGGCCACGCGCCGGCGCGCGACCACGATCTTGGGTAGGCGCTTCAGTTGCTCGCGGCCCACCGCGGCCTGGACGTCGGTCATGCGGTAGTTGTAGCCCAGCACCGAGTGCTCCTCGAAGATGACCTGATTCGAGCTGTGGCGCACCCGGTCGTTCACGCTCATGCCGTGCTGGCGCAGCAGGCGGAACTGCGCCGCGTACTGTGCGTTGTTGGTCGTCAGCGTGCCGCCGTCGCCGGTGGTGATCACCTTGCGCGGGTGGAACGAGAAGCATGCGACGTCGCCAAGCGGCCGGCCGATCGGCTGCCACTCGCCCTCCCAGCGGATCGAGCTGCCACTGGCGCAGGCTGCATCTTCCACCACCGGCAGGCCGTGGCGGTGCGCCACGTCGCGTACCGCCGCCATGTCACAGGGCATGCCCATCTGATGCACGGTGAGGATGGCTCTGGTGCGCGCGCTGATCGCCGGCTCGATCAAGGTCGGGTCGATGTTGCTGGTGCCGGCGTCGATGTCTGCGAACACCGGCTCGGCGCCACAGTAGCGGATACTATTTGCCGTGGCGATGTACGAGTGGCTGACGGTGATGACCTCGTCGCCTGGCTGGACGCCGACCGACAGCAGGGCCAGGTGCAGGGCGGTGGTGCAGTTCGAGACGGCGACGGCGTGCGCGGCCCCGGTGTAGGAGGCGAACTCATGCTCGAAACCGGCCACCTCAGGCCCCTGAGTAATCCAGCCTGACAGGATCGGCCGCTGGACAGCCTCGGCCTCGGCTGCGCCCATGAGCGGGCGGGTCAGTGGAACATTGCGCTGGCTTACCTCGGCCGTCATGCCGCACCTCCGCTCTTCTGGCTGCGCCACCAGTCCACGAGGTCGCGCAGGCCTGCCTCGAGATCCACCTGGGCCTCAAAACTGAGCAAATCCTTCGCCTTGCTGGTGTCGGCCAGGCGCCGCAGTACCGGGTTGACCTTGCGCTCCGGGCCATACTCGGGATGCATGTCGGCGCCCATCACCTTCATCAGCGCGTAGGCCAGGTCGTTCAGGCTGGTCTCGACACCGCTGGCCACATTGAAGACCTCGTCCGAGATATTGGCCTCGGCGGCCAGGATGTTGGCGCGGGCGATGTCGGTGACGTAGACAAAGTCCATCGTCTGCTTGCCGTCGCCGAAGATCAGCGGTGACTTGCCCTCGATCAGGCGGTCCATCCAGCGGATGAGCACCTCGGTGTAGGCGCCGTAGATGTCCATGCGCGGGCCGTAGACGTTGAAGTAGCGCAGCGCAACGTAGTTCAAACCGTACATATCGTTGAAGCTGCGCAGCAGCCCCTCGTTGAACACCTTCAGCGCGCCGTACAGCGTGCGGTTGTTGTACGGGTGGTGCCTCTCCGTCGTGGGGAACTCATCGGCCAGGCCATAGGCCGAGGCCGACGAGGAGGCGACAACCTTCTTGACCCCGGCCTGCACCGCGGCCTCCAGCACGTTGAATGTGCCGTCGCCCAGCACCTCGACCGCCAGGCGCGGATCCTCGGCGCACTGCGTGATGCGGATCGCCGCCAAGTGGAAGACTAGATCGATCCCTTGCATCACCTCGGCGAGCAGGCTGCGATCGCGGATATCGCCCTCGACCAGGGTCACAGGGCCGCGGGCCATCGCACCGGCCAGGTTCTCGCGCCGGCCGCGCACGAAGTTGTCCAGAATGACGATCTCACCATATGTGCCCTGCTCGCGCCCGTCCATCAGCAGATCGACGATATGTGAACCGATCAGCCCGGCGCCGCCGGTCACCAGGACACGCTTTAGCGATGTAGCGCTCATGATTATTCCTTACACTTGTTGCTTACTGTGGCGACCACTCGCGCAGCGCCGCGACTACCTGATCCTGCTGCTGGGGCTGAAACTCGGGATACATCGGCAGCGAGAGCACTTCGCGGGCGGCCTGCTCGGCATGCGGGAAATCGCTCTCCTGATGGCCCAGTTCGGCGAAGCAGCGCTGGAGATGCACCGGAATGGGGTAGTGGATCCCCGTTCCGATCCCGCGGTCGTGCAAGAATGACTGCAGTGAGTCGCGCTGCGTGTGGCGTATGGCGTAGACGTGATACACATGCCGGCGCTCTGCGAGGGCCGCCGGCGTGCCGTAGATCGAGTCGGCCAGAAGCGCGTCGTAGCGAGCGGCATGCCGGCGCCGTGCCTCGGTCCACTCTTCGATGTAGCGCATTTTGACGCGCAGAATTGCGCCTTGCATGCCTTCGAGCCGGTAGTTGTAGCCTTTCAGGTCATGGTAGTATTTGCGCTCGGCGCCCCAGTCACGCAGCATTCGCACCTTTCGAACGAATTCCGGGTTGCTGGTGGTCACGGCGCCGCCCTCGCCATAGGCGCCCAGGTTCTTGCCTGGGTAGAAGCTGAAGCAGCCCATGTCGCCGATGCTGCCGACTCTGCGGCCGCGGTACTCTGCGCCGTGGGCCTGCGCCGCGTCCTCGATCACAATCAGGCCGTGCCGCCGCGCGATCTCCACGATTGGATCCATATCGGCCGGCTGCCCGTACAGGTGCACCGGCAAAATCGCCTTGGTGTGTGGCGTGATCGCCGCCTCGATCTTGGCGGGGTCGATCGTGAACGAGACCGGGTCAATGTCCACGAACACCGGCCGCGCCCCGGTGTAATCGATCGCCGACACGGTGGCGACAAACGTGAATGGGGTCGTGATGACCTCGTTGCCCTGGCCGACGCCGGCAGCCAGCAGCGCAAGATGCAATGCGCTCGTGCCGGTGTTGACGCCGATGGCATGGCTGGCCTGGCAATAGGCCGCGAACAGCTCCTCAAACGCGGCCACTTCGCTGCCCAACACAAACTGAGCGCTCTCCAGCAGCCGGATCACGGCGGCATCGACCTCTGGCTTAATTGACTGATACTGGGCTTTCAGATCGACAAACGGGATCATGTGTGGTGTCCTCTGATTTAGGCAAGCTCGACCGGCTGGCCGTGCATCGCCATCGAACGCGAGGCTGCTTCGAGAATGCGAACGACCCGTAGCCCCACCAGGCCGTCGGTGATCGGTTTGCGGTTGTGGGTGATGCACTCCACAAAGTGGTTCGCCTCCACCTGTAGCGCCTCGATGTTGTCCAGCCGGGGCGCCCACATGTCGCCGGCGCGATAGCCCACATGCAGCTGGTAGACTTCCGCCGGATTATCGCTCAACGTGATGCCTTTGTCGTAGATTTTGATTTTCTCGCTCATCTCGATGTCGTCGTAGACGATCATCTTTTGTGAGCCGCCGATCAGTGTCTGGCGGACTTTGACGGGCGCAAGCCAGTTTACGTGAAAGTGGGCGATCAGGCTGTTCGGGAAGAAACAGGTCAGGTAGGCGAGGTTTTCGGGCTGTCCCGCAACATGGGCCATCCCCGTCGCGGCGATCATCGCCGGGCTGCGCTCGAACAGGAAGTCCATAATCGAAAGGTCGTGGACCGCCAGATCCCACAGCACATTGACATCGCGCTGGAACAGGCCCAGGTTGACGCGCACCGAGTCGTAGTAGAAGAGCTGGCCGAGGCTCCCGCTCGTGACCAACTCCTTGATCTTGCGAACCGCGCTTGTGTACACAAATGTATGATCGACCATGATCACGCGCTGGCGCTTCTCGGCCTCCTCGATCAGGCGCTCGGCCTGCTCCGAGGTGGTCGTGAATGGCTTCTCGACGAAGACATGCTTGCCTGCCTGGAGCGCTTGCAGGGCGAGTTCGTAGTGCGATGAGACTGGGGTCGCAATCGCGACCGCATCGATCGCCGGGTTGCCGAAGAGGTCGCGTACATCGGCGCAAGTCTTAATTGCTGGGTAGACTGCCTCGACCCGGGCGCGCTGCTCAGGCCGCTGATCGCAGACTGCGACCACGCGTGCTCCGGATACCTGCGAAAAGTTGCGGACCAGGTTCGGTCCCCAGTATCCGTAGCCGATGACCCCAATCCCTATCATGAGCTTTCAACCTCCAGTTCAGGTATATATCGCCGCGTCGTACGTTACGATTGACGATGCCGTGGTAGGACGCGCCGTTCACAGCTAGACACGCTAGATGGGTTTGATGAGAAACCAGTGATCTGTCATTCGATCGCAGGTGAAGTCTTTGTAAAGTGGGGTGCCTTAATTCCTTATATTTGAGGATAGTACGATAGCGTCATTGAGATCTGAAAAAACTGATCGAATCCGTTGCCGATCTATTCATCTTCCTTTTGTGATTATTTGTATACCGGGCTGGCTTGAAAAAAGTCGTATCAATTTGATGTTGTAAGCGGTATACATGAGGTGATCATCATGCGCGATCGCGTAAAGCAAATCTCGCCGAGGAGCGCTAGTCACGATCTATGTACCGTTCAAACACGTCAATGAGATATGCCCCGCGGCGCTTTCGTTATGGCCTGGTGTTCCTTCTTGCAGCAGTGCTGGTGAGCTGTGGCGGTGCACCAGGCGCATCTGCACGACCTGGCGATCGAACGCAGGCGGCAACCCCAACCATCGCACCGATCATGGCTCAGTCGTTCCCAAAGGCGGAAGCTACTACTGTCGCATCGCCTGCGGCGGCCGATGTGGTTATTCAGGTAGACGGGAGCCAGTCTGTGCATCCGATTAGCCCGTTGATCTATGGGCTGAACGACGCGCCGGAAGATGTGCGGCGGCAGCTGATCCCGACGCTCAATCGTTGGGGCGGCAATCCGAGCACGCGCTATAACTGGCGGCTTGGCAACGCCTGGAATGCGGGTAGCGATTGGTTCTATCGCAACGGCGATTATGGCTATACCGGTCGCTCGGCCAGCGACGATTTTGTCAGAAATACTCTTGCAGGAAAGGGCCACGTGCTGTTGACTCTGCCCACGCTAGGCTGGGTTGCGAAGAACAACGACAACAATACCTGTTCTTTTCCGGCGTCGGATGGCCATTGCGGCGACGCCGAGAAGGCGAACTGCGAGCGTCCGGGTCAGATTGCTGATCCCCGGCAGGCAAATGTGGAATCGGACGTCACGTCGATCGTTGATTGGGTGAAGCATCTTCTTGTCGAGCAAAAGTACACTGTCCGCTTTTTCGCGATGGATAACGAGCCGGATCTCTGGGGCTTTACCCATTATGACGTGCATCCGAACTGCTCTACCTATGATGAAATACGCGATAAATATCTTGAGTATGCGACTGCGGTTCGAGAGGTTGCGCCGCAGGCCGAGCTGCTTGGTCCGGTGAGCTGCTGCTGGAATTTCTACTGGAATTCGGCTGCCGGGGCAGATGATAAGGCGCAGCATGATAATCAGGACTTTTTGCCCTGGTTCCTTCAGCAGGTGCGTCAGCACGACCAGCGACTCGGCAAGCGCACGCTCGACGTGCTCGACATTCACTACTATCCCGAAGGGCTCTACAACGACCAGGACGATACAAGGACTGCAGCACACCGGCTGCGCAGCACTCGCTCGTTGTGGGAGAAAACCTACGTCGATGAGTCTTGGATCGGTCAGCCAGTCTATCTAATACCACGTATGAAGCAGCTGATCGACGCCAACTATCCCGGCACTAAGCTCGGCATCAGCGAGTGGAACTGGGGTGCAGACAAAACGATGAACGGGGCGCTGGCCCTGGCAGATGTCTTGGGAATCATGGGGCGTGAAGATGTCTACCTGGCCAGCTACTGGCGCTACCCGGAGATTGGCAGCCCTGGCTTCTTCGCTTTCAAAATGTTCAGAAACTATGACGATCGCGGGGGGCATTTTGGAGATACGTCCATACAGGCGCTCAGTAGCGCCCCCGATCAGATCAGCGCCTATGCGGCTATCAACACTATCGACAGCGGCGTTGCCGTGCTGCTGCTCAACAAGGATCCGCAGCACGATGCAGCCGTTGCGATCGATCTCCGTAATATCTCCCTGGGTGGCAAGACGACACTCTACCGCTACAGCATGGCAACATCCGACGCCATCACAAGTGCGTCGGTGGCTCCGGCCGATCGTTTATCGCTGACGCTGCCGGCTTATTCGATCTCGCTGCTCGTATTCGAGGCACAGAAATCATGACTACCTATCAGATTGGGTTCATTCTCGAGCAGGTGCTCGGGCACGTCACTCACGCCAAGAACCTACAGCAGAATGTGCCAGGTGACCCCGAAGTCCGAGCTCACTGGGGGCTCGTGCCCTTCGAGACTGTGGGCCTGTCAAACCGGCCGCGCCGGCGTACGAGCGCGCCAGGCCGTCGCTCGGATATCCCGCCAGACCCGACTTGACGCCCTGTTTTTCCATACTCAGGTGCCGGCCGTGCTGGCTACCGATTGGGTCCGACGTGTTCCAAGCATTGTCTCGCTTGACGCGACTCCGCTCCAGTACGACTCGCTCGGACAGGTATACGGTCATGCTGCTGGGGCCGCGTGGCTTGAGCATCTGAAGTGGCAGCTGAATCGCGAATGTTTTCGTGCTGCACACCACATCGTCGCATGGAGCCAGTGGACCAAGCAAGGGCTGATCGATGACTACGCAGTTCTGCCCGACAAGGTGACAGTGATCCCTCCGGGTGTGAATACGACCGCGTGGCTACGTCCGCAACCGCGCACGCCGCGCGATGAGCCGGTGAAAATACTATTTGTGGGCGGCGATTTCGAGCGTAAAGGTGGTCTGTTGCTGCTCGAAGCATTTCGCGCGCTACGTCCATTGGGAGTAGAGCTGCATCTCGTGACCCGCGAATCAGTGCCGGCTGAGCCTGGCCTCTTTGTATACAACCAGATGCGCCCCAATAGCGACGAGCTCAAACAGCTCTATCATCGCTGCGATGTCTTCTGTTTGCCAACGTACGGCGACTGTCTGCCGATGGTTCTGTCCGAGGCCAGCGCGGCAGGGCTGCCCTCCGTCTCGACCAGGGTGGCGGGGATTCCTGAGATCGTGCGCGATGGCGACACCGGTGCGCTGGTGCCGGTGGGCGACGTCATTGCACTGACCGATGCACTCCGGCAGCTGGTGCTCAACGCCCCGCTGCGGTTAGAGCAGGGTGAGCGGGCGGTCACTGTGGTTTCTCGTGATTTCGACGCCGAGCGCAACACCCGACGCCTGATCGAACTGCTCAAGCAAGCGGCGACGGCGCGTACATCAACCTAATGTCAACCGATAAACCCGCATCGCATTGCCATTGTACAGCGGTACAGCAAGTAGATTGAAATGTGTTGGAATGCCCTAGGGAGCACTATGGCGGAGGTTCTGTTGACAGTGTCTGGGGTTGTGGCTTCGGACACCGCCGCCCAGGCTGCAAAGGGCGCGCGCCCGCGCGCTGATTACCTTGAGATGGGCCTTCGGCGCGGACCTGGTCGATTATCGCGCGGCCCAGCGAAGCGGCGGCTGGTTTGGCCGGCTGCTTGAGCGTGTGGGTGGGCCTGATCTCATGCTTGCCTGGGCATGTTTCCGGCTGCGCCGCCGTTACCATGTGATCTTCACCGACGGAGAGCAGATCGGACTCCCACTGGCCTGGCTGTGTAAGTTTTTCGGTTTTGGTGCCAAGCGGCCATATCACCTGATGATCGTTCATATCCTTTCGGTCAAGAAGAAGATGCTCTTTCTCGATCGCTTTGGAGTCCAGAGTCACATCGATCGCTTTCTGGTCTACTCGTCCTGGCAGAAGCAGTTTATCGAAACTCGTTGGAAGATTGCCTCGGAGCGGGTGATCTTCACGCCGTTTATGGTGGATACCAGTTTCTTCGACATCGCGCGCGTGCAGGCCAATCCGGGGATGAAGCCGATGATCTGCTCAGTTGGCCTGGAGGCGCGCGATTACCCGACATTGCTGCAGGCGGTGAGCGGGCTTGATGCCCAGGTCATCATCGCGGCCGCCAGCCCATGGTCGAAGCAGATCGATTCCACCGACGGTCAGATAATTCCTGAGAATGTGACTGTACGGCGCTTCAGCCAGTTTGAGCTTCGACAACTCTATGAGGATAGTCGATTCATCGTCATGCCACTCCAGAATGTCGAGTTCCAGGCGGGTGTGACTGCGATACTCGAAGCAATGGCGATGGGGCGAGCCGTGATCTGCTCGCGAACACCTGGGCAAACCGATGTGGTTGTCGATGGCGAGACCGGCCTCTATGTTCCACCCGGCGACCCTCAGGCATTGCGCGCCGCGATTGAGTATCTGCTCGACCATCCCGATGAAGCTGAGCGCATGGGACGGGCTGGCCGGCGACGCGTGGAGCAGGGCATGAGTTTGGATCACTATGTAGAGCGACTGCGCTGCTTGGTCGATCCGACTCTGGCGATCGCCTGAGGTAGTCATAAGGTTTCTGGCAATTTGAAAATCGATGGCAGCCGTGGGGGTATGAGGGCGGGCGTGGCCCGCCCTCATACCCCCACGGAACGTGTGTAAAGCCAAACATGGTCTTCGGAATTTTTCACATTGGAGGAGCGTAGCCGCCCATGATTGGGGCCTTGCAAACACTTCTGTTGATCGTCGAGAGTGTGCTGGCGCTATTTGTCGGCTATTTGCTCTTGCTCACCGGCGCAGCCTGGCTGGCGCCGCGGCGTACGCCGTCGCGTGATCGTGCGCCCGACCACCGCTTCCTCATTCTGATCCCGGCGCACAACGAGGAGCGCTTGCTGCCAAGCCTGCTGGAGAAGGTGCAGCGTCTGGACTATCCATCTTCGCTCTACACAGTCCATGTCGTCGCAGACAACTGTACCGATCGTACGGCCGAACTGGCACGTGTGGGTGGTGCGGTTGTTCACGAGCGCACCGATGCTGTCAACGTCGGGAAAGGCTACGCGCTCGAATGGCTGATACATCGACTCTGGGAGCGTGAAGAGCCTCACGATGCAATGCTCATTCTTGATTCGGACTCGATCGTCTCGGAAAACTTTCTGACGGTCATGGACGCGCGTCTAGCGCGCGGGGAGAAAGCGATCCAGGGCTACTATGCGGTGCGCGATCCCGCTGGTTCGTGGAGCGCCAGCCTGCGCTCGGTCGCACTGGCCGCAGTGCATTACTTGCGTCCGCAGGCGCGGACTGTGCTGGGCGGTTCGGTCGGGCTCAAAGGGAACGGGATGGTGTTTGCCGCCGATGTCATCAAGCGCTATCGCTGGCCGGCGTCGCTCACCGAAGATATTGAGTACCATATGGCTCTCATCCTCGACGATCAGCGGGTGACGTTCGCGCCCGATGCGCTGGTCTGGGCTGAGATGCCAGGCACACTTGCAGCGTCGCAAACGCAGAACGTGCGCTGGGAGCGCGGGCGCCAGGAGATGGTGCGCTACTACGTGCCGCGCTTGCTACGCGCCGCCTTGGCGAAGCGGAGCTTCCTGCTCTTCGATTCGGCGGTCGAGCAGATCATCCCGCCGTTCTCGATTCTCGCCGCAGCAAGTGTTTTGTGTCTACTGGCGGCGCTCGCGCTGCAAAGCGGAGCGGGTGTGGCGCTGGGCATCCTTTTGGTGACCGGTCAAGCGATCTATACCTTCGCCGCGCTGCTTCTGGCGCGTGTCCCTATACGGGTGTACCAGGCGCTACTCCTGGCGCCTGTATTTGTGGTCTGGAAAGTCTGGCTCTACCTTCGCGTATCTCTAGGACTTGAACGAAAAGGATGGATACGAACCGCACGGAATGACCCATAAACAAATGTTCACATATTTGCTTGAGAAGAGAAGCGAGTGTTCAGGTAGTGTCACAAGGTTTTCGCGGTCCAATGATACACGACACCGGTAGAGGCATTCTGCCGCATCAGGAAGCTCTAATCAGACGGACAGATTTCGCACATCTGTGCGTACGCGAAAACTAGATGACACTACCAGTGTTCATTGTAGGCTCGTATAATGA
>WNGB01020948.1_pt1 | contig 14051 bp, 15 predicted proteins | sample 5400681 | NCBI WGS metagenome assembly WNGB01 (sample SAMN13153367, study PRJNA577476) | soil metagenome | isolation source: 115 cm soil or saprolite under grassland replicate 2 | place: USA:California | collected 2016-06-15 | reverse complement strand
ATTTCATAGCCTTCGGACCGTAGGCAAATGGCCAAAAGATCGGACAAATCGGGGTTGTCCTCGACTATTAGAATTTTTTGCGGCATTAGGTCCTTGGAGGCACGCAAGCCAGTTGCCATGGGCCCAGGCGAAAACTGAGGAGTTTTGCGAAAACAGACTCCCTCAATCGATGTCAATGAGTGGCACTGGCTCGGCAGGATGTGACACTTATTCGCTTATGATGAAGGGTGACGCTCCGAACTGGCTGCGATGCAAAGCAGAATTGGCGGCGGTGTTAAGGCAGTGAATGGCGAAGTTGGGGTTTTGATCTACGTTCACGCGGCCGCTGACTCGCGTAAATGCTATCTAGTCATCGAAGATAAAAACGAGAATTATACCGGCACTCTGCTCTTTCATAACGCAAGACTCTGTCGCCAATTTGCGGACCTTTTACAACACCATCTCGATCGATCAATGAAAGAGATCGGCGATTTGGAAGTGAGCTTTACGCCGAAATAAATCGCTGCGCTCGACTCACTGGAGCTTGCGAACCGTTGATCAACTCTCAAGACTCCCCTTTTTGGATCGCTCTGAGGTTGCCATTCGTCTACTCACGCGGGGGCGAGCTGAAGCGTTCAACAGAGGCCATCAATTTCTCAGGATCGAGCGGCTTTGGCAGGAATATGACCTTCTCCCGCAAGATTGCCTTAGCCGCGTCTGGGGAGAGGTAGGTCGTAACAAGAATCACTGGGATCTCGGGCCATTTTAATCGCATCTCAGTGAGTAAGCCGAACCCGGTGACTTTCGGCATTGCGAGGTCTGTGATCACAAGGTCGAAGTCGTGTTTAGCAAGAAGGGCTAACGCCTCGTCTCCGTTCCTTGCTTCCATAACTTCGTGCCCTGCAGTCTGCATGAGCCGAGCAAAGCTATACCGAGTGGCGTCGTCGTCTTCAACTAAAAGGATCACTCCTTGAGTCTATACGATGATTCGTTCTTAACAAGAACCTTCTACTCCAAGTCACTGGCCTACTTCGTCCTGCCGTCGTCGAACATCATGTGTGAACCTCGTGCCGAGGCGAACCGGAGTTAGTTCTTGGCTTGGCGCCTCAAAGCAGGTGCCACGCATCCTCGTAGCGGGTCCAATCTTTGCGGGGTTTGTGACTGTTGCCCACGGCGTATTTACCTGTAATGGGAATATAGACAGACGAGACTTTTCGCAAATCGTTAGCGGAATGACGTACACCCTCATTACCCGACCACTTCTCATTGCCCAGAGCGCCACTTTGGCTCTCTTCACCTCGCCGTTAACATCACAACGAGCATATTCACGACCGTTTGGTGACTTTGTGCCGGCCTTGCGCAGTTGAATAGTGCAAAGCACACCGTTCACGACCACCATTTTTTGGGATTTCCAAGCGACGTTTGCCTGGTTTGGAGGAAAGACATATGGACTCACCTGATTACCTGAACGCCTAATCTTTTTTATGACAGCCCGAATGCTCGGCGGGTACTCTACTTTGATGATGCGAGGCTCAAGGCATAACATGCGCTCGCGTCGTCGTCGCCTTCCGTCAATCCCTAATCTCTTGCCGACCTGGGCGATGTACTGCCTCGTCAAGCCGAACTTGTTGGCGATGTGCTCGAAAGCGAATTGTGGATCTTCGAGCGTCGAGCGCAGTCGGGCGAATGCCCCCTTGCCATAGCGGCGGTCAAATAGGCGCTTGCTCGGCATACGTTAGTAACGGGCGTGTGCTTACAGTCTTGCGGTTGTGATGACAGCCATAGGAATCCAGTCCGCCGCCATGTGGATACGCGGGCAGGATCGAGCCGAGAAAAAGCCCGAGGCCCAAAGCGGCGACGAGTCAAGCTTGAAATCGTAATGCGGCACTCTCGGTGGACCACTAACAAAATCGATTCGAAGCGTCGATCAGTTCAATCTTAGGCTAAAATCTCGTCATTCCCCTCGACGAATACCTATCGCTTTCCATCGTAAATGTCACTTTCTCTACTACCGCCCGCTTGATACATAACGAATGGTGTGTGCAATGAAGAAAACTGCTGTCTTATCAATCGTCTTTGCAGTGGTACAGCTTGCTGTTGCAGTCATGGATTCTCGCCGGCAAACCTAATCTCGAACCATTAAACGTAACGGAGTCCGCGGTGTAGGTTCGCACGAGGAATTTCTGGACATGCCTCTCCGGGTGTGCTGACCGGCACCATGCCCTTATGAAGATTAAAGCCGTTAAGCCTATGCCGGCAATGTGAAATAAAACGTCGAACCCTTGCCCAACTCCGACTCCACCCAAATTTTACCGCCGTGAAGCTCAACGACTTTTTTGCACATCGCGAGTCCGATGCCGGTGCCGGGATAATCCTGGCGGTTGTGCAGGCGCTCAAAGATGAGGAAGATCTTTTCCGCGTATTTAGTATCAATACCGATGCCGTTGTCCTTCACCGAAAATAGCCACTGGTTTCCATTGTGCTCGCAGCCGATGTGAATCTCCGGAGGGCTGCTGCCGCGGAATTTAATCGCGTTGGTAATTAAATTTTGCAACAGTTGCGCCAACAGGATTTGATCCCCCCTGACCACGGGCAAACTGTCATACGTCACCTGCGCGAGACTTTCATCAATTGCGGTCTTTAGATTAAAAAGGCTACGCCTTAGTTCGGCGTTCAAGTCTGCCGGAGCAAACTCTTTTCCTTGGCGATCGATGCGCGAAAGAGCCAGTAAGTCCTTGATCAACACCCCCATGCGCTTGGCACCCTCCACAGCGTAGCCAATGATTTCATCGGCATCTTTGTCGAGCTTCCCCTTATATTTCTGCGCCAGTAGCTGAGTGAAATTGATGACTACCTGAAGAGGCTGCTGCAGATCATGCGATGCCACATAGGCGAACTGCTCTAGCTCTGCATTGGAACGCCGTAGACCCTCGACACTTTCCGCCAATGCTCGTTCGGCATCTTTGACCGCCTGATAGAGTTGCGAGTTGTGAATGGCGACCCCAGCCTGGCGGGCGAGATCGCGCAGAATGTCAAACTCATCGGCACCGATCTCATGCTGCTGTCGGGTGTAAATCTCTAACACGCCAAGCCGGTTGTCCATCGGGCCAAGTAATAAGCCGAAATAGCATACCAGGCCAAGTTGGGTAAGAAACTCTTTACGTTTTACCCGGGGATCACTCCGTAAATCGAGAATTTGGATAAATCCACCATTCTCGGCTACCAGCATTGCCAAATCCGACGAAGCAATCGGCCTGCGCCTGCCGTATTCGCCCGTCCATTCCTCTTCATTAACGTTACGCAATGCAATGTATTCAAATTCCTTTCCCTCGCGTTCGATGAGTTGCACGGTAACGATCGACTCTGGGGGGAAAAGCGTCTCGACGTTCCGGAGGAGTATTTCCAGCACGGCAGGAAGCTCAAGCGTTGCGGTGATCGCTTCGTTGACCGCCTGCCCACTCTTTAAGCGCTCGAGCCTGCGCTCCAGCGCGGCCGCCATGGCGTTAACCGAATTTGCCACCAAACCCAATTCATCCGAATGACCGGCCGGCACCCGCGTATGCAGCTCGCCCGCGCCGATCTTGCCGCAAGCTTGGGCAATGGCCTGGATGGGCCGGCTGAGCGCAGTGCCGAGCAGGTATGCCAGAATAACGCCGATTGCGAGGGCTATAAGGGTTGAGTAAATGATAGTATAGATCGCGTTGCGCAAGTCACCCTGCATTCGCGCTAGGGAAAAGCCTATTTGAAGATAACCGGCGCGCCGCTTATCGGGACCCACCACTGGTCCGCCCACTTTCAACAGATCCGCTTCGAAATGGGTCACCCATTCAGCGGAGTTCATCATCAGCGCGCTGAACGGGTCGGATAGTTTCTGGTCGCGCCGGGGGTTTTCCGATGTGCCGTCGGAGAGAACCATGCCGTCGCTGTCGATCAGCAATGTATAGCTGATATCGGGGTTGGCCCGCGTGGCCTTCAACTTCTCGCGCAGCCTGGTGGAAACATCTAAACGATAGAGGTCATCGAAAGCCGATGCCGCGATCAGAGCCGCCACGTCCGTGGCGGCTCTTTCGGCCGTGTTGCGGATTTCCCGGAATTGTTGAAGATAGATCAACCCGGCGCTCGCCGCGCTGGCGGCCAATACGACGCCAAAAGCGAAAAAGATGAGCTTGGCACGGATGCCGAGCTTCATTTGAGGCCCAGCTCCCGGCGCAGAAACGGCGCAGACCTGGAGACAAGGTCATTAAACTCGTCCGGAACGGGATCGAACTTGGCGGTTTTCTGAAACTTCATCAGGGCCGTTTTCCCTGCCTCGGATTTGTCCATGGAGAGCAAAGTCTCTTTTATCTTGGCAATGAGATTTTCCGGCAAGCCCTGGCGATAATTGACAAAATGGCGCGGGATAGGTGCCGACTCGTACAGAATTTCAAGTTCGTTGATTCTCGTCCGCGCCTTTTTTACAAAGGTCGAATCATCGATCGCGCCAGCGCTCAACCGGCCGCGAAGCACCCATATCATGGTATTTTCATCGTCGTTGCTGAACACATAGCCGAGCTCGCCGACCGCAACCGGATCCGAAGCCTCTCTTTTTGCCGCGAGCTTTAGACCTGCTTGCACCAGCGCCAGCTTGGGAAAAAAGTAGCCGGTAGAAGAAAAAAGCTCTTCAAAGGCTATGGTTTTGCCCTTGAGATCTGTTAGTTGGCGCAAGCCGCTGTCCTTCCTGGTGAAGATCACCGAGCGGTATTCACCAATACCCCGTTTCCAACGGCGCAAAAGAAGTTTGCTTCCCGTGAGCTGGTTCAGCGCCATGGAAGGGAAAGCGCTGTCTATAAATAGGTCGACCTTTGCCGCACGCGTGAGAGCAGCCATTTCCGCGAGGCTTTCAGCCACCACGACCTTGACATCGCCCACCCCCTCAGTCTTTAGCGTCATCGCCAGATAGTGTGCCAAAGGCAAAAAATCCCGGATCTCATGCGCCGGCGACTGTCCGATGGTGCCCACATGAAGCGTATCGGCCGATGCGGGGTGGCAAACGCAACAGACCGCCACGAGGGCAAAAAGCCCCCAATACCGCATTAAACGACATCGAGTCATGGAGGGAACTCTCGTCTCAGTAGCTAGTACCTGCCGCCAGTAGAGAAGTGTCTATTGAAAACCTCTATACTACACGAATGAGACCGATTTGTAATCTCACGTGTTGAATCATCTTCTAGAATCTAACCCAATGAGGAATCCTTCCTCGTTTAGAATGTAACCACAGATGTTGGGGATATCAGCCACGCTTCGGCGTCACGTCGGGGGCAGCGAGGGTTACAGCCCACTGGCGGCGTCGCAGACTTCGAAGTGAAAACATCGTGTTCGCCTGTGGTTTCGACTAAATTCGGCGACGTTTTAGCGTCCGCTTACCGAAGCCAGCACCCTGCCGGGCCTTATCGGCGCCGTATTTCAGATGATCATGGAACGGCTGCGCGCGCGGCTGCTAGAAATGTTTTCGGGAATCGGCCCGACGGGCCATTTACACTGGCAAAAGCCTGTGAGAGGTACGGTGCCCAGGCTAATTGGAGGCGAGGACTTCTGAGCAGCAGATCGGTCTTACTGCTCCGAATTCGGTCGTGCGATCAGATCGGGTATTCAAGTGTATTTGTTTTACACACGACGATTTTCAGATCAGATTTCGCACGCAGGATTAAACTGATTTCTCCATCAGTCCAATCTCATCTTCGGCCGGCAATCGAACTGAAGCGTCGTTCAGTTCAATCCTGGCGATTTTTGTGCCTTTGCGCTACCGATGGATTTCTGGCGATTTTTGTGCCTTTGCGCTACCGATGGATTTCGGATTTGAACCTTGATCGCGCCAAGGTGCCGAGCTGTCAAAGTTAGATTTCATCGGTTGACGCCACTCACCACCTGAAGTAAAAGTCGGCTCAGCCGCTGGAGAAGCTCGTTGCCACAGCGTACTCCGATCCTGTCACACTTCTAGTTTCTCCCGCGACCAACATTTCCGTTTTCGGTCTTTTTTGTTTATGGCAAGCACGACCAAAAAAGACTCTAAGAATAAAGAGGCAAGACTACGCCGTCCCGTGGTGAAAACGTCTGTAGCTGAACGAGCGCAGACGAATGCGGAGCTACGAAAGCAACTCGCCGAATGTTTGCAGCTGCAGAGCGCGACTGCCAAGGAATTGCAGGAACGCAATCGCGATTTCACCGAGGCACTGGAGCAGCAAAGAGCGACGAGCGAAGTACTCAAGGTGATCAGCCGTTCTAGATTTGATCTTCAGCCCGTGCTGGAAACGCTGGTAGAGTACGCTGCGAGGCTTTGCGGTGCGGAGACAGGTTTCCTCTTCAGGCCAGATGGTGAACTGTTGCGCATCGCGGCCGCCTGGGGCACCTCAGCCGAATTGAGGGTGTTCTATGAACGAAATCCGGCCCCGCCTGGCCGGGGCACTCTTTTAGGAAGAACGATGCTTGAAGCGTCGTACTGTTCACATAAAGGACGTGCTGGCTGATCCCGAGTACCAATGGGCCGAGAGCCAGAAGCTGGCAGCGCACTCGGTCGAAGCGCGGGACCTGCTCGAAAATCTCGGTGAGAGCGGAGATGGTAACAAAAGAAATTCCAGCGTCTCAATACATCGACAACTACTCATAGCTTCCGCTTTCCCAATTTTGACCCAAGTCCCGGCTTTATCCAATCGTGGAACTAACGGAGTCCCAAATAGCCAAGAATAAAGAGCACTACGACTATGACTCCGATGATATAGAAAATATTGTACATAGTGTTCCTCCTTTACTCTATGAATCTATTCTATGAATAAGCGGCTATCGTCGATGGATCACGTAGCCGCTAATGCTTGTCTCCCAACCGGGGAAATTAGTCGAAGGCCGTCCGCTCGCTGGTGTCCGAACGGTTGGAGACTGCCATTGGTTTTCGAAAAACCAACTGACGTGCTACCTGCCGCTCGTCACCCGCTTTACGGGAGCACCGCGCAATGCCTTCGCACGGTACGGCTTCGATACGGACACGCCACGAGGGTATTCTTATGTGCAGCCGCGCACGAGAAACAGAATTATTAAGATAGGGATGGGGATGCCGATGAGCCATAATAATACCCAACCGATAGTGCCTGCCTGATTTTTTAGGAGTTCCATAACTCCTCCTTTGAATTGTAGTTGGCGCAATCAATATGCCAGAGCCAATTTACTTAATTTTCGGGGGATCAGTGAAATAGACCGACCGAGATGAGTATGCCTTTTTAACAACTGGAAGAGAAAAACAGACGAACAGCTCGCGATTTGAACTCTACCCAGCTATTTATCCGTCGAGAAAGAATCATTCCCCTTTGCCCGAAGTGTTAGTCCCAGCGAAGTCCTGCGTCTGATTGATGGAGCGTCTGAAGCAATGGGTTTACTGATCACCCTGTCCTCGGCTGGACTGAGGTTGGGGGAGTTGGTGAGTCCCAAGATCCAGATATGATGTTGCGCGCATGACTCCGTGTCGCGCAAGGCAAAGGCGGCAAGAAGCGCTATGCCCCAGCCCATCATGTCCCACAATGCTCACAGAGCTGCGCAGCTGCATTTCGGCGCGAAAGCTGCGCTAGATGATGCCGCAGGAAAGGCTTTGGTTAATATCTGCGGGCCTCCACAAAGTAACGGAATTGCAATCCTGACTCGATGACCCGCGGCGAGGTTTCGCTATTAATCGCGTGTTCGCCCAAACTTGGTGTTACCGGCGTGCGTGCGATTCATTCTGTTTGAGCGCCCGTTTGGTCGCATCGGTTTTCCAAGCGTTCATGGTAACGTCTACCTTGGTCGCCTTATGACTATTCTTATCGATGTCGACCTGCACCTCGTAAGACTGATCACCTTTGACAATCTCATATTCGACATAGTCCGGCTTATCGTAATTCACCGATGTCACTTTCCAGCCCATCTTTTCGAGTTCGCGGCGATAAAAGTCCTTGGTCTCGCCAGTTTTTAGTGTTTGTTCCAAATTCTCTTTGGACTCCTTCGATACTTTCATGCGATCGCGATCACTATATCGCTCCGGATTTGTCGTCGTGCGGCTTGGATAGGCAACTTTCTTTCGGTCCTTCAACGCCTGTTCGGTCGCGTCGGTTTTCCAGATATTCGTCGTCACATCGACTTTCGTTGCTTTGCTGCTGTTTTTATCGAAGTCAATTTGTACTTCATATGAATCGTCGCCTTTGACGATTTCGTATTCAAGGTAGTCAGGCTTGTCGTAGTTCACAGAAGTGATTTGCCAACCCATTTTTTCGATTTCGCGGCGATAAAAGTCCTTGGCCTCGCCAGTTTTTAGCGCGTGTTCCAATTTCTCTTCAGAGTCTTTCGCAGTCTTCATACGATCGCGATCGCTATAACGATTAATATTATCTTTGCGTTGGACCCGGTCAGCGGCTTGAGTAGTCGTCGCGAACGCAACAGTCAAGGCCATTCCAGCGATGATGACACTCAAAAACGAAATTCGTGTTTTCATTTTGATTTCCTCCCGATCGGTTAATAAGTATTTCATCGCCATGTTTTTGTAACCTCGCCGCGCCAAAATCTGTCTTTTTTTACCATTGGTCTCCGGCAATATAATTGCGAGTGTTCTTCGGTCTATTCCGTTTTCGTTTCTCAACCAAGTTTGAGGGAACTTGCTACGTAGCTCAGTCGCAATATTTCTTACCCTGCGGAGGCTCAACAGATAATGTTGCCAAGCTATCCGCGACTCACTTAGATTCTCCCCATCAATAACAAGACAATGATAATGACCAGCACCAAACCTAAGCCGCCGCTAGGATAGTAGCCCCACCCAGAGCTGTACGGCCATGTCGGTAAGGCGCCGATGAGCAAAAGTATCAGGATGATCAGTAATATTGTTCCCATGATCCATCTCCTCTCTTCCACTTCTTGAGTAGTCTCGGGTCACCTCAGCCTTGCAATAAAAGTTCGTGCCCTCCACTAGGTGGTAGTCCAGGTAACATCTTGGTTCTACCTAGACATTTAGCCGAGCAAAATGAATGCCAGGAAGAAAAACCTACGGAATGAACCCGCTTTAGCTGCTTCGTTGGAGGAATTTTCCTAGATTGTTTCCAAATAGCTGACATAGTCAAGCCTTCGGTGACGCATGAATATGGGTCTCATTCCTCTTTCCGTTTCCCCTCTATTAACGGCATGGCGACCGTAATGAGTGCCGACAATGACATAATCCCCCTCTCAGCCTTGATTATGTAGGCTTCGGCAGTGTGAAACGAAAACCAAACGTGCGGCTGAGACTGCGGGAGTGGACCTTGTAAAATTGCAATGAAGCTCAGAGACGGCTTAAAGAATGGGTGATAAACGAGGTCGCCAGTCGCTGGCTGGTACATCGGGCGGTTTCGGCTTCAACAGTTTACGTGAGCATGAAGGAACTTGCCAAATGGTTTGGCCCGGAGCTTGACCGGATTGCGGTGGACGAGTTGCTAGGTTTAGCCAAATAAAATCGTGGCGAAAACGCTGAGCCGTCGTTTCTACGATACCGCGGTGTGCTAGGATAGCGCTCTCTCAATATTCGATCTTAAATCATCCAGCGAAAGCGGTTTGCTCAGGCACGGGACATTGTATCCCAGCAGTTATAAGGATGATGGGAATGGTTGGGTCCCTGGAATGCACATGCCCGCAAGAGCCACACCGTCGACGCGGGGCATGCGAACGTCGGAAAGCACAAGATCAAATGAGAATTTTCGATTTAGGTCGAGAGCTCAGCGGCGTGCTCTGTGACTTGAAGATTTCCGGTCTGGCTGTTCAGCCCGCGCTTGTAATCGTCGAGCTGTGCTGGTGCCTTTTGGGTTTTGATGGGATAGGAAGAAGCACCAACGATTGAGGCAATCGCTTACAACCCTCAGTTAGGGTTTACTCCCTGTCCCCAGCCCCTCGGCCAGTCTTCCGCTGCAATTCTTCTATACGCTTGGATGCTTCCGCCTTGGTGAGATTCTCATCGAACGGCTCGTGGGCTTCTTCTGAAAGCGTCTTCAAGTATGATCGCTGCGCTCCCGTCATCGGTTCATCGCCCGTGACCCACTCGTCAGGGTCCTTGGCCATGTTACTGTTCTCAGCTTCTTGCTGTGTACGTTTGTCCGTCATAACTCCCCCAGACTAGGCGAGGGATGAGCGCACACATCGGTGAACTCATCCCTCTATCTTCTTTCGGTTAATCAGACCACTTAGCGCGGCCGAGGTTTGTCGCTCTCAGCAAAATCCGCGCTTGCCTCACCAGTCGAGGAGACATCACGAGCTCCAGTTCGCTCTAGAATGTCTTTCGCTTTTGACGTCCATTCAGAGTTATCGCAGTGCACGGACATCAGAATGCCGCCTTCTTTGATCATACCCTCGTACCTCTTGGCTTCGTATTCTGGAATGCCGGCACCTGCTAATGCTCCAATCATTCCACCCGCCGTGCCGCCAACGCCCGCCCCTGCCAGCGCGGCCATAATCGGCCCGGCTGCTAGGAACGGCCCAACACCCGGTATCGCAATGGATCCGACTCCGGCAAGCCAGCCAAGTAATCCCCCGGCGACGGCCCCTGCGCCGGCGCCTGCAGCGGCTCCTTCGGGCGCCTTAGTTCCTTTCTCATGGGCAAAGTCTTTGGTGCCCTCGTTTGCTGGAAATAATACGGAGATATCAGTTGTGCGGAATCCTTCACGCTGCAGTGTTTCCACGCCGTTGCGTAGGCTTGCTTCATTTCTGTAAATTCCAAATGCTGCTGTGTTTTTGCCTGCCATGGTTATTCTCCTTTCGACCTTTTCTCTACTGCTCAGAATCTAAATGCTCGTTCAACTATACTATAAGAGGAGCAAGCGACATGCCGACGGTTCGCCATCGGTTGGTCCAGCAATTCCGAGAGGTTTTTGAGTGGATCTATTGAGCAGAATGCGAGAGGAAATTTCCTGTAAGGATACTCGCGAAAAAGGATACTGTATCAGCAGTGAGACGCTGGCGGCAGCGAAGATTCATGGCTGGGAATTCTGGCCTGTCCCGGTCTCCTCGCCCATCTCCTCGATGATCTCCTGGAGAGTCTCGACCTTAGTTACTTTTTCAAACCCGAACCGCTGCAAATTTCCTGTTAGGCTATTCCCAAGCCCGCGCTTGTATCCATCAAGCTAAGCCAAAGCGTTGGGGTTATCCCGAGCCTTCTGGTTGCTCTTGATGACGCCGTCGATTGGCCTGGTTGAAGGTGACCAAGAGCGCCACATCGCTGCTGATGATCTCGCCCAGGATTCGCTCGGCGGTGCCTATCTGTTGTTCTCCGCCTTTATCGGCAACCAATCCCGCCAGAATATCAGCTCTGATGTCTTGCTCCTCTTCGGTCAGCTCACCATCGGCTCGGCGGCGCTTGATGGTGGCTAGCCCGTGCCGGGAATGCATTCGCATTGCCTGGGGGGTCCGCTCTGTCCGCAATTTGGTTCGTTTTCATGACGGGTTTTATTCTAGCAAAGTAATGGCAAAGTTACAAAATTCTCTTTTACTTTCTTGCGGTTACACATGCTACGAGAATCACTAGTCCTCGTGTCGTGGCGGGTTCGATTCGGCGTTCTCAGCTCGTGAGATACAAGGCTGAGAAATTCGTTAACACACCTAGATAGATGAAATCTGTTGGCGCTTAAAAATGCGACGCCGAACCTTGATTGCCGCTCTGTTTCGCTCCTCGGGGTCGCCCATTCCGCTGGAAGCTTACTCCACCATTTGCTTGTCGTCTGTCTTTATAATGCAGCGCTCTCAGCATGCACAAGTGCGGGCTTTTCGACAGCCGGTTTCCGTTTTGTTTGTTTAATCGACGGTCTTTGGGTTTGCGGCACCGGTTCGATTTTCATCGGCCTCCTACTTTTTGCCGAACGATAGAGCGCTTCGATAATGCGCACATCCGCGATTCCCTCCGTGCCAGACGGTTCCGGCCTCCGATTGTTAAGAATACAGTTGGAGAAATACTCTAACTCGGGCGCAAACTGATCTCGTTTGCGAAAGGTTTGCTTCCGGGTTTTGCCCTTGACCGTGACATGGAGATCGATCGGATAAACGTACTCGTAAGCTTGGTCGAGTCGCACATCGCCTTTCGTGCCAACCACGCGGTAGCTGGCCACGTCGGCCGCGCCGAAGCTCGAGGTGAACGCCGCCAGTCGCCCCCCCGGAAAGCGCAGAAGCGCGCCGGTCATTTCGTCGATTTCTTTGAACCGCTCGTCTTTTTTGCTGTTGCTGCTGAAAGCAAAAACCTCGTTCGGTTCCGCGCTGAAAACATAACGGGCAGCATTGATGCAATAAATACCGATATCGTAGAGTGTGCCGCCGCCTTTTTCTTTATCGGTACGAATGTTCTCCGGACGCACCTGCATCGAGAAAGACGACACGAAGAAGCGCGGATCGCCGAGTTTTCCCGAGCGCACGAGCCTTACGGCGGTCATATTGGCTTCTTCAAAATGAAGCCGATACGCGATCATCAGCTTCACTCCGGCATGTTCTGCAGCCCGAGTCATCGCCCAACAGTCCTTTTCATTTACCGCCATCGGCTTTTCACACAAAACGTGTATCCCGGCCCGTGCCGCGGCAATGCTATACTCTGCATGCAGATGGTTCGGCAAAGCTATATAAACGGCATCGATGGTGCCACTGCGCAAGCAGTCCCTATACTCCTCGTAAGAAAACAGATGATCGACGTGATAACGTCGGCCGAGAGTTTTTAGTTTTTGCGGATCGTCGGATATCAGAGCCGTCAGTTGAGAATTTACCCGCGCGTGCGCAAACGCCGGGAGCACAGCAACCTGGGCGATATGTCCTAACCCGACCACCGCATAACGGATCTTGCGCCGATGTTTCGAAGCAGCCATTACTCTTCGGTCCTCTTGTCTTAAGATTGAGCAAAGCAGATGCCGTTGCACTTGTAGATGATTCTGTACTGTAGACTGAGCTTTGTCTCACAAATGATCCACTCCTTGGAAGGTAGCGTCTTGTGTTTGGGTCGCTTTATGTACCTCAACCGGTGTCGCGACCAAGGAAAAAGAGGGCAATCGGACGAGCCATAAAATTCGACAAAAAATGCGACTTGGTGAGAGAGCCGAAGCCAAAAGACAGTTTCGCATCTCTTCTTAGGTTGGGGTCAGTCTCCAGTTTGAACGTCTAGCTAATAAAAAAACGACCTTAGTATTCGAAAACGGAGTTGCCCGTCTGGCGTCCACTCGATGAAGTCGACTCGGGCCACGAGCTTGGGGTGGATCGCTGGCAGCGTAGGAAATCACGTTGAAGCGGCCGCGACCGGGGGGTAGAAGTCACTATCGAGATGGCTCCGGGTGGCACAGCTACAGATTTTTTCCGTCCCCCACGGTCATATCGTCTATGATCTGGAGAGTCTCGATCAAGAAACTTTTTGGAAGCCAAACGCTGTAGGTTGCCGGTCAAGCTGTTGACCAGCCCGCGCTTATAGCCATCAAGCTGAGCTAAGGCCTTGGGATCTCCTGGCGAATGAAGTTACCGGCTCAGTGCCAGTCGATAGCGGGGAAAACGAAGCAGATTCGCCAATGGTTGGCAATCCTCGTGTCGGGTGGATTCGACTCCGCGATCCAACGGAATATCGGGCAGTCTGGCTTTGTTAAGCGAGGCGAATATGAGAGTCGTGGTTAGGTAGATCTTATGTTAGTTCAGAATCAGAATGGAGACAAAGTCACGGGTACCGCGAATTTAATCCTCATTCATGGCAATCAGAAAGCGTAACCTACTCAGCTGTTGAGACGGAATAACTTACAACTACGTCGCGAAAATACCGACAGTCGTTACGAGGTGTCACTAGCACCGCAAGTCTGATGTCTCTCGTAGGTGTTTGTCAATTTCCGGCGCACGGGAATATGAATCCCTGCTTTACGATCAAACTGAATCGCGACAAAGACAAGCTACAGGAGCGTGTGGAGTTCAGGACGTTTAGAAAGGTGATTGTCCTAATAGACCTACAAAGAACCTTTCTATCTACGTCGATTATCCCAACTGAACTCCACGGAGGATGACAGCAAAGTCATGCCTAGGGGTTCCGATGGCATTTCGCTTGCACCGTTCACTCA
>WNGB01009028.1_pt1 | contig 14055 bp, 8 predicted proteins | sample 5400681 | NCBI WGS metagenome assembly WNGB01 (sample SAMN13153367, study PRJNA577476) | soil metagenome | isolation source: 115 cm soil or saprolite under grassland replicate 2 | place: USA:California | collected 2016-06-15 | reverse complement strand
CGGTGCCCTGGTCGATGCCGATCACCATGACGTTGATCTCGTCGCCCATCTTCACCACGTCCTCGACGTTCTCGACGCGCTGCGCGTCCAGCTCCGAGACGTGGACCATGCCGTCCTTGCCGGGCAGCAGGTTGACGAACGCGCCGAACGGCATGATCCGCACGACCTTGCCCAGGAACACGTCGCCGACCTTGATCTCGCGCGTCAGCGCCTCGATCATCTCGACTGCCCGCTTGGCCGCCTCGCCGTCGGCGGTGGCCACAAACACCCGGCCGTCGTCCTCGACGTCGATCTGCGCGCCGGTCGACTCGGTGATCGCGCGGATGGTCTTGCCGCCCGGCCCGATCAGCGCGCCGATCTTCTCGGGGTTGATCTGCAGCGTGATGATCCGCGGCGCGAAGGGCGACAGCTCCTCGCGCGGCTGGCTGATCGTGGCGTTCATCTTGTCGAGGATGAACAGCCTGCCGTCGCGCGCCTGCGCGAACGCCTGGCGCATGATATCGTACGTGATGCCGGTGGTCTTGATATCCATCTGCAGGCCGGTCACGCCCTCGACGGTGCCGGCGACCTTGAAGTCCATATCGCCGAGGTTGTCCTCGAGCCCCTGGATGTCGGTCAGCACCTTCCACTGGCGGTCGGGGCCGGTGATCAGGCCCATCGCCACGCCAGCGACCGGCCGCTTGAGCGGCACGCCCGCGTCCATCAGCGAGAGGCTCGACCCGCACACCGACGCCATCGACGACGAGCCGTTCGAGGAGAGCACCTCGGAGACCAGGCGCAGGGTGTAGGGGAACTCGTCCTTGCTCGGCAGGACGGCCAGCAGCGAGCGCTCCGCCAGCGCGCCGTGGCCGATGTCGCGGCGGCGCGGCGAGCCGAGCCGCCTGGCCTCGCCGGTGCTGTATGGCGGGAAGTTGTAGTGGTGGATGTAGCGCTTGGCCGTCTCGACGCCCAGGTCGTCCAGCCGCTGCTCCTCGCCCGGCGAGCCGAGCGTAGTGATTGTCAGCACCTGGGTCTGGCCGCGCGTGAACAGCCCGGTCCCGTGGACGCGCGGCAGCACGCCCACCTCGGCCGAGATCGGGCGGATCTCGGTCGGGCTGCGCCCGTCGACCCGCTGACCGCGCGAGAGGATGGCTGAGCGGACCTCCTCTTTCAGCAGCGCCTCGAACGCCTTCTCGACCGCCTTGGTGCGCGCGGGCAGCTCCTCCTCGGGCTCGTCGGCCGTGAAGTGGGCCAGCACGTCCTGGCGCAGCGCCTCGGTCGCATCCACGCGTGCGATCCTGTCGGAGTTGTTGATCGCATCCTTGAGCCGGCCGCCCATGTAGCCGCTCAGCGCGTCCTCGAGCGACGTGTCGGGGACCGGCGGCGTGAACTCGCGCTTCGGCCGCCCCGCCAGCGCCACCAGCTGCTCCTGCAGCTCGCAGAGCTGCTTGCAGACCGCGTGGCCCTGCACGACCGCCTCCAGCATCTCGTCCTCGGTCAGCTCCTCGGCGCCAGCCTCGACCATCAGCACCGCGTCCTTGGTGCCGGCGACCACCAGGTCGAGCCGGCTGTTGGCCATATCGGCCATCTCAGGGTTGATCACCAGCTCGCCGTCGAGGTGGCCGACCAGCGCCGCGCCGACCGGGCCGGCGAACGGGATGTCCGAGATCGCCAGCGCCGACGAGGCGCCGATAATCGCCAGCGGGCCGGGGTCGTTGACCATATCGATCGAGAAGGTCGTGATGATCACCTGGACCTCGTTGCGGTAGCCCTTGGGGAAGAGCGGGCGCAGCGGGCGGTCGGTGAGGCGCGCCGTCAGGATCGCGGTCTGGGTCGGCCGGCCCTCGCGCTTGAAGAAGCTGCCGGGGATCTTGCCGGCCGAGTACATCCGCTCCTCGTAGTCGACCGTGAGCGGGAAGAAGTCGATCCCCTCGCGCGGCTCCTTTGAGCCCACGACGGTCGCCAGCAGCACCGTGTCGCCGTACCGAACCGTCACGGCGCCGTCGGCCTGCTCGGCCACCTTGCCGGTCTCGAGGGTCAGCGTCCGTCCCGCGATCTCCATGCTGACGGAATGAACTTGCCTATCTGACATACACCTTTCCTTTGTCGAGCCGCATCCCGCGGCTCAGCGAGGGCGTTAGGTACTGGAGGCTGCTGCCTAACGCGGATTTCGAACACGAATACACGGATTAATATTCCGTGTATTCGTGTTCGAAATCCGTATCTCGCTAGGCGGCAATCTCCAATCCCTAACGTCCCCGAACGAAAAATCGATGACCTACAACAGGCGCAAGCCCAGGGGGACTTGCTCCCTGGGCTTGCACGGAACTTCCCAAATTGAACTCGCGCGGACTCGCGGATATGACACTGATCCGATGGCACGCGGCTGAGCAATCGTCATCCTGACAGGTCATCCTCGGACTACCGGCGCAGGCCGAGCCGCTCGATAAGCTGGCGATATCGATCTCTGTCCTTGCCGTTCAGGTAGGCCAGGAGCCGCCGCCGCCGGCCGACCAGCTTCAGCAGGCCGCGCCGCGAGTGATGGTCGTGCGTGTGCGTCTTCAGGTGCTCGATCAGCTGGTTGATCCGCTCGGTTAGCAGCGCGACTTGGACCTCGGGCGACCCGGTGTCGCTGCCGTGCACCTGGTAATCCGTGATGATGCCGGTTTTCTCTTCTTTTTCCAGCGCCACAGGTGTCTCCTTAACTAATCGCGAACGGGCCGGCGCAGCCCGTCGTTCTCCTATTGTAGGCCCGGGTGCTATTATAACATAACATTGCGCATGGCGCACGCCGACAGGAGTCAGGAGCCAGGGGTCAGGAGTCAGCATAGTGTTGCGCGCTATGCAAATCGTAGACAAGGTTGCGCTTGACGGCGATGCGCTTGACCGTCTGTCGCATGACGCATGGCGCACGATGCAGTCACCTGCGACCTGTGACCTGCGACTTGCAGCGCACCATTGGAACGTGTGCAAGAACCTTGTCGTAGGCATGCGCTGCTATTCGCCGCACATTCTGACTCCTGACTCCTGACTCCTGAATTCTGGGCTAGAATCCTACCTTCACGATCGTCCGCCCGGTCTTATCCTGGAAGAAGCCGACGCCGTCCTGGATGAGCCCGACGTAGAAGCTCATCTTGGTCTCGGGCTGGAGGATGCGGATGCGCCCGCTGATCTCGGCCTCCTCGCCGGGCATCAGCACGTCTTCCTGGTTCGGGGTGCGCCACTTGTCGGGCGGGCGCGGGGTGATCGCCCAGCGGAACGGGTAGCGCTTGGCCGCCCCGCCGCTGTTGGCGTCCCAGTCGGCGCCCACGCGCCAGAATCCGCCCGGCTTGACGGCGTACCTGCCGCCCTCGACCGACGAGAAGACGTCGTCGGTGCTGTACGCGTAGCCGGAGGGCGGGCCGTATGTGCGGATCGGCACCGTGCCGGTATTCTTGACCCGAAGCGTGATTGTGATCACGTCGCCCTTCATCACCGCCTCGGGCGCGATGTTGCTGTAGGTGATCTTCACCTCGGGCTGGCCGCCGCCGCTGATCGTGATAGAGCCCTGGCGCTCGACCAGGTTGCCGAAGCGATCCTGGGCGCGTACGGTGGAGGTGTAGACGCCGTCCGGCAGCAGCGCGCCGTCCACGGTCTTGCCGTTCCAGACGTGCTTCTGCAGCTCCGGCCCCTCGTCGTCGGCCGCCACGAACGGGTAGACGGTCTTGCCGTCGGGGCTGGTGAAGGTGATGTCGACGGTGGCCGAGACCGGCAGCTGGTAGGTGATCTCGGCGACGTCGTCGACCGCGTCGGCGTTGGGCGAGATCGTGTCGGGCGACACGACCAGGTTCTCGATCAGGGGCGGCGGGGTGTCGGCGCCTGCGATCGCGATCCGGCCGCCGGCCTGCGCCGTCGTGCCGTCGTCGCCGGTCGCCTGCACGACGTAGGTGTACGCGCCGCTCGGCAACGCCTTGCGCCGCAGCACCGGGTCGCTGGTCGGCGCCGTGCCGTCGAAGCGCAGCGTGTACGGGTCGGGCGACGGCAGCCGCGGCTCGCCCTCGCGCAGCGTGTAGCGCGCCCCCGCGGCGTCCTGCAAATAGACCGAGACCTTGGCCTTCTGCCCGATCAGGTAGCTGATGTCGACGTGCTCGCCGTGGCCGGTTGGCCGCAGTTCGACCGCCGCCGGGCCGACGTTCGAGAGCAGTACCGAGGAGCCACAGCTCGCCAGCGTTGTCGCCAGGACGGCGAGGCACGCGAGAATTCGGAGTAGGCGCATAGTCACCACTGAACACAAACACGCAATGACAAGGTGACAAGGTGACAAGGTGACAAGGTGACAAGGTGACAAGGTGACGTTTCATCTGGAGTAGTCACCCGCTCACCCGTTCACCCGCTCATCGAACGGCCGGCTCGCCCGCGCCCTGCTCGGCGCCGCTCTCGTCGCGCTCCTCGCCGTAGCGCCGGCTGAAGATCGCCAGTGCCACCGCGCCGAGCGTCACGCCGAACCAGAGCGTGCAGAAGCGAATGATGATCGTCGCGGTGGTCGCGGGGCCGGCGCCGAGCGGGATGAGGCGCTCCAGCAGCAGTGTGCTCGATCCCTCGGAGACGCCCAGGCCGCCTGGCAGGAACGAGACCAGCCCGAACAGCGTCGAGGCGGCGAAGACGAAGGTCGCCTGCAGCAGCAGCAGGTACGAGGGCGGCGCCCCTACCCCCCGCAGCACGTAGTACATCGCCACGCATTCGCCGAACCACGAGACCAGGCTAATGACCGCGGAGGGCAGCAGGATGCGCCAGGACATCAGCCGCCGGCTGCTGGCGTAGGCGGTGGCCAGCCGCGGGGCGATCTTGCCGCCGTAGGGCAGCTTCGCGGTGAGGCGCAGCGCTAGGTCCATCAGCGACTGCGACTGGAGCACCAGCAGCCCAAGCGCCGTCAACACCACCAGCGCCGCGAAGGCCGGCCGCGCCGGCGGGTAGAGCGTCAGGCCGAAGCCCATCAGCAACAGCATCGCCAGGCCGTCGGTCACGCGCTCGGCCAGCACGATCGGCGCCGATGCGCTGATCGGTGTGCCGTTGACCCGCTTCAGCAGCGCCGACTTGAGCACCTCGCCGACCTTGCCCGGCGTCACCGCCATGACCATGCCGCTGGTGAACAGCAGGGCGCTGTCGCCGTAGCTCACGCCGTCGCCCATGCCCATGCGGCGCAGGTAGTAATCCCACTTGAACCAGCGCAGCACATAGTTCAGCGCGGTGAAGCCGAGGATGGCCGGCAGCAGATTCCACGCGAAGGTCGCGAAGCTCTGGCGGACCTCCCGAATGTCGCTGAGCAGGCCCAGCACGACCACGACCGCCAGACCGAGCAGCGCGGAGACGATGATCTTGCCGCGAAGTTGTTTGAGCACGTTTCCTCAGGAGTCAGGTGTCAGGAGTCAGGAGTCAGGAGCGCATCGAGTGCATGGAAGGCACAGCCTGCGCGGATCACGATGATATTCTGACTCCTGAATTCTGACTCCTGACTACTCCTCAATGTTGATGTTGCACCAGCTCGATCAGCACGCCGAGCGTGCTCTTCGGGTGCAGGAACGCGACCAGGTGGTTGTACAGCCCCGGCCGCGGAACCTCGTCGATCAGCTGGACGCCGCGCGCCTTGGCCTCGGCCAGGGCCGCCTCGATATCGTCCACCAGGTAGGCGACATGGTGCATGCCCGGCCCGCGCTCGCGCAGGTACTTCGCGAAGGCGGCCTCGTCCGACGTCGGCGCGATCAGCTCCAGCATGAAGCCTGCGATGCGCGTGGCGGCCACCACCTGATGGCGCTCGGGCATGGGGATGCGCTCCCACTCGGTGACACCGAACGTGTTGCTGTAGAAGGCGATCGCCTCGTCGATGTCGCGAACCGCGAAGCCGATGTGATCAACCGTCTGAAACATTCTGTCCTCCCCACTCAAGACGAACTGCGTGCGGCCACAGGTGCCGCGCGCAGTGTAACATCGCCTTCGCAATGCGTCAATTGCGTATCGCCGAGGTTTGGGGGGTGGGATTAGGGTTGTGCCCCACGCCCACGATTTTTCGCCGTTTTCGATGCATCTCGCCGGGGCACCGGCCGCTGGCGCCATCGGGCGAGATCCGCTATCATGTGGCGGCTGTACTCGCCGCCATCTACACGGTGACGCACCATGACCATCCTCGTCGTCGGCGATGCCAACGCCGACCTCAGCGCGACGCTCCAGCGTTTCCCCGCCGAGGGCGACGACAGCCCGATCGCCTCGCTTGGCTGGGGCAGCGGCGGCTCCGCCGCCAACGTCGCCGCGGCGCTCGCGCTGCTCGGCAGCCCCGCGCGCCTGCTGGCGCGCGTCGGGCGCGACCCGTCGGCCGACGTCGCCCTGCGCGTCGCCCGTGCCGCAGGAGTCGACCTCGCGGCCGTCCAGGCCGACGGCGCGCTGGCGACCGGCCTCTGCTTCGCGGCGATCTCGCCCGGCGGCGAGCGGACCTTCTTCAGCTACCGCGGCGCGAACGTTGCCCTGGCGCTCGATCTGGACGTCGCCAAGCTGCTGGACGGTGTGCGCTGGCTGCACATCGCCGGCCACGCGCTGCTGGAGGGGCCGCAGCGCGCCACCACGCTGGCGCTGCTCGACGCGGCCGCCGAGCGCGGCGTGCCGGCGTCGCTCGACCTCTGCCTGCCGCTGCTGCGCGCCTGGCGCGCAGCGACTATCGAGCTGCTGCCGAGGCTCGCGATCCTGTTCGCCAACGAGCTGGAGCTGGCGTTGCTCAACCGGTCTGAACGAACCGCAAAGAGCGCAAAGAGCGCAAAGGATGAGAATCAACTTGATTCTCTTGGCGACCTTGGCGCCTTGGCGGTTGACAAGCTGCTGGAAGGTGGCCTCGCGGTTGCCGCGGTCAAGCTGGGGCCGCGCGGATGCCTAATCGCCGGCGGCGGCGCGCGGCGGCATGTGCCCGCCTTCGCGGTCCAGGCGATCGACACCAACGGCTGCGGCGACGCCTTTGTCGCCGGCTTCCTGCACGCGCACCTGCGCGCCGAGCCGACCGAGCAGTGCGCGACGCTCGCGAACGCCCTTGGCGCGCTGCAGGCCACCCGCAGCGGCGCGGCCGAGGCGCTGCCCGACCGCGCCGCGCTGCGCGCGTTTCTGGAGCAGCGCGATCTGCCGGAGCTCGCGGCGCTGCTCGACGAGCGTGCGTCATCGGATCTGCCCGCGCGCATCGTCTGGGCGGCCGACGGCAAGGAGATGGTGCTGGTGCCGGCCGGGCCGTTCGTGCTGGGGACCGACGGCGGCCACCGCACCCAGGACCAGCCGGCCCACCAGGTCGCGCTGCCGGCCTTCTACGTCGACCGCACGCCGGTGACAGTCGCCGAGTACCTGTGCTTCGTCCAGGCCACCGGCCACAAGCCGCCGCGCCTGATTTTCCCCGGCCCGCGCCCGCTCGACTATGAGCGGCACCCGGTCACCGGCGTCTCCTGGCACGACGCACGAGCCTACGCGGCCTGGGCCGGCAAGCGCCTGTCGACCGAGGCCGAGTGGGAGAAGGCCGCCTCGTGGGATGCCGCCACGGGCGCCAAGCGGTGCTACCCCTGGGGCGACAAGTGGGACACCCGCCGCTGCAACATGCTCGACAGCAACGTCGGCCACACCACGCCGGTCGGCTTCTTCTCGCCCTACGGCGACTCGCCCTGCGGCGCCGCCGACATGGCCGGCAATGTCTTCGAGTGGACCACCAGCATGGACTGGAACTACCCCTACCGGATCGGCGACGGCCGCGACGACATCCAGCGCTACGGGACGCGCGTCCGCCGCGGCGGCGCCTACACGTCGGAGGAGGTGTTTATGCGGACGACGACGCGCCAGCTCAGCCCGCCCGACGGCATGTTCGTCGCCGACGGGTTTCGCTGCGCCGTTGACGCCGACAAGGTGACAAGGTGAGGGAGTGGGGGTGTGGGGGCGGGGCTGCGCCCCGCCCCCACACCCCCACTCCCTCACGATCGACTGTAGAAGGAGAAAAAGGATGACCCCGCCCTGGAAAGAGCGTCTGGACTCGCTTCAGACCAAAGACCTGAACGAGATCTTTCGCACCTCGAAGCCGGTGATTGGCATGGTCCACTGCTGGCCGCTCCCCGGCGCGCCCGGCTACACCGGCTACGGCATGGACACGATCGTCGACAACGCGCTGCGCGACGCCTACGCTCTGGCCGAGGGCGGCGTGGACGGGCTGATCGTCGAGAATATGTGGGACATCCCCTTCCGCGCCGGGCCGCACATCCAGCCCGAGAGCATCGCCGCGCACGCGGTCGTGGCGCGCGCGGTGCGCGGCGCGGTCGATCTGCCGATGGGCATCAACCTGGTCCACAATGGCGGCGTCTCGCTGCTCGGCATCGCGATCGCAAGCGGCGCGAGCTTCATCCGAGTCTGCATGTTCACCGGCGCGGGCGTGTGGGACGCCGGCGAGTGGGACGAGGGCTGCGCGGCCGACCTGATGCGGCGGCGCAAGGAGCTGCACGCCGAGCACGTCAAGCTGCTCGCCGACGTCGACAAGAAGCACTCGGTGCGCTTCCCCGGCATCGACCTGGCGACCCACATCGAGTGGACGCGCTTCTTCGGCGCCGACGCGCTGATCGTCTCGGGGCGCATGACCGGCGACGCGCCCGACATCGGCAAGGTGTGCGAGGCCAAGGCGCTGGCCGGCGATCGGCCGCTGCTGATCGGCAGCGGCGCTGACGAGCGCAACATCGGCGCGTTCATGCAGGTCGCCGACGGCGTGATCGTCGGGTCGAGCATCAAGGAGGCCGGCCGCTGCGAGAATCCGGTGGACCTGGAGCGGGTGCGGCGGCTCGTGGCGGCCGCGCGCGGCGGGTAGAGGCGCAGTTATCGCGCCCCTACCACTACTTTGTCAGTTTAGCGGAAGCGTTCACCATGGAGCCACGGAGGACATTGAGGTTGCGCATGCTTTTTGCTTCTCCGTGCGCTCCGTGACTCCGTGGTGTACGTAAAGTAACAAAGGAGTACTACCCGCCGCGCTCCACCCCCGGCTTTCGTTTTTGTCATCGCAGGTCACAAAACTGTTAAGATAATGCTAAGGCATCACAAAGCCTTGCAGCCTTCCAGCCGGTTGGCGATGTGAATAGATTGTAAGCAGACACTAGTACTTTGTCCCTCGACGACTCTGGTACCTCTGGATACCGGCGGACCATACCCATGGATCATTGAGAAGCGCGCGCATACGTGCTATGCTATGTCTATCAACACGGGCCATCCTTCCAAGACAATCTTTCACTGGTCCGTGCAATCAAGCTGTCAGACCCGCCCGCGACGATCGGCCATCCCAGCAGACAACGCAGCACACAATCGGACACCGTTCTCGAACACAGCGTGGCACCATTCAACCAGCAACGAACCAACGTCACACAACGCAGCACACATCGCAGCCAGCCGATCGACACGCAGCACTCAACGTCGTAGCTTTTCGTCTGGCGGGGTTCTGACTGACAGCCATTCTCATCCCGTCTCTGCAAGGCCCTGGCGCAAGCCAGGGCCGCTGTCGTTGGTGGGCCTCCCATCGTCGCCGACCGATCGACATTGCGGCGGCCCTCGCGCCCCGGCGGCCCCGCATTTCTCTGGTATGATAGGCGCCACACGCTCATTGCATTGGCATGGTTCGCCGCAGTGAGACACAGCACAAGCGCTGCACATGGTAAGGGCCTCGCATTTTCATTATCAAGCCACTGGGATGGTTTAAAAGAGGAGCGTCCCTAACCGGCCGCCTGGCGCTGTCTCTCTGCGGCCAAGAGGAGCAGACATGGCCGACACAACAATCTATCGTCTGGCGTTGATCGGGTTCGGATCGGCAGGGCAGGGGCTGGCGCAGATTCTGCGCTCGCACGGCGATGTGCTGGAGCGCCGCTACGGCGTTGCGCTGCGGATCGTCGCCGTCTGCACGCGCAGCCGCGGCTGCGCGTACGACCCCGACGGCCTGGAGCTCGCCGCGCTGCTGGAGGCGATCGAGCGCGACGGGCACCTGCGCGGCCTGCCGGGGGCGCGCGGCTGGGCGCCGCTCGACGCGATCGAGCAAGCCGGCGCCGACGTGCTGGTCGAGCTTACCCCGACTGACCTGGCGAGCGGCGAGCCGGCGACCGGCCACATCCGCGCCGCGCTGGCCAAAGGCATGCACGCGATCACCGCCAACAAAGGGCCGATTGCCCTGCACCTGAGCGAGCTACTCCAGCAGGCCGCCGACGCGAACGTCTACCTCGGCTTCGAGGGCACCGTGATGTCGGGCACGCCGGCGCTGCGTATGGGCTGGAGCGCGCTGGCCGGCTGCGAGATCCAGGAGCTGCGCGGCATTGTCAACGGCACAACCAACTACATCCTGACCCAGATGGAGACCGGGATGTCCTACGCTGACGCGCTGGCAGAGGCGCAGCGATTGGGCTACGCCGAGGCCGACCCGGCCGGCGACGTCGAGGGGCACGACGCGGCGGCCAAGGCAGCGATCCTGGCGAACGTTGTGCTGAACGCGCAGCTCGGGCTCGACGAGGTCGAGCGAGCGGGCATCACCGCGCTGATGAGCGACGCGGTCGAGGACGCGCGCGCCGCGGGCGAGCGCTGGAAGCTGCTGGCGCGCGTGTGGCGCGAGGGGGATCGCGTGCGCGCCAGCGTCCGGCCGACGCGCCTGCCGCTCAGCCACCCGCTCGCGGGCGTCGCCGGCGCGACCAACGCGATCACCTTCACCACGGACCTGCTGGGCGAGGTCACGCTGATCGGCCCGGGCGCCGGCGGCGTCGCGACAGGCTTCGCGGTCCTGTCGGATATTCTGGAGCTGCACCGGCTGTGGAGACAGCGGTAGCAAGTTGGCAGTCGGTAGTTGGCGGCTGTGGCGTGTACCAGGGGCCTGCGCGCTGAATCCTGGCACGCGGTTTGCTCCGCGATCGGTTCAGCAAGGGGAGGGGTGTGGGGAGGGCCACAGGCCCTCCCCACACCCCTACGTCTAACAATGAGTTGCTGGAGGGGGGTGGTTGAGCACAGAGATAGGCTGAGAGGGAGGAGCCGTCATGAATACTGCTTCCGCCTGGGATCTGCTGAAAGAGACCTTTTCGGACTATAGCCAAGACAAGGTGCCACGCCTTGCCGCCGCACTCGCGTACTATACAGCGTTCGCGATCGCGCCGCTGCTGGTGATCGCAATCGCCGTCGCCGGCTTTGTCTTTGGGCGGGAGGCCGCCAGCCATCAGATTGCGCAAACAGTATCAGGCGTCATTGGCTCGACTGCCGGCAACGCGGTCAACGGCATGGTGCAGAACGCCGCCAACAATCGCGGGAGCGGCATCGTAGCCAGCATTATCGGGATTATCACATTGCTTTTCGCGGCGTCGGGTGTATTTGGCGAGCTACAAGACTCGCTCAACACGATCTGGGAAGTCCAGCCGAAGCCGGGCCAGGGCATCTGGGGCACGATCAGGCAGCGCTTTTTCTCGTTCGCTATGGTGCTGGTCGTCGGATTCCTGCTGCTGGTCTCGCTGGTCGTCAGCGCGCTGCTGGGTGCAGCCGGCAGTTTCGTGGCCGGCGATCAGTTCGGCCAGACGCTGATCTGGAAGGTCATCAACTTCGTCGTCTCATTCGGCGTCACGACGCTGCTGTTCGCACTGATCTTTAAGTACTTGCCAGATGTCAAAATCCAGTGGAGCGATGTCTGGATCGGCGCCGCCGCGACCGCGCTGCTGTTCACGATCGGCAAGGCGGCGTTGGGTTGGTACCTCGGCAGGCCTGGCACGACGTCGACCTACGGCGCGGCGGGCTCGTTCGTCGCGCTGCTCCTGTGGGTCTACTACACCGCCCAGATTCTGTTCCTCGGCGCCGAGTTCACCCAGGTCTACGCGAAGCGCTACGGCTCGAAGATCCGGCCAGCCGAGAATGCCGTGCCCGTGACCGAGGAGGCGCGCGCGCAGCAGGGCATCCCGCGCCCTGCGGCGGTCGAGCAGGCCGCGCAGCTCAAGGAGCGGCAGCTCGGCGGCGAGGACGTCGTGCCCGAGCCGGCGGCGAGCGCCACGGCGGATCAGGAGCGCGCGACACCACAGCCGAAGCCGGCGGGCGCTGGCGCGGTCACCGCCTTCATGCTCGGCCTGCTACTCGGCCGGCGCGGGCGATCGGGCCGCCGGTAGTGCGGCTATCATCTTTCGATAAGAGGACGTACGCCGTTGCGTCCGAAATGCCGGTTTAGCCTTCGGCAGCCCTTCGACACGCTCAGGAGCCGCGGTACTCTATCTTCTTACGTTGCTGGCGTTTCGTTTCGCCCTGCGGAGCGAAACGAAACGCCAGCAACAGAGAATCGGGAAGTACTATATGGAGAGCCGTCAGGACCACGGTGCCGCGGCAAGCAGCCTGGCAAGCACGCGCGCGACCGCCGGTGCAGCCGCAGCGTCGCGCGCGTAGATCACGAACTCCGGCCGGCCGCTCACCGGGGAGCGCGGCCCCTCGCCGATCATCAGCGCGCCGGCGCCCAGGATACGGCGGGCCTGGTCGTCGGCCGGCCGGTTGCCGCGCAAGATCAGCAGCGCCTGGTCACCCGGCCCCAGCCATAGCCGGCTTCCGTCGAACTTCCGCACGTCGGACCCGAAGGTCAGGTAGTCGATCACGTCGCTGTCGTCCAGGTTGGCCGAGACGAACACCTGGTAGCGGTTCAGCTCCGGCGCGCGCGCCAACTGCTGCGCCGCCTCGCCGATGTGCGTCTGTCCGACGTAGAACTCCAGGTATGCCGGCGGCGTGGCCGGCCAGGCGACGAAGTAGCGCCAGCCGTTCAGCGCCAGCACGCAGGCCAGCAGGCCGAGGGCTACTCCCCACCTGAGCGAGGCATTGGCGATCCAGCCCCGCTCCCGCAGCGCCCAGTCGAGCAGCGCGGCGCCGCCGACAGCCGCGAGCAGGATGGTCGGAGCGATCGCCTCGACCGTGCGGGCCGCGTGGGGCGCCTGGCCGCTCAGCAGCCCGGGTATCAGCATCACCCCCAGCCAGATCAGCACGATCTGGGCGCGACGATCGCGCAGCCGCGCCAGCAGCAGGCAGGCGCCCGCCACGAACGCCACACCGCTGAGCGGGTCGAGCATGGGCGCGCCCGAAAGGTTGTGGCGCCCGTTCTCGTCGCCGTGCTCGTTCCACATACCCGCGATCAGGCGCGCGTTCTGTTCGACGAGCGGCGCCGGGGCATGGCCGTCGCTTGTCGCCGCGTCGAAGATGAAGGTCTGGTCGAGCCGGCGGCTGAAGTTTCCGGGGTTGTCGAGCGTGTAGTTTATCAGCGGCAAGAGAACCGCCAGCAACACCGCCGCGGTGAGGATCAGGCGCGGGGCTGCCGATCGCCAGGCCCGCCAGTCGATCCCCAGCAGCGCCACGACGGCCAGCGCGCCGACAAGCGGCGTCAGGCGCGACGGGTGGTAGGCGTAGACCGCCAGCCCGCCGCAGGCTCCGGCCAGCCCGGCCAGGAGATATCCGCGGCGCCGCGGGCCCGCCTGGAGCGCGCGCCAGATCAGCCCGAGCGCCAGCACGGTCAGCAGCGGCCCGAGCGTGGCCGCGAAGGCCAGCCGACTCAAGGCGATATGCCAGACCGACACGGCCAGCAGCGCTGCTGCCAGCAGCGCGGCGCGCACGCCGAACAGCGACCGGGCCATCCAGTACAGCGCCAGCGGCGTCAGCGCGCCGGCCAGCGCGGGCACCAGCCGCACCGTCCAGGGGTGTGGGCCGAACGCCGCGATCGGCCCGGCGGCCAGGTAGAACAGCAGCGCCGGGATGTCGGCGACCACCGGCACGTACACCGGCCGAAAGGTCGGGTCGTGCAGAATGCGCAGCGCGAGCAGCCCATGGCGGGCCTCGTCGCGCCACATGCCGAGCGGAAGCTGGTCGAGCGCGAGCAGCCGCAGCGCGAGCGCGAGCGCGGTACAGGCGACCAGGGCGGCCGTCACGGCGCGACTGCTTGGCTCGTCCACTGCCTCGAGGCGAGGCGCCGGCAGACCGGCCACCAGCAGCACGCCGCCGGCGAACAGCAGCGCCCAGCCGAGCGCGCTCGACCAGGGCTGCTGGAGCGGCAGCAGGGCCTGCGCTCCGGCGATC
>WNGB01009024.1_pt1 | contig 14057 bp, 9 predicted proteins | sample 5400681 | NCBI WGS metagenome assembly WNGB01 (sample SAMN13153367, study PRJNA577476) | soil metagenome | isolation source: 115 cm soil or saprolite under grassland replicate 2 | place: USA:California | collected 2016-06-15 | reverse complement strand
CGCTCCCGGGTCTACCGCTGGGGCGAGGACGGCATCCTCGGAATCTCCGACAACCATCAGCGCCTGTGCTTCGCGCTCGCGCTGTGGAACGGGCGCGACCCGATCCTCAAGGAGCGCTACTTCGGCTTGACCGGCTCGGAGGGCAACCACGGCGAGGATGTGAAGGAGTACTACTTCTACCTGGATAACACGCCGACGCACTCCTACATGAAGGGGCTCTACAAGTACCCCCAGGGCGCATACCCCTATGCGTGGCTCGTCGAGGAAAACCGCCGACGGGGCCGCCGGGATCTCGAGTTCGAACTGGGCCAGACCGGGGTGTTCGACGGGGGGCGGTACTTCGACGTCACCGTGGAGTACGCGAAGGCGGCGCCCGAAGACATCCTGATCCGCATCACCGCCGCGAACCGCGGCCCCGAGGCCGCGCCGCTGCATCTGCTGCCCACGCTCTGGTTCCGGAACACGTGGTCCTGGGACCCGGGCGCCAAGCGGCCGCGCCTGGCCCGCGAGGGAGCCGGCGCCCCGGCTACGGTGATCGTGGATCACGCCGAGATGGACGGGCTCCACCGGCTCTACTGTGAAGGCGAGCCAGAGCTGCTCTTCACCGAGAACGAGTCGAACCTCCAGCGGCTCTACGGCACGGGGAATTCGACTCCCTTCGTGAAGGACGCCTTTCACGAATACGTGATCCACGGCAACCGCGATGCGGTGAATCCGGCCGGCGAAGGCACCAAGGCGGCGGCGCATTACCGCTTGATGGTGGAGCCGGGGGCGACCGCGGTGGTGCGCCTGCGCCTGACCCGCCAGGGCGCGGCTCCTCCCTCATCCGCGGGTGGCGTCCGGGGGCCGGCGCAGGCGGCCACGGCTCCGATCGAGCCATTCGAGGCCTTCGACCGTGTCTTCGAGCTGCGGTGCCGGGAGGCCGGCGAGTTCTTCGCCACAGTCATCCCGGACGCTCTCGGCGACGACGCCAAGGCCGTGATGCGGCAGGCGCTGGCCGGGATGCTGTGGTCGAAGCAGTGGTTTCACATCGACGTGCGCCGCTGGCTGGACGGAGATCCGGCCCAGCCCGCACCTCCTCCGGAGCGGAAGAACGGGCGGAACCGGGACTGGACCCACCTCTACAACGACGACGTGGTCTCCATGCCCGACAAGTGGGAGTATCCGTGGTACGCGGCCTGGGACCTCGCGTTTCACACCATCGCCCTCGCTCTCGTGGACCCGGATTTCGCCAAGGACCAGCTCGTGCTGTTTCTCCGGGAGTGGTACATGCACCCCAACGGCCAGGTTCCGGCCTACGAATGGGCGTTCGGGGATGTCAACCCGCCCGTTCACGCCTGGGCCGCGTGGCGCGTCTACAAGATCGACAAGCGCATCCGGGGCGTCGGCGACCGCCGGTTCCTGGAGCGGGTCTTCCAGAAGCTCCTCCTGAACTTCACCTGGTGGGTGAACCGCAAGGACGTGGAGGGCAAGAACGTCTTCCAGGGCGGCTTCCTCGGCTTGGACAACATCGGCGTCTTCGACCGCTCGGCTCCCCTCCCGACCGGCGGCCACATCGAGCAGTCGGACGGCACCGCGTGGATGGGCATGTACTGCCTCAACATGCTGGCCATCGCGCTCGAGCTGGCGCGGGAGAACCCGGCCTACGAGGACATGGCCTCGAAGTTCTTCGAGCACTTCATGTACATCGCCCACGCCATGAGCCACATGGGCGCCGACGGCGATCACGTCGACCTCTGGAACGAGGAGGACGGGTTCTTCTACGACGTTCTCCACGCGCCCGACGGGGCGCATCCCATGAAGGTCCGCTCGCTCGTGGGCCTCGTTCCGCTGTTCTCCGTCCAGGTGATCGAGCCCGAGGACCTGAGTCGCCTGCCGCAGTTCGAGCGCCGGCTGCGCTGGTTCCTCGACAACCGCGAGGACCTCTGCCACCTGGTCACGCGCCAGCTCACCAAGGACGGCAAGAAGCGCCGCCTGCTCTCGCTCGTGAGCGGCGAGCGGCTCCAGCGAGTGCTGCGGTACATGCTGGACGAGTCGGAGTTCCTCTCGCCGCACGGCATCCGCGCGCTGTCGCGCTTCCATCGCGAGCACCCCTACTTGCTTCACGTCAACGGGCAGGAGCATCGCGTGGACTACGAGCCGGCGGAGTCCTCGACCGGGCTCTTCGGGGGCAACTCCAACTGGCGCGGGCCGATCTGGTTCCCCATGAACTTCCTGCTGATCGAGTCGCTCCAGCGCTTCGATCACTTCTTCCGAGGCGAGTTCAAGGTCGAGTTCCCCACGGGCTCGGGGGAGTCGATGACGCTGTGGGAGGTCGCGGCCGAGCTGTCGCGGCGCCTCACCCGCATCTTCCTGCGCGGCGGTGACGGATCCCGGCCGGTCCACGGCGCCTTCGAGCTGTTCCAGAGCGATCCCCACTGGCGCGACCTGATCCTGTTCTACGAGTACTTCCACGGCGACAGCGGGGCCGGCATCGGCGCCAGCCACCAGACCGGCTGGACCGGCCTGGTCGCCAAGCTCCTGCAGCAGAGTGGCGAGTAGCATGCGCGGAGTCCTCCGCCGTCACTGGCCGGAGTACCTGATCGAGGCGGCGGGCCTGGGCCTGTTCATGCTCTCCGCCTGCGCGTTCGGCACGCTGCTCGGTCACCCCGCCTCGCCCGTGGTCCGCGACGCGCTCCCTGACCCTTTCATTCGGAGGGTCTTCATGGGACTCTGCATGGGGCTTACCGCGATCGGCTTGATCTACTCCCCGTGGGGGCAGCGCTCCGGCGCTCATTTCAACCCGGCCATCACCCTCACCTTCTGGCGGCTCGGCAAGGTCGCGTCGGCGGACGCTGCCTACTACGCTGTCGCCCAGACGGCCGGCGCGCTCGCCGGCGTCCTCGTGGCCGCGAGCATACTCGGGGAGCTGGTCGCCCACCCGTCGGTCCGCTACGTCGTGACCCTCCCCGGGCCCGCGGGTGCGCCGGGCGCGTTCGTCGGCGAGTTCGCCATCACCTTCGTCCTCATGATCGTGGTGCTTCGCGCATCGAACACGGCCCGTCTCGCGCGCTTCACGGGCCTCTTCGCGGGCGCCCTCGTGGCCATCTACATCACCGTCGAGGCGCCGATCTCCGGGATGAGCATGAACCCCGCCCGCAGCCTGGCCTCCGCCGTCCCGGCGCACGTCTGGACCGCGCTGTGGATCTACCTCATCGCGCCTCCGCTCGGCATGTTCCTGGCGGCCGAGGCCTACGTGAGACGTCAGGGCATCGCCAGGGTATTCTGCGCCAAGCTCCACCACGACAACACACAGCGCTGCATCTTCCACTGCCGATACGCCGAGATGGGTGCCTTCCCGCGGCCCGCCGTGCCGGCGCCCGTCGGGTCGCGGACCTGACAAGGAGACTGACCATGCCCACCCATTACGACGTCATCATCATCGGGTCCGGCGCGGGCGGCGGCACGCTCTTCCACGCCCTCGCGCCGACCGGGAAGCGAATTCTCCTGTTGGAGCGGGGCGATTACGTGCCCCGCGAGAAGGACAACTGGAGCACGAAGGCCGTGAACCTGGACGGCAAGTACAACACCAAGGAGGTGTGGCGGGACGGGGACGGCAATGAGCTGCACCCCCACACCAACTACTGGGTGGGCGGCAACACCAAGTTCTACGGCGCGGCGCTGTTCCGGCTCCGGCGCGAGGACTTCGGGGAGATCAAGCACCGCGGCGGCGTGTCGCCCGCGTGGCCCATCTCGTACGAGGACATGGAGCCCTATTACACGCGGGCGGAGGATCTCTACCAGGTCCACGGAGAGCGCGGCGTCGATCCCACCGATCCCCCGGCCAGCGCCCCGTACCCGCATCCGGCGGTCAGCCACGAGCCCCGCATCCAGCAGCTGTCCGATGACCTGGCAGGCCTCGGGCTCAGGCCGTTCCACGTCCCACTCGGCATCATGCTGGACGAGAAGGACCCGCGGAAGAGCCGGTGCATCCGCTGCGAGTCCTGCGACGGCCATCCGTGCCTGGTCTACGCGAAGTCCGACGCCCAGGTGGTCTGCGTGGATCCCGCGCTGGAACATGCCAACGCGACCCTCCTGACGGGCGCCTACGTGATCCGCCTGGAGACCAGCCCCTCCGGCCGCGAGGTGACCCGGGTCATCGTGGAGCGGGGTGGAGTGACGGAGACATACTCGGCCGACATCGTCGTGGTCTCGGCGGGCGCCATCAACTCCGCGGCCCTGCTGCTGCGCTCGGCCAACGACCGGCACCCGCGCGGCCTCGCCAACGGCTCCGACGTCGTCGGCCGCCACTACATGGGGCATGTCAACTCCATCCTCATGGCTGTCTCCAAGTGTCCCAACCCCACGGTGTTCCAGAAGACGCTCGCGGTGAACGACTTCTACCTCGGCTCGCCCGATTGGGAGTACCCGATGGGGCACATCTCGTTCGTGGGCAAGCTGGACGGGCCGACGCTCAAGGCCGGCGCGCCCGCCATCGCGCCGGGCTGGACTCTAGACCTGATGGCGAGGCACTCGATGGACTTCTGGCTCACCTCGGAGGATCTGCCCGACCCGGGCAACCGGGTCACCCTGGACCGCAACGGGGACATAGTCCTCACGTACGCCCCCAACAACGAGGAGGGCCACCGGCGTCTGATCGCGAAGCTCAAGGAGTTGATGAAGCGGCAGACCAAGTGCCGGGTGCATGGGCACGAGTGCCACGAGGGCCTGTTTGCCCGGAACCTGTACGTCGGCCAGCGGATCCCGCTGGCGGGCGTGGCCCACCAGAACGGCACCATCCGCTTCGGACACGACCCGAAGACCTCGGCCCTGGACGCGAACTGCCGGGCGCACGCGGTCGAGAACCTGTACGTGGTGGACGCGAGCTTCTTCCCTTCGAGCGCGGCGGTGAACCCGGCGCTGACCATCATGGCCAACGCCCTGCGGGTGGCGGATCACCTCAAGGCGCGGCTCGGGTAGAGAACGCGAGGCGAGGGCTGGCCATGGTGAACAAGCAGCGGTCGTCGGCGCCGGTCGCGTTGCTCGCCGTCCTCGTGTTCGGCACCCTGCTGGGGCTGGCGCCCCCGGCTCATGCCGAGGGGCTGGTCAAGGCCGTGGGGCCCATCGGCATGACCGTCGGGGACATGGATCGCTCCCTCCTCTTCTACACGCAGGTTCTGGGTTTCGAGAAGATATCTGATGTCGAGGTGGCGGGCGCCGATTACGAGCGCCTGCAGGGTGTCTTCGGGCTCAGGGCGCGGGTGGCGCGGATGAGGTTGGGCGGCGAGGAGATCGAGCTGGTGGAGTACATCGCGCCCCGAGGCCGGCCGATCCCGGCGGACTCTCGCAGCAATGACCGGTGGTTCCAGCACATCGCGATCGTGGTGAGTGACATGGACCGAGCCTATGCCTGGCTGCGCCGGCACCGGGTGGCTCACGCGTCCTCGGGGCCGCAGCGGCTGCCGGACTGGAACCCGAATGCGGGCGGCATCCGGGCCTTTTACTTCAGGGACCCGGACGGACACACCCTGGAGGTGCTGTCCTTCCCGCCGGGCAAGGGAGATCCCAAGTGGCAGCGCGGCGGGGACAAGCTCTTTCTCGGGATCGATCACACGGCTATCGTCGTCGCCGACACCGACCAGAGCCTCCGCTTCTACCGGGACGTCGTGGGGCTGGCGCTGGCTGGCGCCAGCGAGAACTACGGCCCCGAGCAGGAACAGCTCAACAATGTCTTCGGCGCGCGGCTCCGCATCACCACCCTCAGGGCCGCGGCGGGGCCGGGGATCGAGCTCCTGGAGTACATCTCCCCGCGCGACGGGCGCCCGACGCCGATCGACGTGCGCGCCAACGACCTCATCCACTGGCAGGTCCGGCTCGCCGTGAACGACCCGGACGCGGCGGCGAGGCGAATGCGTGACATCAAGGCCTGGTTTGTGTCCCCGGGCCAGGTGCTTCTGGCCGACGGCCATCTCGGGTTCCGCCGGGGCGCGCTCGTGCGCGACCCGGACGGCCACGCGATACAGCTGACGGGCGACTGAGAGGCGTTACGTCTCACCTTCAGTGACTCGGCAAAAGCCCAGGTCGTGACGGTCTGGCCCTCGGCGAGGTGCCGAGCGGCATCACGCGAGGCCGGATCAGCGATCGTCTCAGCACGCCGTCGCTCGGAGCGACTCGGCGCGGGCGAGGCCGGACGGGCACCGTACGCCCGTGCCGCCCAGCCCGCAGTAGCCCGAGGGGTTCTTGGCGAGATACTGCTGGTGGTACTCCTCCGCGTAGTAGAACTCGGGGGCGTCCAGGATCTCCGTGGTGATGGCGCCGAAGCCCGCCTCGCGCAGCACCTGCTGATACGTCGTGCGTGAGACCACAGCCGCCCTCCGCTGGCCGTCCCCGTAGCAGTAGATGGCCGAGCGGTACTGCGTGCCGACGTCGTTGCCCTGGCGCATGCCCTGGGTGGGATCATGGTTCTCCCAGAAGAGGCGGAGCAGATCCTCGTAGCTCACCCGCGTGGGGTCGAAGACCACGCGCACGATCTCGGCCTGGCCGGTGAGCCCGCTGCACACCTCCTCGTAGGTCGGGTTGGGCGTGAAGCCTCCCGCGTAGCCCACTGCCGTCGAGAACACGCCCTTGGTCTCCCAGAACTTCCGCTCCGCGCCCCAGAAGCACCCCATGCCGAACATGGCCATCTCCATCCCCGCCGGGAACGGCGGCTCGAGGGGCGCGCCGCTGACGTAGTGGGTGGCGGGAACGGCCATGCGCTCGGCTCGGCCGGCCAGCGCCTCCTCTCGCGACGGCATTGCCGACTTCCGTGATCGCAGCCACATGGATAGCCTCCCTCTCTCGACTCTTGCGTCGAGCGGTCACCCGGATATAGTAGCGAACAACCGGATCAACCGATAGTCAACGCGAGGGGGAGAAGCCATGCCGTTGCCGCTGTCGGGCGTCAAGGTCACGAGCAGGGCGGCGTGTCCTCCGCGCCCATCCAGGACCTCCGCGAAGTGATGGCGCATCCCCAGACGGCGGCGATCGGCATGGTCCAGCCGGTGCCGGGCCTCGACCTGGAGCTGATGGGGCTGGCGATCTCCTTCGACCGCGCGCGGCCGTCGATCCGCCGGCGGCCGCCGGGTATCGGCGAGCGCAACGCCGAGATCATCGGCGGCGCCGTCGCGACGGCCCGTCAGGCGCCCGGGGCCGGTTCATGACCTCGTTCCCGGGCTACGCATTTCCCGCCGAGCTCTCGCGCCTGAGGGAGCAGATCCGCCGCATCGTCCAGGACGAGATCGTGCCCGTCGAGCATTGCATCGATCCGGACGCCGCCGAGATCCCCGAGGAGCACTACCGGCGGCTCTCGGCCAAGACCAAAGCGGCGGGTCTGTGGTGCCTGGGCGCGCCGGAAGAATACGGCGGCGGCGGGCTCGACACCTTCAGCATGTGCGTGGTCCTCGAAGAGATGGCGCAGCATCGCATGGGCCTCTACAATCCGGGCTGCGGCGTGTTCGGCCGCTACCCGCCGCCCGTGATCTACGGGGGTACCCGGCAGCAGATCGAGAAGTACGCCATGCCCACGCTGCGCGACGGGCTCTACACCTTCTTCGCCATCACCGAGCCCGGCGGCGGCTCGGATCCGGCGGGGGCGATCCAGACCCGCGGGGTGAAGCGCGGCGACCGCTGGATCCTCAACGGCACCAAGATGTTCATCTCCCACGCCCACGAGGCCGAGTGGGGCGTGGTCTTCGTCCGCACCAACGCGTCGAAGGGGCGGGAGGGGATCAGCTGCTTCATCATCGACAAGGGCACGCCCGGCTTCACCGCGCGGCCGATCCGCACGATCCGGACGGTGGCGGTCCCGAACGAGGTCGCCCTGGAGGACTGCGAGGTGCCAGAGGAAAACCTGCTCGGCCGGGAGGGCGGCGGGCTCACCCTGTGCCTCGATCTCCTCACGCGGCTGCGCTTCCCCTATTCGGCGTGCAACCTGGGCGTGGCGGTGGCGGCCCATCGGCTCGCCATCGCCCACGCCAGACAGCGGCAGACCTTCGGCACGCCGCTGTCCCAGCGCCAGGCCGTCCAGTGGATGCTGGCCGATGCCGAGGTGGAGCTGCGCGCGGCCCGCTGGCTGATCTGGGAGGGCGCATGGAAGGCTGATCGGGGCGAGGACGCCCGAGTGGAGGCCTCCATCGCCAAGCTCTACTCGAGCGAGGTGCTAGCCCGCGTCGTCGACGCGGCCGTCCAGATTCACGGCGGCTACGGGGTGTCGAAGGAGTTCCCGCTGGAGCGCTGGTACCGTGAGGCCCGGGTGCGCCGCATCGGCGAGGGGCCTTCGGAGGTACACCGCATGGTCATCGCCCGGTCGCTGTTCCGGTAGGCCCCATGGCCGATGATCTGCTCCTCAGCATCGACGGCGCCGTCGCCACCGTCACGCTCAACCGCCCGGAGAAGCGCAATGCCCTGAACCGGGCCATGCTCGAAAGCCTCCGGCAGCGCTTCGACGAGCTGGACGAAAAGGACGGCGTCCGCGTCGTCGTCGTGCGCGGCTCAGGCACCGCCTTCTGCTCGGGGATGGACCTGCGCGAGATGGGCGAGCGGCAGGCGGCCGCGGCCGACCCGGAGAGCGGGGTGACCGAGGTCCTGCAGCGGATCGAGCGCTCCCGCCATCCGACCATCGCCATGATCCACGGCGACGCGCTCGCCGGGGGCTGCGAGCTGGCCCTTCACTGCGACCTGAGGATCGCCGCCGCCGTGGCGCGTCTCGGAATGCCCCTGGCGCGGATCGGGCTCGTCGTCCCGTTTCCCTTGGGGCAGAAGCTGGTCGAGATCATCGGGCCGGCTTTTACGCGGGAGCTGCTCTTCACGGGCCGGCCGGTTGGCGCCGGGCGAGCATACGAGATGGGCATGGTCCATCAGGTCGTGCCGGCCGCGGAGCTGGAGACGTCAGCCTATGCGCTCGCGCGCGCCATCGCGGACAATGCGCCCCTGTCACTGGCCGGGATCAAGGCGACCATTCTCCGCGCGGTCTCGCTGCGAGAGTGGATCGAGCACCAGGACCTCGACGACCTGGCCCGCCGGGCCCGGCAGAGCGCCGATGCCCGCGAGGGCCTGCGCGCCATGCTGGACAAGCGCAAGCCCGAGTTCCGGGGCGAGTGACCTCGGGCGGACATCGGTGCCTGCACGCCAACCAAGGAGGTCTCCATGCCTGCGAAGGAGTTGATCCTCGATCTCGCCATCCGGTACGGGTTCCAGGTGCTGGGCGCCCTCGTGATTCTGGGGGGCGGTATCCTCCTCGCGTGGTGGGTCGGCTCCCTCACCGAACGCCCCCTGCGGCGCTTGGCAATGGAGCCGCCGATGCGCAAGCTGATCGTCCGGGTCGTCCGGTTGGTCGTCCTGCTGTTCGCCATGGTGGTAGCGCTGGACAAGTTCGGGTTCCAGATCGCGCCGCTGGTGGCCGGCATCGGCGTGGCGGGGCTGGGGATCGGCATCGCGCTGCAGGGCGTGCTCAGCAACGTCGTGGCCGGCCTCACGATCATCTTCACCAAGCCCTTTCGCGTCGGCGAGTACATCGAGATCGCCGGCGTGAACGGGGATGTGGCTGCCATCGAGCTGTTCTCGACGACCCTGGTGCATTTCGATAACTCGCGCATCATCGTTCCCAACCGGAAGATCGTCGGTGAGATCCTCCACAACTTCGGTACCACGCGCCAGCTCCACCTGGCCCTGATGGTTCCCCACGGGAGCGATCTCACGGGCGTCCTGGCGGTCGCCCGCGAGGCGGTCGCCGCGAATCGCCGGGTGCTCGCCGATCCGGCTCCCGTCATCGGGATCGCGCAGATCGAGATCGCCGGGATCCGCGTCAGCGTGGATCCGTGGGTGCGGGTGTCCGACGTGCGCGAGACCGAGGCCGAGCTTTACAAGGCGCTCGCGGAGCGCTTCCACGCCGCCGGCGTCGGGGTCCCGCTGCCCCGGCACGAGGTGCGTCTGGTCGACGCGCCCAGCGGGGCGGCGATGCTGCGCCAGGTTTAGTTAAGTAGTTAAGGGGAGCAGGTCGGTCAGCGCGAGGCGGAGGTCGCCGTCGGTGCCGCGTCGGCGCGCACCCCCGCCCGTTCCTCGACATCGATCAGCGGCGAGAGAGTCGGCAACAGGATTGCCAGCAAGCGCACGGGCAGGGCGCTGGTGAACTCGTACTGAGCGGCCTTCGCGCCCGCCACGTAGGCGGTGACCGTGCCGAAAAAGCGGTCGTCGATCAGGAATGCGAAGGTCGCTGCGCGCTCCACCACCCTGGATTCGATGAGCCGGCCGCCGGGCGCGAAGGTCTCGTACCGGTGGTCGCCGGTACCGGTCTTGCCCCCGACGACGTGCCGGCCGCCCTCCTGGCGCTGAGGCGCCCCGCGGAGGCCGCGGGCCGTGCCTTGTTCCACGACCTCGACGAGGGCTCGGCGGACCACGGCGGCCACCTCCGGGGCCATGACCCGTTCGCCCGCCGCCTCCGAGCGACGCAGGCGCGTCTCGTAGGGCGTGTCGGCGGCGAAGTCGAGCCGATCGGCGAGCACGGTCGGAGAGCTCAGGCCGCCGTTGACGATGATCCCCATGAGCCCGGCCAGGGCCGCGGGCCGGTCGCCGGAGCTGCCGATGGCGGTGGCCAGCGACGGTGTCAGAGAGGCGAAGGGGTAGCCCAGGCGCTGCCAGCCGCGCTGGATCTCGAGGAAGGCCTGCGTCTCGAGGAGGTTCCTGATGCGCTTGTCCTGGGCGTGACGGCGCTGGGTCTTGAACAGCCAGCCGTAGACCGCCTGGCGCTCCCCGGCGCTCGCGCTCAGGACTTGCGAGAGCTCGGCGTCGGGGTGCTGGCGCAGATGCGCCACCAGCCACAGCTCGAGCGGATGCACCCGCGCGAGGTAGCCGCGGTCTACCAGCGAGAACCTCGCCGGTGAGTACTTGTCGTACAACGCCTCGATGAGCTGCGCGGACACGTCTACCCCTGGCAGCCGGGTCGCGAGGATGCTCTCGAGCGCATCGATGCCGGCATCGGGATCCACGGACCGAAGCACGGTGGCCAGCGCCGTGGGCGTCTGGCGGGCGGCGCTCAGCACGAGGTCGAGAGCCTGCTCCGGAGCCTTGTCCTGGTACTTGCGATAGAAGCGCCGGATGAACTCGCTGCCCTCGCGATCGGCGAAGCGGCTCAGGAAGGCCTGCCGCCGCGGGTCGTCGGGGTCCTCCAGCACGCGTGCCAGGGCCGACGGCGCCTCGTAGAGGTGGTGGTTCACGATGTCCCGCATCAGGCGGATGAACACGAGGTTGATGGAGTTGCGGAACCCCTCGCGCACCGACAGGATGCGCGTGTCGTCATCGGCGTTGAAGTTATGGAAGGTCTGGAGCCCGCCCCCGGTGGAGAAGGCCTCGGCGGGGCTCGCCGAGTAGCGGCGACCCAGGGCCGCGTCCAGCATGGCGATGAGAGTCGGACCGGGCGTCCTGGCGAGATAGTCGATGGCCCAGGCGGTGAGGCGATCTCGCGGATGAACCTCGACGGCGCGGAGTGCGGCCGGGTTCGACCGCGCGTACCGCTCGTGCAGATCCGCGACGATCTCGAGGTAGGTGATCAGCGTGCGCAGCTTGGCAGTGGAACCCAGGTCGAGCCTCGCGCCGGCATTGATGTCCAGCGGCTGGTCGAGGTTGTCGGTCTGGACCCGCACCAGGTTGGCCCGGGGGCCGCGCTCATAGAGCGTGAAGCTGTAGATCACGCGCGCCGGGTCGCCCCGCTCCAGCAGGTGGAAGCCCTTGAGCCCCAGTGCCTCTACGGTGGCCGGCTGTCGCAGGGACTGTAAGGTCCGGGTCACCGCGTCCTGGGTGGGCCCGTCGAGCGTGCTCTGCGCGGTGAGATCGAGTCGGTCCAGATCGTAGAGGGCCGCCACACCCAGCAGGCTCGTGAGCCGAGCGCGAACCAGGTTCCATCCCTTGCGGTCGCTGAAGTCGACGGGGGGCGGGGGGCTCGCCGCGCGGAAGTCGAGCGCTTGCCCGAGCGCCGCGTCGCGCAGGCGGTCGTCGATGATTCCCGCCCGGGCCATGACCCGCAGGTAGCTGTCGGTGAACTCTTCCAGGGCCTCCGGGCTCTCCGTCAGATAGTGGTAGGGACGACGGGCGGCCAGTAGCAGACTCAGCACCCGCTTGAAGGTCTGAGCGCGAGCCGGATCGGCGGGGGGGACATCCGCTGTGAGCAGGTGGTTGGCCTCGTCGAAGTCCATTCCGTACCAGGCCCAGAGTCCGTCACCCAGGCCCAGGACCTCGCCGCGTCCGAAGACAGCCGCCAGCGGCATGGAGTTGAGGTAGTCCACCATGATCTGTCGCCGGGCGGGTAGGGTATCAGCGCCGCCCTGATACGCGCGCAGGCTCGCCGACAGCATCTGCCTGAACTTTTCTCCGGCCGATCGGGTGCGGCCTTCCGGGGAGTGACGGAACTTCTCGATCTGGGTGGCCAGCGTGCTGGCTCCGATCGCCTGCCCCTGCCGGCCGAGCCGGCCGAAGAGGTCGACCCCTAGCGCCTTGGCCAAGCGGTGCCACTCCACAGCCGGGTTCAGGCGAGGCCGCCGGGAATCCAAGAGCTCCCGGTTCTCGATGAAGAGGAGAGTCCTGACGAGCGGCAGCGGGATGGCCTCGAAGCTCTCGTAGACGCGCTCGGGGAAGCGGGCTTCGTAGAGGGATCGGCCCTCCCGGTCGGTCACGCGCAGCCCCGCCTGGGTCTTCTCGCGGTAGATCGGAAACAGCCCCCGCTCGACCAGGCGTTGCATCCGCGCCGACGGGCGCGCTTGGCCATCGATCGCGTAGCCCGCAGCATGTAAGCGCTGGAGAAAGTCCGGCAACCGGCTATAGCCGAGCCGCATGTCATAGGGGCCGCCGCCCGGGGCCCGAAGCGGGAAACTCGGGCCGGGCTCGAGGCTGAAGTGGATCTCGTGGTCGAGCCTGGACAGCACGAGGGCCTGCAGATTCGACGTGCGCATTTCGATGAGCGCGACCGACGCCAGGATGAGAACCAGCGCGGCCGCGATCGAGAGCCGCCAGAGCCGCGCCCGCAGGCTCAGCTTCCCTTGCGCGGCCGGCCGGGCACGGGCTTCGACGCCCTCGGCGGGGATGGGTCGCGCCAGCACCGGGTCCATGATCGAAAACCTGGCCCGGTCGCTAGGAACCTCGGAGGGGAGCTTCGCCCCCCTTCCGAGGCCTCCCCCAGGAGGCCGTGCGAGCCGCAGGACGTCGCGGGGCTGGGGCCCCGCCGTCCGAAGCGAGCAGCCCGAAAATCCGAGCCGCAGGACGTCGTGGGGCTGGGGCCCCGCCGCCCGAGGCGAGCGGATCTGAAAACCGCGCGAGCCGCAGGACGGCTGCGGGCTGGCCCGGAGCAGCGTTCCGAGGCCAGCAGCCGGAAGCTTGCGCCGGCAAAGCCGGCGCTCGAACGTCCATCACGTCGCGCAAGCCCTTCTTCGACAGGTTGCTGGCGTCGGCGCCGCGACTTGGCTCGCCGAAGGGGCGGTCGGGCGAACTCATCGGTTGAGGCAGGGACCACTCACTGGGGACGAACACGGCCAGCTCCTGACACTCGTGATCCAGCTACCCTCCTAGTCTACTCACAGCCTCAGATCCCTCGCAGAGAAAACGAACGGCCGGGCCGTCTGGTTTCGCTCTCGGAGGGGAAGTCTCTAGGAGCGTGTCGGACTGACCTGCGTTCGGACGCCGGCCTCGCCACCTCGCGGGTGGTGAAGGACGCCCTCATTTCTTGGCGGCTTGAGCCTTGCTCGTGGGCCTCTCGGACGCGGCTGAGGGGGCGCGCTTGACTACCTTCACGGGCGGCTTCTTGGGGTGCGGCGGGCCGGCTGCGCCCGGCTCGGCGCCGGCCGCGCGCTTTGCGAGACTCTGCTTGAGTGCGTCCATCAGGTCGATCACCTGGGCTCGCTGGACCTCGGGCCCGACGGCTGTGACTTCCTTGCCCTCCACCTTGAGGTTCACGAGGTCGAGGACGCGCAGCCGGTAGTCATCCTCGTACTGCGCGGGCGCGAACTCCTCGCGGGAGAGATCGTCGATCAGCCGGAGCGCCAGCTCCAGCTCGCCCT